>Ga0209291_1000158_pt1 | contig 66709 bp, 66 predicted proteins | sample GOMGulsemesocosm_FD_184633 | JGI IMG/M metagenome (GOLD analysis project Ga0209291, IMG submission 184633) | Methane-oxidizing microbial communities from mesocosms in the Gulf of Mexico - GOM9B Gulf of Mexico (SPAdes) (version 2) | ecosystem: Environmental > Aquatic > Marine > Cold seeps... | reverse complement strand
CTTTTTCTTTTGAATATCCGTCATTTTCATAAGCGAACCAATCAAATTCTACAGCAGGAGCTGCTTCTACTTGTGGAGTTGCAGTTTCTGCTACAACTTCCTCTACTTTTTTTGTTTCTTCAGACATTTGGTCTAAATTATTTGTATCTCACTAGTTACGGTGGTGTGAGAGTGTTTAGTTTAACTGCCCGTAACACAGTTATATAATTTGTCACAAAGGTAAGGTTTTAAATTCAAATGACAATAGATAATATTCCACATTAAACTGTTAATTAATACTTGGTTAATAAATCACCTTGTTTCAACGTATTAGTATTAATATATACATCTAAAATATTTTTTTAAATCTAATACCTATTACTATTTTTCGATTCATTCTAAATAGCAAAATCAACTTCAAATAGGCTTCTTGCTATCATGAAGCGTATTTATTAATCTTGGCATCATAATTGTTTTTGTCGCGTTATTACGTTTTAAAAAATAACACGTATTCATTATAAAAAATAATTATGAAAAAAAAATTACTTAGTATGAGTTTAGCCCTTTTTTTAAGCGCTAGCTTCAACGTTTCAAATGCACAATCTGTTGAAGAAGGGAATGTATTAATAGATGTTTATTCTGGAGGTCCAAATTTATATACATCAGTTCTTGAAACCATTTATATAAATTCAGGTGCAGAAGAAAACATTGTATTCGGTGGTATTCCAGCCATTGGCGGAAGGTTTGGCTATATGGCAACTGACAACATAAGCGTAGGTTTTGAATTTAACTACACTACTACAACAATTGATTTTACAGAACAATCTGGAACAAATAATTATTCTTATAATCTTTCTGTTCCAAGAATAAGAGCAATGTTCAGATTCGAATTTCATTTTGGACAATCGGATAAATTTGATTTTTATTGGCCAATAGCTGCAGGTTATAACAGTACAAAATTCAATATCACATCAAGTGATCCAGATTTTATACCTGAAACAGTTACAACTCTAATACCTTTAGCATTTAGAACTGGAATTGGTGCAAGATATTATATTATTGAAAACTTAGGAGTAAACTTAGAGTTAGGTCTTGGTGGTGGTCCAATTATCGAAGGAGGAATAGCACTTAAATTTTAATTTAAAAATACTAAATAGAAAAGAGAGCAGTTAACTGTTCTCTTTTTTTATGCGCTATAAATTACACTTAATTGAATTCCTCCCGATTAAGACACAAAAAAATCGGTTCCAATATAAATTGAAACCGATTTTTAAATATTAATTGAAACTTGTTATTTCATCAATTCAACCGAACGTGAAATAAATTTAGTTAATTTTTCTCCTTTTAACATACCTTGTGATAACAAAGCTAAATCTGCTAATTGCTTAGCTGCATCAGCTTTTGCATCTCCTTCTTTTGCTAAAATAGCACCTACAACGGGATGATTTACATTGACAACAAAGTTGAACATTTCAGGAAAAGCTCCCATCATCATTCCACCACCGCCCATGCGTTGTTGTTCTTGCATTCTTCTCATAAACTCAGGTTGCGTAATTACAACTGGCGAATCAGTTTCACTCATAGTTTCCATTTGAACCGTGAATTTATCTTTTGCGATAACACCTTCAAAAATTGGTTTTAAAGTTTCTTTTTCTTCATCAGATAATTTAGAAGGAATTTCAATATCCTTTTTAATTAAATTATCAATTGTATCAGAATCAACTCTAACAAACGTTACATTTTCTAGTTTCTGCTCTAACTTAGCAATGTAATGTGGTGTTAATGGACTATCAAATAAAACAACATCATACCCTCTATCCTCTGCAGCAGAAATAAATTGGTGATGCGCATCTTTTGAATTTGCATATAACACAACTAATTTACCATCTTTATCCGTTTGGAAATCTTTAATTTTTGCTTGGTACTCTTCAATCGTTGAATATTCACCTTTTACATTCTTAAACATTGCAAATTTATTTGCTTTGTCGTAAAATTTGTCTTCAGTTAACATTCCATACTCAACAAATACTTTTAAGTGGTCCCATTTAGATTCAAAATCCTTACGGTCTTCATTAAACATTGACTTTAACTTATCTGCTACTTTTTTAGTAATGTGAGATGCAATTTTCTTTACATTTCCATCAGCTTGTAAATATGAACGAGATACATTTAATGGAATATCTGGTGAATCAATTACACCATGTAATAATGTTAAAAATTCAGGTACAATTTGTTCAACAGAATCTGTAATAAATACTTGATTTGAATATAATTGAATTTTATTTTTTTGAACTTCTACATTTTCTTTAATTTTCGGGAAATATAAAACACCTGTTAAATTAAAAGGATAATCTACATTTAAATGAATGTGGAATAATGGATCATCAAAAGTTGATGGGTATAATTCTCTATAAAATCCTTTATACTCTTCATCTGTAATATCAGAAGGAGATTTAATCCACAACGGATTAGTATTATTAATTACGTTTGGAGATTTTAACTCTACTTTTTTAACATTACCTTCTTCATCCTTTTCACCATTAGCATCTTCCACCATTTCCGTTTTTTCTCCGAAAATAATTTCTACTGGTAAAAATTTACAATATTTATTTAATAATTCATTGATTCTAGATTTTTCTAAAAACTCTAATGAATCTTCCGCTATGTGTAGAACAATTTCTGCCCCTCTGTCAGCTTTGTCAATTTCTGTAATTGTATATTCTGGTGTTCCGTCAGACTCCCACATTACAGCTTGAGAACCTTCTACATGAGATAATGTTTTAATTTGAACTTTTTCTGCTACCATGAAAGCAGAATAAAATCCTAGTCCAAAGTGACCAATAATTTGTTCAGCTCCTTCTTTACCTTCATATTTCTTCACGAACTCTTCAGCTCCAGAAAATGCAATTTGATTGATGTATTTTTCAACTTCTTCTTCAGTTAAACCAATACCTTTATCTTTTACAGTAAGTGTTTTTGCTTCTTTATCTAAAATTATTTCTACACCTGTTTCTCCTAAATCTCCTTTTACTACACCAGCAGTACTAAGTACTTTTAGTTTAGAAGTAGAATCTACAGCATTTGAAATTAATTCTCTTAAGAAGATTTCATGATCTGAGTATAAAAACTTTTTTATAAGTGGAAAAATATTTTCCGTTTGTACGTTAATTGTTCCTTTTGTTGCCATTTTAATTTTTGTTTAAAATTCTGATTTATTTCTTTTCAATGTTTGTGCCATTTGCTATTTTATGACAAATTGACGGGTTATAAAAAAAGATACCCGTTTTTAGATGCAAGAGCATCCCTCTTTTAACCACAAGATGCAAGACTGAAGAATTTTGTTTTATAAAAGTCTTATTTCTTGAATCTACTAAAACTACTTACTTAAGTCTTGAATCACTATTCTTAAGCATTTCGAATACAACTTTGTCAATAGGAAAAGTGATTTCATCACTATCAATTAAATTAAAATCTACCCAACGAAATGATTGTTTATTAATTGGATTTTCAATACACACCTCTACTCTACTCCAATCATTCGTTATCACTTCATAGTAAACACTCATTAATTGATCTTCCGGGTTAAATTTTGATATTTGAAGAAAGTCATTGATATAAAACAAACTTTTAACATCAACTTTCAAGTTCATTTCCTCCAAAAACTCTCGTTGTAATGCCTCCTTTAAACCTTCATTAAACTCTAAGCCACCACCTATAAATTTAGTCATATGAATCCCTTCCCTCAACTCGTCTGTCAATAAATATTTACCGTTAACATTTTTTAAGATTCCATACACACGAATATTGAAATTTTTAGCTTTCATTTTAATGAGTTTAATTACCTTTAGGGCTTAAATTTAATAAAAACTACCAATATGGCTATCAATCCTAAAGAATTAGAATTTAACAAAAATGATGATGCAATGCGCTTACTTATTTCCGATATGGAAAGACGCTTAGAAAAAGTGTATTTAGGTGGTGGTAAAGCAAGGATTGAAAAATTACATGCAAAAGGTAAAATGACTGCGCGTGAAAGAATTGCTAACTTAGTTGATGAAGATACTGAAACGTTAGAAATTGGTGCTTTTGTTGGAGACGACATGTATAAAGAGCATGGTGGTTGTCCAAGTGGCGGTGTTGTTATTAAAATTGGATACGTTAGCGGTAAACAATGTATTATTGTAGCTAATGATGCCACTGTAAAAGCAGGTGCTTGGTTTCCAATAACAGCGAAAAAGAATTTAAGAGCACAAGAAATTGCAATGGAAAATAATTTACCGATTATCTATTTAGTAGATAGTGCAGGTGTATATTTACCATTACAAGATGAAATTTTCCCAGACAAAGAACACTTTGGTAGAATTTTTAGAAACAATGCAAGAATGTCATCAATGGGTATCACACAAATTGCTGCCGTAATGGGTGCTTGTGTTGCTGGCGGTGCATACCTACCTATCATGTCTGACGAAAGTTTAATTGTTGATAAAACAGGAACTATATTTTTAGCTGGTTCGTACCTAGTAAAAGCAGCTATTGGTGAATCTATTGACAATGAAACATTAGGTGGCGCAACAACTCAAACTAACATTAGTGGTGTGTGTGATTACAAATCCAAAGATGATGCTGATTGTTTAAAAACAATACGTGGATTAATGGATAAAATTGGCGATACTGAAAATGCTGGATTTAGTAGAAAAGAAACTATTGAACCTAAATTGGATATTAAAAATATTTATGGGGCATTTCCTAGAGAACGTTCTAAACCATATAACACGAAAGACATTATTAACCATTTAGTAGATGGTTCTGATTTTGAAGAATACAAAGCTGATTTTGGTAAAACTATTGTTTGTGGTTATGCAAGGATTGATGGTTGGGCAGTTGGTATTGTTGCTAATCAAAGAGAATTAGTAAAGAATGCTAAAGGTGAACTCCAATTTGGTGGTGTAATCTATAATGATTCTGCAGACAAAGCAGCTCGATTTATTATGGTTTGTAATCAAAAAAATATTCCTTTAGTTTTCTTACAAGATGTGACTGGATTTATGGTCGGTTCTAAGTCTGAACATTCTGGAATAATTAAAGATGGTGCTAAAATGGTAAATGCCATGGCGAATTCTGTTGTTCCTAAGTTTACTTTAGTTATGGGTAACAGTTATGGCGCTGGTAATTACGCTATGTGTGGTAAAGCTTATGACCCAAGGTTAATGTTAGCTTGGCCAACAGCTGAATTAGCAGTAATGAGTGGCGCAGCAGCAGCTAAAACATTGTTACAAATTGAAGTGGCATCATTAAAGAAAAAAGGAGAGAAATTGTCTGAAAAAGATGAAATTGAAATCTTTAACAAAATAAAATCAAGATACGATAACCAAATTTCCCCCTACTATGCTGCCTCTCGTTTATGGTATGATGCTATTATTGATCCAGCTGATACAAGAAAGACAATATCAATGGGAATTGAAATGGCTAATCATAAAAAGAATACAGAACGCTATAATGTAGGTGCAATTCAAGTATAAAACTTACAAATTAAATAACACTTTAAAGGCTGAAGAATTGGAAGCATCCAAGACTTCAGCCTTTTTTATTGAACACCTTTTTAAATTACCTTTGAATTTATAAAATTCAAATAATCAAGGTTGAAGTAATTTTCAATTAACTTTTAAATTAATTATACTTTTTTGTAACCGCATTATAATTTAGTGTGTCTTACTAATAAACAGTATTAATTAATAACATAAAAAACATGGAGCACCAAGCAGTAGAAATTATTATTCCTTTAGGCGCATTTGCTTTAGCCTTTGGAGTTGTGTATTTAGCAATAACGTCACACAATAGAAAAGAATTAGCCATGATTGAAGCTGGAATGAACCCCAATAAACCCAAGGTAAGACATTCTAAAATCAGAACTGGCTTATTATTGACATTTGTTCCTTTTGGAATATTTTTAGGAAATATTCTAGGCCCCTACACAGTTCTAATGAATGAAGAATTAGCAATAATTTTCGCATTCTTATTTGGAGGATTAGCTTTAATCGTTACCTATATTGTAGAGAAAGTATTTGAAAAAAAACGAATTGAACTTTTAGATTAGTGCTGACCGATCAAGAACTCATCATAAGCATTCAGAAAGGCAATACTCAAAACTTTTCGATACTAGTGGATAGACATAAAAACATGATCTATTCATTGGTATATAGAATGATTAAACCAGAAGAAGACGCAGAAGAAGTTGCGCAAGACTCATTTTTAAAAGCCTTCAAGTCTATCAAACAATTTAAGGGCAATTCAAAATTTTCGACTTGGTTATATAAAATAGCCTATTTTACGGCGATAAATCATTTAAGAAAAAACAAAATGTTGACTGCTCAAATTGATATGAGTAGCTTTGAAAATGATGATAAAACGGCCATTGACAACCTTAACAAAGATGATCAAAAACATTATATCAATTTAGCACTTGAATATTTAAAACCAATTGAACGTAATCTAATAACCTTATTTTATTTAGAGGAGTTTTCTAACCGTGATATTGAAAAAATAACAGGATTAACTCAAAGTAATATTAAAGTCAGTTTAATGAGATCAAGGAAAAAACTATATGGTGTTATGAAAAAAATGCTAGACAATGAATTAGAAACAATACTAAAAAATTAACAGATGAAAAATAAAAACAACATTTTTAAGGATAACATACCTGAAGGTTTTCATCAATCAGTACCTTCTAAAAACTTTACAGATAACGTCATGACCAATATTAAACATTCGTTAGAGACAAAAACTGTTTTCACCCCTTTGATTTCAAAAAAATGGTGGAAAATAATTGGTACTATTCTTATTAGTATACTTACTTTATCGTTTATTTTTGAATCTCAAACGACACTGCCAAACTTCTTTTCAGACATATCATTTCCTTCCTTTGAAGATTATAAAAATAGTATTCAGTTAACTGGAATAATACTCATTATGTTAATACTATTGACAGCTTCCGATTTGATTTACAGAAAATATAAACACATCACTTAAAACAATTAATCCATTACCTAATTAAATCTCCAATTAAAGGTATCACTTGAAATTTCCTTGGATTGGAGATCTTCTTTAATCGCTTGGATTGAAATGCGACTTCCTTTCAACTTTCCTTCTAAGTCTATCTTTAAGCCATCAAAATCAACAGATAGTTGATAATAGATTGTAGAGTCATACTCACTTATGAGCGTAATACTCTTTTTATCATTTGAAAATACTACTTCAAAACTTTCAAAATCATCATTAGTATACTGAATTATAAAGAATTGCTTTCTATGAAAAAACACTCTTTTTATATCTAATTCATTCGATTTAGTTACACTATAAGCTCCGTTTAAATATGGCTTAGGAAATTTATCATCATTAAAGTTTTGAATTTCTATATATGGCCCGATCGATTCAAACAAAACCAAACCAATTACCAAAGATTTTAATAATGCATATTTAAATACTCTTCTTTTAGATGTAAACACCCTTTCAACTGGTTTATTTTCTACTGGTATATTCGCAAATAATTGAAATAGTCTTTTAATATCTGAGCTAATCAGAATAGTAGATAACAGTAAAAGAAATATTGAAAACACTTTAACTGAAATATCGAACCCAAAATTAATCATAACTACATTTACTAATACACAAAAGGCGATTACACCACCTAATAATCTTGTCTTTCTAAATAAAAGTAGAATAGCGGGTAATAATTCTATCATACCTGAAAATATAGAATAGACGCGAGAAGTACCCATTGAAGACCAGAATAAAACATCTTTCGATAGCTGATGCAATGGCGTATACAGTAGATTTGGTTCGGGGAAATAAAATTGATGTTTAAACACTTTATCAAAACCATACTTAAACAGAATTAATGACAAATAATAAGCTACACCTATTCTAAAATATTTTTTAATAGCTGGATGAATCGTTTTTGATTTAACACACCAAGCCAAACCAAATAAACAACTTAAAGTTAAAAGTGTTAGTAAATGTAAATACAATCCCGTTGAATCTGAGAGAATTCTAAATTCAGAATCACTTGAAACATGAAACAGTTTTCCCCAAAATTGGTTTACACCAATAAACACTTTAGCTAAAAATCCTCCTAAATCAGGTATCTTAAAAAATGGAAATGGAAGAGTGATTACAAATCCAATACTGAATATGATTAATATACGATATAAAAGAGATTTAACAGCTATCATCAATCCCCAACTACATTTGTTTTATTATTAAAATAGAGAATCGAACATAAGATAAACATAATTACAAATAAGCTAATTACAAAATACTCCATGTAAAAAGCATTTGAAGTTTCAATACGTACATTCGTTGGCGTATTATTATTATTATCATCCCCCATTAATAATGTACCTGTAGATTTTACTATTTTTTTATCTACCTCTTGATATTCCTTTAATAGTTTAGCTCGTTTCCTCTTCAATTTCGATTGACGTTTAAGCCATTTTTTTTGCCTTTTTAACTCCCTTCTAGTTAAAACCGTATCAAAACCAACAAACTCAATATCATTTCGATAATACATACCTTTCAACGTATCTACAGTTAAATGTGGAATTTTACAAACTGGATGATTGACAACAGTATCTACTCGTTCATCCCAACCAAGCCCTCTTGATCTTATTTCAATAATAGTTGAATCATTTAAGAATTTAATTGTATCTATACTTAAACTAGGAAGTCCAACATTATCAGTACCATCAATGGAAAAATACGCCATATTTCCACTATGACTTTTAAATGCAATTAAATTAGTTTGCCCAAAAGAAATCAGACTCAAGCTAAATAAGATTGTAAAAAATAATTTCATAGTTTATATAACAAAACTAATAAAAAAGGTTACATATTTAATTATTAACGAACAATCACGAAATTCTAACATTAATATATGAAACTATTACCATGGTAATTATTTTTCACTTACATTTGTAGCATGAAAAAAATAATTGTTATCGGCGCAAGTTCAGGAATAAAATCAATAAATAAAGATCTAGTTACGTATACTTCTTCTTTAATAGACAATATTGAACCCTTACATGTAGATATCAGTACATATAACACTATTCCTTTATTTTCACCAGAACATAAAGAAGAATTTGGATCTCCTAAAGAAATTATTGAGTTATCTAAATTATTTAACACCTGTGATGGGTTTATGATTTCATTCGCTGAGCATAATGGATCATTTGCTGCTAGTTATAAAAATGTAATTGATTGGCTTTCTGTTCAAGGAAAAAACTTGTTTAATCATAAACCAATGTTTTTAATGAGTACATCACCTGGACCAAGAGGCGCTTCAACAGTATTAGATTCTGCTGTTAATTACTATCCACATATGGGGGGTAAAATTTGTTCTAAATTTAGTTTGCCGTCATTTTACGACAACTTTAAAAATAATGAAATTGTCAATCCGGAGTTTAAAGCTGAGTTGACTACTGAATTATCAAAATTTGAATCAGAACTATAAGAATTAATGGGAAATTTTGCAAAAGAAGTCAACTCTAGTTTTAAATCAGAGCATCATAAAGCATTTTTAAATATTAAATATACATCATCCTATTTATCAAATATAGCGGATGCGGTTTTTTTAAAATCTAACATTTCATCACAACAGTACAATGTACTTAGGATATTAAGAGGTGCTAAAAAAGCTGTTAAAGTGTCTATTGTTAAGGAAAGAATGATTGAAAAATCACCTAACACTACTCGACTTATGGACAAATTGGTATCCAAAGATTTAATCACCCGAACAAGATGTGAAGAAGATAGGAGAGCAGTTTATGTTGAGATTACACAAATCGGACTAGACTTAATTGACACTATAAATGTTGATGATGACAGATTAGACTTAAATAATATTACTACTGAAGAGGCTTTTGAATTAAATAGAATTTTAGATAAACTAAGATAATTCGATTCTTCTTCATAAAGTAAATATAGTGTTCAAGTCAATTAAATAGGAAACAATCCGTTTAACTTCAATTAGTAGTAATATTAAAGTTTTGATAGTTACTTTTGTAAAACAATTAAATTTATCTCTATGTCATTTGGAAAAGCTTTTTTAGCGAGTTTATTAGCATCTATATTAGGTGTAGTAATATCAGGATCTATTATCTTTTTAATCTTTTTTGGGATTATTAGCGCAATGTTATCTGGTTTAGAACCGTCACCTTTAATAGTTAAAAAAAACACAATATTAAAAATGTCTTTTGACATGCCTATAGGGGATGTGTCATATACTAGCTTTAATAAAAATAGTTTTGATTTAAAACAAAAATTAGGTTTAAATGATATTTTAAATGGAATTAAAGTTGCCAAAACTGATGATAAAATAAAAGGCATTTATTTAAATATTACAAATTTAAATGCTGGAATAGCAACTATTAGAGAAATTCGTGACGCATTAGAAGACTTTCAAAACTCTGGTAAATTCATAGTGGCTTACCACGAAAACTATTCAAAAGCAACTTACTACTTATCTTCAGTTGCAAAAGAAGTATATGTCTACCCTAGTGGAACATTTGACTTTTTAGGCTTAGGTTCTGAGCAGTTCTTTTTAAAAGGAGCCTTAGAGAAATTAGATGTTGAAATGCAAATCATTAGAGGAACAAATAATAAATTTAAGTCTGCAGTTGAACCACTAATGTACACTGAAATGAGTGATGCTAATCGCGAGCAAACTCAAAAATACTTAGATGGGTTATGGAACGAAATGTTATTAGCTATTGAAAAAAGCAGAGGTGTTCCTGTTACTAAATTAAACGAAATTGCTGATAGTGCACTTATTCAAAAATCAGGACAAGCTGTTGCACATAACTTAGCTGATGGTATAAAGTACTATGATGAAATTTTAACTCAATTAGAATCAAAAGTTAAACTTAACAAGGATGGTGAAATTGAATTCTTTTCATTTGCTAAATATGCTAAGAAAAAAGCTAAGAAAAATAAAAAAGCAAACATAGCCATTATTATGGCTGAAGGAAGTATTGTTGATGGTGATGGTGAAATTGGTGAAATTGGTGGAAACTCAATGTCTGCGCTAGTTAGAGAAGCTAGATTAGATACAACCATTAAGGCAGTTGTACTTAGAGTTAACTCTCCTGGAGGTTCAGCATTAGCAAGTGACATTATTTGGAGAGAAATTATTTTAACAAAAGCAGTTAAGCCTGTAGTTGTATCCATGGGTGATGTTGCCGCTTCTGGTGGATACTACATTGCATGTGCAGCTGATAAAATATACGCTTCTCCTAATACAATTACAGGATCTATCGGTGTATTTGGTGTAATACCATTTACGGGAGATTTATTAAAAAATAAACTAGGCGTAACCATTGACAGAGTACAAACAAATGAGCATTCAATTTTATCTTTCAATAAGAGGTTAACTCCTGAAGAATTTAAAATTATTCAAAAAGGAGTAGATGATATTTATGCTGATTTCATTGGTAAAGTTGCTGATGGAAGAGGAATGAAAACTGAACAAGTTGATAGCATTGGTCAAGGGAGAGTATGGGCAGGATGTGATGCTATTAACATTGGTTTAATTGATGAATTTGGAGGTATGAATGCAGCTATATCAGATGCAGCTTCAAGAGTGAATATTTCTACTGAAAACATTAAATTAAAAGTTTTTACTACGGCTAAAACTGACCCAATGTTAGAAGCTTTAATAACCTTACAAGAACAAGACAACAATACATCTTCAGTTAAAGTTTCTGCTTTACAAACTAAAGTAATGGAGATGCTTAACTTTGCAAAATCTATAGAATCTAATTCAGGAATACAAGCTAGAATGCCTTACATTTACTGGATTGATTAAATATAATTATTAGAATTTTATTAAATAGTCTTGTCATTTAAATGGCAAGGCTATTTTTGTATCAAAGGAAAAAATTATTATGTTAAATCATAAATTTGTTGGTAATCAGAATTCAAGTCAATGCATCATTTTTTTACATGAGGGCTTAGGATGTATTGACATGTGGAAAAGTTACCCTGACGAATTGTGTCTGCAATTAAATATGCAAGGCCTAATTTATGATCGCTCCGGTTATGGAAAATCGAAAGGAGACTTGCAACATAGAGCGTCTAACTATCTTCATCTTGCTGTAGATGAGTTATTCGAACTGATTCATACTTTAAAAATTCAAAATAAAGATATTATTCTTTATGGCCACTCTGATGGTGGAAGTATTGCGCTTATTTTTGCAGCTAAACATCCAAACTTAACCCATAGCATAATTACAGAAGCTGCACATGTATTTGTTGAGCAAACAACGTTAAAAGGTATTAAACCAGCTAAAAAAGCTTTTGAAGAAGGAAAACTTGAAGGACTAAGAAAATATCATGGCGCAAATTATAGAACTGTATTTTACGCCTGGGTAGACATTTGGAATCACCCTTCATTTTTAAACTGGAATATTGAAACTGAATTAGCTAATATCCAATCTCCTCAATTAATCATTCAAGGTCTTAATGACCAATATGGTACTTTAAAACAAGTTGAAAGTATTCAACAAAACACAACAGGTAACACAATTGTTTTTACCCCAGAAAATTGTGGTCATGCACCTTTTAAGGAAAAAACGAAAGACACAATGAATGAAGTAATTACTTTTATTCTAAAAAACACAACTAATTATTGATTCATATTATGAAGTAATTGAAAAATACGTTACCGCTAAAACAAATGGAATGGAATTTTCAACTATTAGGAATGAATTAAAAATATCACGATTTGACTCTCTGGAACTTCAATGTACGTCATAAACCTATATGGACTTATTAAAAAAAGTACTCCCTTATTTATACTAATTGGGCCTGTTTTGGGAGGCATAGGAATGATAATAAAAGGAATAAATAACCTGTTTTTTAACAGAACAAATTCTGTCAAATATGAAAAGTCTAATTATTTTAAAAAATAATATACCTCACCATTTTAGCCAAGCATATAACCTAAAATAGGCACACATTTATCTGTACAAGGCGGATAATATTTGGCATGTACCTTATTCTCTGATTTTGGTGACTTCCCCCACCAAAACTCAGCTAAAGCAATTGGCCTATAGGAGTTCGAAAATGCATATTGAAACAATTTTGGTGCTGAACACTCCCCTGCTCCAGCTGGCATTTTAAATCCTTTTGGATCATTAAATATGTTTCTTAACAACTTAACCTCTCCACTATAGTTAACAAATTTATATTCATCAAATAATTGCTGTTGTAAATTTGACGATTTTAATTTTCTATACTCAATCATTACTTTTAACCGATCCGAATACTGACTAAAATTTTCAACAGTTTCAGTTAATTTTGATTTCAAATCAACCTCCTTAGCTTTAAATATAGCCTTAGATTCAACACTTTTTTTTGCTAATATTCTTTCTACTTCCTTTAAGTCTTCCTCACTTAATTCTGCTTTAGCCTGAATACGTTGAGATTTTCGCTTTTGTTTTAGTCTAGACTTCTCATCACTTAATGCGTTTAGTTGAAGTTTAGTATTTTCAGTTTGATTTTCAACTTTAATCTGCAAACCAATAAACTTAGACGAATTTTTAAAATCATTAATTTCATTTGTCAAGACAGTAATTTCAGACATACCTTGATTGAAAAAATTATTTGGATCTAACAAATCAAACACAGGGGGAACAAAATTTTGATGGTGATTACTATTCCCCAACTTTCCAGAAAACGCTTGTAAATAACCAACCTCACCACACTTATTTTCAACCACAAGTACGCCAAACATTTTCCCTATTTTTTTTGTATCATTACCATGATTCAACTTAAAATTCAAATCTGTTTTTGCACGCTCTGAAATGTAATATTGCAATTTTTCACTTGCCAACTTTGCCAATGGATGAGCCTCTTTATTATAAACGGAAACTAATTCAGTTGGAATGGTACAAATTATTTCAGAATCCTTAAATAGGATAAAATTATTGTCTGTCATTTTAATAAAACTTATTGTAATAATTGAAAACTAAGGATGCCTACTACAAAACTATTAAACTGTTTTTATAAAACCAATAATAACTCTTGAATATCCTCTACTTTAGTGTTTTCTCCTACTTTTTTATATGAATAACTCAAATTATTAAGCATTCGTTTTAAAATGTCAGTATTTGAACATGGTTCTATGTAATTATCTTCTAATGGTAAACCTAATTTCACTAAGTAACTCTCAATTTCTTTATAATCAAAAATACGCCCATTACTGAACGGATTAATATAGAATAATACATTTTTATCAGACTTCTCATCTAACATTTTTAATGTTTTATTCTCATCCATAAAACCTAATACAAATTGATCAGGCAGGTTAACACCATAGATTGGAATTTCTAATCTTTGAGCAATAATGGAATACAGAATTGATAAACTTAAAGGACTACCTTTTTTATTTTTTAAAACAGAATTTATATATGAGTTTTGAGGAGCGTGAAAATTTTGTTTACTTGGTTTAAAACCACATTGTTCAAACAAAACATGATTAAAAATTTTAACTATTTCAAACGCAGTATTCTCTTCATTTATTTCTAACCAAACCTTACGTTTAATACTATCAATCTCAGATTCTACTTCATTCAAGTCAATATCGAAAAATTGAAATTGACTTATGATCAATGTTCCTTCCAATAAATCTCTTCTAGATGAATCTTTCCAACCTTTTAATTTAACTTTCAACTCATCTAACTGAATCTGTCTTAAAACATCTTCTAATCTTTCATGATGATCATGATTTGTTACTTCCTTAATCCAAGACAGTTCAATTAATGGTAATACTTGCCTACCATAACTCACCAATTTATTTTTAACTTCATTAAAAACAACTGGGTCAGGATCTTCAACCAACCTTATTAAAGCTTGAATTTCTGAATCAATAATATGTTGAGAATATCCCACGGCACAAATATAGACTAGTTTCAACCTCTATTTTTAAACCCAATGAAATGTTTTGAACTGCAATTTGTGAATCTAACACTAATACATACCGAAATAATGCCTAAAACCAAAGCCTAAGGAGAAGAATCTAGTAAATCCAATACTGTCCTCTGGTAATAATCCAATAAACTTATCTCGACTAATAAACTTTGAATCAAATTCTGAAAAATAAACAGCATAACCAAGTACTAAACTAAAGCCATTAGGTTCTCCTTTATCAGATGTAACAAGCAATTCTAACTGAGGTTCAACAAAAAAAGATTCATCAATATATGGTCCACCTATATTAACCGAATTACTATCATTAACCATAATCATTGAAGAATACCCTCCTCTGACCCCAAAATTAAACGAAAATCTATCTGTTGTAAATTGTTCAAAACCAACCTTAGCATATACTGCTGGTATATGCATAGCTCCTTGCCCAACTGTTTGATTTAAAGCGAATCTATCGTTTATAAAAAATGAATATTTCAAACCTGCCCCTATTGTTAGGCCTTCATGAATATTGTGCTGATACCCAATCCCACCATTAAACAAACCTTCTAAAACATTATCAAAAGCTCCGTTTCTTTCATTAGTAGGAATTCCAATATCAATGGTTAGACTACCTTTTGGTTGGATAGTCATACTTTGAGCAAAAGAAGTGTTACCTGTGTGTAGTAAACACAACATTAACAGAATAAGAATATAGTTCGATTTTTTAATCACAAATTGATAACGGCATTACCCCATATTTATTTTAATTTTTCTTAACATTTTAACATTTTCAGCTTTTAAATCAAGGTAATACACGCCATTTGGGTACTTAGCCGTTTCAAATTTAAAAACATGTTCTCCTTCTGTAAGATCTGAATTTGTCAAAACTTCTATAATGTTATCCTGCTGATCTGTTAAGTTTAACGAAATATGCATATTAAAAGGAACTTTATACAGAAATTGAACATTTTCAGTATAAATATTATACCTTGATGTAATGAACTCTAATTTGTTAACTACTTCAGTTTTACTTGCTCTATATTTCTTTAAATAAAGAATATAAGACGTTACCATTAATATAATTGCGGTAACACCATAAGCTATCCCTCTAACAATATCCTCTGAGCTTGCGTCATTCAATCCTGCTACATTATCCATTATAAGTGTATTACGTTTTTAATTTTACCTACTTCTAGATATCTATCAATTATGGCTTGACTTGAATCCATTTTTTGCATAATATTTATAGTAGTATATTTTTTTGTTTTTGAATGATTTAATTTAATTTCCGCTTTTGAATCAAAGCAATTAACAACTTCAACTTGTTTGGCATCATCTGATAATATAATAAATTTAAACAAAAAAGGTTTCGGAAACTTTTCTAAATCAAGCAACTCTTTTAAGTTTTTATATTTCTCTTCTAATTCCATTAAATTCTATTTGTTTTGCTGAATTTAATATTGATTTTGTCAAATTTGACAAATCGTCAACATCCAATTCATTAATTTGTTTGCGAATATACTCACTTATTTTGTTATCGTCTAACTGTAATTCTTTTAAATGGTTCTGTACTAAAAAAACATCAATATTTTCAGATAGTTTTATGTCGAATTTATCTAAATCAATTTTTTCTATTCCTAAATAATTAGCTAATTTAATAAATAATCTTTCTTGCAAGTCTATGATTAGCTCAATTGATTCAATTAATGATTCGCCAGACTCACTACTCGATAAGTGCAATTTAATTTCAGCCAGTTTTAATTGATACCCAATTAAAAAATCAGATAATTTTAAGTTATCACTAATCTTAATTGACACCTTTTTTTTAAAATGAGCTGTTGAAACAAACACATTATAGGCTTCACTTATTCTCTCAATTTTTTTTATTGTCGCTTTTAAAATTTTAAGAGGGGGAATAATTTGCAATACTTTCCCTTTAAAATTAAAAATTAAATCTTCAAAAGCGTCTTCAACCTCTTCTATTGAATTACATTTCAAAATATGTAATGCCTCTTTCTCAGTCATTACTTCTTTTCTTTTATATAGGCTTTCATTACAATCTGTCCTTTATGAAATTGTGGGTAAATTGAATGTGCTTTAAATTTCAAATGTGTTATAATTCTACCTTTAGCCTTCATTATAGTTGGTGTACTTTTAATAGTGGACTTTTTTTTATTTAATTTACACACTGTAACATCTCCTTGCTCATTTACCACAATATCAAACACCATTTGTCCTTTATAATTAGATACCACGCCATACTCAATAGCGTTCACAATTGGACGTTTGTCAATAGCAATATCCCCATATATTTGTGAGAATGATAACTGTGTTGTTATTACAGTTAATAGGATGAATAGAAGTTTCATATTAATATTATTTTTTGTTAGTTCAAAAGTACAGATAAATAAAAAACCTCACAACAAAAACGTGTTATGAGGTTTTAAATAATTACATTTATGTGCTGATTAAGATAATCCGGAAATTTTTCCGTCATCATCAATACACATACCTTCTGAAGCTGGAGTAGCTGGCAAGCCAGGCATTCTCATCATTTTCCCTAAAATTGGAATAATAAATCCGGCACCTGCTGCAAATTCAAACTCTCTTACAGAAACTCTAAAACCAGTTGGTCTAGCCAATAATTTATCATTATCTGAAAATGATTTTTGAGTTTTTGCCATACAAATAGGTAAAGCGTTTAACCCCAATGCGTCTATCTTTTTTAAATCCATTAATGCTTTCTTAGCATAATCCACACCGTCTGCACCATAAATTTCCTTTGCTATTTTTTCAATTTTATCCGTGATAGGCAAATTCCAATCATACAATTGTTTGAACTTATTTTTACCACCTTCCACTTCTGAAACAACCGCTTTTGCTAAATCAATCATTCCATCACCTCCGTTAGCAAATCCATTTGCAACAATAGCTTGCACGCCCATAGCAGCACATTTTTCGATTACAATATCTACTTCTTCTTTAGAATCAGTTGGAAATGCATTAATAGCTACAACAGGATTTAAATTGAATTTTTTAATATTTTCAATGTGTTTTTCTAAATTAGAAAATCCATTTGTTACTCTTTCCGTATTTGCATCATTATACTCCTCTTTAGTAGCTCCACCATGATGTCTTAACGCTCTAACTGTTGCAACTAACACAACTGCTTCTGGCTTTAAACCACCAGATACACATTTAATATCTAAAAACTTTTCCGCTCCTAAATCAGCACCAAAACCAGCTTCGGTAATGACATAATCAGATAAAGACAATCCCATTTTAGTGGCCAAAATCGTATTCGTTCCTTGTGCTATATTTGCGAAAGGTCCACCGTGAATAATTGCGGGATTCCCTTCCATTGTTTGTACTAAATTTGGCTTAATAGCATCCTTTAATAGAATTGCCATAGCATTTTCAGCTTTTAAATCTCTAGCATAAATAGGCTCTTTTTTAAAAGTTAAACCAACATAAATATTACCTAGTCTTGTTTTTAAATCTTTAAAATTTTCGGCCATACATAGAATAGCCATAACCTCAGATGCTGGTGTAATATTAAAACCATCTTGCCTAGGAATTCCATTAGCAGTTCCACCTAAACCAATTGTAATATCTCTAAGCGAACGATCATTCATATCCATAACCCTTTTCCAACCAATTGTTCTTTGATCTAAACCTAAATTCTTAGTTTTAGATTGCAAATTGTTATCAATTAATGCTGACAATAAGTTATTTGCCTTCTCTATTGCAGAAAAATCACCTGTAAAATGAAGATTAATATCTTCCATAGGAACAACTTGTGAAAATCCACCACCTGCAGCTCCTCCTTTAATTCCAAAAACGGGACCTAAAGATGGTTCTCTTAAAACTACAGTCGTTTTTTTTCCAATTTTATTCATCCCTTCAGTTAAACCTATTGATGTCGTTGTTTTCCCTTCTCCTGCTGGCGTTGGTGTTAATGCAGTTACTAAAACTAAATGATTATTTTTAATTTTAGACTCATCAATTAAAGTTAACGGTAATTTAGCTTTATACTTTCCATACAATTCTAAATCATCTTCATTGATAGATAATTTACTTGCAATAGTATTAATATGTGTCATCTCGACTGCCTGAGCTATTTCTATATCTGATTTCATTTGAATATAATTATAAATTTTGTTTGTCGAATATAGTAATAATACCATTAAAAAATTCACAACAATAGCACATTATGCTAAAAGTCATATTTATTAATTCACTATAAAAATAGGATCAAAACAAAAAATGATTCTTAATATCAAATTCATTTTGTACATTTACACTTATAAAAATTTTAGATAAATGAAAAAAATAATTACATTAATTACAATTTCTATTGTTATATTTAGCTGTAAAAAAACGGTAACTACACCAACTAGTGGGATTTTTAGAGGTGTTTTTGAAATGACTGGCTTAAATGGTGGTGGTTTTGAAACAGGTTCTTGTACCATTGCCATATTTGAAGAAACTAAATCCTTTGGTATGAGTACCGACACTACCTCTAGTGTGCCTTATGGTTGTAACGGGACTTATGTAATTACAGATGGAACTAAAATGACATTTTCTTCTGAAACTTTAGCTCCACTAGATGGTAATCAACATATTATATTAGATTCAATTTATTCGTACACTTTTGATGATACATCTTTCAAATTAAGTAAAACAATTGACACAATCAAATATGATTTTAGATTTTTAAGATATTAAGAATAAACAATTTTAATAAAAAAGCTCATACAGGTTTGTATGAGCTTTTTTACTTTCAAACTGATTGTAAAACTTCTGCAAAGTCTTTTCTTTTAATTTTCGAATACAACCAAGACTTCACATCAAAATATTCTAGGATCACTTGCTCTGATGGATCCTTCATCAACTCTTCTACCTCCGCATAAAAGTTTTCAAAAATTATCTTTTTATCAGGTCCAAAATCTTCTTTGGCTATTTTTTTAATATACTTCATAAACACTTTCTCAATCTGATAATCTTTTTCGTGCTTATTTAAAAATCGACTTGTAGACTTACTTTCATATTCAATAAAATCAAAATTTCCTAATTCAAAATGAATTACTAAATTAAAAATTCTAGAAAAACTATATACATCTTGTCTTAATTGTTTTTCATTGTCATTTAAAACACCATTAATCAATTTTAGTGATTCCTTAAAATCACCAACACCAAAATAAGAATAGGCTTTAGAATAATCAATTAATAGTAATTTTTCTTTATTTAATTTATCTGCGTACTTCTCTACTTTCGCATCTATTTCGGGTATTACCTCCAACGCTTTAGCAAACTTACCCTGTTTATTTAAAATTTGCATCTTCCCAACAGCAGCAGTAGAAAATATTTTAACTTCCGAATCTAAACTTTTATACCCCTTTTTATCCTGTAACTCGCATAATTCAGTGTACATTTTTTCTGCATTTACAAAATCACTCGCATCAATATAACATAGCATTAAAAAATTCAACGTATAAATATATCTATTTGGTAAATCAGATTTTATTTTTGAATTCTTTTCTAATATGGCTTTCGTTTTTCTAAAGTTTATCAAAGCCGTATCATAATCTCTATTACTTGCAGCGCATAAACCTTGTATATAATAACAAATTGATGTAGCCCTAACTGATATCGCTGTATTTTTACCTTTAATTAAATGATATTCAGAAATTTCTTCAACTACTTTTCTTTCAGTTTCATTTCTTGTAAATCCACCACTTCTAAATACATAATTAATTTTTGAATATAAAATATGATATTCTGCCAAATTTCTTAACTGTTCAATTACTCTAGTTTCTTCCTTAATTAAGTCATCTAAATTATGGTTAAAAAGCCCCTCTTCATAGTCTTCTTCCATCAATTTTTTCTCCCACGCAATTAATTCAAACAAATAGTAAAACTTCTCGTAATCAGCAGCTGTTTTCTTTGCTCGTTTCACAAACTTAGCGCATTCTTTATACAGTGCTTTTTGATATAAAATTTCAACATTCTTAATATCCTGTTTCAATTGTGACTTTACAGACTGATCAGAATAATAAGCTCTTAAACTTTTTAAAACTAGCTTGTATAAATGATTTTTTTCAGAGGGTAAATGTTGAATGAATTTTTCTTTAGAGAAATAAGCCTTTAATTCTTCTTCATTATAAGACGATTGTTTTTCAATAAAGTCAAATAATTTCAAATAATTCTTTTCACCTGATTGAAGTGATGAGTTTAACTTAAAAAATCGTTTTTCAGACTTTGTTAATGTTTGAATTAAACTAAACAACTCAGTTGAAGGCTTCATAATTTATAGTTTTTAGGATTTCAATTTATTATTGGAATCTAATATATAAAATACATAGCGAAAACCAATCATATTTAACTTAAAATGCATTAATTATAATGTTATCTGTAAAATTCACAAGTCTAACTATTGGAAAGTATTTATAAAAAATGACTACTAAAATTACAACATAAAAACGAAAAGGAGGAACCACCCTCCTTTTCAACAACAAACCATGCCTGCGACTAAACAGACAAAAACCCTCCCAATCGATTCACGATTTAACGAAGGGATACTTTTGTACCTTTCGGTAACTTCTCATCAGGTTTTTCTGAATCATTTCTTTTTAACAAACGCTTTAACTTAATTCCTTCTATATGTGCGATCTCTCTTAATGAAATAGATTTTTCACATAGATGAATTGGATTGTTTTTTCTAGACTTCCATCTTTTTGGTGCGACATAAACTATATCACCTATTTTTAAAACATCTTTATTTTTAGATTCATTATACTTATACAATTGCCTTAAGGTCAACTCTAACTCTATCGATAATTTATAAAATGTGTCTCCCTTTTTTGCAACAATAAACTTAACTTTATTTTTACTCGTTTTAAAAGTATGAGCATTTAAATCATATTCAATTACAGAACCTTCACCAACTGATTGATTTGGTGAAGATATTTGAGAAGGTGTTACCGTCTCTACTTCTTCCTCCTCTAATGTTTCTCCTATCATAGCATCAAACCGCCACAACTCATATCTTTCTACCAAACTTATCAATAGTGATGGATATTTTGGATTAGTAGCATATCCAGCCGATTTTAAACCTTTAGCCCACCTTTTATAATCTTTTAATTTTAACTCAAACAAAGGAGCATATCTTCTTTTCTTTAAAAACAAAGAATGATCTTCAAAAGATTCTGACGCATTATCATAAGCTCTAAAACATTCATCTTTTGCATCATCATCTTGAATAAAAGTATCACCCTTCCAAGTTGAATGGCATTTAATTCCAAAATGATTATTTGCTAATCTAGCTAATTTGCTATTTCCATTCCCACTTTCTAAAATACCTTGTGCTAATGTAATACTTGCAGGAATTTTATACATGTTCATTTGAGCCACAGCTGTAGCCTTCCATTTGGAGATGTAATCTTTAGTTGAATTTTTTGTTTGAGCAGATACCCTTAACGAAAAAATAAGTATTACTGTTAACACTACTGTTTTCATAATAATTAGTCATTTTTGCTGGTTAGGCAAGTTTGTTGTGCTAATTATTACGACCTTTTTAATAAAGGGTTACAATTTTATAAGAAATTACACTTGAACATATCTAATTTATTATTCTGATATAACTTTTAAAACATCTTTTACATCTTGTGCAGTTTGTTTAGCCTTTTCTAATGACTTATCGACTATAGTAACATGTCCCATTTTTCTAAACGGCTTAGTAATTGCTTTACCATATATATGTGGTTTAACGCCTTTCATTTTAAGTATTTCCATTAAACCTTTATAGACTACTTTTCCTGTATACCCTTTTTCTCCTAATAAGTTCAACATAACACTAGCCTCAACAATATCTGTATTACCTAATGGCATATTTAAAATTGAACGTAAATGTTGTTCAAACTGTGAAGTCACATTCCCTTCAATTGTTTGATGCCCACTATTATGTGGTCGGGGTGCTATTTCATTTACTAAAACTTCACCTTCCTTAGTCAAAAATAGCTCTACAGCCAAAAGACCAACCATTTCTAATTTATTAATAATTTTTTCAGCAATTGCTCTAGCTTCCTCTTCTATTTTTTTAGAAACATTTGCCGGTGAAATTAAAAACTCAATTAAATTAGCTTCAGTATTAAACTCTTGCTCAACAACAGGATATGAAGTTACTTCACCATTTTCACTTCTAGCAACAATGACAGATAATTCTTTTTCAAAATCAACAAATTTTTCTAAAATAGACGGTGCATCAAAACTAGTAAGTATATCATCTTCCGTTTTCAAAGCTGTTACGCCTTTTCCATCATAACCTCCAACACGCATTTTTTGCATAAAAGGCATTTCAGTAATGTAACTTGAAATCTCGTTTCTATTCTCGATTAAATAAAAAGGAGCAGTCGCAATACCATTTTTCAAATAAAACTGTTTTTGAATTCCTTTATCTTGAATCATTTCTATAACATTTGGTTGAGGAAATACTTTCACTCCTTCTTTTTCCAATTGATAAAGAGCTTGAACGTTAACATTTTCAATCTCAATAGTTAAAATATCTTTATCTTTTCCAAATTTATAAACATCATCATAATCAGTAATACAACCAAATGTAAAATGATTAGCTAACTCTCTTGATGGAGAAACTTCACTTTCATCCATAATATAAACTCTAACATCAAAGTTAATTGCATCCTGAATAAACATACGTCCTAATTGACCGCCTCCTAGAATACCTAATTTAAAATCTGGATGATAAAAATATTTCATAATTATAGTGTTGTAAGCTGCAAATTTAATTTTTTTAATTCAATAAGTAGTAAGCTCTATTTAAATAGTTTTCATTTGAGTATTTTAACCCGCTTTTCATTAAATTAACTTCACAATAAAAAGGCTCTAAAATTGCTATTATAAATCAATACTAGCTAATTAGTAGAAAATTAACTTTTGTTTAAATCGGTAGCACAAAACAAGTATTAGGTAAATAAAAAAAAGTTTATCTTTACATTAAAACAATTCACTATGAAAGTAATTATCAGTTTATCACTACTATTATCATTTATGGTAGTAGCATCTTGTGGTAAGGAAATAGATTGTCTACCTTCAGCCATATCAATCACTTTCACAGAGTATGATACATTAGAATCCGATACAATTATTATAACATCTTATGGTAAAGAAAATAATTTCAACACTTTACATTCAATAGATACAATTTATTTAAAAAACACTTTAAGTCAAAACTATTCTACCTCAATTACAAATGATACAGCATCTCTAATTTACATGTTCATACCAGGCAATAACTATGAAGCCAATGGTTACTTAAACTCAACATATAATTGGGTAATTACAACTAAAAATAACACCTATACATTAACTGATTTTAAATATGAAACGATCACTAAACGTTGTGGGTTGTTTGAATGCTTTCCGTGCTATGTTCCAATAAACGAATTAAAATTAAACAATTCTGTGGTTACTCCAAATGAACATGGATTACTCTATTTAATATTTTAAACGATTAGGATTCATCCGTCACATCTTCATAAGCTGTGAACCCATCATTATCAATATTTACAGATGCTTTTTTGTTATAATCATCTTGAGTAGGATTAGTCTTTTGTTTTTGCCCTCCTTGAAAACCACCAAATTGACTAAACCCTCCAAACGGTTTTTTATTCTCAGGTTTTGAAAAACTACTTTTTAATGAATCTCCTGAAATTAATCGACCAATAATATTAGCTCCTCTCATAACTAACGTTACTACAGAGAAAAATGCGATTATTTTAAAGATAAACCCAATTAAAAATGCAGAATTTAAACTTTCAATTGTAGAATTAAACCAATTTATCACACCGTTATTAACTATTACAGGAAAAATTAAACAAATTATAAAGGCACAAATAGAACCAATTAAAAGTAAACGCTCTTGCCTTGGTTCAAATGATGTAGACAGACCTTTTAATATTCCATTTCCTAAATTAGAGAACTGAGCGTATTTGTTTCTGTTTTGCATTTTCTCAAGTAGATACAATCCTAAAATAAACGAACTTAAGATAACTCTAAAAATAGTTGATCCAATATACTGCCCACTTGTTAAAGATACAAAATTAGCTGTTACCCCAACCAAAAGTAGATTCTTAATGATTTGAGAAATATATTCCGATTGATTACTTTTTTGTCCATTTGAGGTAAACATGGATATAATATATTTAAGTACTCCCCAAATAAATCCAAAAATCACAAAAATAATTCCCAGATGAATAATAAAATTTATAATTGACATACGTTGTTTTTTATTGAATATTACAAATACTGTACAATTTTACACTTTATGACAAATTGACTGAAAATGTGCAATATTAACCGTGAATAGTTTCTTCTTTACCGTATTTAGTAATTATTGACGCTTCATATTCAAGCCACTCTTTCCAACGTTTATCCACATCTATTCCTTCACCATACTTTTTTGCAAAACCTAAAAACGTTGTATAATGACCAGCTTCTGACACCATTAAATCGTGATAAAACTTTGACAAAAACTCATCATCAATATTTTCAGACAAAACTTTGAACCTTTCACAAGAACGTGCTTCAATCATAGCTGAGAACAATAATCTATCAACAAAGGATTGAGTTCTCCCCTCCCCTTTTTTCATAAATTTGAAAAGTTCATTAACATAACTATCTTTTCTTTCTCTCCCTAAAACAAAACCTCTATCTTTAATAATGTTGTGCACCTGTTGAAAATGATCTAATTCTTCTTGAGCGATCACCATTAATTCTGTCACCAAATCTTCATGTTCAGAATTTTGAGTAATCAAACCTATTGCATTAGTTGCTGCTTTTTGCTCACACCAAGCATGATCAGTTAATATTTCTTCAATATTTCCTTCTACAATATTTACCCAACGTGGATCAGTCGGTAATTTTAAGCCTAACATAAATCAATTTAATAGTTCAATAACAAAATTACGACTATTTTTAATTCAGCATTACTCATTTACAAAGTTTATATGCAAAAATGACATGATATATATATATATCACAATTAAATTGTTCTAGATTTAAGAATAGTCTACAATTCGAATTTCATTTACTATCGTAATAAATTAATTGTCCCAAAATGATGATGGATATACCCTTCTTTATCTGTAATTTTTACACGATAAACATAAGAGCCATCCGGAGATAAATTCCCTCTATAAGAACCATCCCACTCAAAATAAATATCACTGGTTTGATATATTAAATCTCCCCAACGGTTAAAAATCATAAAATCAAATTCTTTTGCTCCAATTACACTCACCTTATAGGTAGAATTGAAGGTATTGGCATCAGGAGTAAATGTATTGGGTGCGTAAAAATAAAACTCTGGTTTAATATAAATTGTTTTTAACAGTGTGTCAGTACAGCCAATTTCATTTATTGCAACCAATCGCACTTCATGCCATCCCCACAAATCAAAAGTGGTGTTTGGCGCATTTGATGTTGACGAATCATGATTGTCAAATGTCCAATTCCAAGCTACTGAACCATCAGAATGATTTTGGAAATAAACAGGTAAACCAACCATAGCGTTATTTGTTAAAACACTAAAACTAGCATGAGGCCTAATTACCTTAACTTTTGTTGTACCATCAACATGATACGTATGACAACCATCCTCAACAGATACTGTATAATTTGTTGTAACACTTGGCCCTACCATAACATTTGAAGTTGTTTCAGCAGAATAATGCCAATAGTATGTATAGTCACCCAACCCACTACTAGCGGTTACAAAAATTTCGGTAGAATCTCCTGGACATATTAATTGTTCTGGTGACATTTCAAGTTGAAGTACTGGTGTCGTTACCGTAAACAAAACATCCTTTGTAGTTACAGCTCCACACCCATCAGTTACCTCCACTCTATAAGTAGTTGTTACCATTGGTGATGCGAAATAATTTGATGAATTTCCTATTACAACCCCATTAGCGCTCCATGAATAAGTAAAACTCCCTTCCCCTCCGGTAGCTTCAGAGGTAAGCAACTCTGGTGTATTAGGACAAAGCACTGTAATATCATCAGTTACAACGATTGAAACAGGAGGGTAATTAGGAACATTAACAGTTCCCGTTCCACTTACAGAGTTTGGCAAACAAACATCTGTCACCTCGATAGTATAATCTGTTGTAACTCCTGGAGATACGGTTAACTCTTCAGTTACATCACCTGTATCCCATAAATAAGAATACTCACCAACACCACCACTAATAATAGGAACAAGTATCGCTTCATCACCAGAACAATGCACATTAATATCTGGAACAGTAACCTCTAATGGATTCACATCAAAAATAATATAGTCTACAGAAATAAAATTATCATTTCCACATGGATCTGGATAATTAAATTTAATAATTAAGGTTTCATTTCCCTCAACAATGGCATCATTAAGTATATCAAAGTTAAATGTTAATACTGTTTGACCCGCTGCAAAAGTAACCTGATTAGGTATATTTTCATAATCAACACCTTCCGTGGCAGTACCTTCAAGAATAACCGGTATAGTTAACGCACTTCCTGCTGAAGCATCACTCCTAGTTAAAGTAACAGTACCGGTTTCACAACCTTCAGCAATCATACCATTTGGTAAATTAAAAGTAGACGATCCAGTAACTTGTAGCGGCGCGTAACTAGACAAGGAATTTGCTTCTAAAAAAATCCCAGAATCATAGGCTCCATCACCAACATCAGCAATAGCCACTTTTAAATGATACGTTTCACCACAACTTACTTTGGCAACAGCCTCAATAACTGAAGTAAATCCATCATATTGAATATAGAAATTACTTCCATCTTGTGGAGACTGCGAACCATCTCCGTTATTTACATAGAATGCAGAATTAGAACCATCATTTACATTATCAATTGTAACTGGTGTACCAGGAGTCCCAGGAATTGTAGCCATATTATAAGTTCCACCAAATCCAGGCCCTGATATAAAGAATGCAAATACATCATTAAATCCAGCATCCACAAATTCTGGATACTCTTCAGATCCAAACACATATCTAAATCTAATAGTATCACTTTGAGGAATAAAATCAAATTCTAAAATTGCCGCATTTTCAGTGTTTTCATTTGCTATACTTGTTAAAGGAGCATATCCTGGTTTATTATTATCCGTTCCTGAACTCCCAGTATTATTTGGACCATGAGGACCGTCATTACCAGCTAAAACAGTACCTGTAGTTAAAACAATTCCAGAATTCAATCCCAAATTAGTGTTAACTGCATTAAATGAACCAATCGCATTAGCATCTCCAGTATAAACAACATTTGAAATATCAACACCACCACCTACTAATACGTTTTCAACCAGCTGTACTGGACTTTGAGCTGTAGAGGTAATTAACTGAGCATTTACAAGTGACGAGAACACTATAAATAACAATGCACAAATATATTTTATATTTAATCCTTTCATATTCACACTTAATGTACGTTAAAAATATTGATTAGTTGCTTATTCAATGCAATAAATAAGCCAAGAGTATCATCTATTGAGTAAACAGAGAAAATATTTTTGAATTTAAAAAAATAGCAGTAAAACTTAATGTTGTAGTCCTGTTCGAATAAAATAACTAATTTTGTAACATTGAAAAAAGAAAGAAACATAGAATCAAAGTTTAGCGCTTTAAAAAAGAAACATACATTATCGTTTTCCGATCAGTATACTTATGATGAAAAATGGAGTTTCAAAGTGTCTTCATTAAATATATTTAGTCTCTTTATTTTATATGCAATTTTTATAATTTTTTCATGCTTGATATTAATTAAATTTACACCTTTAAAACATATTTTTATTGGTAATATTAACCAAAATGAGATCAGTCAATCGTTAAAATTAAATAATGTAAAAATTGATTCATTAGAAATTGCACTGCAAAATAACAACTTGTATATTCAAAACTTACAATCAATTCTGAAAAATGAAGACAAATTAGATACGACTAACCTTAATCAAACCGAATTAAATGAAAATTTTCAGCCACAATTTAGTTCTATACGTGAAGATTCAATCTTAAGACAATTAATTGAAAACTCTAACAACACCAATTCTATTTCTACAGCTTCAACAGATGAAATTGAATTTTATCTTCCACCAATTGAAGGGATTGTATCAAAATCATTTAACACTAAAAATAGTCATTTTGGAGTAGATATTGTTGGACAAAAGGAAGACCCTATTAAAGCGACCCTAAAGGGTATTGTCATCTTCTCAAATTGGACATCAAACCAAGGAAATGTAATTATAATTCAGCACAACAATAGTCTTATTTCAATTTACAAACACAACTCAAGTTTATTAAAAAAAGAAGGTGAAAATGTTGAGGCTGGTGATCCAATAGCTATAATCGGTAATTCTGGTGAACACACTAATGGCTCTCATTTACACTTTGAACTTTGGCTAAACCAAACCCCAATTAACCCTCAAGAATACATTTCATTTTAGTTTTGTTATTTTTTTCATAATTTTTGCTTTATCCCACTATTTTCGGTATCATTTCATTACTTTTGACATTAGTGTCAAAAAACTTAACATATATATTTAATGTGGTATAAACTTTCTCAATTCATCTTAAATAGAAGAATTTTAATTTTAACTTTTATTTTCGCTTTAACAGTTGTATTAGGCTACTTTGCAGCTACGAATATTAAAATGGATAATACTTTTGGTGTCATGTTACCAAAGCAATCTGAAGCTAAACGTAATTATTTACAATTAAAAAATCAATTCGGAAAAAATGAATCATTAATGTTTATAGCCATTAATAATGATGATTTATATACACTTGAAAAATTTAACGCTTGGTATGAATTAGGAGTTAAGTTAAAAAACCATCCTGCTATTGATTCCGTTTTTTCTGAAGCTCATTTGTATCAAATTAATAAAAACAAAAAAGAAAAGAAATTTTATTTCAATAAAATTGTAAAAAACAAGCCCGAATCACAGAGTGAACTCGATTCTATAAAATTAATCACTAAATCTAACCCTTTTTATGAGGGACTCATATATAATAATGAAACAAAAGCTTCTTTAATGATGATTTTTGTGAATGAAGCGTATATGATTGATCTCAAAAAAGCTAAAATCATTTTACAGCTAGAAGAAGACATGAAGGTATATGAACCGATTTTGGGTCCCATCCACATTTCAGGTTTACCACACATTAGATTAACTATTGGCCAGAAATTGCAATCCGAATTAGGTCTATTTATTGGATTATGTTTTGGTGTTACCTCATTGCTTCTCTATGTTTTTTTTAGATCGTTTAAAATTGTATTGATTTGTAATATTGTTGTAATTGTTGCGGTTGTATGCTCATTAGGAAGTATCGGTTTTTTTGATTTTAAATTATCAATATTAATGGTCCTAATTCCACCATTGATTATTGTAATTAGTATTCCAAATAGTATATTTTTAATTAATAAATTTCATCAAGAGATTAAAGACCATGGAGATAAAGCTCAAGCTTTGTCAACTGTGATTCAAAAGATAGGAAATGCTACTTTCTTAACCAATTTGACAACCTCTTTAGGTTTTGCAACTTTCATGTTTGTTAATTCTGAAACATTGGCAGCTTTTGGATTTATTGCTTCTTTTAATATATTATTAGTTTTTGTACTTACTATTACTATTCTACCAATAGTTTTAAGTTATTCAAAAATTCCAAAGCCAAAACACTTAAAACACTTAGAGAAACAATGGTTACATATTGCTGTTGAAAAACTTGAATATATTGCATTGTATAAAAGGAAATATGTGTTTATTGGTTCCTTGATCATAATTCTAATCGCAGGATTTGGAGCTTCTAAAATTAAAGCTACTGGGAAAATAACAGGTGATTTACCTCAAGATGGGCAACTAAATACTGATTTAACATTTATCGAAGATAAATTTGGAGGAACACTTCCATTTGAGATATTAATTAATACCAAAAAGAAAAATGCATTTATTCAACGTTTTCAAGAAATTGATTCAGTTCAAAAATACCTGACAACCATTTCAAATTTATCAAAATCTATTTCTGTAGCGGATGGTATAAAAGTTATTAATATGGCTTATTCTAAAAATAATCCAGACAAATACAAAATACCATCTCTAAGTAAGATGAGAAAATTTGAACCTTACCTTAAAAATGGTGGAAAAAAGATTAACCCTTTCATTGACACAACTGGAATTACGACTAGGATATCGATTCAAGTAAAAGATGTTGGAGCATTTGAAATACAAGCCATTATTGACACCATAAAAACTAATATCGATCAAATATTGAACCCTAATGAACCAGATTTACAAAGCGCATTAAAGCAATCTATTCAGTTAAAGGATGCTAATAAAAACGATTTCCTTCAAGAATTCTATTCAAACAACCCTGGCGTTTATGCTAATTTAATTGACATCTATTCTCATAAAGATTCAGAGTTAAAAGATGAATATATCTTTGATGAATTTAAAATCAATTCTCATCATTCAGAATCTGGGTTCACGGATTCATTATCAAAGGCTATTCAAAAGGAACATTGGGAGGTATTATATACAGGTTCATCAGTCGTAGCGTCAAATGGTACTCGTTACATGATTAAAAATTTATTTACCTCTCTATCCTATGCTATAGTCCTTATTGGTTTTTTAATGGCCATTCTTTTTAGATCATTCAAAATGGTGATTATTTCATTAATTCCCAATTTTATTCCTTTATTATTTACTGCATCTATCATGGGATATTTTGGTATACCAATAAAACCTTCAACTATATTAGTATTTAGTATTGCTTTTGGAATATCAGTTGATGATACGATTCACTTTTTGGCTAAATTTAGACAAGAGTTAACACACAACTCCCATGACTTTAGAAGATGTATACTTGTTGCTTTAAGAGAAACAGGAATTAGCATGATTTATACTTCAATCGTATTATTTTTTGGTTTTTTAGTATTTGCTTTCTCAGAATTTGGAGGTACAAAAGCATTAGGTATACTCGTATCGTTAACCTTGCTCGTTGCCATGTTCGCAAACCTATTGATACTACCTGCCCTACTCTTGTTTATGGAACGTAGAATGACAAACAAAGCGTTAGCAGAACCTCTTTTTGAATTATTTGATGAAGAAAGTGATATTGAACTTGACCATTTAGAGATTGATAAAAGTCTTGAAAAGTATAAAGAAAAAGATATTAAACAAAACTTAGAAAATGAATAATATTGAAGGCTATCAAACATACATAGGAAAAGCAATTGAAGAATTACCTCTACCTAAAGAACCGAAACAGCTTTACGACCCGATAACTTATTTTTTAGGTTTAGGAGGAAAAAAAATGCGGTCGGTTCTAACCCTTATGGGGTGCGAATTATTTAACTCTGACTTTACAATTGCTAAAGAAGCAGCTTTAGCTGTTGAGCTTTTTCACAATTTCTCATTAATTCATGATGACATTATGGATGACGCACCTTTAAGAAGAGGGAGTCAAACGGTTCATGAAAAATGGAATACCAATGTCGGTGTTCTTTCTGGAGATGCCTTATTAATTCTAGCTTATCAAAAAATAGCTACTTTCAATCCATCTTTAATTGGAGAACTATTACCATTATTCAACCAAACCGCATTAGAAGTTTGTGAAGGTCAACAATTAGATATGGATTATGAAAACAGAAGTAACGTATCTATAGATGAGTATCTGAAAATGATAAAATATAAAACTGCCGTTCTTTTAGGATGTAGTTTACAGATGGGGGCTATTATTGGAGGATCAAATTCAAAAGATTCGAAAGAACTATATCACTTTGGAGTGAACTTAGGATTAGCATTTCAATTACAAGATGACATTTTGGATGTCTATGCTGATCAAAATAAATTTGGTAAACAAGTAGGGGGCGATATTATAGCTAATAAAAAAACATATTTATTACTAAAAGCTTATGAGAAAGCTAATACTCTTCAAACTGAGCAATTAAATCAGTTAGCTGTAGAAAGCAATACAGAATTAAAAGTTAATGGTGTAAAAGCTATCTATACTGAGTTAAATATTAAAGCCAATGCCGAAGCTAAAATGAATTCGTATTATACAATAGCATTAGCTAATTTAGAAGCTATAAATTTACCCAAAGAAAAAAAGCAACCTTTACTCAATTTAGCTCATTTTTTAATGGGAAGAGAAGCCTAAAATTATTTGGTGTTACTTAAATTATTGACAAAAAAAATGCCTACATAACTGTAGGCATTTTTTTATTTAATAATTAAGCTTATAACTCATGTTTAATCACTTGTAATATTTCATACGTTTCAACATTGTACACATACGTTAAAAAGTGTATTTCGTTTGCTTCTATTCCAGTTGGAATTACATAAGAATAATCAGTTTTCACATTTGTTCCTGCCGTTGGACTAGTTCCACCAATAGATTGACCCCAAGCTTGTGCATCTATACAACCCAGAAAAACATTGTGGTGGTGATAATGATGTAAATGTACTCCAACACTATCCTGGTCAGCAATCAATGAGTTTTGAATTACATAAGTAGTCATACTATAATCGCCTGATAAATCCTCTAAAAAATCAGTACTAATATGTAAATACACCCCTTTCGAAGCCGCATAATAATTACTTTTAGCTTGAATATTAACGTTTAGGTCATTTTCAGCTAACATATCATTTACTTTACCAGCCCAATAGTCTTTTTTAGAAAACATATCTGTACCAAAGGCTCTATTAATAGTACCTTTCGGGTTAAAAGTAAAGTTGTAACCTGAACTAAATTGAGAACCATATTCCTCACCTTCTGGCGTTCTAAAATCATGGCAAAATACAGTTGAAGGATCAGAGCAATCTGCAGAGACTGATTGAAAACCTCCAGTATAACTACCTCCAGATGCAGCATGAATACTAGCTACAAAAACGCGTCCATTATTTGCGGACTCAATATTTGCTGCTTCCGTAGCTGCTGCTGGGCAATTTGGACATTTATGTCCAGTATAATCCTCTAATAGTATATTTCTATCCGAATTTGTATTAACCTCAAATGTGGGCCAAGGGTATTCAGCAAACTGACCATCTGTAAATAAAGTAGTATCTAATTCTGTTACAACTTTAACAGGGTATTTTACCTTGTCACAAGACACTGTAGATAAAACTAGGACTAAAGTTAGGGCAAATAAAATATTTTTTTTCATAATGTAAATTTTAAAAACTAGATGTAAATGTTAAAGTTAAGCCATTAGTAGCAGGTACGGTTCTACAAACCCCACCGATACAAAATATACCAGCTCTTTGCTTACCATAAGTTGCCATAACTCTGCTATTCCCAAATAAATAACCAGCAGAACCAATTAAATAATGCAATCTTCTTCCTTCAACTGGATTCCCATAGTTGTATTGATCCATTACTGCAAAAAACCATTTTGGAGAAATATTATACTCTACTAAAAATGTCCCCCAGTTACCTACGTCTTCTTTTGTAAATAACCCTTGAACTTCAGCTCTAATTGAATGTTTTCTACTAATTTTATATTGCCCTTCTAAAACAAAAATATCTGATTTCACATAACCATTATCTAGATTAGTTTTATCAGTAGCACCATCAAGTAATATATTATTATATTTAAACTTCATATACATTAAACTTACTTTAAGTTTTTTGTTAATCTTTCTTTTAATCTGAATATTAAAATCACTATTAAACACACTGTCAGTTACATCAAATACATTTGTTTGATACAATATTCTTTGAGTAGAATCAACATCACTATAATGTTTCATTGGATTTAATGCCAATGAATAATTTACACTAACATTTGTTCCATATTTCCCACCTAATTTTGTTTTCTTAGGAATTTTATATAGTAACGTCCCTTGAAATGCCATTTCACCATTTGGTTGTGCCGCATATGGATATAATGTAGCAGCTAAATTGTAAGTATGAGTCTTAGATAAGGCTGGTGAAAAATTAATATTTAAATCAGTTAACTCTGCACCTGGATCAGCTCTATAACTCATATTATCCATAGATTTAGCTTGTAAAACTACACCTAAACCTTTTTGTGAATAACCTGCTGTTATTAAGGTACCATGTCCGTAACTAAAAATGCTTCCGTTATCACTAGATGGATCTTGTTCTTTAATTACATGTTCCCCCTCTATATAAAAATCTTTATAAGCCAATTTCATTCGTCCCCCATAAGTGGCTACGTTTGACGGATAATAAAAATCAGGGTGAGTAGCTTGCTGATATTTGCTTACAAAAGATCCACCAATAGTTAAGTTGAACTTTGAATCTGCGAATAAATTATAAAACTCTTTAAAGTTTAACTCAGCATCAATACCCCTAACTACTCCATCAGAATTTACTAACTTACCGTCAGTAAAACTATATCTTACTTTACCATACACCGCTTTAATTTCAGCACCATTAGTCGGTCTAAACTTCACTTTAAATCCTTCCATAGCATTATCTAAACCTAGAGTTCTTTCCTCATAAGATCTAAACGTCATTCCAGAACCAAATTGTTCGTAGAAATTACCAACTGTAACATCAACCATTGAATGTGAATAACTGGCATACTTATAACCAATTCCAGTACCAGAATATCTATCAGGATAACCTAATGTATGCGGTAAATATGATTCAAACCGCGCACCAGCAGAAAAACCTTTTAAACTATAATTTACATTTGTGTAAGAATTCATCACCGCTTTTGACTCTGGCTGAACTGCTCCAATTAATGTATCACCAGTTAAATATTGAAATATAGTTTCAGTATTTCCAGTTACGTTAGGGCCAAAGGTTTGACCGAAACTCAGTGTTCCTGTCAAAAAAATGGGTAATATTAGTTTTGATTTGAGTATAGTCAAATTTAATTTCATAGAGAATATATTTTGGGAATTATTCTTTTATTATTTTTTCGAAATTTTTAAAATCTCTTCATATAATTCTTCTTCATCTCCTAATACATAATTATTATGAGCATAAACTATATTTCCTTTTCCGTCAATTAAAAATGTATGAGGTACATTATTAACACCCATAGCTCTTTTAAAATCACCATTTGGATCTAACCAAACATCATAATCCCAACCAGACGAATTTACAACAGGTTTTACTTGACTTAAGTTTCTTTGATCATCCACTGACACCGCAACTAGTTTCACCCCAGTTTCATCTTGCCAATCATCATATTCTTCTGCAATTGTACTTAATTCTAATCTACAAGGTTTACACCATGTTGCCCAAAATGAAATTACGATTGGATTACCGTCATTAAACACTTTAGCCGTATTAATAGAATTACCATCCATGTCCTTTAAACTTACTGAAGGAACTTTTTTACCTGATTCTATCTCATCAGACGTTGTACTTTGCAATGCTATAAAAGTCATTGCCATTACTGCTACGAATACTATTTTTTTCATGATTTATTAGTTTTTTACATTTATAACTTTTTAGTATCCAAATAGTGTACCAAAGTTACGAGAACAAATATAGCCAATATAATTTGAGAATAATAAAGAATAATTTACATTACTTGTAATCCTAAAATAAAAAAACATTACCTAAAAAAAGAGCTCATTATCATGAGCTCTTAAAGTATTAAAATTCAAATATCATGAAAATCATGGATTATCAGCAAATATGAATATCGTATTATTACCGACTTCTGCACCTACATTCAACCAATCAGAAATAGTATTACTACAGTGATGAAAATAATTATAATTACTTTCAATAATAGCACCTAAATCATGTACAACAGTTGAATAAAAAGTTGTAAACACCAATGTTTCACTATTAACCACCGCACCAACAGGTACATCAACTACAAATAACATAGCACTACCAACCGCTATATTAACCTCACTTGAAGCAACAGCATTTGAAACCCCATTATACGTATAATTAACAACGTACTTAACATCAACACATTCATTAGTTGCGGTACTAGAAGAAAAGTGAGTCACTCCTTGAGTCATTGAATATGTAACAGGACAACTTCTACAATTTTGAGAATAACTTGTTACTGAAATGAGCAACGTTAATAATAAAATAATTTTTTTGTAATTTTTCATAGTTTTAATTTTAAAGTGAAATACAAAAGTACGTTAAGTTAAGTTAAGTTAAGTTAAGTTAAAATTCAAAATATACAAAAGATTGAACTCCTAACAAACTGTCACCTTAAATTTCTAGTAATCACTCCTAAAAAGGCACAAAAAAAAGCCCACCTTTCGGTGAGCTCTCTTCAAAAAATTGGTTACTTAATTATTTAGTAACGTTAATTCTTTCAGTTGTAGTATTTCCGTTAATAGTAACGTTTACAAAATACATACCTGTTTCTAAGTTAGAAGTGTTAACCTGAACATTTTGTGCTCCATTAACATTATTCATTTCTGTAGTATAAACAGTTTGACCTAAAGCATTAATCATGTTGATTGAAACGTTAGAATTTTCAATTAACACTAAGTTAATGTTAGCATTATCAACAGCTGGATTAGGGAAGATAGAAACATTGATTCTTTTAGAAACAGTTTCTTCAACACCTGAAACATCATAAGTAGCAGAAGCACATCCGTTTAAAGCAGTATTATAAGCACCTGTCAAGAACATTCCAGCACCGTAACCAGCACCCATTTGAATAATTTCAGAATGACCTGGATCATTAACGTTAGGGCAAATCAATACAAATAATGGAATTCCGTTAGAAGCATTCATTGTAGCATAGTGATTGTATTGTGTATTATTTTCCGCATCATAAGCAAACTTAGGGTAATGGTAAAAACCACCATTCCAGTTTAAACCAGACATTACAGCATCACTATCAGTTGATTCAGTAGTAATTGCGATAGCTTGAACTTTTCCGTTACCAGAACCATTAACTTGAATCCACTCAGAAATTTCTGGAGTAGAAGCTTCACAAGGACCACACCATGAAGCCATAAAATCTAACAATACTGATTGACCAGCTTCTAATTGTGTATATAAATCAAAAACATTACCATCTGTATCAGTTCCAGTATATGGTAAAATTGGTAATACAAAAGTAAATGCAGTAGTATTATTGTTATTTGTCATGTCATCATCAGCAGTTGTGATGTTAGCAGTAAAATCAATAGCTCCCGGAGTTACACCGTTAACATTAACAGTTAATGTATGTGTTGCACCTGAAGCAATATTTACACCAGTAGTGTTAATAGTTGTAGCAGCACCACCATCAAATGTCCAATCTAAATCATATGCTGTAACAGCATTTAATCCGTCATTTAAACATGTAATTGTAAATGTTCTATCTCCATCAGAAGTATTATCAACAGTAACGGACTGAACTAACATATCATTAGCTAAAGGAGTTCTAACTTTAATATCATCAACGTTCATTCTAAACATATCAGAAACATTATGATGTCTAAAAGCAACAAAAATAGATTGACCAGCAAAAGCAGATACATCTAAAGTTCTTGACATATAACCTGTAGAAGTAGTTAAAACCTCATTGAAGTTAGTAGCAGAAGCTCCTAAAGTTGCAATATCAGCAGCAGTCCCAACATATACAGTATAGTTTTCAGCAACAAAAGATTGATCTTGTCCTTTAACTTTCCATTCTAAATTCACAGTTCCTGTCGCAGCAGCTAAATCAATAACACTAGAAACCATCCAGTTATCAGGAGTTAAAGCTCCAGCAGTAGCATCCCAAGACAAAGATGTAGCAACATTCCCTTGTCCATCAGTATAATCCTGAATCACCCAATCAAATGCATCACCATCAGCATTAGTCAATGTCCAGTCATTTAAGTTTCCAGAAGAAAAATCTTCAGAAAAATAAGTTTGCGCGTTAATTCCTGTAGATAACAGAAGCGCAGTAATAGGTAGTAATAATTTTTTCATAATTTTTTTATATTAATTTTATATGATTTGCAACAAAACTACTAATAATATAATAAACTCTATTTATTTTTTGCTATAAAAATTGGAATCCTAAATTTAGAACTCCAAGGAAGTGTCCATTTTTTATTTTTATGAATGATAAACTTTCTTTACATTTGTATCAAAACTATATAATTATGAAAATAAAAAATACACTTTTAACGTTAGGTCTAGGTTTTTCTTTCCTTGGCTTCACGCAATCAACAGTTGAGATTACACATGATGATGCACCAAGTATTTTGATAAATGGTGACACTTTAGTGTACGCCTCTTCTGACGCTCTTGTCTACCCTCACATTACAATAAAAAACGTAAGTGGTACGGATCAACAGTATAAATGGGGAAGAAAATTAATAGAAACACCATCAACTACTTTCTCTGATCAAATTTGTGATAATGAAGGTTGTTATCCGTGTGGTACAGCTACTGATTGGATTTTATTAGGATTATATCCTGATGGAGGAAGCTTTGCAAATAATGCAACAACTGAATTTTTACCAAAATTTAATTTTGGTACTCAAGGGTCAAGTGCACATGTACGTTACTATATATACACAGCTAATGAAGTAAAAATAGATTCATTTGATGTGAAATTTACATCTTTTGTAGGCTTAGAAGATGACAAACAATCTATTGAATACTCAGCATATCCAAACCCAGCAAATGATATTTTAAATATTTCAATTTCTGAAAACAATACGTCAATCGCATTATTTGATATTGTTGGAAAAACGGTTTCTGAAATGGAATTAGTAAATGGAAACAATACATTAAATATTGAAAACTTAAACCCTGGTGTTTACTTTTACAGTATTAAAAGAAATGGTAACGTTATTGAAACTAAAAAATTAGTAGTTAAATAATATTACCTTTTAAAGGATTAAAAAGAGAGACAATTAATTGTCTCTCTTTTTTTGTACCTCTATTTTAGAGTTTAACTTTTAAACATAAAATTGGAATCTCAAATAATTTACAGCTTTCTAATTACTAACCATTTACTTTGTTAATTCATCATTCAATACTTATCTTTGAATAAAAAACAAACATTATGAAAAGAATTAATTTAGTATTATCCATATTATTAACAAGTTCAGTTTTATTTGGACAAGTTGAAATACATGATGATCATCAACCTGGTGTTATTTTGAATGGTACTCTATTAAATAGTGGAATACCAAACCCTCATTTACAAATAGTCAATAAAAGTGGTTCTAGTAAAGACTATAGCTGGAAAAGAACTGTATTGAATACAGATGTCAGTCCTTTAACTGATCAAATTTGTGACCGTGATGTATGCTTCAATATTACCACTACCACTTGGAATAGTGTAAATTATTCAATAACTGTTTTAAACAATGACTCAACAAAGTTTCAACCTAAACTAGCGATACCTGATGGAAGTGAAGCTTCTGCTTTAATCAGATACTATGTGATAGAGAGTGGAAACATTGATGTTATAATTGATTCTGTAGACATCCAATATAATACTTTCTTAAGTTTAGAAAATACTTCAGTTGACTTTTCAGTTTACCCAAACCCAGTAAATGATATTTTAAACATTTCAATTTCTGAAAACAATACGTCAATTGTTTTATTTGATATTGTTGGAAAAACGGTTTCTGAAATGGAATTGATAAATGGAAACAATACATTAAATATTGAAAACTTAAACCCTGGTGTTTATTTTTACAGTATTAAAAGAAATGGAAACGTTATTGAAACTAAAAAATTAATAGTTAGATAATAAAACCTTTTTAAATTATTAAAGAGAGACAAGTTTTTGTCTCTCTTTTTTTGTACCTCTTTTTTAGAGCTTAGCTTTTAAACATAAAATTGGAATCTCAAATAACTTACAACTTTCTAATTACTAACTATTTACTTTGTTTATTCATCATTCAATACTTATCTTTGATTAAAAAATATACATTATGAAAAGAATAAATTTAGTACTATCAATATTATTAACGAGTTCAGCTCTATTTGGACAAGTTGAGTTTCATAAAAATGGACAACCTTTAGGTAGTACAATATCTGTTGATAGCTCAACCTCAAATATAGATCATTTTTCAATTGGTGAATCGATAAATAAAGTATATGTCGTAAATACAGAATCGTTTGATCAAGAAGTATTCTATCAAAGAATTAGAAGACAACATACAGTTGGTTGGAATGAACAAATATGTGATTGTGACGTATGCTATGTTACTGATGACATAGACTGGGGTTCACCTTCAACTTTAACCTTATCCGCAGGTGATTCTTGCTATTTCCAACCTAAGGTTTTTCCAGGTGGTATTGATGGATGCTCGATTTATACATATATTATTAAATACGGTAATCTCTTAACATTTGGTGATTCGATTCAGGTAACATATACAATAGCAGGTTCAAATTGTTTTTTAAATACTACTGAATCAGAAGTATCATTAGAATACTCAGTATATCCAAACCCTGCCAACTCAGTATTAAACATTTCAATTTCTGAAAACAACACCTCAATATCAATTTTTGATGTTTTAGGAAAAAACGTTGCTGAAATGAAATTAGTAAATGGTAACAATACATTGAATATTGAAAACTTAAACCCTGGTGTTTACTTTTACGGTATTAAAAGAAATGGTAATATTATTGAAACTGAAAAATTAATAGTTAGATAATATAACCTCTTAAAATTATTAAAGAGAGACATTTTTTGTCTCTCTTTTTTTGTGACTCTATTTTTAGAGTTTAGCTTTTAAACATAAAATTGGAATCTCAAATAATTTACAGCTTTCTAATTACTAACCATTTAATTTGTTAATTTATCATTCAATACTTATCTTTGATTAAAAAATATTCACTATGAAAAGAATAAATTTATTACTATCAATATTATTAACAAGTTCAGCTCTATTTAGCCAGGTTGAAATACATGACATTACTAATCAATACACAACTGTTAATGGATTAGTAGTAGACGCTGAACTAAATTGGTTAAATCCAAAAGCGTTTTTTTCTAAAATTTTTTACATTGTAAACACCAGTGATGCACCACAAAATCTCACATTCTCAAGAAAAATTATAAATTCGAGTATTATAAACAACAATAACGTTTATGAAGGAGTTAACACTGATGATGCATGTTATCTTCTTCAACACACTACAATAGGAACTGTTTGGAGTGTTAATACTACATGGGATGATTCAATAGAGAGTCAAGATTCTATCTTTTTTCGCCTTTTCATTGCAATGGAGAACAACACAGATGCACACGTTTTAAATAGGTATTACGTAATAGACAACGATAATAATGAAATTATTGATTCTGTTGACGTTCAAATTAATGCATTTTTGGAAGTTAAAAATGAAACAATTAATTTTAATGTTTATCCAAACCCAGTAAATGATGTATTAAATATTTCAATCTCTGAAAACAATACATCAATCTCAATTTATGATGTTATAGGCAAAACTGTTTCTGAAATGGAATTAATCAATGGAAATAATATATTGAATATTGAAAACTTAAACGCTGGTGTTTATTTTTACAGTATTAAAAGAAATGGAGTAAGCATAGAAACTAAGCAATTAGTTATTAAATAAACTTACTGATTAAACTATTGAAAAGAGAGACAGTAATTTGTCTCTCTTTTTTTTGTGAATTATTTTATCAATTCATCCACTAATTTTGGTACTGCAATTGAAGCTATTTCTGAAATTAATACTGCATTTGGCATTTCTAACTCTTCGGCATTAGGATCTACAACAATTAATTGACAATTCTCTTGTACTGAATTAACCAACCCTGCTGCTGGGTACACATTCAAAGATGTTCCTACTACAATAAGTACATCAGCTTGACTAACTATTAATTCAGCCTCATCCATCATAGGGACACTTTCTCCAAACCAAACCACATGCGGTCTTAATTGTTTCCCTTTATATAGATCACCTAATTCAATCCTGCCAGTTAAATCAATATAATCGGTTGAATTTTCTGATGTTTTTCCTTTCATTATTTCACCGTGCAAATGCAACACATTTGTAGAACCTGCTCTTTCATGCAAATTGTCAATATTCTGAGTAATGATGGATACAGAATGATGATTCGCCAATTCAGCCAAAGCAAAATGTGCTTTATTTGGTTTTGCTATTTTATTTTGCCTTCTTCTCTCGTTATAAAAATCTAAAACTAATTTTGGGTTCCTCTCCCAAGCTTCTGGAGTTGCTACGTCTTCAATTTTAAATTTCTCCCAAAGTCCTCCAGAATCTCTAAATGTTCCTAAGCCACTTTCAGCACTTACCCCTGCTCCTGTTAAAATAACAATATTCATTTTTAAAGATTAATCTAGTTCAACTTTATAATAAAATCACTTTGTTAGCCGTATTCAATACAGATTCTTTTTTCTGGCTGAGCATAGCACCCCCGTACGCTAAATTAGTCACAAAATCAATATTCAACACACTACTGATAGGCACATAGTTTAAATGAAATTCCAATTTATTAATTTGAAAATCTAACAACTCTGATTTAAATTTAAACACCCCCCCTGTTTCATATTGAATCAAAGCAATGTATTTAAATCCTTCTTCTTTATCAATAGCTGAACTATCGTTCACAACCGTATAGGGGTCAAACATTAAAGGACTGTACAGTAATTCCGTGCTATCAAAGAGTCTTAACTTTTTAGACTTCTTTTTAATTTCGATTCTATTTCGCTCTGTAATAATAAAGCCACGTCCGTTTTCAATACAATACAAATCCTCATGAGATTGGTATCCTAATTTATTTAGAAAGGTTAAATCAAAAAATAAATTTTCGTACGGTTCATTAAATTTTTGATGCACAGATTCAATCTTATTAAATTGAGCTAATGGAATTTTACAAATCCAATAACGCAAACCCTTACCCGACATATTAATACTGTACATAAATTTAAAAGAAATTAGCTAACAATTAAATAACGTAATCAACCTAATTTAAGTTACCGATTACTCCATTTAAATAATTAATAATTTAGATAATTTCGTAAAACTTAAAGTCAGCACTCAAAATTCACCTAAAACAAATAAAAGAATACCATTTACCAAAACAACTCCTTATATTTGCAGGAATGAGAATTGACATACTTACCATATTACCAGAACTAATTGAAGGCGCTTTGAATCATTCAATTATGAAAAGAGCCCAAGAAAAAGGGCATGCTGAAATTATACTTCACAACATTAGAGATTATTCAACACACCGCCAAAAAAGTGTTGATGATTATCAATATGGTGGAGGTGCAGGAATGGTTATGACCATTCAACCTATTGCGGACTGTATTGAAAAATTAATGTCTGAAAGAGATTATGATGACATTATCTACATGACACCAGATGGAGAAGTATTAGATCAAAAAATGAGCAATAAATTTTCACTGGGTAAAAACTTGTTGATTTTATGTGGCCATTACAAAGGAGTAGATCAACGTTTACGTGATATTTTTATCACTAAAGAAGTATCTATAGGAAGTTATGTTTTATCTGGTGGTGAATTAGGTGCCGCAGTTTTAGTAGATAGTATTGTGCGTTTAATACCTGGTGTAATTAATGACGAAACATCAGCACTAACTGATAGCTTTCAAGATAATCTATTAGCTCCACCCGTTTATACCCGTCCACGAGAATATAATGGACACACTGTTCCAGAGATTTTACTTTCTGGTGATGATAAAAAAATTGAAGAATGGCGATTTGAACAAGCTTTGCAAAGAACAAAAGATAGACGTCCTGATTTATTAGAGGATTAAAAACAAACACCATGAATAAAAACATAGTCTCTGTAAACTGGCTTAAGGCCAATTTAAATTCTAAAGATCTAATAATCTTAGATGCTACCATTCCTAAAGTTGGTGATAAGACCACATTAATAACTTCAGAATGTATCCCCTCTACCCTTTTCTTTGACTTAAAAAAAGACTTTTGTAACTTAGAAGGTGGCTTCCCTAATACAGTGCCAAAAAAGAAAGAGTTTGAAAAAAACGCTCAACATTTAGGTATTAATTCGGATTCTATTATTGTTATTTACGATCAACATGGCGTTTATTCAAGTCCAAGAGCATGGTGGCTATTTAAATTAATGGGCCATACAACTGTTTATGTTTTAAATGGAGGTTTAAAAACATGGAAAGAAAACAACTTAACTATTAATTCAAAATATAGCTCACCCACTTCTAAAGGTAACTTCAAAGTAAATTACAATCCCAGTTTAATAAGTAATAATCAAAACGTTTTACAACACATAGATAATTCTGAATCTTTCACGGTAGATGCTAGGTCTCCAAAACGATTTTATGCACAAGTGAAAGAACCAAGAATTGGACTAAGAAGTGGTCATATTCCTAACTCTGAGAACTTACATTACGCTTTACTAACGGATAATACTAACTTAAAAACGGAAACTGAATTACGTTCTATCTTTACCAATTTTGATTTAAATTCTAAAGAAATAATATACACTTGTGGCTCTGGAATTACGGCCTGTATCCTAGCTTTAGCAGGTACTCAAATTGGTCATATTAATTTTTCAGTTTATGACGGCTCTTGGTCTGAATGGGGAACAATGAATGATTTACCTATTGAAGTCTAAATCAATTCACAGTACTTTCTTTTATGACGCAATAATTGTTACTCAAATAGTGAGAAAAAACTGAAGTTAATTAAACTAAAAAATCGTATATTTGATTATAATCTATTTTAGTTATGACAATTAAATGTGCAACCATAAAAGACAAAGAACAAATCCTTGATGTTTTGTATGAAATTGCTGTTCATTTGAAATCTAAACAAATAATGCAATGGCAAGAATGGTTAGCACCAACTAAAACAGATTTGAAGTGGATAGAAGACCTCATAACAAATGATAGTTTTTACTTAATTCAAGCAGATAGCACAACAGTAGGAATTTTTAGCTTGGCTGACACCGATCATAAATATTGGGGAAAATCAAATGATAAAGCAAAATACCTACATTCACTTTCAGTTTTGCCTCAGTATAAAAATCAACAATTTGGTAAAAGTGTAATCAATTTATTGAAAATTAATTTGAAAGAAGACAATTATACCTATTTACGTCTAGACTGTATCTCATCAAATCAAAAATTAAAACAATACTATAAAAACCAAGGGTTTAATGAAGTTGGCGTTACTAATTTAGATGCAAACAGTTTTACATTATTTCAATACAATTTATAACTTTAACGAATTGAACACTACTATTATCTTGAATTTTAATATATTAGGCGCATGAAACACATACTATTTATTGGTTTAACACTACTTTTCAATCAAAATTTAAACGCTCAAACCACATGGGCTGGTGGCGCTGCAGAAGTTTTGTATAACAATTGTACGTCCTGTCATAATACAAATGGAATTGCGTCTAATTCATTAATGACTTTTAGTGAAGCTGAAACTTACGCTCCATTAATTCAAAGTTATGTCATGAATAACATTATGCCACCTTGGACTGCTGACACATCTTACCAACATTACTCTCAAGAGCGTGTAATGACACAGTCTGAAAAGGATATTTTATTGGACTGGATTGATGATGGCGCTTTATCTGGTGATTTATCACAAGCTCCTGCTCCACCTATTTACAATGGAAGCCAACAACTACCCGGAACGCCTGATTTAGTAATCAACGCACCAAACTACATGAGTAAAGCAACCTCTACATCTGATGATTATGTTTGTTTTGTTATCCCATCTGGTTTAACTCAAGGTAAAAAAGTAAGAGCGATTGAAGTTATTCCTGGTAACCTAAACACTGTACACCATTGTTTAGTTTACAACGACCCTTCTTTAGCTAACACTACTGATACAATTGGTGGGAATTGCGGCGGACCAGTTGCAGGTGATTTAATGATGGGGTATACACCTGGTTCTACTCCAACCATATTCCCTTCCTCTATAAACTTTAATAGTGGTATGCTATTAGAAGCTGGTACAGATATAATTTTAGCTATGCATTATCCTGAAGGAAGTTATGGAACCTATGACCAAACTAAAGTTAATTTTTATTTCTATGAAGACCCAATTCCTAATTTTAGACAAATTGCTGCGGCACCAATAATTCAAGATTGGGGATTTACAATTAATGCAAATGAGACGGATTCAGTTGAAGTCGTTTATGATAACATTCCTATTGACTTTACACTTTTAAGTGTTTTTCCACACATGCATTTGATAGGAGAAAAAATTGAAAGCCATGCAGTTACACCTACTAACGATACAATTCCATTTATCAGAATTCCACATTGGGATTTTGAATGGCAAGATTTTTATTGGTTTGAATACATGAAGAAAATCCCTGCAAATTCTGAAATATATGGAAAAGGGGTTTACAAAAACACAGCTACTAATATTCATAATCCGTTTGATCCACCACAAAACATTTCAGCCGGGTTAAATACGACAGATGAAATGTTTTTAATTTATTTTCATTACATGGTTTATCAAGCAGGTGACGAGAATATTAATGTGGATAGTTTAACAACAGTCTTTCTGGATACAAAAGACAATGAAATACTAAATAGTAAGGTAAGTGTGTTTCCAAATCCATTTATTGAAAACTCAAAAATTAACTTTAGCCTTAACAGTTCAGCTTTTGTTAGCCTAAGTATTTTTGATTTACAAGGTAAATTAATTCAAAAATTGAACCATAAAACACTACAAGCTGGAACGCAAGAATTTAGTTGGAATGGGAAAAATGACAACCGCCAAGATGTAAGCTCAGGTATCTACTTCTACTCCTTATTAATTGATGGAACCCAATATTCTGGAAAATTGATTAAACAGAAATAAGAAATTCTTCCAAACATTCGATTATACACTCTTCAGGTACGTCCTGATTTATGATAAAAGAACCTAATGAATTTAACAGTGTGAAGTTTATATGACTTCCACTGTTTTTTTTATCATTCAACATTAATTCTAATAAATTATCAATTTCACTAGAACTTACTGGACAAGTTGGATAAACTGATTGAATTATAGCTTCAATTACTTTATAATCCACTACACTTATAAGATTTAATTTTAAAGCTATATTTGATTCAACTAACATCCCCCATCCAACAGCATAACCATGTGGTACAGTTTGATTATTAGTCAACAAAAAACCTTCTATTGCATGACCAATTGTATGGCCAAAATTTAATGCTTTTCTATTTCCTTTTTCTGTAGGATCAGACACAACAATTTGATGCTTAATATTCACTGAATCATAAATATATTCAGATAGATTATCAACAGTTAATGTTTCAACACCCACCAAATTTCGCCAATGTTTAATATCATTTATCAATCCATGCTTAAGCATTTCAGCATAACCGGACACTAATTGCTCTTGTGGCAATGTGTTCAAATATTTATACTCTACAAAAACATAAGTTGGTAAGGCAAAAACTCCAATTTGATTTTTAAACCCTCCTAAATCTACTCCGGTTTTACCTCCTACAGAAGCATCAACCTGTGAAAGTAAGGTGGTTGGTATGTTAATAAAATCTAGACCTCTTTTGTACGTTGCCGCAATAAACCCACCCATATCAGTAATTACGCCACCACCAAAATTGATAATAACGTCACCTCTTCCAACTTTATAGTCCGTTAAGGTTTCCCATACTTGATAAGATATTTCAATTGTTTTATTTTCCTCTCCGGCAGGTAATTGAATTATCTCAGCACCATTTAACTCCTCTACACTTGTAATTAAGTTTTCCACCCAAATACCAAACACATTATCATCTGTGATAATAATTTTTTTCTTACCTGAATACTTCCTTTTTAAAACTTCATTTAAGTTATCTTCTAAATTATTACCGAAAAGTATTTTACTCGATTGATGTTGAATAGTTTTTGTCATGCTACTACAAAAATAAACACTTTTATTTTCTAAAAGTCCAATGACTTTATATTTTATATAAAATCTCTTTAAAATACCATAATAATATTTCTTCTCATAGAGATCTATTTTTAAAAAATAATTATCTTTGCTAGTGGATGGATTTCTCACCAAGGTAACAGAGGAAAGGATGTGTACTCTCCGGGACGAGTAGTTTTAACTTAAAAAAATTAAAGATATGTCAGAAATTATTGAAAAATTATCTTCAGCTCAGTTGATGGAGATGGAAAACAAACACGGAGCTCACAATTATCATCCATTACCTGTTGTGTTAGAAAGAGGAGAAGGTGTTCATGTTTGGGATGTAGAAGGTAAAAAGTATTATGATTTTTTATCTGCATATTCAGCAGTTAACCAAGGACATTGTCATCCTAAAATTGTTAAAGCAATGACTGACCAAGCTAAAACATTAACATTAACGTCTCGTGCGTTTTATAATGATGCTTTAGGGCCATACGAAAAATTTGTAACTGAGTACTTTGGATTTGACAAAGTATTACCAATGAATACTGGAGCTGAAGCTGTTGAAACTGCAATTAAATTATGTAGAAAATGGGCGTATGAAGTAAAAGGAATTGAAGAGCATACTGCAAAAATTATTGTTTGTGAAAATAACTTCCATGGAAGAACAACAACAATTATTTCTTTCTCTAATGATGAAGATGCAAGAAAGAACTTTGGTCCATACACACCAGGATTTATTAAAATCCCATACAATGATACTGCTGCTTTAGCAAAAGCTTTAGAAGAAGAAAATGTAGCCGGATTTTTAGTTGAACCTATTCAAGGTGAAGCTGGTGTTTTTGTTCCAGACGAAGGATATTTAACAGAAGCTCAAGCTTTATGTGCCGCTAAAAACGTATTATTTATTGCTGATGAAGTTCAAACAGGAATTGCAAGAACTGGTTGTTTATTAGCTGTTGATCATGAAAATGTTAAACCAGATATCTTAATTTTAGGTAAAGCCATTTCAGGTGGAGCTTACCCAGTATCAGCTGTATTTGCAAACAATAACATTATGGATGTTATTAAGCCAGGTCAACATGGTTCTACATTTGGTGGTAACCCAGTTGCAGGTAAAGTGGCTATCGCGGCTTTAGAAGTAGTTAGAGACGAGAAATTAGCTGAAAACGCTGAAGCTTTAGGTCAATTATTTAGATCTGAAATTAACAAATTAATTGAAAAATATACTATTTTAAAATTAGTTAGAGGTAAAGGTTTATTAAACGCTGTTTTAATTAACGATACTGAAGACAGTTCTACCGCTTGGGATATTTGTGTAGCATTAAAAGATAACGGAATGTTAGCTAAACCAACACACGGAAACATTATTAGATTTGCACCGCCATTAGTAATGACTAAAGATCAGTTATTAGAATGCGTAGCTATTATTGATAAAACTGTAGCAAAATTCGAAATATAGTCTTTCTAAAAGATAAATATTACATAAACGAAACTGTCATCTTTTAGATGGCAGTTTTTTTTATACCTTAGTATTATGAAATTAAATAAAACCAATGATTTATTAGGACATGAAGGTGCAATTTACGCTCTAGAAGCGTCTTTTGATACAGACAAATGCTATTCTGCAGGTTTCGATAATATGGTTGTAGAATGGGATTTAATAGGAAAAACAAATCCAATAGCTATTGCTAAATTACCAAGTAAAGCATTTTCAATTTTAAAAATTGAATCACTTAATTTATTACTTGTTGGTACGGCACAAGGTGGTGTTCACGTTATTGATATTATAACAAGAACTGAAGTCAAATTCTTATTAGTTCAAACAGATATGATTTTTGATTTATTATACATTGAGGACAAGAATCAATTAATAGTTGTATCAGCTGATGGTAGCTTAGCAGTTTGGAACTGTGAAAATTGGACGTTAATAACTCATAAAAAACTAACTACAAATAAACTGAGATCTTGCATTAAATATAACTCTCAATTATTGATTGGTTGTGAAGATGGTATTATTCGAATATTGGATGAAAACTTTAATAAAATCGATCAAATAGAAACTCATGACTCCGGCTTTGGAGTTAACACTTTACTCATTTCTCCAAGTAAAAAATATCTCATTTCAGGTTCAAGAGATGGGCATCTTAATTTTCATTCATTAGAAAATAATTACAAATTAGTAAAACGTATTCCTGCTCACAACTTTGCTGTTTATGACATAAAATTTAGCCCAGATAAATCAAAATTCATTACCGTAAGTAGAGATAAATCATTTAAAATTTGGGACGTAAAAACATTAGAAGTAATAACTAAAGTAGACTTTAAAAATAAAGGGCATAAAGCATCTGTAAACGCAGTCTTATGGACAAAAAACAACCTCATCATCACAACAGGAGACGACAGAAGTATTAAGGTTTGGGAGATTGAAAAGAATTAACTATATTTACAAAAACACATCCCTATGAAAACGTTATTTACACTACTACTATTATTACCACTATTTTCTTTTTCACAAGAGGAAGAAACGCCAAACAATCCTAAAAATACAACCTATGACGTTGTAGCTGTATCGCCAGAATATCCAGGTGGACCTTCAGCCATGTCTCAATTTATTGTCGACAATTTCCAATACCCTGAAAAAGCTATTAAAAGAAATGAACAAGGCACAATTTGGATAGAATTTGTAGTAAGAAAAAGCGGAGACCTAAGCGATATTAAAGTTGTTAAAGGCGTTTCAAGAAGTCTAGATGCAGAATGTGTTAGAATAATAGCACTAATGCCTAAATGGAGTCCAGGAGAGCAAAAAGGTAAAAAAGTAAATGTCAGATATACTATACCTATTAAAGCAAGAATGGAAACCCCTAAAAAGAAAAGAAACTCATTATTTAGAAGAAGGTAATTATAAAAAGACTCAATCAACTTCTCAACCATTAACAACTCTATGAAAACATTATTTACATTACTTTTTAGTTTACCTCCCCTCTTATTTTCACAAGAAGAAGAAGAAGAAGTAATTACAACAACTGGCAACACAAATAAAAAAGACGAAATCATAGCTATTTCTCCGTGTTATCCGGGAGGACCTCAAAATATGGCTATTTTTATTCGTGATAACTTTAAATATCCAGAGGAAGCAAGAATGTATGGTGAGCAAGGCACAATCTGGGTAGAATTTGTAGTCTATAGTGATGGAATATTACGAGACATAAAAGTAGTAAAAGGGGTTTCACGATCTTTAGACGCTGAATCAATAAGAGTCATTGAAGCAATGCCAAAGTGGAAACCGGGAGAACAAGATGGAAAGAAAGTAAACGTTAGGTACACAATTCCAATTAAAGCTGCATTTGATTTATCTAAAGGTCAAAAGAAGAGAACAAAAAGAAAAGCTGAAAAGGAAAGAAAAAATCGTTAATTCTAACCTTCAAACGTAATGGAGAACCACCAAACCTTAGTATTCAGATACGTTAATGGTTTTGTGTAAAACGTATTATCGTGAATATTAACATCTCGAAGTCCATTTGAAATTTTCAACTCCAAACCTAATTTAAAGTATTCTTGAAAAAAATCAAAACCACCACCAAATTGGCATGAAAAATCATGTTGTTTCATTTTAGCAATGGGATTATTCAAATCAATTGCTGTTTTGGATTGTGAAGCCAAATCTAAACTATACTGCATACCAGTTAAAAAGTAAGCTGCCCAATTATTGATTCTTTTGGTTCTTAACTTTAACATAATTGGAAAATCCAAAGTAGTGGACTCTATTCTACTCGCCCTTTTAACAGCCTCTCCATTCACTTTATAATTATAAACAAATTCTCTTTCTTGAAAAGATAATGATGGAATAAACCTGATGTGAATATTCTCATTAATATTCCAAGAGGACACAATCCCCAAATTAAAACCAGGTTGGCTATTCACTGAAATATTAAAAATTGAATCTGTATTTGTTGAATCTAGATTAATAGCATAGTTAAAATCTGCGGTATTAACCCCTAAAGCAAAGCCAAAATGGAATTTCTTTCTATCAAACTGAACATACTTACTCCCTACTTGAGAAATAGCTGACAGCTTAAAAAGTAAGCTAAATATTAATAATATGAATAGTTGTTTTTTCAAATCTGATGGTAAAAATATACAAACGAATTAAAATATAGATTATTTTGTTGTTGATATTTTTAATTTAAATTTTATCTTTACACTTTTACTAGCAAATGGATAAAGAAGAATTACAAGACAAAGTAAAAGAAATTTTCAGTAATTACCTTGAGGACAATGCTCACCGTAAAACTCCTGAACGTTTTGCTATACTTAAAGAAATTTACGAAACGAAAGGACATTTTGATATAGAAGAGTTATATATTAAAATGAAACTGAAGAAATATCGTGTAAGTAGAGCTACGCTATACAATACCATTGACTTATTGATGGCCTGTTCTTTAGTTAGAAAACATCAATTAGGAGCTACTTCTCAGTACGAAAAATCATACGGCTACAGACAACATGATCACATTATTGTAACAAACACTGATGAAGTGATTGAATTTTGTGATCCAAGAATAGAAAAAATAAAAGCTACAATTGAAGAATTGTTTAATTTAAAAATACATCACCATTCTTTATACTTTTATGGTGAACGCATTACTAAAGAAAATGAGTCTAAAGATTAGTCATATTGAGCACAATAATTGCACAGAACTAATTTTAGCTGGTAAAGGTCTATCTGAACACGATTTTTCACCATTAATTGAATTAACTTCTCAACAATTAGAAAAACACTCAAATAATATAATTTTAAATTTAGAAAACCTAGCACTAATCAATAGTTTAGGACTAAATTCATTCATAAAAATATTTACAAAATCGCGAAATTTAGGTGGTGATTTATACATTGTTAACATCTCTGATAAAATTAATCAGGTCTTACTATTGACAAAGTTAAATTCTGTGCTTAATATTGCAACTTCTTTAAAAGAAGCAAAAGAAATTTTTAATACTTAAACCAATCGATTATAAAATCGAAATCAATTACAAAAAAAATGAAAGTTGACGTTTTACTAGGATTACAATGGGGTGATGAAGGAAAAGGGAAAATTGTTGATGTTGTTACACCAAAATACGACATTATTGCAAGATTCCAAGGTGGACCAAATGCAGGTCACACATTAATTTTTGATGACAAAAAGTATGTTTTACACACTATTCCTTCTGGAATTTTTAGAGATAATACAATTAATGTAATTGGTAATGGTGTCGTAATTGATCCAATTATTATTAAAGAAGAAATTGATAAATTAGAAGCAATCGGAATAGATGTAGCCTCAAAATTATTAATTTCTAAAAAAGCGCATTTAATTGTTCCTACTCACAAAATATTAGATAAATATTCTGAAGAGCAAAAAGGAAAAAACAAAATTGGTTCTACATTAAAAGGAATTGGCCCAACTTATATGGACAAAACTGGTAGAAATGGTTTAAGAATGGGTGATTCTTTAGCTGCTAATTTTAGAGAAAAATATGATTCATTAAAATCTAAACACCAATCAATTTTAGGTGATTATGATTATGCTGACTTATTATCAGAATTAGAGATTAAATGGTTTGAAGCCATGGAATTCATGTCTAAATTCACATTAATTGATAGTGAACACTATATTAATAATGCCATGAAAAATGGACAATCTGTTTTAGCAGAGGGTGCACAAGGTACTATGTTAGATGTTGATTTTGGAACATATCCATTTGTAACGTCATCAAATACTATTACTGCTGGTACGTGTACTGGCTTAGGAGTTGCTCCTAATAGAATTGGAGAAGTTATTGGAATATTTAAAGCGTACTGTACAAGAGTTGGTTCAGGACCTTTCCCTTCTGAATTAGACAATGCAGTTGGAGAAAACATTAGACAAATCGGTCACGAATTTGGAGCTACAACTGGTAGAGACAGAAGATGTGGTTGGATTGATTTACCAGCACTTAAGTATGCTATTATGATTAATGGAGCGACTCAATTGTCAATGATGAAAGCAGACGTTTTAGATTCATTCGATACAATTGAAGTGTGTACTCATTATGAAATTGATGGAGAGAAGTTTGATTACTTCCCATATGACATTGATTCATTAGACATCAAACCAGTTTATAAAAAAATTAAAGGTTGGAATACTGACTTAACCGGTTTAAGAGACTTAAAGGATGCTCCAAAAGAATTTTTGGACTATATTACATATTTGGAACACCAATTGCAAACACCTATTACAATTGTTTCTGTTGGGCCAGACAGAGCACAAACTATAATTAGAGACTAATTGAATAGAATAAAAATACATATCAAATTAAAGGCGCTTTTTTTAAGTGCCTTTTTTGTATTGTCTTTTAGCTTAATAGCTCAGAGGTCAAATATTGAATTAGTACATTCTGATTTATTAACAAATGCACAAGTATTCGAAAACGCAATAAAAGTAATTGGTAATGTTCATTTTAAACATGAAAACAGAAACTTATATTGTGATTCGGCTTACTTCCACCAAACTAATAACTGGATAAGAGCGTACGGAAATGTACATTTAAACCAAGCAGATACATTAAACCTATTTTGCGACTCTTTGTATTATGACGGCAATACTAACATTGGAATTTTAAGAAGTAATGTTAGGTTCAGGGATAATGAATTTAAAATGATTACAGATTCTTTAGAATTTGATGCTAACAAAAACATTGGATACTATTCTAATTGGGCAGTAATCACAAGTATCAAACAAGATATTAAATTAACGTCACAAAAAGGATATTATCATGCCAATTCTAAAACATTTTTCTTTAAAGATAGTGTAGATATTAAACACCCGAAATATCATTTAACAGCAGACACCTTAGAATTTAACACATCAAAAGAAATGGTCTTATTTCATGGACCAACTCACATCATACTAGATTCTACACTTGTGGATTGTAATAAAGGATTCTATGATACCAAAACAGACTTCATTAACCTGTGGAATGGTGCAACGATTAAAAAAGACAGCTCTACTACACTTTATGCTGACAGTTTAATTTATGACCAATCTATTGATATTGCAGAAGGCTTTTATAATGTTTCAGTTTATGATTCAATTAAAAACATTCAATTTAAAAGTGATTACATTATAAAATATCCAAATAATGACTCACTCACGTTAAAACATAACGCTAGAGTATATCAGTATGGTGAAAATGATACTTTATTTTTTAAAGCGGATACTATTTATCAAAAAACAAATTCACTTTCAAAAAATATAATAACCGCCATTAATAATATAATAATTATTAACGCTAATGCTGTTGGTATATGTGATTCAATTTATTATAACGAAGCGGATTCAATCATCAAACTACGTAAAACACCACTCATTTGGAATGATGACACCCAACTCAGTGGCGACACAATAAATATGACATTAGATAATAACAGTATTGATAAAATTTATCTCAAGAAAAACGCATTAGTCATCACCAAACATGACTCTATACACTTTGATCAACTTTCAGGAAAAAACATCACTGCAGACTTTATTAAAGGCGACATTTATGAAATTTTCATTAATGGAAATGCTCAAACTTTATATTACCCTTCCGAAGACTATAAAGACAGTCTTAACACCATTACTAAAACCTTAAAGGGTCAAAATCATCTATTCTGTGATCAAATTTATATCTATTTTAAAACGTCTGAAATTCAAAAAATAAAATTTATTGATAAACCAGAAGCTGTTTTCTCTCCTCTAAATCAAATTCCAGAAAAAAAACGATTTCTAACGAATTTCAACTGGAAAATTGAATTAAAGCCAAGTACTAAAATCCCAAATTAATTGATATATTTACGATTCAATGTCAACGAATGACACATACACAATTAGATGAGAATTTGAAATTTAATGAATTTAATTGCCTACATAAAAAAAACAGCGTTAATCTCTATAGCCTCAACACTTATACTGACGCTATCACTTATTTTTACTGAGATTATGAATCCTGTTTTGATTAAATGGATTCTTTTTTTATTCTTTACCTCTCTGATTTCAAGCGGTATACTTATCCTTCATTCCTATTCACTGATCTTAACAAAAATACATAAGCTTGTTATACCCTTGTTTGGAATAATTTTAATCATTTATTTTGCATTAATCTTATTATCAGTACACTTCTCGAGTCAAATATATTATTTAATCGGCCTATTTATTATCTACATCATGACCATTCAATTAAACATTTTAGGATGGTCAAAACAAAAGCACACCATTGGAATTAAACTCCTATTTTTATTTTCATTACTTTCTAACTTATTTTTGTCCTCCATTTTCTTTTTTAAGATTGACCCGTACGAAATAAAACCGTTTCTAATATTATCTATTTTCATCTCTCTATCCATCCTAATTATTGGCGTATTTATTCATAATAAAAGAATAAATTCCCCCATTGATTAACAATTTTACTTGAATAAGTAATTTCATTTACCAAAAAACTAACACCTGATATTTATAACTTTATAAATTGAAATTAAATGTATTAGAATGAAATTTGATCAACAACAGTCTTTACAGCAGATAGCAGATTTAATCGGATGTGAATTTGTAGGAAATACGGAAGTAATTATTACTGGAATAAACGAAATTCATAAAGTTGAAGCTGGTGATATTGTATTTGTTGATCATCCAAAATATTATAAAAAAGCTATTAACAGTAAAGCTGATGTAATTATCATTGACAAAAAAGTGACTGATTTTCCTAAAAGTAAAGCTTTACTTATTTCAGAGACACCATTTGATGACTTTAATAAAATCACTAAACATTTTAGAAACTTCAAACCATGGTCTACTCCAATTGGAGATAATTACAAACAACACCCATCCGCTATTATCCATCCAAATGTTAGCATTGGACATCAAGTCATAATTGGTGCGAATTCAATTATTCATTCTGGTGCTGTGTTAGGTGATTACACTGTAATTGGTGAAAATGTAATTGTTGGTCCTAACAGTGTTATTGGTCATAGTGCTTTTTACTATAAAAAGAAACCAACTGGTTATGATAGATTATTATCATGTGGACGAACGCTACTTGAAGATAATGTAGAAATAGGAGCACTAGTAACTATTGACAGAGGGGTTACAGGAGACACTATTATTGGAAAAGGCACAAAAATTGATAATCAAGTTCAAGTAGGACATGATACCGTTGTAGGTGAAAACTGTTTATTTGCTGCAAATGTTGGAGTAGCTGGTTGTGTCACAATAAAAAACAATGTAACACTTTGGGGACAGGTTGGTGTAACAAGTGATGTAATTATTCACAATAATGTAACTGTTCATGCCCAATCAGGCGTTGGAAAAGATTTAAAAGAAGGTGGAACCTATTTTGGATCACCATGTATTGACGCCAGAACAAGAATGAAAGAAATGGCAGCTGTACGTAAGTTACCATCAATACTTGAAAACCTATGACCTTTGTTTCAGAAAAAATATTAATTGAGTTAGAAAACAGGCTTATGTCAAAAGACTTTAAGCTCAATTCTTTATTGGAAATAACCAATGCAATTAATTCAAATAAGACAGTTTCTGAAATATTATCCATTTATAACTATATCTTAAGAGAACAACTGGGTATAAAAAAGTTTATTTTATTTAATAAACAAAAGGCTTGGAATATTCTACAAAAAGTAGGCATTAAAGGAACCATTAAAGATATTGAAGAAGATATATTACGATTCACAGAAATTACAGTAATCGAATCATCACATAATTTAGTGCTAAACAAATTTGATGTTATTATACCTGTATTCCATAAGGACAAACCATTAGCCTATTTAATTATTGGAGGCCTACCTAAAACATCTAAAAACAATCCGCTTCATAATGTTAACTTCATTCAAACGTTAACTAACATAATAATAGTTGCCATTGAAAATAAACGCTTAGCAAAAGAAAATGTTAAACAAGAAGGGTATAAAAAGGAATTAGAAATTGCGTCAGAAATGCAAAAACTTTTATTTCCTTCAAACTTGCCAAATAATTCAATTTTAGACATCTCCGCTAAATATTTGCCTCACCATAAAGTGAGCGGAGACTATTATGATTACATTCAAATTAATGAAGATGAATTTATAATTTGTATTGCTGATGTTTCAGGGAAAGGTATAGCTGCAGGTATGCTAATGGCTAATTTTCAAGCTACCTTAAGAACACTTTTCACTTATCAAGATTTTGAATTAGAATATTTAATCAATGAATTAAACAAAACTGTTTTCACTAATGCAAATGGTGAAAAGTTTATTACATTTTTTATCGCGAAGTACAATTCCAAAACACGTAAATTAAAATATGTTAATGCCGGTCATAATTGGCCTTTACTAATAAGAAAAAACGAAACAAAAGTATTGAACAAGGGATGTATTGGTTTAGGAATGTTAGATGAAATACCATTTTTAGAATCTGAGGAAATTGAAATTAAACCAAATACTACAATTATACTTTACACAGACGGCGTAGTAGAGCTTGAAAACGAAGCGGAAGAACAATACGAGACTGAAAGGTTAACAAAAGTAGTAAAGTCATTCCACCCTCTTTCAATGGAAGATTTGAATGGGATTATTTTTGGTAAATTGGATGAATGGAGAGGGTCTAAGAAATTTGTTGACGACACTGCTATTTTAAGTTGTAGGATATATTAAGTTAATATGATCATTTTTCTTAAAATAAACTTAAGAAAAAGATTATCTCTCTATTCATTTCACTCATTTTAAATTAAAATTACTATATTAACTCTTGGCTATATACTTAGCCTTACTACACTAAAACTCATACAATGGAAAAGATAAAAGATTGGAACGAAATAAGAACAAATGACAGTTGGGCTATATTTAAAATTATGGCTGAATTTGTTGAAGGATATGAAAAGATGGCTAGAATTGGACCATGTGTTTCGGTATTTGGCTCTGCAAGAACAAAAATTGATAACCCCTATTACACTGATGCGATTAAAACATCAGAACTTTTAGTAAATTCTGGATATGGTGTAATTACTGGTGGTGGCCCTGGAATAATGGAAGCTGGTAATAAAGGAGCTGATCAAATCGGAGGGAAATCAGTAGGTTTGAACATTGTATTGCCTTTTGAACAGTCGTGTAATCAATATGTAAATCACCCCGTTGACTTTGATTACTTTTTTGTGAGAAAAGTAATGTTTGTAAAATACACACAAGCCTTAATTACTTTTCCAGGCGGATTTGGAACGTTAGATGAATTATTTGAAGTCTTAACGCTAATTCAAACTAAGAAAATAGATAAAAAACCTGTCATTTTGTTCGGTACAAAATATTGGGGAGGTTTAATTGATTGGATTAAAAGCACCATGCTCGGCCAAGAAGGAAATATTAATGCTGCAGATATGGACTTAATTAAAATGACTGACAGTCCGGAAGAAGCCATTCAAATGATTAATGACTTCTACGCTAATCACCCACTTAAACCTAGTTTCTAAGTTAAAACAAAAAAAGTTGACATACTGAATGTCAACTTTTTTTTGCTCTAAAAATTATTATTTCTTTTTAAAGAAATAAAGTAGTAATATGGGAAGGATAAATAAATCTGAAATTAAAGCAAATAACAAAGTAAGACTTAATAGTAAACCAATATAGAACGTTCCTAAAAAGTCAGAAAGCATTAATAATAAAAAGCCTGAACAAAGAATTAATGTGGTTAACACAATGGCTCTACCTGTACTTAAGTAGGTTCTTTTAAGTGCATATAACAAAGACTTACCTTTATTTAATTCCAATTTGAATTTACTCATGAAGTGAATCGTATCATCCACAGCAATCCCAAAAGAAATGGTAAATATTATCGCTGTAGATACTTTTAAATCTATTCCTACGTAACCTAACACAGCGGCTAGCATTAATAAAGGGAAAATATTTGGCACAATTGCAATCAGCACCATTTTTACCGATCGATACAAAAACCCCATCAGTAATGACACTAATAAAATAGCGATAACCAAACCAAAAACTAAGTTTTTAGCAAGAGAACTCATATTTTCATCTAGCAGGTGACCAGTTCCAGTTAAATGAATTTTCACTAAGTTTTCGTCAATATGATTATCAATAAATTCGTATAATCTACTGTTTTTTTCATCTACTTTATATTTCCCAATATCACCCAATGTACTGCTCATTCTCCCAAAAACAGCTGTAGAATCAACCAGCATAGCTAATTGATTTGTTTTGTCAAATTTTTGAATTTTTTTTAGCATTTTTGTAGACTGTCGTTCAGATGGCAAGGCATAATATTTATTCTGGCCTCCATGTTCTGATCTATTCGCTATTTTCAAAATAGAAACTAATGAAAATGTTTGAGTCAATCCATAGTCTGAAATTAAAAACGAATCAATTTTAGCCATTTGTTTAATAACCCCAAAATCTGTTATTTTTTTTGAACTACCTATTACTTCTACCACTAATTCAAATGGTCTTAAACCCATGTACTCCGTGTCAAAATAATCAAACTGAGAACGCATTTCATTGTCCTTTTTTAAATCTTCTAATAAAAAATAATTTGTTTCTACCTTACTCACTCCTACACCAACAACGATTATTAAACCAATAAAAATTAACATGACCTGTTTCCTTTTGGCCATCACATATCTAAAGCACATATGTAATACTTTATACCAATAATTTTGAACAATTGGCTTTGAACTCAATTTGGGAGGTTTTACAAGAACAAGTAAAGCAGGCAGTAAGGTGTAAGCCAATACAAATGCAAACATCACCCCTAGCGCTGTGTAAATACCAAATATTTTTACAGGCTTCATTGTTACCGTTAACAAAGTTAAAAACCCAATAGCAGTCGTTAAAGATGTTAATAGTGTAGCTATCCCAACTTCTTTATATGCCGTTTTTATGGCTTGATCTTTTGAATTACCTAATCTTAATTCTTCTAAAAACTTAGACACCAAATGAATTACATCAGACATGGCTACAACGAATATAATGGTAGGTAGCACAGTCAACACTAAATTCATAGGTTCATTAACTAATCCCATAAATCCCGTTATCCAAATCATAGCTGCAGTAATTATGGCTAATGGAATCCAAATCCCCCAAAGTGACTTAAATGAAAACCATAGAAACACAATTATTAGTACAAATGACAAACCAATAAAAAACACAGTTTCAAACTGCATAGTTTCAATATAATAGCTTTGTCCTATTGCTCTTCCAGCATAATGGCTTTTAGTTATATTATGTTTTACTAATAAAGTGTCAATTTTACCTTTTAAGATATCACAGGATTTTTTGCTGATTTTTTCTTTGTGTTTAATATAAATTAAAAGTCCTGTAGCTTCTTTATTAATGAACATGCCGCTCAATTCAGGTCTCGAAAAAATTTTAATGGAATCATTTTTAAAATCACACGTATCGCAAACTGATAAGTAAGGAGTTTTAAAAATCGCTGGAGAAAATGGTGCTTTCACATAATCATCCATATTTGTTAAGCACGTAATTGATTTAACTAATGAATCTTTTTCTAAGGTATTTACAAACTCTGTAACATGAGTTAAAAATTCAAATTCAAATACGCTACTTTCATTTTCAGCTGAAATAAAAATAAAATCATTGTCACTTTCGAATCTATTTCTGTGTTCATTAAAAAATTGAGTTCCCTCATCATTTTCCGCAAAAAATGATTCGAAATCATAATCAAATTTCAAATCTTTTATAAAAAACAATAAGAAAAGTGTTAAAATACTTACTATTAAAATAGTGACTTTTGATATTTTTTTGTAATTCTCCAACCTTTATGTTTTTATTCCGTTTATTATTGTGTAAAATTGTAAAAATATATTAAATCAAAAACCAAAAATGAAAAAAACTTTTCTTTTATTAAGTATTTCGGCATTCTCATTTGCTAATGCTCAATCTATTACTGTAAATGATACATTAAGAACAGGTGATAAAGCCTATTATTTTGAAGCGATAGCGACAGCACCAAATTTAGATGCCGTAATTGGCGCTAATGTTACATGGGATTATTCAACGTTGACATTAGCTAATACCAATGGTGCAGTTAAAGATTCTGTTATTCAAAATACAAATGCAGATTATTCAAATGCATTTCATCAAGAACAATTTGATGGAGGAATTAATGCATTTTTCACGAATACACCTACAGAAGTTACTAGTTATGGATTTGTTTTTGATCTAAATGGACAAAACGCAAAAATCACCTATAGTGTTGATCCATTACAAGCTATGGTATTCCCAATGGCTTTTGGAACAACGGATTATACGGACAATATTAGTGGAAATATTATTGTTGATGCAATTCCTACACCAGTTGCTGTAAGTGGAACAGCAGCAATTAAAGCTGACGGTACTGGAACATTAACATTAGGTACTACAACATTTACAGATGTGATTAGAATTAAAACAGTTGAAGTGTTAGATGGAAATGTACCGGCAATACCACTTATTGGTTTCGCTGGAGGTCCCGTTAACATCACAAGAACATCATATACTTACTACTCATTATCAGATTCAAGGTTACCTGTATTTTTACACGGTGCATTGAATGCTATTGTTCCTACTCAACCTGATGTAGAACAAATAAATGTATGGTCTAGTGTGAATTTAGCTTCTGCAAGCACTGGAATTGAGTTAGATGAAATCGCTACACTTTCTATTTTCCCTAACCCGGCAACGGAATTAGTTTCAATTAAAAGTGTTAATGCAACATCAATTCACATTTTCAATGCAATTGGACAAGAGATTTATTCTATTACAAATCCATCAAATAGTGAAACTGTAAATGTATCCTCTTTTGAAACTGGAATTTATATTGTTGAGGTTAAAAATAATGAAACAATTAGTACAAAAAAGTTAATTATTGAGTAAACTTAGTACTTATAAAAATATTAAACCGTTCTTAATTTTTAAGGACGGTTTTTTTATGTAATTTTGCGCCGTGAGAGAAGAAATAGAAAAAGCTTTTGAGACCATAAAAAATGGTGGTATTATTTTATATCCAACCGATACGATTTGGGGTATAGGGTGTGACCCTAAAAATGAAGAAGCTCTAGAAAAAATCAATCAATTAAAAAACAGAAGCAATAAAAACTTTATTATTTTAGTGGAGTCTGAACGATTGTTAAACAGATACGCAAAAGTAATTCCTGAAGTGTGCTACGATTTGATTGATTTTGCTGAAAAGCCATTAACTATTATTTACCCGAAAGGACAATTTGTTGCAAAACAAGTTTTAGCGGCTGATGGTAGTATTGGAGTACGTATGGTAAAAGATAAATTTTGTTCTACTTTAATACAAAAACTAAAAAGTGGAATCACTTCAACGTCTGCCAATGTATCTGGAGAAACATCTCCAGTTAAATTTGAAGACATCTCAGACACTATAAAAAACGGAGTAGATTACATTGTAAACCTACCTTTAGCGAACAAAACCCCTATCCCTTCTCAAATTATAAAAATTGGAGAAAATAGTGAAGTAACCATTATTAGAAAATAGCCTTGAATTTAAGTAAACACATAGAATCAGAATTATTCAGAACCATTAGTAAAGTGGGGAAAGAAAACGGAAAATCATCTTTTGTAATTGGTGGGTTTGTTAGAGATTTAATTCTTAAAAGACCGTCTAAAGATGTAGATATCGTTGTTTTAGGAAGCGGATTAGAATTTGCCGAAAAAGTGGCAGAAGCTTTAGGTGTTAAAAAAGTAGCCTACTTTAAAAACTTTGGAACTGCAGCATTTATGTTCAATGATATAGAAGTTGAATTTGTAGGGGCAAGAAAAGAATCTTACAGTAGAGAATCTAGAAACCCGATTGTAGAAGAAGGAACTTTAGAAGACGACCAAAACAGAAGAGACTTTACCATTAATGCATTAGCCATTAGCTTAAATCAAAGTAGTTTTGGAGAAGTGATTGATCCATTTGATGGCTTAGGTGATATTAAACGAAAATTAATAAAAACGCCTTTAGACGCTAACATTACTTTTTCTGATGATCCCTTAAGAATGATGCGTGCTATAAGATTTGCGACTCAACTTAATTTTAAAATTGATAAGTCTGCATTAGCTGCAATTGAAGGTAATACAGAGCGTTTAGAAATTATTTCGAGAGAACGAATAATGGTAGAGCTAAATAAAATTATTTTAGCTGAAATACCTTCTAAAGGCTTTAAAATATTATTCGACACCAAATTACTGAATGAATTTTTCCCAGAAATGGTTGCACTTTATGGTGTAGACACAATTGACGGGAAATCGCATAAAGACAACTTTTATCATACGTTAGAAGTGTTAGATAATATTTCTTTAAATACTGATAATTTATGGCTTCGCTGGGCAGCTATTATGCATGACATTGCCAAACCAAAAACTAAACGCTTTAACCCTAAAATTGGATTTACATTTCATAGTCATGAAGATGTTGGTGCTAGAATGGTCGGTGGAATTTTTAAGAAATTAAAATTACCATTAGATGCAAAGATGAAGTACGTTCAAAAATTAGTAAAATTACATTTAAGACCAATTTCATTAGTTAAAGGACATGTCACTGATTCTGCTATTAGAAGATTATTATTTGAGGCTGGAGATGACATTGATGATTTAATGACACTATGTGATGCTGACATCACCTCTAAAAATGATTTTAAAGTTCAGAAATACAGAACTAATTTTCAAAAGGTTAGAACGAAATTAAAAACGGTTGAGGAAAAGGATAACATTAGGAACTTTCAACCTCCAATTACTGGTCAAGAAATAATAAGAACATTTAACATTGAACCATCTAAGATTGTTGGAGAACTGAAAGACAAAATTAAGGACGCCATTTTAGATGGTAAGATTAAGAATAACTATGATGATGCCTACTCTTACATGATGGAAATTGCCCCAAAAATGGGATTATAAACCCTTAAGATAATTATTTGTAAGTTTGTTATATGGCTAAAAAGCAAAAGTATTATGTAGTTTGGAGTGGATCTGAAACAGGAATTTTCACAACCTGGGATGAATGTAAATTATCTATTCACGGTGTTAAAGGCGCACAATACAAATCATTTAAAACACTAGAATTAGCCAAAAAAGCCTTTTCAGAAGACTATGAAGACCATAAAGGGTCAACGGCTTCTAAGTCTGAATTAACAGAATCTCAAATTAATTCAAAAGGTTTGCCAAACTTAATGTCCATTTCAGTTGATGCCGCCTGTAGCGGTAATCCTGGATTAATGGAATATCAAGGTGTAGAAACAGAAACTAAGGATGTTATTTTTAAAATGGGACCCTATAAACAGTCTACTAATAATATTGGTGAATTTTTGGCCTTAGTGCATGCGGCGTCTCACATGAAAAAAATTGGAGACACCAGACCAATTTACACAGATAGTAGAACAGCTATGAGTTGGGTAAGAAATAAAAAAGTGAAAACAACTTTAGAGCGAAATGCCATCAATGAAGACTCTTTTAAACTAGTGGACAGAGCATTGAACTGGCTTCAAAATAACCAAATTTCAAACCAAATAATTAAATGGGAAACTAAAGTTTGGGGAGAAATTCCTGCAGATTTTGGAAGGAAATAACAAATTATTTGATAACTAGATTACTCTTTTTTTAAAACGCTAGACTATGATTAGTACGGAATTAAAATAAATAACACCTCTATTAAGCACTTCACTTTGAGTTAAACACCAAAACCTGTATTAACTATAGTAAGTGTTTCTCGTTAGTTATTTTTTGTTTTAAAATTAATTTCATAGTCATTCATTCCAAAACCATCTTGTGAAATAAAGTTCCAACCTGATAGGACAAATTGATATTCTTTGTTTGGTTTTAGTTTCATTTCAATTATGAGCTTAT
>Ga0209291_1000155_pt1 | contig 67133 bp, 53 predicted proteins | sample GOMGulsemesocosm_FD_184633 | JGI IMG/M metagenome (GOLD analysis project Ga0209291, IMG submission 184633) | Methane-oxidizing microbial communities from mesocosms in the Gulf of Mexico - GOM9B Gulf of Mexico (SPAdes) (version 2) | ecosystem: Environmental > Aquatic > Marine > Cold seeps... | reverse complement strand
CCCTGGCACGTCGAAATCGAGTGGAATGTCAGTGCCGGTACTAAATAGGTGACCACCCAAGTCCATGTCATATTGAATAGCATCAACTTTCTGCAGCAATTTAAACTCTTGGTCGCCTAAAATAGTCTCAGAGTTCAATTCACGTAAATAATTACCATCGGCGTCATAAACCCCAGTACGTTGATCTTTTTCTTCATTTTTAAGCGCGCGTTTATTGCCCTGCGCATCATAAACTCCGGCCAGTGGTACAGCCGCGCCCATTATCCAAGCGCCAATCCATAGTCCTTGACCATCGAACCAATCAACAGCAACATCGTCAATGCTAACCAGCGTATCATTGTTGTAATCGGTTAAGATGCCAAGTTTATCGTTAAAGGCTGTATATAGTGCGTTTTGGACGATAGTAATTGGATCGCCAGCCGCATTTTGGCTGTCACGTAAATCTTGTAAAATACCACTGCGCAGGTCGCTAATAACGTCGGCTGCGCCGCCAGTATTACTGCCAATAAAGGGTAAGTCTTGATCAAAGGCCGCGGCAAACACATCTTCAAGCGTACCCAGTGCTAAATCAACACCATCAAAAATAATGCTAGGATCGGCTAGCAGGCTAAAAATTGAAAATTCTCCGCCAAGTGCTTCAAATTGACCAATAATATCTGGGTAGGTAAAGGTCATTAGCGTGCTGTGATCTACGCTTTGCGAACTGTCATAAGCGTATTGCAATAGGTTTTGGAATTGCTCACCTTTAGAGCTAACGATCATGTCGCCAATCTCAACCGATAACCCTTCAATCGATAACGAAATTGGCAAACCAATTTCCATGCCGCCGGTTGGGGTCAGTACCTTGATGTTGTCGCTAACTAATTCAGAGTCAAAGTAAAAACGACCATCATCAGCTTCGCTAGCAACTTGATCTAATGCAACAACTACCGAGGCATAGTCATGCGTCGCAATGTCACCGTCGCCATCGAACACAACATAACCGTCGTTTACTTCAAGCTTAAGCACGCCGATATCGAAACCGAGTTCGAGCTGTTGGCCGGTAAAACGCACCCCAAATTCAACATTAGTGCCCGTGGCCTGAGCCGCCGCAACATCAGTGGTGACGGTGAGCTGAACATTTTTAATTAGGCTGCTACTGGCCAATGTATCAGCGTTATTAGTGCTTAGTTGCTCACCCGCCACTAACATTATTTCAATGCCAAGACTGTCGCTAAGTTGCTGCTCTAGCGCCAGTAACGCCATTTGGCGGCGCCCTTGCAATTGATCGTCGCCGTAAGCTGTATCGTTGTTGGCATCGGCCAAACTGCCATCAATTAAACCAACAACCTCGGCGGTTAGGCTTTTAACTTCGCCACCACTCGCTTGAGCAGCGTCGATAGCTAATTGAAATTGTTCAGTAATGCTAGCGGTTAACTCAGCGCTCATTGCACTGCTATTCGCCGCAAAACCACTGCCAGCAACCATGAACCCAACTGCGGTTTGGGTTAAATCTCGGCTCTGAGAATAATCAAACAAGAAAACGGTTGGGTCTTCGTGGTCACTCACCCCAAAATCAATGCCTGCATCAATCGATAAGTCAGCAAAAGCTTCTAAAAGAATGTTGGCCGCTGCGCCTGTATTTAACTGATCGGCCAGCATATCAATGTTCGCCAGCATTGGGTCGTCACTCACACCGGCCCACTCTTTGATGGTGGCCAAGTCGAGATTAAAGGCAAATTTGTCACTAAATGTTTTGGCGACATTCCAGTGAACCTTCAGCACATCGCCATCGAGGCCTAGCGCAAATTGTTGGTCATAGAAATCGAGCTCATTGTCATCAGTGATGCCTAATACCGATTCAAGAATGGTTTCGGCTTGCTGAATGGTGCCGTCGCGATCTTCATCGGCCAGCTGCAATTGCTCAGCGGTATCATCCATAAAGGAAAACATGTCTTGCAATGACTGGTTAATCACCGGCAAGACCATGGTGTACAGCGGCTGATCTTCTAAGCTGCTGTCAATAAACTCAATGCCCATTCGAACCGCAGCAACGATGTCGCCAAAGGATAAATTGCTCACATCAAAGGCTTGATCGAGGTCGGGTAACACGACAAGGGTCGCGCTAGCATCAACATTGCCTGCCACCACTTCGCCAGCAAGGTCATAATTGAGTAATGGGTTTTGTTTGATCACCTGCCACTGGTCAAGATTAAACAGGTCTTGAATGTATAAAGCGATTTGCGCATTAGGCGCAACCGGAATATCACTGCCCAAGCCAGCATCAACGGTCAGCCCTTTAAGTACTGCTTGTGCATTACCCGTTAGCGCAAGGTGAACGCCGTTGATTGCATCTTCGGTTAATAGCTCAGCAATAGCAAAACTGCGGTCATCAGCTGCACCAGATTGTTTATCTAATGAAATAGTGGCGCTAGCGTTTAAGCTAATGTCAGATCCGGAATCGGCGCCGCCAACACTAATGCCTAAAAAGCCAAGTTGACCGGTCACGACTGGGTCGTTGATGCTTAAGTGAGTCTCACCGGTAAATTCAGCATTGCGCACGCCCATGACCAAGCCTTGCTCTAGGCTAAAATCAACATCGGTAAGTTCGTCAGTAATACTTTGATCAAGCAGTACATTTTGGCTATCGATGATTTTTATGATTTGATAGCTTTGCTCGCCAATGATCAGATCATAACCCAGCATCTCGTCGCTAAAGAGCTCCGCTGTTGCGCTAAATTGATTAGAGTTTGCGCCAATGCTACCGATATTTCCGCTTAATGTTGTGCCATTGAAATCAACAAAAATCACTAATTCACCAGAGGCCTGCGCCGCTAACTCACCCACCGCATTGGTTGATAAATCAAGCTCGGCATCAATGTCCAAGCCTAAATCAATTGATTTTTCAAGCTTGGCGAACTCATGCGTAAAGGCCATTGGAATACTAAATGTCATCGTCGCAGCGTCAAAAGAAACTTGCGCACCAGCAGGCAATATTCCAGACTTGTTGATTGCCGTTACAAACTCTTGCAACGTTTTAATTTTTTCTAATTTTTCATGCACTACAAAGCTGTTGGCTGTTAACGTTTGATTGCTTTTTTCACTGAGCTTAAGCGTATTGGCGTCAATGTACTCTTTAACTTTAAAGGTGCCAAGCCCATCAATAGTTACATATTTACCTTCAAGTTCTTCGCTAAATAAATCGCCAGTCACCTTCAATAAATCGGAATTTGCCGTTATTTGACCATTGCTTGCCGCGACAATCGCGTCCGGCTGACGATTGAAATCGATTTTTTGGTAAATCGACTGATCAAAGGCTTCAGAAAAATTAAGTACCTGATCTAAAGTGCCACCAATTAATGGCAGCTCAGTAACCATGTTGTCCGATTGCTGAGTCTGCTGCAAAAACGATTGAATATCAGGGAACATCAGAATTAAATCAATTACCGACATTTCGCCAAAACCAGCGAGCTCATTAAAGAAGTCAGCATCTACGCTGTACTCGTCAGAACTCAACAAGTGACCTGTTATAGTCACTAAAGGTGATTGACCAATGGTTAAATCGACCCCAGCTAATTCGGCATAAATAGGCAAGTTAATGACTAAACTGTCAGCGGTGGTGGTTAATGCGAATGCGCCATTTGCTACCGCAATGCTGCCTTGCATGCTCAAAGTTACATCGCCCTGATCTGCTGCGTGGCCAAGCCCTAGCCCTAATGAGCCATAACTACCAGTGAGTTCAAGCTGATCATTAGTTGCCGAAATATCAAATTCAATCGGATTAATTTCAAGTCGGTTATCAGCGGTATTGGTATCGAAAAACAAATCAAAACCAATGGTAAAACTGCCTTGGGCGTTAACAACCGCACCACTGTCTAAATCAAGCCCACTGCCTTCGAGCATGTCATTTAAGCTAAGCGCAATTTCTTTTTCGACCTCAATAGTGTCGTTAAACGAGATTTTAATCTCATCGTTATCAAGGGTAAAACTCAGGGCATTAACTAACTCAGCGTCCCAGTTTTGATTAAGGTACGCAATAAAACCTTGTAAGGTTGGCCCTTCAACGCCATAAACACCGGTCGGTAATGTCGCCGTCGCTAATGAAGAACTAACACCCAATGCTGGCTTAAGGTAATGCTGAATGTAATTGCCCAATGAAAAGACTTTATTAAGCTGGGTTAACTCAGCCAGACTGGTATTGGTACCTGGCAGAATTTCCCCTAACGCATTTGCAACGGACATATTGCCGTCGGCATCAAACTCAGGGGTAATCGAAGCCGCATAGTTATTGAGTTGTTGGCCTAACTGATCAAGACCAATTAATGTCGCACCGTTAAGCGCATCTTGATACTGCAAACCATCGAGATTCACATTTAAAGACGCGGTATCAAGCAAAGAACCGTCAATGGTCACACGTGGTATCTCACCTAGCGAGAGGTCTAACCCAGCAAGTGTGGTGAAAACTGGCAGCTCAACACTGAAACTATCAGCATTGGTGGTCACCGAAAATCCGTCAACACTGCTGTGCGCTACGGTGCCAGCGATCGATAAATTAACTTGCCCAAGGTCATCACCTTGGCCGATGGCTAACGTTAATGGACCCATGGTTCCGGCAGATTGCAGAGAATCTGCAACGGCAGTGATCACAAAATCGATTGGCTCAAAATCAAGAGATGTTGTAGTTTCACTCTCAGTACCATTAGTCGTTTGAGTCACCACCAAATTAAAACCAAGGTTGAAACTAGCCACTGTTTCAATCAGTAGTTGCTCTATTTCAATGGCTTTAGCAAGTTCTGCTGCGGTACCTTCGCCAGCAGCATCAGTTAAAATCTGATTTAGCATCAGCGGTAAGTCTTGAGTTAGCGCCAGCTGCTGGTCAAATGCCAAGGTAAAGCGTGTTTGCTGCCCGACTACTTGCTGGCTAAAAGAAATAGCGCTAGCTAGCGTACCAGCAGACGGTGCCCAGTTAATTTTAAGGTAGCTCAGTAAACCGCTATAGGTTGGCTGCGCAGTTAACGGATCATAGTCAATCGCTGGCAATGCTAGGTCGGTACTTAGCTCTGCACCCAAATAATGTTGAATGTAGTCGCCTAAATGCAGTAACGGTTTTAACTTTAAGAGCTCGGCAATGCTTGAATTTACGCCGGGCAGTACCTGATTTAGCAGATCAGCCTGTTCATTCTCAGGTAACAGATCGTTGGCCAATTCACTGAGTTGTTCACCAAGTTCAATCAGTCCCGTTTTAACATCGTTATCAATTTGATCTAACGCGGTAAGCTGGTCAAGTGTTGCTGTGACAGTCAGGCTATCAGGGCTAAGTAATGAGCCGCTAATATTAATCGCTGGCGTGGCGACTATGGCGACACCATCAACAGAGGCGGCAAGAGGTAACTCTATTGCTAGCGAATCTGTTGTAGTATTAGCTAATGCTAGTTCACCGTCGTTATAAACAAGGCTACCGCTGATATTCGCATTAATTTGACCCGTGGTCACTGCTAATGCAGCAACGCCAAAATCACCGCTAAGTGCAACAGCGTCATCGCTAATCGCACTATTAAAATCTATTTTGGTAAAATCAAAGTTATAATCTTGTTCAGCTAGATCAAATGACAATTCAAAGCCAAGTTCAAGACTGCTGGTTGCCGTTATATTACTGCTGCCTTCAACGAAACTAACCCCGGCCTGTGCGACTAAATCGGTCAGGTTAAGCGCAAACTGATGGCTTTGAGTTAATTGACTATCGAAGCTTAAGGTTAAACTGTCGCCCGTTTGAACTAAAGAGATGGCATCGGTTTCAACACCGATTTTTTCCGCCCAATTAGTATTTAAAAATTCGGTTAGACCGCTAATGCTTGGCTGTTGATTTTGCGGATCATAACCAACATCTGGCGATGTACCGTTTTCAAGCGCAAAGTCATTATCAAGCGCAGGCGCCAGGTAATATTGAATATAATCACCAAGCGCGGCAATATCATTAAGCGGTAATAACTCAGTCAGGCTTGAGTCGATTACTGGCAGGGTTTCGGTTAAAGCGGCCGATGACGTTAGCTGCTCACCAAACTGACTCAACTCTTGAGCAAAGCCATTAAGTTTGGTTAACAAATGTGTTTCGAGGGTGTCGGCCAATTCGGTGTCAGCCAGCAGATTAACACTTTGATATTGCTCAACCCGGTCACTAGCAAGCTTGGAATCATCAAGCACTATCGTTTGACTCGTGGTGCTGGTGTCACCTTGTAAAGATTCGATAGTCGCTAACAGGGGATCAGCTGAAAGCAGTACCCGTTCTTCTAATGCTTCAACAACTGCAACTTGATTATATTTTTTATTTACTGTCTTCATTCTGATCCCAACACCTGACTTCGATACATCAATTTAAAAATACAAATTGTGTATACTCAATGATTGATCTCCACAAATTAATCCCGATGCATGACAGATTTAAAATATTAATAATAATCGTCTCATGCAATCTTGTGCTTAAAAAACAGCCAACAAGAGATAATGGGGATTAACGTGGTACTTTCGGGGTATTTTATCGTGCTGGGATCAAAGCGCAATCAAAAGCTAAGCTATCGATATACTTTTTATTTCACAATTAATTAATGCCTTTTAAACGATCAAAACAGTCTAACAACTGCCTATTAAACCGACAAAACTTACCGAAGAATAACTTGACAAATTCAGATATAAATTACCAACAATTACCCGCGATAAAACTGCCGCTCGCCAATAAATTCTATCGGCAAATGAATGCCAGAGGTAAGGCCAGTGGCGGTGATAGGGTGTGGGTTGCCCGAGATAATTCAACAGTAAAAAGTGCGACATCTATCGCCCTCATTATCGCGGTCGCTCGCCTGTCACCGGTTAATAAATACCACTTATTAACCGGTGTTTATGTTGACGATAATTATCGCCAGCAAGGCATTGCCTCGCAGCTAATCGAAGCATTAGTTAATCAACAATCACCTTGTTATACTTTTGCGCTTAGCCATCTGGAGCAGTTTTATTTGCGCTTAGGTTTTGAACCGATCGCCGATGATAATTTACCTTGTGAGCTGGCGCAAAGGTTTAGGGCTTACCAGCAACAAGGGCGTAAAATAGTTGCTATGATTAAAAAATAACAGCTACCCGTTCGGATCAGTAGTTCAAATAATATAGCGATGTAGGACAATATAATGATAAATAAAAACATTCCTCTTACCGATATTCACCGCCATCTCGATGGTAATATTCGGCTGCAAACCATTCTCGATTTAGCACAAACCTTTAATGTTAAGCTGCCAGCTAACAACTTAATTGCGTTAAAACCCCACGTTCAAGTCGTTGAAAAAGAACCCTCGTTAGTGGCTTTTTTAAGTAAACTCGATTGGATGGTTGGCGTTTTGGGCGATTATGAAGCAGTGCGCCGTGTTGCTTATGAAAATGTGGCTGACGCCTTCAATGCAGGCATCGACTATACCGAATTACGCTTTAGCCCAGGTTATATGGCAATGAGCCATAAATTACATGCTCAAGGCGTGGTTGAAGCTGTAGTTGAAGGCATAAAGCAAGGCCAAGCAGACTTTGATGTGAAAGTTAACTTGATTGGTATTTTGTCACGAACCTTTGGCGTTGACGCCTGTCAGGTTGAGTTAGATGCCTTGTTAAGCCATAAAGATCAGTTGGTTGCTGTCGATTTAGCCGGTGACGAACTAGGCTTTCCAAGCCACCTGTTTTTAAACCAATTTAAGCAAGCCCGCGACAGTGGTTTGCAAATTACCGCACACGCTGGTGAAGCGGCTGGGGCTGAAGCTATTTGGTATGCGATTGAGCAACTGGGTGCTAACCGCATTGGCCACGGCGTTAAAGCGATTGAAGATCCTAAGTTAATGGATTATCTGGCCCAGCACCAAATTGGGATAGAGTCTTGCCCAACTAGCAACATTCAAACCAGCACAGTCGCAAGCTATCAAGTGCACCCAATTAAGCAGTTTTTAAAACACGGCTTGTTGGTATCGCTTAATACTGATGATCCCGGTGTTAGCGACATTGAGATTGGTTATGAGTATAACCAAGCGGCTAAGCTGATTGGCCTAACAGATAGTGAGTTACTGCAATTGCAACAAAATGGTCTGAAAATGGCTTATTTGTCACCGCAGGAAAAACAGCAGTTAATCGACAAATGTAACAAGCGCTAAGGATTTGGCGTCCTGCGTCGCTCTTCTAAGTCCATTTAGTCGTGAACATCATCGCTCTTTGACATCCTGTCACCGTGATATACCGTTCGTCCAGAACATAAAAAAGGCAACCATTTGGTTGCCTTTTTCGTGTCTAAATTACCGAATAATTACGCTTTATTATCTTCACCTGGACGGTATTTTTCACACACGCCCATTAAGAAGTTACGCATCATTTGGTCGCCACAAGGCTTGTAGTTACGGTGATTGCGATTTCTAAAGAATGCACCTAATTCTGACTTAGTAAATTTAAAGTCAGCAATTTTCATGATTTCAAGCATATCTTTTTCATGCAGTTCTAACGCAATGCGTAGTTTTTTCAAAATAATATTATTATTTAAACGCACAGTCTCAGTGCTTGGCTGGTAAGGGCCGGCACCTTCTTTAACACCGCGTCGCTGGATAATTAGACCATCAAGAAAACGCTCAAGTACCACATCTGTACATTCAACGAAACCCGCTTCTAGCTCTTTCTTTAGCAAATCGCTGATCGCTGCTGGCTTCATTACATAATCGGTAAAAGCAAAAGTTTTCACCATTTCGCTTTCACGTAAACTAAGTGCGTAACGTAAACGGCGTAATACTAGGTTGTTGATCATAATTAACTCCAAAAATTTAGGTCGCTAAACTACCACAATAACGGTTTAATATCTAACAATGGCACCTAAAACTGTGAATTGATCAAGACCCGAAAATAATACTAGCGCCACTTGGCGCTAGTATTATTAAATCCCAAGCGTTAGTTTAGGCGGCAGGGCTGCAACGAAAACGTTTAGTCATCATCAACAGCTCGGTTGATTTTTCACTAGTATCATTAACATAACGCTCAATTACCTGACTTTGTTCTTTATTGTTCGAGACGTTAGCCGCCACACTGTCCATGCTTTTAGCAATCATGGTCGTAGACTCAGAAACATCTTCAATATTAACCGACAGCTCTTTGTTGCGCTCGGTGACATCGTGCACCAGCGATTTAATTTGATCGACCGCAGTTGCCGCTTTATCGCCTAAATCCCTGCCGTGTTTAACGTGTTGACTGCCTTCATCCATCGCCAGTAATAACGACTGGGTACCATTTTGCATCTCGCCGATAATGTCAGCAATATCTTGGGTTGCTTGCACGGTTTTACCCGCAAGATTACGCACCTCGTCAGCCACAACCGAGAATCCTCGTCCGGCTTCACCCGCACGTGCTGCTTCAATGGCGGCATTAAGCGCCAGCAAGTTGGTTTGTCCGGCCAAACTGTTGATCATCTCAATCACACCATCAACCCGTTTTGATGATACTTCTAATTCTCGCACCTGACCGTTGAGCTTATCAAACACAGTGCTTAACTCACTTAGGCTGCCAATAGCACTATTAATGACTTCACCACCCTGTTCGGCTGACAAATGAGCTTGTTGAGCTTGCTGATGCGCAGCATCTATCGCTTGCGACATATCGTTAATAGTACAGCTGATCTGTTCGGTCGCTGTCGCCATCGACATCGCTTGCTGATCGGTTTCTAAATTGTTGCTAACCATTTCTGATAAGTTATTCGATAAATCAGATGCGCCTTGATCTAATGTTTGGCTGCTATCAGTAACTCGCGTTAACACCTCACTCAGTGCTGAGGTCATTTTATTAACGGCCATGCCGACCTTGTCGAGCTCATCGTTGCGGGCTTCGTTAACCGCCAAACGCTGGGTTAAATCGCCATCGGCTAATTTATACAAAACCTGAGACATATTCTCTAAGGTTGTTACCACGTCATGACTAATCCGAATTAAAAAACCAACGACCAATAACGCGACGCCAATGCACACCCCTAAGATTAATAACTTAGCTTGCGCATTCGCTTCTTGGGCGTTGGTTTGCGCCAACAGTAACTGCTGCTGCAGGTAAATATTCGAACTTTCGATGCCAGATGCAAAGGTTTGATAAGCTAAATCGGCCTGATTTTGTTGTTCGGCCATGCCCGATATGGCGCCGACTAATGCGGATAGCGCAACCTTAACTTCAGCCACTTTATCGCCGTAATAATCATCGAACGACATTCTTTTTGTTTCGGCTTCAAATATTTCTAAACCTGCATATGCTTGTTGGCGTTGCTCAGGTCCACGATGCTCGAGATAGGCATCGACGCCCACCTCAAACTTACGCCAATGTGTGGCAAACGTTGAGAACATTGAGCTTTTAATCGCTTCCATTTTATCGCTTAGCACTTGACGATAACCCTGCCCTGGACCAACTCCCAACAACTCTTTTTGTTGTTGCCATTGCTGCTTATGCTCAACCCAAGCTTGTAATGAGCTTTTTATGTCAGCAATCACGTCGGCTTCGGCGCCGCTAAGCTCTGCTTGTAACGATTGCAGCTTATCGTCAAATGTTGGCATTAATTGCTGCAACGCCGCCTCATCGGGTTTACTGTGCAAGTTTAATACTTGCAACTGCAAAGTTTTTAGCAAGTTAGCATTATTGTTTATCGTATCGACTCGCTGCGAAGCTGAGCTAAGCACTTCAAGGGTATTAAATGAAATGCCAGAAAGAACCGTGAAACCGACCAAGGCCAAAATTATTACTAGCCGCAGCTTACTTTTAAAGCCAAGTTGATATTTAAAAATCATCATACATCCTGCTGTTATCATGGTTTAAGAAGCACTGCCTGCGACAAAAAATAGCACCAGGCGACACCGTGCTCTAAAAGTCGATTAAGACAATTACGCTTAATTTCTATGTTATTTTCAGTGTCGCTGTACGAGGCTGAGTTAATAATTCAGCAAAAGCGATGCGAGAGATGCCTGCAATTGATAATCGATCCATGATAAGAAACAACATAACTAGTACTTTAATACTACAAAATAATCTAAATAACCACAATGTTTTAACATTATTTAAGCGTTTCCTGATTACTTCTTTAGCAATACCATTGGCTCTGTTGTACTAAAGTGTTGCTATAAATTAGGTTCGGTGAACTTTATGATGTGCTTTATGTATTTCCACTATGTTTAACTTGGCAGCAGGCACACCAGTTACTTTCTTTGCGTCGGCAAAGAAAGTAACCAAAGAAAACGACCCGCGACTTAGTCGCTGATATTCAATAGAATAACCGTCTTAACGGAACCGATTTTAATGCGCATTCATGCGCGCAAAGCTAAAAAATCGTCCCTGATTTTTTCTCCTAACAGTTATCCAATTGAATGCAACTAAAACGAGGATTACAACCAATCGCCATACACATCTAGTTAACTTGTTGTATTTAAATAAAAGATAAAGCCAGACTCAGTTAAAGACAACATAGCCAATACCATTGTTATGATATAAATTATAATAATAGTATCGGCTCTGTTGTACTAAAGTGTTGCCATTAGAACAGCAAGTTGCCGTAAAGCCATCCGTGGGGGCTCTGGATCAGCATTCATGCTGCTCAAGCTTGCTTTCTCTAACACCAACACTTTCAATCTACTAGGCACATAGCTACATTTAAGGTGAACAGATCCAATAGTATCGCTATCAGTAGCGCTCTTTAGCCCACTAATTATGGTACTAAAGTACCAATCAATTACTACATTGCATAAAATCGAGTTTCTGCATTGATCTTAATATCGGGGTTTGCAGCTGCCGTAATGTTTAACGTTAACTTAGTTACGGGTTGTTTTATATCATCGGTGGCTGCGGTTAAAGTGACTATCACGCTCACTGATTGACCCGCGGCGACTGAAATTGGCTTATTAATGCTGCTTTTGATCCCAACAAGTCCTAATACCTTAAGCTGATACTCCATAGTGGTTGTTGATTTATTGAGTAGTTTCAATTGGTAACTATTTTCAATGTCGTCATTATTGTTAATGCGATATAACACATTGCGATCTCGTGATACCGCGACCTCTAGCGGCACTGTTTGCACCACCGAAACAATCATTGCAGTCACCACCAGCAACGAAATAAGTCCATAACCAATAATTTTAGGCCGAAAAAAACCAGCGCCAGCACCTGCTAATCTCGCTTCGCTGGTATAACTGATTAAGTCAGGGGCATAATTGAATTGCGCCATCGTTTGGTTACAGGCATCAACACAGGCGCCACAATCAATACATTCGTATTGCAGGCCATCACGAATATCGATGCCAACCGGACAAACATCGACACATAAATTACAGTCAACACAGTCGCCTAACCCCATCGCTTTATGGTCGTCTTTGCGTTTGCGCCTGCCACGCCCTTCACCACGATTTTCATCATAAGCGACCACTAAGGTTTCTTGGTCAAACATCACTGACTGAAAACGGGCATAAGGGCACATGTGGTGGCACATTTTTTCACGTAACCAACCGGCGTTACCGTAAGTACAAATGGTGAATAAACCGACCCAAAAACTGATTGAACTAGACCATTGCAACTGCACCATGGTGCGATATAACTCGATCACTGGGATAAAATAAGCAACAAAAGTAATGGCACTAAAAAAGGCCACCAGCAACCACGCGCCATGTTTTAAGGTTTTTTTTCTCAATTTATTGAATGACCATGGCTGCTGGTCTAGTTTGATTCTTTGGTTGCGGCTGCCTTCTATTTTTTCTTCGATCCAGACAAAACCAAACATCCAAACGGTTTGTGGACATAAAAATCCGCACCAGACCCGCCCCAACCAACTCGTCATAAAAAATAAAATAAAAGCGGCCACCATAAACATGCCTGCGATTAGGGTGAAGTCTTGCACAAATAAGGTCATGCCAAACACATGAAACTGTAACAAATCAAGGTCGAGCAAAATTGCCGGTTTGCCATTAATCGTTAGCCATGGCAATGCTATAAACAGCAACATTAAAAAGCCGCCGATATAACGCCTTAAACGCTGAAAGTAACCGTGCTGTTGTCGCACATAAATGGTGCCATCGGTTGATTTGGGGGTAATTATAAGATCTTTCGGATTTATCTCGATTGTCATGGTTTTTATCTATTGTTGGATTAATGCTCCCCCTTAGATAGCAATAATCGAACCAAAGCGCCAAAACACATTAACACAATGAAAAACAACGAATTAACAATCAGCTTAGCCTTAATTAAGCCACGATATATCGCCCATTCTCGACATATCGTGGTTTTACTTCCTAATTAATTAAGATTAAACCGGCCGTTTAATCTGTAATTTATTCATGCGCGAGCGCAAGGTGCTGTCAGGCATTCCTAAAATAATAGCGGCACCGTCTTGACCGCCAATACGCCACTGACAATGCTGCAATACCTTAGTAATGTGATCTTTTTCGACTTGGGCCAAGTTTAATAGCGGTGTGTTTTTAACGAGTTGATGATCGAGCAAATTTTGTTTAAGTTCTAAAATAGGGCCACTGGCCAAGATAACCTCGCGCTCCAACACGTTTTGCAGCTCGCGGATGTTGCCCGGCCAGCTATATTGCTTAAACGTTGCTAAGGTTTTATTACTAATCGCCGTTATCTGTTTACCGAGCTTTTTATTAAGCTTTTCGATCACTACCTGACACAACGCGGCCAAATCTTGCTGGCGCTGACGCAGTGGCGGCAACTCAATTGGAAAAACATTAAGCCGGTAATAGAGATCCATTCGGAACAGCCCCTGTTGGACCATCTGCTGAAGATTACGGTTGGTTGCGGCAATGATCCTAATATCAACTTTAATCGTGGTGCTGCCGCCGACACGCTCAAATTCCTGCTCTTGTAATACCCGCAGTAATTTACTTTGCGCCTCAAGTGATAGCTCGCCGATTTCATCAAGAAACAAGGTACTGTGATTAGCCAGTTCGAACCGCCCTTTACGCCTTTCGGTCGCGCCAGTAAACGCGCCTTTTTCATGGCCAAATAATTCTGATTCGAGCAAACTAGCGCTAAAGGCGGCGCAATTTACTTTAACCATCGCCGAATTAGCACGGGCACTTAAGCGATGTAGGTTTCTGGCCACCAGCTCTTTACCGGTGCCACTTTCGCCTAATATCAAGACCGTACTGTCGGTGGCTGCGACTAACTCTAGCTGCTGGGTCATTTGTTTAAATACCTGACTGTGTCCCACTAAACCGTCAATCGACCATTGCTGCTGCAATTCGGCCTGTAAGTAGGTATTTTCTGCTTTTAACTGTTCGGTTAATTGGCCGACTCGGGTCAATGCCTCACGCAATGATTGCTCCGTAGCGACTTGCTCGCTGACGTCGCGAAACACGGCGACCACGCCAATAATCTGTTTGTTTCGATAAACTGGGGTGGTGGTATATTCAACCGGGAAATAACTGCCGTCTTTACGCCAAAAGACTTCGCCTTTGACCTGACGGCTAATGCCATCGAGTAAGGTGCCATATATTTTACAGTCACAGGCCGGATAGTCAGAACCATCAGCGTGACTATGATGATGATATTGATGAATGTTATGACCGAGCAATTCAGATGATAACCAGCCGGTCATTTGCTCGGCTGCCGGATTAATAAAAACGGCATCGCCGTTGAGATCAAAGCCATAAATACCTTCACCCACGGCATTGAGTAGTAACTCGGAATCAGCTAAGTATTGTTTTATATTGGTTGTCATTACAGCGCCCACGATATATCGAGGCTTTATGTTAGCTTAAATAATTAACTGTTAACAGTTGGTTTATTTGATACTAGGTGACTTTGCCACCTTAAGTTTTCCCAATGCAGCACTAATGTTTTTAGCATCGCCTTAATGTCATCGTTTGCCATCGCTGCTTGTAACGTCAACCAACTACGACTACCTAATGGCATCACTTGCATGTTGCGTAAGTCGAAAATAATTTGCTGAGAATCACGATAGCGTAAACCAATTCGGTTGGGGTTATTTAACGGCCCAATAAGTTGAAATACAAATTTGTTATCATCTATTTGATCCTTTTTTATCTTTTCCTGACCAAAGACGAAATTTAAAATATGATTTTTAACTTCAGACAAACCAAAAGGTTCAGCTATATCAAAGTCTTTTTGATTGGTTAAAAATGGAATTTTTGTTTGCTGCTCGCTCATATAAAAACCATGCCCGAGGTGCTTATTATCAAATAACTCCTCACCGTGATCACCTGTGATGATAAGTAACGTATTGTCCCATTGCCCTTTGCTTTTTAATTCGTTTATTATCTCGCCAATATAGTTATCAGCATGACTCATCGCGTTCCAATATGTGCGATGGAGCCAATCTTTATTTTCAATGCTAATTTGTGATCGCGGGATCCCTACTTCGACAAATTCTGTTTTCATTTTTGAATGGTAATAAGGAAAGTGCCCCGCTTGCATATTAAAGTAAATATATTGCGGCTGTTGCCAGTCGAGCCCATCAGAATAGCCCTTAAATTGCTGCCATAATGTTGCTTCACTTAGTTTTATACTGCTAGGTAAACGGGATGGGAAAACTCGCTGGTCGGCCCCGGTCTGGGCATCATAAAAGTAATCAGCATATTTTTTTGTACCAAGTTTCTTATCAAGCCTGCCCCAAGTTTCATCTTGACCGGAAAATACTGCAAGCTGAAATCCATTGGCGTCTAAAATTGGATAAATTGATTGTTCCGGCTTAATTTTACCGATCCGACCCGAGAATAAACTGCCAAGGGATGATGCGGTGTAACCGGTGTGACTATAAGCTTGCTGAAAAGATTTACCCTGCTGTTTTATCTTCATTAAATTAGGGGCAACTAGCTTGCCATTAATCCGTTTTCCTATTACATCAGCCCGCGCGCTTTCCATCACTATAATCATGATATGTTTAAGGCCCGCTTTAGGCAGGTGTTTATTAAACTTAGTTGCGCTAGTTATCTCAGCTGCTGTGTTCGTGACCTTAAAGTCTCCAAACAAATTATCTTCATCGATACCATTCCCTGGAATATCTAATGCACCGGGGTAATTATTTGAGTTGAAAACTGAAAAATCAACCGGATAAGAAAAACTACCAAAGCCATCACCGTCGATATCACTGAGTTTATCTAGGCTGGCAACAATCAGAGAAAACGCGTTACTTTTATTTAAGTTGTAGCGAACATCTTGGTATTGATTAACAAGTAAAGTGCTGCAGATTGTAATAACGAACACCACCAGAACCTGAACGCTATAATATTTTTTAGATTTGGCTATTACAGCTTGCTCTGTCGCAGTCCATTTTAACAAACGACCTTTAACCACGGTATAAATTGCAAGATACAAAACAAATAAAACGGCACAACCAATCAGTAGTAATACAAATTCTTCCATCACGTACATTAGGGCATTTTGTAGTTCACCACCGGCAATATTTTTAATCAAAATTAAATTCATCGCATCGGAGAAATATTTGTGGAGTTGAAACTGAATAACTAAAGCAGAAGCGGTTATGATGCCCGCCGTCATCATAAAATGAAAAGCTATTAAGCTATCATTTTTTTGAAACCGACCTAAAACAAGTTTAAAAGCAATATAACTCGCCCCATAGATAACACTGTTATAAGCGAGTAACAACACACAAAACAGTACCACCTCAATTGCGCCGATTAATTGATGCGATTGTAAAAAACCACCAGAAAACATTTGATACTTTATTTCTAATAATATTAATTCGGCAATCGAGCAAAGAAAAATAGTTACTGCTAATAAAAGGGATGAGACACGAGGTTTATTTAAGATCATTTTTAACTATCCGTAGTTTTTTTATTCCAATGACATGTTTTACTCCATTGACTATAGCAGAGTTTTTTTTGATCAAATGAGCTGTCAGATATATTTTGAAGTGCGAAGGTAAGCATTTACAGAGATTGTACTTCGTCGTAATAACAATGGCTATGTTGGCCCAAGCTGTTGCTGCGAACCTAAGTAATTGCAGGGTTGGTATTTTATTGAGCTGAGCAGCATGTTATGGCATAGGTATAAGCACAATGTAAAAGCTATTGCCGAGATACTGCCCTAACACATCGAATTAAGGCAGCACCTGATGCCATTGGCATCAGGAAGTTCGCCGCAGTAGTGCTCAATTGACAACTACTTACTGTTTAAGTAACTAAATTACGCGGGAAAACTGCTGTTGCCGCGCTCGGTCTCGTAAATAAACATCAAAACACATGCAAATATTACGGATAAGCAATTCACCTTTGGCGGTAACGGTTAGTGTGCGGTTTTGATAGCTAACCAATTGGTCATCAATGAACGTTTGCAGCAACTGCAGATCTTGGGCAAAGTATTGTTCAAAGTTCAGATCCCACATCGCTTCAATGCTGGCAAAGTCTAATTCAAAATGACAAATAAGCTGTTTAATGACTTTGCGCCGAATAAAATCATCTTGATTAAGACTTACACCTTTCCATAACGCGTGTTCTTGGCGATCGATATCGCTGTAATAGTGCTTAATATCTTTTTGGTTTTGGGCATAACAGTTGCCAATTTGGCTAATCGCCGATACGCCTAACCCCAATAAGTCACACTCTTGCTGGGTCGTATAACCTTGGAAATTTCGATGCAGTTCGCCCTTATTTTGCAAAATAGCTAATTCGTCATCGGGTTTGGCAAAGTGATCCATGCCAATGTATTGATAACCAGCCGCCACTAACTGGTTAATGGTATTTTCTAAAATTTGCAGCTTGTCACGTGGGCTAGGCATGTCGCTGTCTTTTAATTTGCGCTGAGCCGCAAATATCGCTGGCATATGGGCATAGTTAAACACCGACAAACGATCAGGTGATAACTCAATCACCCGCTCAATCGTTTTAGTAAAGCTCGCTGGTGTCTGGTGCGGCAAGCCATAAATTAAATCAATGCTGGTCGAGACAAATCCTAATTCACGGGCCCGCTCAATCATCGAAAAAATAAATTCTTCAGATTGTTCACGGTTAACCGCTTGTTGCACTTCTTTATTAAAGTCTTGCACCCCGAGGCTAATCCGATTAAAACCTTCTTGGCGCAAGTGATCTAGGGTATCTAATTCAATTTCTCGCGGATCAATTTCTATACTAAACTCACCCTCGGCGGCAAAGTTAAATTCGCTTTTGAGTAAAGCAACCAACGCAGAAATTTGTGGTTTATTTAAAAATGTTGGCGTACCGCCGCCCCAATGCATTTGTGTGACGGTTTGGTGTTTAAATAATTTTGCTCGCTGCTTTATTTCTCGCGCTAAATATTCTAAATACTGATCGGCCTTGTGCCGATGGCGGGTAATTATTTTATTGCAGCCACAGTAGTAACACAGCATGTGACAAAACGGGATGTGGATATATAACGACAACTTTTCACTGGAACTGCCGTCTATTGCCGTTACTAAGTTATCAATGGCAAAGGAATCATCGAACTCCAACGCGGTTGGATATGAGGTGTAACGCGGACCACTGTAATTGTACTTTTCAATCAGCGCTTGATCCCATTGAATTTTCTTTTGCATTGAGTGTTCTCCCGCGAACTTTACTACTTAATTCGATATTATTGACCAACTAAGCCCAATAAACTTTGATCGATAGCAAGTTAAGGTCCCGAGCACAGCTTGTTTGTTGATAATTGAGCGGTTTCGTAGCACTATTTAGGTAATTAATTATATAGGTTGGTCTGATGACATTAGCAAAAGCTAAAACCAAGGCAGATAAGCAACAAAAACATCAAGCGATTATCGATGTCGCCGCCGCATTATTTCAACAAGAACAACATTTACCGACCGTTGCCACCATCGCCAAAAATAGCGGCCAAGCCAAAGGCACTATCTATTTATATTTTTCTTGTAAAGAGTCGCTATTTTTAAGCTTGCTGCAGCAAAAATATCAGCAGTGGTTTGACCATATCGAGCAAACCCTCACTGGAACTCATCAATTATCCGAGTTAATTAATTGTTTTGCTCGTCCTGCCAGTGATGATGTTTTTTTAAATTTAGCCGCGTTGTCATCTAGCACGCTGGAACCTGCGGTAGACGATGAATTTATCACGACGTACCGACAGTGGTTTCAAGCTGAATTAGTTAAACTAGCCGAGCTGCTTAGCCTAAAATATCCGGTATTAAACACTTCGTTGGCGCTAAATTTAATGAGTAACAGCCATGCGTTAATGCTGGGAATTTGGCAACAAACTCGCCATCAAGATCAATTGTTTGCGTCAGAAATAACGCCAGCGCTCGCCAGATTATGGAAAGGTTACTTCTCTGGCTAACATAACATACTGAAAAACATCAATTTCATTATTTGATTAATCCTATTTTGACTACGTTTGATACAGGTCAAATTTCACCCTTACTATTTTTTTTATTTATGGCATGATGTAAAGCATATAAACCGAAGCGTTTTCGGCCTAAGTTTCCACTGCGGAAATATGGCGCTAACGCCGTGATCTTAGAATCGCCAGGGTAGTTAATAGAAATATAGCTGCCTCCCACATTTGGAAAGGTCTAAATATGCAGTTAAGTGACTCCTTTGGTCGCAAATTTTACTATTTGCGATTATCCATTACCGACGTGTGCAATTTTAAGTGCGAATACTGCTTGCCCGACGGTTATAAGCACACCAAAAAAAATTGTTTTATCTCGCTCGATGAAATTCGCCGCACGGTTGAAGCTTTCGCCCAGGTGGGTACCCAAAAAGTTCGGATCACCGGTGGTGAACCGGCATTGCGTAAAGATTTAACTCAAATAATCGAAACCATTGCCGCGATCCCGCAAATCAAAAAAATAGCCATGACCACCAACGGTTATAATTTGGCTAAAAAAGCGCAGCAATGGTTTGACGCCGGCCTCAACCAAATCAACATTAGTGTCGATAGCCTTAATGCTAATTCCTTTAATAAAATTACTGGGGTTAACCGCTTTGATGACGTGATGCGCGGCATCGACAAAGCACTAGAAGTTGGCTTTGACAAAATAAAAATTAATTCCGTACTAATTAAGAATTTTAATGATCATGAATTAGGGCTGTTTTTAGATTTTATCAAACAACGCCCCGTTGAAATGCGCTTTATTGAATTAATGGAATGTGGCGATACCAATAGTTTTTATCAACAACACCATTATTCAGGCGAACACATCAAACAACGCCTTGAAGCGGACAATTGGCAACTCAATGAAAATGCCAAAGACGCCGGTCCAGCTCAAGTTTATAGCCACCCGGATTACCAAGGGCAACTCGGCTTAATCATGCCTTACTCACAAGATTTTTGTGCTACCTGCAATCGCTTACGGGTGAGTTCGTTAGGCAAAATGCATTTATGTTTGTTTGGTGATTACGGCATTGATATTCGTGATTTATTACAGCGTGATGATCAACGCCAACAACTGGTTAGTCGATTGCATGAGGCTGTCGCTACTAAAGATGTCAGTCACTACCTTCATCAAGGCCACACGGGGCAAACCCCACATTTAGCCTCGATTGGTGGTTAACCTCGGCCAAGCTGAGATAGATCAAAGTAAATAGTTTGAATTACGCCACAATGACCACATTAACGGCCAATGCTAACGGTCATCATAATTAATAGGTTATGGGTAACTCAAATGATAAACAACGATAAGCAGTCAGCGAAACAAGAATTAAATTTGGTGCCACTGGTCGCTATTTTTGCGCCCATTGCCACCATGATGGTTGTAGCAATGACCAGCTTGCAGGTAATAATTCATGGTTAGCGATGCTCTAAGGTGTACTAAGCGGTGACAACACAACACATTTCATTATCACGACGCAATTTATTGCGAGGAAAATTTAGCGCCGCCCAAGGCTGCCTGACTTCTCAAACCGCGGTGCGCTTGCCTTGGAGCATTAGCGAACAACACTTTACCGACCACTGTAGCCGCTGCAATGATTGTGTTAACGCCTGCCCTCAAAATATCATCGTTAAGGGCAGCGGCGGTTTTCCCGAAATAAATTTCGCCTTAGGTGAATGTACTTTTTGCCAAGACTGCGTTGTGAGTTGCAACGTGCCATTATTTACCGACATTGCCACCACCCCTTGGTCTTACAAAGCCGTCATTAATGATAAATGCTTAGCCCAAAACAATGTGCATTGTCAGAGTTGCCAAGATAGCTGCGAACCTTACGCAATTAAATTTGCTCCACGCCTTGGTGGCGTATCACAACCGAAAATAGAGCTGCTTGATTGTACTGGCTGTGGCGGCTGTGTCAGTATTTGCCCAACCAATGCCATCAGCATTAATCTTATTGCAGAATCCACATCATGAACCAGCGCCTGAACATTGCAGGGTTAGTATTAGCCGGTGGTAAGTCGAGCCGAATGGGCCAAGACAAAGCGTTGCTCGAACTCAATAATGAAAGCTTGCTGACTCGTAACAGCCGAATTTTAAGTCAAGCCGGCTGCTTGGACGTTTTTATTAGTGGTGACAATCAAGGCAGTCGCCAGCAACAAAATGCAATTGCCGACCAAGTTGATGATCTTGGCCCTGTCGGCGGTATATTAACGGTGCTCCAGCACCTGCTTGCTCACGATTACCAGTGGTTAGTGATTGTTGCTGTTGATATGCCGCATTTGTGCCCACAACTACTGCAACCACTCTTTAATCAACTAAATCGCGGTAATGGCCGTTATTTTGCTGACAGTTTATTTCCAATGATCATTAAGATCGATCATGCTGTCGTGTGCACGATCAACCAACAACTGAGCACGAACGACAAAAGATCACGATCTGTTTATCGACTGATCAATAATTTGGCCCTAGATCAAATAACCACAGATCAAACTCAAGCCGATAATTTTATTAATGTTAATACACCTGAGCAATGGCAAGACTGTCTTTTAGGACAAGCGCCAACTCACCACAACCGAGGTTAATATGGGACACCAAGCAACAAAAGAATTTAAGCCACTAAATATTGCCGTATTAACGGTGTCTGATACCCGAGATGAAACCACTGATAGTTCGGGTAAATATCTAGCAGATTCGTTAATGACCGCTGGTCACACACTAAGTGATAAAAAAATTGTAATCGATGACGTTTATAAAATTAGAGCCGTTATTTCTCAATGGGTTGCCAGCGAACAAATTCAAGTGATCATTTGTACCGGTGGCACCGGGTTTACCAAGCGCGACCGCACACCAGAGGCGATCAAGGTATTGTTAGATCGTGAAATAGAAGGTTTTGGTGAGTTATTTCGCCATATTTCATATACCGAAATTGGTACATCAACCGTGCAATCTCGCGCCTTTGGTGGCTTTGCCAATGGCACTGGAATTTTTTGCTTACCCGGTTCAACAGGCGCTTGCCGTACAGGCTGGGATGGAATATTGCTAGAACAACTCGATATTCGCCACACACCGTGTAATTTCGCCGCGCATGTAAAGCAGGTATAAACATGGCTAATTTAACCCACCTCAATGCCAATGGCGAAGCCCACATGGTTGATGTAACAACCAAAGCGGTGACCGAACGAGAAGCACGCGCTCAGGCTGTCATTAAGATGTCCGATCAAACATTAGCGATGATTATTAAGGGCGATCACCATAAAGGTGACGTCTTCGCGACCGCGCGTTTAGCTGGCATTATGGCCGCGAAAAAAACCTCTGACATAATTCCCTTGTGCCACCCCCTGATGTTAACTAAGGTAGAAGTCGACTTAATAGCCGAACCAGAGCTTAATCAGGTTCGAATTTTAACCCGATGTAAACTTTCAGGAAAAACGGGGGTCGAGATGGAGGCATTAACCGCCGCGACAGCAGCTGCGCTGACCATTTACGATATGTGCAAAGCGATTCAAAAAGATATGGTGATCGAGCAGGTTAAGTTATTAACCAAAACAGGCGGCAAGTCGGGCGACTGGTGCCATCAGACAGATATTTAGGAATAACGATGTTAAAAATTGTATTTTTTGCCCAAACCCGTGAACTCGTCGGTTGCGATGGCCTCGAGCTTGAGTTTTCTCCAGCGCTAAGTGATATAGAAACCATTCGTCACCAATTAGCTACTACCGCAGACAAGTGGGATTTGGCATTGCAACGCGATAAGTTACTGGTGGCGGTCAATCAAGAAATGAGCAGCTGGGATGTCGTAATAAAAGACGGCGACGAAGTGGCCTTTTTTCCACCGGTCACTGGCGGTTAATCGATGATCAGTGTGCAAACTCAAGATTTCGACATTGGCGCGCTTTACCAGCAACTCAACAATGATCAGCTTAATCCTCACGGTTACGGCGCCATTGTTACTTTTGTTGGTAAGGTCCGTGATTTTAACCAACAGCAGCACGTTGCGGCCATGTCGTTAGAGCATTATCCGGGCATGACCGAAAAGTCTTTAGCGGCGATAATTGAACAAGCGAAATCACGCTGGCCAATTGGCGAGCCAATTATTATTCACCGAGTTGGTCAGCTGCAACCGGGCGACCAAATTGTTTATATTGGTGTGACGAGTGCTCACCGTAAAGCGGCGTTTGAAGCCTGTGAATTTTTAATCGATTACTTAAAAATTAAAGCGCCTTTTTGGAAAAAAGAACAAACGGATCAGGGATTGGTTTGGGTTGATGCGCGCGACACAGATCAGGCGGCAGCGACTCGTTGGCAGTCGGAGCACAACCAATGATAAACCGTCTTTTACCCTCGATTTTTTTGTTACTTTTTATGAGTCATTCAAACGTTCAAGCAGCCGAACTAAAACTGGCCGTAGCAGCCAATTTCAAAACAACTATCGATGCTATTGTTAAAGACTTTGAACGGCAAAGTCCCGATAAAATTACCGTTATTGTCGCCTCGTCTGGTACCTTGTTTAGTCAGATATCTCATGGCGCGCCTTATGATTTGTTTTTGTCGGCCGACAGTGAACGACCACAACTATTAGTAAAACAGCACTTAGCTTTGGCTGATTCCTTATTTACTTATGCACTTGGCCAATTGGCATTTTGGGCGCCGGATCAGTATTTACCACAACAGCACAACATTGATTCATTCATATCATCACAGCAAGGTAAGTTAGCAATCGCCAACCCAAGGTTGGCACCATACGGCAAATCAGCATATACCTACATTGAAAATAGACAGTTATTAGATCAGGTAAAAAGCAAACTTGTGCGTGGTAACAATGTGGTGCAAACTTTTCAGTTTGTCGAGTCGGGCAATGCTCAATCTGGCCTTGTCTCTTATTCACAGCTAATTAATGCTGGGGTGACCAATCACTTTAGTTTGTTACCCGCCCAGCAATATCCTAAAATTATTCAGCAAGGCGTAATCCTTAGCAGTAGCAACAATGTTGCGCTGGCTCGTCAGCTAATTAGCTTTATAAAAAACCACAGCGCCAACGCTATCTTAAAGGCCGGATATTTACTTGAGCCTGATGATGTCAGCTGATTTAACCGCCCTGCTGCTAACCCTAAAACTGGCATTTTTAACCACGGCCTTTTTATTGGTGATCGGGCCTGGTATTGCTTGGTGGCTAGCGAAAAGTCAGTCACGATTACGGCCTTTTTTTGAAGCCTTAGTCGCCTTACCGTTAGTACTGCCGCCAACCGTATTAGGCTTTTATTTACTGCTGGCGTTTTCGCCTAATTACCTGCCCGGCGCGATATGGCAATCGGCGACTGGCACCACCCTTGCTTTTAGTTTCACCGGCTTATTTATTGGCTCAATTATTTATTCATTGCCTTTTGTGGTGCAGCCGCTGCAAGCGGGTTTTGTGACGCTGGGCAACAAGGAACTAGAAGCCGCCACCACCTTGGGCTTGTCTAAGTGGCGCCGTTTTCGTTACATCGTTTTACCCATGACTAAACGGAGTTTTTTACTCGCAGCAGTGATGGGTTTTGCCCACACTTTGGGTGAATTTGGCGTGGTATTGATGATCGGGGGCAATATTCCCGGTGAAACTCAAGTATTGGCAATCGCCCTATTCGAACATGTTGAAGCCTTGGAATATCAACAAGCGCATCAAATGGCGGCCGGTTTGTTAATTAGCTCGTTGGTGATGTTATTGGTGATTTACACCCTGTTACAGCAAAAAGATAAAACCTAATGTCATTACAGATTAATATTAACCATCAACATCCACACTTTACGCTTAATTTAAAATGTCAGTTTCCTGCGACCGGCATCAGTGGCGTTTTTGGTCACTCAGGCTCAGGTAAAACCACCCTATTACGCTGTATTGCCGGATTAGAAACTAAGGTTAGCGGCCAAATTAATTTTCACGGTCAGCAATGGCTAGGCACTAAACGGCCAGTAAAAGCACAGCTGCGCAAGGTTGGTTTGGTCTTTCAAGATAGTCGACTGTTTCCGCATTTGTCTGTTTTTCAAAACCTGACCTTAGTTCAAGCGCAAGTCAGTAACCCGACGCTCGATATTATGCAGCTGTGTGACGACTTTGGCATTATGGCGTTATTAACCAAACCCGCTCATTCGCTGTCATCAGGTCAGCAGCAACGGGTTGCTATTATTCGTAGCTTGGTAGCACAACCACAGTTATTATTGCTAGATGAGCCCCTCTCGGCGCTAGATATGCCAGCGAAGGAGCAACTGATGGCCTTAATAAAAGATTTTAGCGAGCAACATAATTTGCCCATGATCTATGTGAGCCACAGCGCTCGCGAGATTTCGCAATTATGTGATCAGTTATTGATGTTAGAGCACGGCGAGATGATCGACTTTGGCCCAGCCCAACGTTTATTAAAAGATCATGGTTATTTAGGCCAGCATGGATTTATTCGCGAGATCAATCATCAAACTAATACCCTAACCATTGAGTTATCAAACGAAGAACTAGTCAATTTAAATGGACAAACCGAAGTGTATTTACTAAAACAACGCTCGTAATATTACCGTCACTCACCAGTAACCTTGCTAGCTGCAGTTACTCGTGAGCATGGTAGGAAAAAGCTGACGGCGGTAACCGCTCGGCGAAATGCCAACCAGCTGCTTAAAGTAACGCCCCATGTGGCTCTGATTTGAAAAACCACATAACAAAGATATATCTGCCAACCCTTGCTGGCTAGATCCCAGGTGTTGCTTGACCCGCTCAATCCTAACTTCGGTTAAGTATTGCTGCGGAGTTTGCGCCATGCTTTGTTTGAACATTCGACAAAAATGATATTCGCTTAGTTGCGCCAACTCTGCGAGTTCGTGTAAATATATCTGACGCTGATAATTGGCGTGGATAAAATCGCAGACAAGCTGGGTTACGCGCGGCGCTAAACCGCCTTTAACTAAACGCAGCTGTTTAGTAATGCTGGTATTTTGCAACAAGGTCACCAAAATGGTGTCGGTGACTTGCTCCATCATTAATTGACTGTCGCTGCTATCCCAATTGATACTCGACATGGTGTGACGCACTAAAGCCTCAAGTGCTGGGTGCTCGCTAAAGGTTAATTCTGGCAATTGTATTAAGCGCGGATCAAGATCAAATACTCGTAACGCCAGCTGTTTAAGGTGATTATCATCAAAATATAGATGCATAAATTGTTGTGGTTCACCGAGTTGCCAACGACTTTCACTGCCTTTGGGCATTAAACAAAAACGTCCTGGTGCACCATACACCGATTGAATGTCGGTGCGGTGAGTTTGAAAGCCACCTTCAAGATACATGCTCAGCGTATGCTGTTGGTCGTTGATATAAAATAAGCGGTCTTGTTCGTTTTGATAATGCGCCCAGCGTAAACCCTTCGTTAACGCTCGCTGGCGAAAACAACGTTTATTCGATAAGTCAAAGCTGACATGTGAAGCTGGTTTATTCATTAGCCCAGCCTAACGATAAATCTGCAACAGCTCAACCTAATCACTCGCCTATTGAAATAGTAACCGCAATATTGTGTTAATTAGCCAAATATAGTGACAGCTTGCAGCCGTTATTGAGCCGATAATGCCAACCAACTTAGAACTGTTTATTTAGAGGCTACTATGTCGGCACTACTGTATTTATTAATGATTTTTGTTTGGGGTTTTTCGTGGATCGCAATTAAGTGGCAGCAAGGCGATGTCGCGATGGAAGTCTCAATTTTTTATCGTTTTGCGATTGCTGCCAGTTTAATGTTTATTATTGGCAAATTATTTAATAAATTACAAAGCACCAAAGTATCTCATCACAAATTCTTTGCCTTGCAGGGACTCTGCTTGTTTTGTTGTAATTTTATTGCCTTTTACAGCGCAACTTCTTACATTGCCAGTGGCTTAGTGGCCGTAGTAATGGCGACCGCACCCATTTTTAATGCCATTCATGGCCGCTTATTTTATAAAACGCCAACTAGCGCTAATTTTTGGATCGGGGCTGTGGTTGGTCTTAGTGGCCTGTCGTTATTATTTGCCACTGATCTAGTCGCGACTCAGTGGTCTCAAGATGTTTTGATTGGTTTGTTGTATGCGCTGGCGGGCACTTGGTTTTTTTCTATCGGTAACATGATTAGTATTCGCAACAGTCGCCAAGCGATTGAACCTTTTACAGCAACCAGTTATGCGATGATTTATGGCTGTATTGCGTTGTTCGGATTAATTTTAATTAAAGGCTTAAGTTTTAACTTTGATCCTAGCTTGCATTATATCGGCGGGTTACTTTATTTAGCGGCGCCAGCCTCGGTCATTGGTTTTACCGTTTACTTGATCTTAGTTGACCGCTTAGGGGCTAATAATGCCGCCTATTTATTAGTCATTACGCCAATTATCGCATTATCGGCCTCAACGCTTTATGAAGGCTACCACTGGACGATAAATTCAACCTTTGGTTTGCTACTAGTAATTGCAGGTAATGTATTAATTCAACGTAAAAAGCCGCTGTTAGCTGGCATTGTTACTAATCAACAGCAAACTGACAGTTAGTCACTTAAAATGCTACTAGCGGTGACCGGTTAAGCAGAAAAATAGAAACTGGTCAGGGTTAAATCATCCGGCCAAGAGCGCTTGTATTGTGTCTTTACTGTCGCTAATAATTTATCAAAACCCGTCGCATGATCATTGGCGAAATAATCAATGATCTGCTCTTCATCAATTAAGTTACCAGTAAGATCGGGCGACTCAGTTAACGCATCGCTATAGAGTAATAAAGTGTCACCCGGGGCGAAAGCTATGGTATGAGTTTGGTAGCTAATATCTTTAATCGTGCCAAATAAAAAACCGCTGCCATCAATTATTTCAGCGCTACCATTGTGACGAAAAACCAATGGTGCAGGGCAACTAGCAGTCGCATAAGTCAAACGATGAGCTTGAATATCAATAATGCCGTAAAACACGGTACAAAACTGCCCAGTGGGCAGTAGTGCGGCTAATTCATTGTTAAGCTGAGATAAAAACTCTCCTGGATCGCCATACTGATCGTAAAATTGCTGCATTAAGGTATGTAATCTAAAGGTATTTAATGCGGCATTAATGCCGTGACCCGAAAAATCAATGAGGTAAACAATTAACTGATGATCGGACAACTGATGAATTCCCCAAAAATCGCCACCGAGCTCAGAGCAGGTGAGTTCATGGTGTCTAACATCAATGTTGTAGCGATCTTTAACCTTATTCAGTACCGTGGCCGACGGGATTAAAATCTTTTGTGTTTGCGAAGCCATCGCCAGCTCATCCTGAACACGACTGTGAAACTGAGCTAACTCACAATGCCATTTAGTTCGTTCAAGGTGTGAAAATATTCGGGCAATAAACTCGGCTTGATCAATAGGTTTAGCAACATAGTCGCAAGCACCTGCAGCAAAAATTTGTTCTTTATCTTCGCTACGATTACGTCCGGTTTGGGTAATAATTGGAATGTGTTTTAAAGCAGGGTTTGAACTTATTCTCTTACAAAATTCAATGCCATTCATTTGCGGCATTTCAATATCAAGTATGATCAGGTCTGGTTGGTTATTTTGAATTTTTTCGAAACCTTCAACGCCGTTTACTGCTTCATCAATATAAATAAAGCCAGTGGTTTCTAATATATGTCTTAACACCAAACGTTCAAATCGATTGTCTTCGATAATCAGTAGCTTGCTTGTTTTTGTAAATTGTTCTCTGGTGACAGGTTCTAGCGTCATTGTATCTGGCATTTCTGTGGCGTCCTTGCACAGCAATAGTAATTGATTAGTAAGTTACAACGAACGAGATAAAAGTAAAGCTATTGCGAACTTAAATGCCAGTTAATGTTAGAAACTGGCATTTAGTATTTTATATATCGTAAAAAATTAGCTCGCTTTTTTGATTAAGCCTTTCTTTTTCATAAAAATAAGTAACAGCGAAATCGCGGCAGGGGTAATGCCTGAAATTCGTCCCGCCATACCAACAGTTGCTGGGCGAGCTTCGGTTAACTTAGCAATAACTTCGTTGGATAAGCCCGAGATTTGATCGAAGGGTAAATCAACAGGTAACAAGGTGTTTTCGTGACTCTGTTGTTTTTTCACTTCTTCAAGCTGGCGCGTAATGTAACCGGCATATTTAATTTGGGTTTGCACCTGATAAGCAGCAGCGGGGTTGCTTAAACCCGGCCCAAAACCATCAATCGTCATTAAAGTATTGTAATCGACCTCAGGACGGCGTAACAAATCTTCTAAATTTGCTTCTCGGCTCATCGCCGATTTTAGGGTTTTATTAAGCTGATCGGCTTGAGGGCTTTTCGCTTGAACCCAGTGTGAACGCAGGCGTTGCTTTTCGAGTTCAACCGCTTCGGATTTTTCACTAAATAACTGCCAACGATGATCGTCAACTAAGCCCATGTTACGGCCAATTTCAGTGAGGCGTAAATCGGCGTTGTCTTCACGTAACAATAAACGATATTCGGCACGGCTCGTAAACATTCGATAAGGTTCAGTTGTACCTAATGTTGACAGATCATCAATTAATACGCCGACGTAAGCCTCGTCACGACGTGGAGTCCATGACTCTAGGCCTTGAGCTTGTCGAGCCGCATTCATGCCAGCAATAAGCCCCTGTGCGCCTGCTTCTTCGTAACCTGTGGTGCCATTAATTTGGCCGGCGAAGAATAAACCATTGATAAATTTGTTTTCAAGGCTAGGTTTTAGGTCACGAGGATCAAAGTAATCATATTCAATGGCGTAACCTGGTCGTGTGATGAAAGCGTTTTCAAAACCATGCATTGACTGAACTAATTTAACTTGAACATCAAAAGGCAAGCTCGTTGAGATGCCATTTGGGTAAATTTCGTTGGTGGTTAAACCCTCTGGCTCAATAAAAATCTGGTGAGAGTTTTTATCAGCAAAACGGGTCACTTTATCTTCAATTGAAGGACAGTAGCGAGGACCAGTGCCTTCGATAACGCCAGTAAACATTGGGCTACGATCTAAACCTTGACGAATAATGTCATGAGTTTGCTCATTGGTATGCGTGATATGACAAGGTATTTGCTGAGGATGATCATTTACATTGCCAATATACGAGAACGTTGGCAGTGGAGTATCACCAGGTTGCGCTTCCAATTTAGAAAAATCAATTGAGCGAGCATCAATCCGTGGTGGTGTTCCGGTTTTTAATCGACCAACCCGTAACGGTAATTCTCGCAGTCGATCAGCTAAACCAATTGAAGCGGGATCACCAGCGCGGCCACCGGTATGATTTTCTAAGCCAATATGAATGCGGCCACCAAGGAATGTACCCACGGTTAATACCACACTGGTGGCTTTAAATTTAACGCCCATTTGGGTAATTACGCCACAAACTTGATTGTTCTCGACGATCAAATCTTCACAAGACTGCTGAAAAATCATCAAGTTAGGCTGGTTTTCTAATTTAGCTCGAACAGCAGCTTTGTACAAAGCACGATCTGTTTGGGCTCGGGTAGCACGAACTGCTGGCCCTTTGCTTGAATTTAACGTTCTAAATTGGATGCCTGACAAGTCAGTGGCTTGGGCCATGTAACCACCAAGCGCATCAATTTCTTTTACCAAGTGACCTTTGCCAATGCCGCCGATTGCTGGGTTGCAAGACATCAAACCTAACGTATCGATGTTATGGGTCAACAAGAGAGTTTTTTGCCCCATCCGTGCGGCCGCCAAAGCTGCTTCGGTACCAGCATGACCACCACCAATCACAATGACATCAAATTGTTTATTAAATAACATTACTCACCACACGACTCTCAAAAAGGGGAGCATATTCTAACATTGTCAGCCGCGATCTAAAACGATCATTTCAGCAGTGGTGATCACATAATATAAATAGATCTTTTTAAAGATCTTTATTATCTCTTATTATTAATGATCGGGGTGATCTGTTAGTAACCGATCTAAGATCTTGATCGGCAAGATCTTAATCCAGATCAAAACCGGTTGAGAGATCAGGATCTTTCTTGGTTACAAGCTGTGAATAAAAACGGCACTTATCCACAGGCAAATTAAAGGCAAAACTTATGCAGAGGATAATATTTTTAAAACAGTGGATATAAGCAAGTTATCCACAGTTTAATTTGGCTGAAAAGTGAGCGCCAGTTCAAGAAGTGACCGATAAATGGAGGTGATCTATTAATTTGGATCGCGATCCGATCGTGGTGGCTTAATTTAAATAATTAAGAAATGTGATCTGGATCGGCAATGAAATGCGATCCTCAAGCGAGGAACTTGAGGATTAGTTCAATATTAAAGCTTGTTTAGCCATAATTTTAACCAACGTTCGGCATTTTCTTCTGGTAATTCTTGCTCGAGGATGTCGATCATGTTGAGTGGATGGACTCTGGTTGCTCCTAAGTTATCGAGCAGGGTGTCCATTACAATGCCGGCATTGCAAAAGGTGTCATAACTGGTATCACCTAGCCCGCACACTGCAAAATTAATGCTAGATAAATCAGGTGCTTGCTGCTTCAATTGCTCAAAGAAAGGTTCTATATTGTCAGGAAAATCACCCGCCCCATGGGTTGAGGTACAGACCAACCATAACTGAGTTTGAGAGAGATCATAATGAGCAAGCTCTGGATCTAAATTGATAGTGACTTGATGATCCTTGCTTAACATTTCTGCTAAATGATCGGCTATATATTCGCTGGCGCCCAGCATTGATCCTACAATTATTGATATATTACTCATGGTGTTACCTAATTTTTAAGTGGATTATTGTGGCCCATTACAGCGCTGAGACAAAATTGTTGGCATTGTTGAATTAGTTTGATCCGTTCGAATGTTGGCATGGCTTTGTCTTGCCATTGCATCGGTGTTAGCAATGATTCAATAAGAATACCGATGATAGCGTTCGATGCCATTGTTACATCTTGATTGTAAAACACTTTTTGTTCTATTCCCCGCGTTATTATATCAACGAATATTCGTCCAAATTCGGCTTTATATTGTTGGCGTTGCTTGCTAATTATCGGTGATATAGGCTCGGCAAATAAGGCATAGGCCAGCTTGTCGGCCATTAATGCTTTGGCAAAAAACTGATCTAATGCGCTATTTAATTGAATGGTGGCATCTTGAGATTGATTAATTAATTTAAGATCAAGCACTAGATCTGCCGATGATAGTTCACTATATACTTGCAGCAGCAGTTGATCCTTTGAGCTGTAGTGCTTATAGACGGATCCTACAGCGAGTCCCGATTCTGCGGCGACTTTAATGATGCTTAGCGCACTAAAACCTTGCTCAGATACTATTTCTAATGCAGCATTTAATAACTTTTCCCGCTGGAAAGCCATATGAGCACGGGTCTTATCGGTTGAACGGTAGGCCATAATAGTTACTCAAGCTTTAAAAGTTTAAGTTAACGTTATTAGCCATAAAGATAAAGCGAATTGTAATTCATAATTAGATCTGCCGTTGGTTGTAGTTTATTGGCTATTAGGATCCTCGCTTAATAACACCTGATACTTTGTTGGTAAGATGATCTTAGGGGATTGCCGTTGGATCTGTTTTAGCTGTGCGATAGCTTGGGGCTTTTTATTCGCTAACAACAGCTGTTCTATCGGCTGATAGTTTATTTGGGGCGGGGCACTTAACTTCGTTTGTGGTGGTGATTGTGGAGGCGCTAGTGATGGAGATGTCGAGAGTTCTGCAGTTAACGGCATTGCACTTGGCTGGGCCATATCTGAGGCAGCCATCCGCTGCAGTGCTTGTGGCGCTGCTTTTTTACGACTTAATTGAGCGCTGACAGATTGCGGTTGCATTTCGCTTAACTCGAGCGCGGGTTCGGGCTGGCCAAATTGGTAATATTGCGGGTAATTGAGCACTAAAATTCCGATGAGGGCGACACTGGCGGCAATACTATAAGGAATATAGCTGGTGCTGGCTGACGATAGCTCTTTGGTTGCTTTGAGCTGCAATAATGCTTGGTTTAATATTTTTTGATCTATTTCAGGCGACGGTTTCTCGTTGGCCTGTTGCTGGTATAAGGCGGCTAACTGTAGTTCTTGCTGTTGTGCTGATTTATTATCTTGGTTTTTACTCATCAAAAGCTCCGTAAGCATTGAGTTAAGCTTGTCACAGCGTATCTTACTCGGCTTTTAGTCGCTTCAATGCTGGCGTCGACAATTAAAGCGATATCAGTGATGGTTAGTCCGGTTTCTTGTTTTATTATAAATACTTCTAATTGAACCGCCGGTAACTTGCTTAAGCAATGATTAAGTTGTTGCCGTTGTTTTTGTGCCAGCACATTTTGTTCTGGCGAGGCGTTAGGGTGCTGATCTAACGCCTCGTCAGTACTTGAACTAACCAAGGTGGTTACTATTTTTAGGTGTTTATGGTGATCGACCAACAAATTATGGGCGATGCGATAAAACCAAGTGGTAAATAACGCAGTATGGCGATAGTTCGTTTGCGATTTAATCACCCGGCTCCACAGCTCTTGTAATAAATCTTCAGCTTGATGATGATTGCGGCATTGGCGCACAAAGTAGCGGAAACTTGCTGCTTTATGGCGTTGATAGAGTTTTTCAAAGGCAAGATGACTGCCTGCGCAATATTTTTTCATCAGTTGAGCATCGCTTAAATTATCGATTATGCTAATCCTTGTCGTGCAGTTTTTGGTTAGTTGCTGTTGGGTTTAGCAAGGATACCGTTCTAACTAATTGAATAAATTCATGACGATAGCCAAAATCATCAATTCCTTTATGGCTGGTTGCGAGCTCGATAACATCTTGATAATTATAGTTTCCAAGGTACTTTCCACCTTGCAGTAGTTGACCAAATGCTGCGACTGCGGTGGCAAATTTAAAATCATTGGTTGCCGCGGTTGATAATGAATTACGTGCAACCACTTTTGTTATTAGTTTACTATGCGCGGAATTAGGTTGTTTGTAACGTAATTTTATCATCGCTATTTCTGATGATAGGCTTGGTTGTTTTGTGATTGATTTATAGCGTAATGGGTCAATTTGTCTGTTTGTGGCGCCGGTTAGGGTCAGCTCATAAATTGCGGTCACATCATGTCCGGCGCCAATATCACCGGCGTCTACTTTGTCATTATTGAAATCTTCACGCGCTAATTGGCGATTTTCGTAACCAAGCAATCGATATTCAGCGACCTGATCTGGATTAAACTCGACCTGAATTTTGACATCTTTAGCGATGATTTTCAGAGTTGAACTCAGTTGATCAACCAGCACTTTTCGTGCTTCGTTTATATTATCGATATAGGCATAATTACCGTTACCAATATCAGCTAATTGCTCCATTAGGTGATCATTATAATTACCTTGGCCAAAACCTAAGGTGGTAAGGCCGATGCCTGATTGACGTTGCGTTTCGATCAGTGACTTTAGGCTCTCTATGTTGGTGGTGCCGACATTAAAGTCGCCGTCGGTTGCTAAAATGACTCGATTAATGCCATCACTTATAAAAGATTGCTTGGCCAGTTGATACGCCAATTCGATGCCTTGACTGCCGTGTGTTGAGCCGCCAGCGCGCAACTGGCTTAACGCCATATTGATTGCTTGATGATTATTACCTGCTGTTGGCTGTAACACCACGCCTGCTGCACCGGCGTAAACGACAATTGATACCCGATCATTTTTACCTAATTGTGCCGTCAGCATCATTAATGATTTTTTCAGTAATGGCAGCTTATTCGCTTGATTCATCGAACCTGACACATCGAGCAAAAAGACTAAATTGGCGTTACCTAGCTGATTGGTGGCTACTTGGTAGCCCTTTAAGCCAATTTTCAGCAGTTTTCGGTCGCTGTTCCAGGGGGCATCGTACATTTCGGTATTAATTAAAAAGGGTTGCTTAGTGGAAGTTGGCACTGGGTATTGATAATTAAAATAATTGATTAATTCTTCAAGTCGTACTGCTGCTTTGGGCGGTAAATTACCTTGATTGATCATGCGGCGGATATTGCTGTAGCTGCCGGTGTCGACATCGATTGAAAAGGTCGATACTGGCTGTTGTTGCACCAGTTTTACCGGGTTATTGGCCAGCGTTTGATAGCTTTCACTATTTTTCTCAAGCGTGTTTATCACTGGATAGGCAGGGATGTTTGGTGACGGCAGGTAATGATTGATGTCTGCAGTGGTCATTAAGCGATGTTTGGTATGACTAGACATGGGCATGGGCACCATCGCCGGTGCTGCTAGCATTTCAGTGGTCGGGGCGCGTTGAATTGGCGAGGTTATTTGTTGGTTTGATTGTTTTTTAGTGGTTTGCGGTGGGGTAGATTGGCCACTGCAACCAATTAAAGTCAGTAGCAAACCAAGCGCGATTGATGATGTTAGTCGTATTTTAGTCAGCATAATAAAAATCCTTAGTGGTTAATTAAGGGTATAAACGATGCAAAGAGCCAAAAGGGTTATTTATTTTATTGGCTCAGCTAATTAAGTGCGATCTTTGTCACGTTTTGTTGGGTGTTGGTTGCTGTGATAATCAATCTGCTGGGGGCTGCTTAGTCGAAGTTGTATACTTGGCGGCTATTTTAGCTGTTGTAAATTAACGATGTTTTTTTATAAAAATATCCGGCTATTATGTCGTAATCTAACATTTTGTTAGCCACCATTTTTGTTGAGACCCACATGAAAGAAGTAAAATTCCGTTGGATCGATCAGTTTCTGATCCACATGACTTTAAAAACTAAATTCGCATTATTGTCGATTATTCCCATCATATTATTAGTGACGCTAACCTTGTTAATCAGCAACAAGTTTGAGCAAACATTAACCAGCAATAATAATATTCAACAGCAGCAACAGCGACATATCACTGATATTGTCGCGCGGGCAACAACCTATATTACTGCGTCACAGCAACAGCAATTTTTAACTGAAATTAGTCATTTGCAAGTTGCGCAACAGTCGACGGTAGGACGGGGCGCTTATAATCAGACGGTTGCTAATGATGTGAGTGATTACCATTGGTTTGTATATTCTATTTTGGCTTGCTCAATCTTGATTATTTTGTTGGCTGGCTATTACATTTCAACCTTTGTTGGTGGCGCACTTTTTGTCACGGTAACGGCATTGAAAAAAGCGGCCGATGGTGATTTAACGCATCGATTAAATTTCTTTGAGGTTAAGGATGAATTTAGTACTTTAGCGGTCAGTGTTGATACGCTTGTTGAGCGTCAACATACCTTGGTGCAACAAATATCTCAGGCTAGCTGTCAGGTTCGTCAGGGGGTTGAGTCGTTTAGATCAACAGCTCAGACCGGTCAGTCATTGGCTACCATGCAAAGTCAGCACCTTGACTCGTTAGCGACGGCAATGGAGCAAATGACCACGGCGGTTAAGGACGTTGCTTGCAATGCTGAATCGTCGACGACTGAAATTCAAGCGTCTAACGATCAAGTTATCAAGGGCTCTAAAGGGGTTGAAACCACGGTTGACGCAATTAATGTGCTGTCGAGTGAAATTGACAATGCGTCGAATGCCGTGACCACCCTGAATGAAAACGCCAGCAAAATTGATGAAGTGGTATCGAGCATTAATGCTATTTCACAACAAACTAACCTCTTGGCCTTAAATGCTGCGATTGAAGCGGCACGTGCTGGCGAACAGGGGCGTGGTTTTGCGGTGGTTGCTGATGAAGTAAGAACCTTAGCGGGCAGAACGCAAGCCGCTACAGTTGAAATTAAAGCGATGATTGAAGACTTGCAAGCTGGCACTCAAAACCTAACTCAGGTGATGGAGCGCACAGTGGCATTGGCACAAGATGGTAAAAAACACGTGATGATGACCGGCAATGATTTAAATAACATTGCTCAGCATAGTATTAAGGTGCTTGAGTTAAGTACCTTAATTGCAACGTCGGCCGAACAGCAGTCGTTGGCAGCGAATGATATTGGTGCCAGTATGCTCGAGATCCGTTCTCAATCTCATGATGTCGAGCTATCGGCTAATCAGTCGGTATTGAGTTGTGATGATTTGTATCAAACCGCTGAGCAGTTAGATAAGTTAATGATTGGGCTTAAAATATAATAAATAATTCATCTTACGACCGGGCGGTCGTAAGATGAATAAATTCGTTTATTGGTACTGAGGTTACTTACCGATACAAAAAGAAGTAAAGATCCGACTCAGCAAATCATCTGAACTAAATTCACCCGTAATTTCGCTGAGGTGATTTTGCGCAATGCGTAATTCTTCAGCCAATAGCTCTCCGGCGTTATAAGACACTAACTGCTCTTTACCTACATCAATATGGCTAGTGGCATGGTCAAGTGCTTCTATGTGTCTGCGACGCGCCATAAAGCTGCCTTCGGTCACACTCTGATAACCCATACATTGCTTGAGGTGACTTTTTAGCTCGGCGATGCCAGCTCCAGTCTTGGCTGATATATTAAAAATAGGGTAGTTGTTGTCCGTTGAGCCACCGGTATTGTCGCCGCTAAGATCCGCTTTATTGCGAATAACCGACAAACCAACACCCGCGGGGATTTTTTCGAGAAATTCAGGCCATATTTTGTGCGGATCGCTGTGCTCGGTTTCAGTGCCATCGACCATAAAGAGAATGCGGTCGGCCTGATTAATTTCTTGCCATGCGCGCTCAATGCCAATTTGTTCTATTTTGTCGGGACTTTCACGTAGGCCGGCAGTATCAATAATATGTAATGGCATGCCGTCAATATGGATATGCTCGCGCAGCACATCACGTGTGGTACCAGCAATGTCGGTCACAATGGCAAGTTCTTGACCTGAAAGGGCGTTAAGCAACGATGATTTACCCGCATTAGGACGACCGGCGATAACTACCCGCATTCCTTCGCGTAACAAGCTGCCTTGGCGGGCTTGATGACGGACATTGGCTAAGTGCTCAATAATGGCGTTTAAATCAGTTAGTACTTTGCCGTCAGACAAAAAATCGATTTCCTCTTCTGGAAAATCAATTGCCGCTTCAACATAAATTCTTAATCGAATTAAACTTTCGACTAAGTTATTTATGTGGCTTGAAAATTCGCCTTTCATTGATTGCACGGCTGACTTTGCGGCTTGTTCAGACGTTGCATCAATTAAATCAGCAATCGCTTCAGCTTGCGCTAAATCCATTTTGTCGTTCATAAAGGCACGTTCAGAAAATTCACCAGGGCGAGCGGTGCGGATCCCCGCTATTTTCAAAATCCGCTTAATTAGCATATCGATAATCACTGGGCCGCCGTGACCTTGCAACTCTAATACATCTTCGCCAGTGAACGAGTTGGGATTATTGAAAAATAGGGCGATGCCCTGATCTAACTCGCTGCCATCTTGATTCAAAAATGCACAATAATCGGCATATCTAGGTTTGGGTACTTTGCCTAGTATTTGCTTCGCAACTTGCTGGACTAGTGGGCCTGAAATACGGACTATGCCAACGCCGCCGCGACCTGGTGGGGTAGCTTGGGCTACTATGGTGTCAGTTTCGAAGCTCGACATTTGATTGATGGTCATAATGGGTTCTTGGTAAAGATAATTGGCGAGATTTTAGCATACCCATGGAAAGAGTTTCTAATATTGACTCGATTGCACTAAAAATAGATGGTACTGAAAAGAGCGGGCATAAAAAAGCCTGCACGTGGCAGGCTTCATATTTTCTAGCAAATTAAAATCTATTTCAGACCTTTTTTCTCAAGGTTTTTGTAGATGATGGTTTGCTGGATCAGCGTCACAATATTACTGGTTACCCAGTAAAGTACCAACCCTGATGGGAACCATAGGAAAAACACAGTGAAAATGACTGGCATAAACTGCATCATTTTTTGCTGCATTGGATCCGTTGACATTGATGGCTGCATTTTGCTCATTAAGAACATGCTGGCACCCATTAATAATGGCAATACGTAATAAGGGTCAAGTGCTGACAAATCGTCAATCCATAACATAAATGGTGCGTGGCGTAGTTCAACCGACTCTTGCAGCATCCAGAATAGACCAAGGAAAATAGGCATTTGCAATACTAATGGTAAACAGCCACCTAATGGATTGACCTTTTCTTTTTTGTACAGCTCCATGGTCGCTTGACCCATCTTTTGACGGTCATCACCAAAGCGTTCTTTTAATTCAGCCATCTTAGGCTGAAGTTGACGCATTTTAGCCATAGAAGTGTATTGCGCTTTGGTCAGTGGGTACATTACACCACGAACAGCGAAGGTCAGCATAATAATTGCAAAACCCCAGTTGCCGACTAAGCCATAAAAGAATGTGATTAACATATGTAGTGGTTGAGCTAACCACCATAGGAAACCATAATCAACGGTCAAATCAAGGTATGGTGCGGCAACCTCAAGACGATCTTGTAATTTAGGTCCGGTATATAGTGCTGCGGCTATTTCGCCAGTGCTATTAGCGGCAATAGTAATAGGTTCAGATTTAAACCCAATTGCGCCATTGTCTTCGCCAATAATGCGACTGTATAACACGTTTTCAGAGTCACCATTTGGGATCCAAGCTGTCACGAAGTAATGCTGTAGCATTGCAATCCAACCACCGGTAGTGATTTCTTTTAGCTTAGCATCTTCCATATCGCCGAAGTCGTACTTACTGTACTTTTCTTCTTGAGTTGAAAAAGCACCACCGCGATATAACTGCATCATCATGCTGCTTTCTTCAGTTGGCTTATCAATGCTCTGCTTTAACTGTGCATACATCTGCAGCTGAATGTTTTGATCGCTTTGATTATTAATGCGGTAAGTAACCGACACTTGATAACTGTCGCGATTAAAACCAAAAACTTTTTCAAAATTAATGCCTTGGTCGTTGGTGTAAGTTAATACTACCTCAAAGGCGTCTTGGCCGTCGGCTAATTGATAGCTGTCTTGGCTGACTTCATATTGTGGACGACCTTCTTTACTAGAATCTGGACCATTAGCACCGATCAAACCGCTTTGCGCGACAAAGGTGTAATTTGGCAGTTGTTCTAATAGTTTCAAGTTATCAGCTGACCCCATTTCAACGGGGTAGGCCATTAATGTTGATTCTACAATGTCACCACCTAGGGTATCGATAGCGATTGTAAGTAAATCAGTCACAACTGTAATTTTTTTGCGTTGCGTTTGGGCGTTTGGCTGTGATTGCGCTAAGACAGTGCTGCTAGCAGGAATATCCGCGTTAACGGTATTTGCAGTTTGTTCAATAGATTGTGGCTGTTGCGGCGCGTTATCTATTTGCCATTGTTGGTACAGCAAAAAAGATACGAAGAGTAAGCCCGCAATTAGCAAATTACGTTGTGATTCCATAAGGCGTTAATTTCTTTTGTTGTTGGTTAAATAATCTTTATCTGGGACAGGGTCACTGCCGCCAGGATTAAAAGGATGACATCTTAATAGACGTTTGCTCGCTAACCAAGTCCCTTTTTGCAGGCCATGGATATTAATTGCCTCAATAGCATATTGAGAACAAGTCGGTGTAAAGCGACAGCGTGGACCAAGTAGTGGGCTAATAATTACTTGATAGCCCCGTACTAAGCCGATTGCTGCTCTTTGTAACGGCGAGCGATTTTTTTCCATAGTCTATTAGTAAGTATATTTAGCTCATTATTATCCAATTTCCCAATTCCGCCTTTGGCTATGATGACATAATCAAGGGCAAGTAAATTGTGCTGATATAAACGAAAATTCTCACGAAGAACGCGTTTAACCTGGTTACGGTCAACTGCTAATTTTAACTGTTTTTTTGGTATTGCTAAGCCAAGTCTTGGGTGACCAAGAGTATTGGGACAGGCTAAAATGGTGAGTTGAGGTGAACCGGCACGAAGTGGTTTTTTGAATACTGTTTTGAAATCATCGGGAGTTAAGAGCCTTAACTCCCGAGGATAAGAATAATTAACCATGGGTCAATTATTACGCGCTTAGCTTTGCACGGCCTTTAGAACGACGACGTGCAAGAACAGCACGTCCGCCCTTTGTAGCCGAACGAGCACGGAAACCGTGGTTGCGCTTGCGTTTTAAAACGCTAGGTTGGAAAGTACGTTTCATGTTAATAACTCGATCGAATTTAAACGTTACATTAAGTGTAAATTGCATCATTACAACTTACACACCCTATTAAAAGGGACGCGAGAGTTTAAAAAATGACAGCCAATTTGTCAATGATAAAAGCCATTTATTGCACTATTTATCGTGGCTAAGATCACGTTATTGTTACAAGATGGCATATTAAAATCAGCTGGTTGTTTTTATCTTATTGTTTTTAAATGATTATAAATAAAAATCAGGCCGATCCTTGGCAAGATCCTTTTTTTTTGATGATCGATCCGTAACTATTGTTTAATTATTAGGTAATAAATTTACATCACCAGTAAAAGATTCATTGTTTTACTGGTGATTGTTGGGTTCAAAGGCTAAAATGTTGGCCCTTTTGTGGTTTATTTTTGGAGAAGTTAGTGACTGCTTGGATTTGGCAACAGTGCTTAAATAGGTTACAGGATGAATTGCCTGCAACACAGTTCAGCATGTGGATTAGACCCTTGCAAGCGGTGCTAGAAGACGACACGTTAACTCTCTATGCGCCAAATCGTTTCGTGCTCGATTGGGTTCGAGATAAATACCTAGATAATATCAATAATTTCTTGGTTGATGTGATGGGCAATGAAGCTCCAACATTGCGCTTTGACATTGGCAGTAAACCAGCAGCTAAGCCGCCGCAAAGCAAACAACCGGATCAGCCGGTAAAGCAGCAGCCTGTATTAAAGCCGAGCTGGGAACAAGATTCTGACGTACCGCAAGCTGTATTAAGCAGCAATATAAATCGTAATTATACCTTTGATAACTTCGTGGAAGGTAAATCGAACCAACTGGGTCGTGCCGCCGCTATTCAAGTTGCACAAAACCCTGGTGGTGCCTATAACCCATTATTCCTTTATGGTGGCACAGGTTTAGGTAAAACTCACTTGTTACATGCGGTAGGTAATGGCATTTTAGCGGCAAAACCCGGGGCTAAAGTTGTCTATATGCACTCAGAGCGTTTTGTACAAGATATGGTAAAAGCTTTACGTAATAATGCGATTGAAGAGTTTAAGCGTTATTACCGTAGTGTTGATGCGTTATTGATCGATGACATTCAGTTTTTTGCCAACAAAGAGCGCTCACAAGAAGAATTCTTTCATACCTTTAATGCGTTATTAGAGGGTAATCATCAGGTTATTTTAACCAGCGATAAATACCCGAGAGAAATTGTCGGGGTTGAAGACCGGTTGAAATCACGATTTGGTTGGGGCTTAACGGTCGCTATTGAACCGCCTGAGTTAGAAACTCGGGTGGCGATTTTGCAACGAAAAGCCGATGAGCACAAAGTACATTTGCCAGACGAAGTGGCGTTTTTTATTGCCAAACGCTTGCGTTCTAATGTCCGTGAGCTCGAGGGGGCTTTAAACCGAGTGATGGCCAACGCTAATTTTACTGGCCGGCCAATTACCATTGATTTTGTTAAAGAAGCGTTGCGTGATTTATTGGCATTACAAGCTAAATTAGTCACGATTGATAATATTCAAAAAACCGTTGCTGAATACTACAAAATTAAAATTTCTGACCTGTTGTCAAAGCGCCGAACGCGTTCTGTGGCTCGACCTCGTCAAATGGCGATGGCCTTATCAAAAGAGCTAACTAATCACAGTTTACCTGAAATTGGTGAAGCTTTTGGTGGGCGTGACCATACCACGGTATTGCATGCGTGCCGTCGCATTAAAGCGCTTCGAGAAGAGAGTCACGATATTAAAGAAGACTACTCTAACTTAATCAGAACGTTGTCATCATAAACACAGATTAGTGTTATGGTCGATTTAACTATATTGCCATTTTTTATCAGGAAATCTCATGAAATTTACTATTTCCAGAGAACAGCTACTTAAACCATTAACGTTAGTGTCTGGAGCGGTTGAACGTCGTCACACCATGGCGGTGTTGTCTAATGTTTTGCTGGAAGTTAGTGAACACTTACTTAAAGTTACAGCAACAGATCTTGAAGTTGAATTAATCGGAACCGTCGAGCTCGAAGGGCCGGTTGAGACAGGTCGCACGACCGTGCCAGCCAAGAAGTTTCTTGATATCTGCAAGGGTCTGCAAGATGGTGCTGATATTAAAATAGATATCGAGGGCGAGCGGATGATTATTCGTTCGGGTCGCAGCCGTTTTACCTTGTCGACTTTGTCGGCCGATGACTTTCCTAATATAGATAATTGGCAAAGTGACACTGAATTTGTGTTACCACAGCACTTGTTACGCTCGGTTATCGAAAGTACTCAGTTTTCAATGGCCAATCAAGATGTCCGTTATTATCTCAACGGCATGTTGTTTGAGACCAATAACGACGAGTTAAAAACCGTGGCAACCGATGGTCATCGGTTAGCGGTTAGCAGTCGTAAAATCACTGCGCAGCTGCCTAATAAGCAGGTTATTGTGCCGCGTAAAGGGGTGGTTGAGTTATTACGATTAATCGAAGCAACTGAAGACCCTGTTGCGGTGCAAATTGGTGAAAGCCATTTACGCGCTAATATCAACAATGCGGTATTTACGACGAAGTTGGTTGATGGTCGTTTTCCTGATTATCAACGCGTATTACCGCGTGGTGGTGATAAGGTTATTATTACCTCGCGGCTTGAGTTTAAACAGGCGTTAGCGCGGGCATCTATTTTATCAAATGAGAAGTTTCGTGGCGTGCGCTTTAACTTTTCAGCCAATGAATTGAAAATAACCGCCAATAACCCTGAACAAGAAGAGTCACAAGAAATTGTTGACCTAGATTATCAATTTGATAATTTGGAAATTGGCTTTAATGTCAGTTATGTTTTAGATGCGCTTAACGCCCTTAAGAGTGAGCAAATTAAGCTGACCCTTGGTGATGCTAATAGTAGTGGCTTAATCGAGTCGGCAGATAGCTCTGAGTCGATGTATGTTGTTATGCCAATGCGGCTTTAGATGTTATTAGAACAATTATCGGTTCAACGATTAAGAAATTTAGCCGAGGTCAAACTTGAGTTTGGCCAGCTAAATATCATATATGGTGACAATGGCAGTGGTAAAACGAGTCTGCTTGAAGCCATTCATTATCTGGCCCTTGGCCGCTCCTTTCGCACTCACCTTGCCAGCCGTGTTATTGCTCATGACTTTGATGATTTAATCGTTTGGGGCAAAGCCAGTGGTCACTCTGTTGGTATTCAACGTTTTCGTAATGGTGATGTTAAGGTCAAAGTTGATGGCGATAATGTTACTCGTCTCGCTAAATTACTTGAATATTTACCCCTGCAATTAATCACCCCAGACAGCTTCACTTTATTAACCGGTGGTCCCAATAATCGGCGTCAGTTTGTCGATTGGGGGGTCTTTCATTGCGACGGTAACTTTCATGAAATTTGGAACCGCTGTAAGCGGCTGCTCAAACAGCGCAATTCGTTGTTAAAACGTAAAGCCAGTTATCGTGAAATATCTTATTGGGACCGTGAGTTAGTTCAATATTCACTTGAATTGACCGACCTAAGAAATAGCTATATAAATTCGTTTAATCCTGTATTACAGGGTATAATAGAGCGTTTTCTGCCCGCTGTTAATGTTACTGTATCTTACAGTCAGGGGTGGGACAAAAAAACTGAATTATCTCAACTACTTGAGAAAAATTACCCGCGAGATTTAGCCCTTGGTTATACCTCTGCTGGGCCTCATAAAGCGGACCTAAGGTTACGCTGTGATAATGTGCCGGTTCAAGATGCATTATCACGAGGACAATTAAAACTTTTGGTTTGTGCTTTACGTATTGCACAGGGAGTTCATTTGCAAACGCAAGTGGACAAAAAAACCATCTATCTGGTCGATGATCTATCGTCTGAACTCGATGCCAGTAAGCGCCACATATTAATTGACCAATTGGTCGAGACTCAGGCGCAGTTATTTTTATCGGTCATCGATGTCAAACAAATAGACGCTCAAACCAGCCAATATCAGACTCGCTTGTTTCACGTGGAACAGGGTGTGGTTACTCAGGATAATTAGAACGAGAATATTATATGTCAGAGAATAGTTACGATTCGTCAAGTATTAAAGTTCTTAAAGGACTCGACGCGGTGCGTAAGCGCCCTGGAATGTATATCGGAGATACCGATGATGGTTCCGGTTTACACCACATGGTATTCGAAGTAGTAGATAACTCGATTGATGAAGCGTTAGCGGGCCATTGTAGTGAAATAACCATTACTATCCACCTTGATGGTTCGGTCTCGGTTCAGGATGATGGCCGTGGTATTCCTGTTGATATCCACGAAGAAGAGGGTGTTTCTGCTGCTGAAGTTATCATGACGGTATTACACGCCGGTGGTAAGTTCGATGATAATTCCTATAAGGTTTCTGGTGGTCTGCACGGAGTAGGTGTTTCAGTCGTTAACGCGCTATCTTCAAAACTTGAAATCACCATTAACCGTCACGACAAAGTACATTTTCAAGAATATACTCATGGTGTGCCAGTTGAGCCATTAAAGACGATTGGTGATTGCACCGGTACCGGCACCAAAATGCAGTTTTGGCCAAGTGAAGATACCTTTACCAATATTTTGTTCCATTACGATATTTTAGCCAAGCGCGTGCGTGAATTATCATTCCTTAACTCTGGTGTTTCAATTACGCTAGTTGACGAACGTGGTGAAGGCAAAAGCAAAAATTTCTGTTATGAAGGCGGCATCAGCGCTTTTGTTAGTTACCTTAATCAAAATAAAACAGCAGTTCACCCTGAGGTTTTTCATTTTAGTGAAGAGCGTGAAGACGGCACAACTGTAGAAGTTGCGATGCAGTGGAATGATGGTTATCAGGAAAGCATTTTATGTTTTACTAATAATATTCCACAGCGCGACGGTGGTACTCACCTTGCTGGTTTCCGTGGTGCGTTAACGCGTACATTGAATAACTACATGGAAAAAGAAGGTTTTAACAAAAAGAATAAAACCAGCGCGACGGGTGATGATGCCCGTGAAGGTTTAACCGCGGTTATTTCAGTTAAAGTACCTGATCCTAAGTTCAGCTCACAGACTAAAGACAAGTTAGTCTCTAGCGAAGTAAAATCAGCTGTTGAACAAAGCATGGGTTCAAACTTTAATGACTTCTTGCTAGAAAACCCGTCAGTAGCTAAAGACGTGGTTGGTAAAATTGTTGATGCGGCGCGTGCTCGTGAAGCGGCGCGTAAAGCGCGTGAAATGACACGTCGTAAAGGCGCATTGGATCTGGGTGGTTTACCGGGTAAGCTGGCCGATTGTCAGGAAAAAGATCCTGCTCTTTCTGAATTATATATCGTGGAAGGGGACTCTGCTGGCGGTAGTGCTAAGCAGGGGCGTAATCGTAAGAATCAGGCAATTTTACCGCTTAAGGGTAAAATTCTTAACGTTGAAAAAGCCCGTTTTGATAAGATGTTATCTTCTCAGGAAGTCGCCACGTTAATCACTGCATTAGGTTGTGGTATTGGCCGCGAAGAATATTTCCCTGAGAAAATTCGTTATCACAAAATCATTATCATGACCGATGCTGATGTCGATGGCTCGCACATCCGAACCTTGTTGTTAACGTTCTTTTATCGTCAGATGAATGAATTGGTTGATAACGGTTATATCTATATTGCTCAGCCACCGTTGTATAAAGTCAAAAAAGGCAAGCAAGAGCGTTACATTAAAGATGATGAAGTATTAACTGAATACCTAACGACTATCGCGCTTGATAATGCTTCATTGCATGTTAATGCTCAGGCTCCTGGCATTGCTGGAACGGCACTAGAAAGTCTAGTTAAAGAGTTCCGTAGCGTTGAAGTGGCTATCAGTCGTCTTAAGTTACGTTACCCAACGGGTGTATTAACTCAACTAATTTATACCCCGGAGTTAACGGTTGCTGCGTTGTCAGAACGTGAGTCTGTTGCTAACTGGTTAGATGCTTTGGTTAATGCTTTAAATGAGCAAGACTGTTCTGGTACTTTCTTCTCTGCTCAAGTTATTGGCGATGAAGAGCGCAATCGTTTTACACCACAAATTACCGTTAGAATGCACGGCGTTGATACTGTGTACCATTTTGAGTCAACATTTTTTGCATCTGGTGATTACCGTAAAATTGTTGAATTAGGCAAGGATATTCATGGTTTATTAGACGATGATGCCTTTATTCAACGTGGTGAGCGTAAAAAGAATATTGATACTTTCGCTGAAGCCGTTGAATGGTTAATGCATGAGTCTAAACGTGGTCTTTACATTCAGCGCTACAAAGGGTTGGGCGAGATGAACCCTGATCAATTGTGGGAAACTACGATGGATCCAGAAAACCGTCGGATGTTACAAGTGACGGTTGAAGATGCTATTGCCGCTGATCAGTTATTTACCACGCTGATGGGTGATCAAGTTGAGCCGCGTCGTAACTTTATCGAAGATAATGCACTTAACGTGGTTAACCTCGATGTGTAAAAAAGCTTATTAACGATGTTTAAAGGAGCCTATAGGCTCCTTTTTTATGCTTAAAATATTGTGTAATTAGATTAGATAGCTCAATTATCCAATTAGTGATAACCTAATTTATCAGTATAAAAAGGAGTTAATATGAGTTGGTTTAAGGATTTAATGAACCGAGGGAAACCTGCCTCTGATCCGGTTATGCAAGAGCAAAACCAGCCATTAAAAGCGGCCCCCCCGCGTCAAAAAGAGCCACCAAGCAAGATCAAGGTTGATATAATTAATTCTGAGCATTTATTTTATGATTTACTGTTTGGTAAAGAAGCAGAAAGCCTCGAAATTGAAAATTGTTTAGAAACAAAAATAGTCGAATTAGTTGGAGATCTGTTAATAAACCCTGACAGTATGACATTAGAGCCTTTCCCCAAAGCCTTGAAAGATGCCTTGCAAAAAATTGATAGCGGGGCGCCTGTTGATCAGGTGGAGCTAAGTTTACAGCAAGACCCTATTATGGCGACTCAAGTCGTAAAACTAGCCAATAGCGCTGCTTTCAGGCGAACCGACAAGGAAGTTAATAGCCTCAAAATGGCGATTAACTTTGTTGGTCTCGACTCGCTTAAGCAGGTAGTTACAGCCGCCTCACTTGGTGGTCTAATGAAAGTTAGTCCTATTTATTTTAAGCTCTTTGGTGAAAAAGTATGGCAGCATTCTGTGACCACTGCTAAGTATTGCGAAGAGGCTGCTAAGGAGCAGGGGTTAGACCCTTATGCTGCTTTTTTTGTGGGTTTAATTCATGATATCGGAAAGATAGCGGTGTTTAAGGCGTTAGTTGAAGCGATGCAACAATCGATGCCAGGGGTGCAGCCTGGTTCAGTCCATTTCAGAAAAATGATGAGCTCAATGTCAAAACAGTTGACGGTCAATATCGTTAAGCAATGGAACTTGCCCGATGCGATAGTGTTACCACTGCAACAGCATATGACTTATAAGGCGATGGCCGAACCTTGTGCGTTAACTAAAATATTAGTTCAATCGAAGTTGTTAAGTGAAGTGTCATTACTGCTCGAAGCAAAATTAATAAATCAGTTAGATGCCGAATTGATTTTAATCAAAAATAATATCAAGCCGGATCAATTAAAGTTGAACTGCCAAGTTTAAGTTTTGTTGTTGGATATAAAACGCCGCATTAATGCGGCGTTTTTATTAGCAAATATTTAGATAACCAATTTAACTTTGCAATAGCGAAATGTCTGCGACATTCAGGAATTGATTTCTTAAGTTGTTGAGCAATGACAAACGGTTAAGTTTAATCGCTGGGTCATCGCACATTACCATTACATTATCGAAAAACTGATCGACCGGCTCTTTTAGTTGCGCCAGTTGAGTTAATGCTTGGTCGTAATCGCTAGCCGCAAAAACTGGAATTAAAGTTTCAGTTAACGATGCAACAACTTTAGCTAATTCAATTTCTGCAGGTTCAGATAATAAACTAACGTCGACAGTTGCAGCAATCGTATCTGTGGTTTTAGCGAGAATGTTACCAACGCGTTTGTTGGCAGCTGCCAGCGACTTAGAAGCCTCTAATGCTCTAAATGCTGTCACGGCCTCAATACGTTTGTTGAAATCACTTGGGCGGGTTGGGCGACGAGCCATAACCGCTTTAACGATATCGGTAGAGATATTTTGATCTTGGTACCAGGCGTTAAAACGACCTAACATAAAATCAACGACAGACTTTTCAACTTCATTGCTCAGTTTGTCACCATAAAGTTGTGCAGCCGTTTTTACCAGATCTTCTAAATCTAAATCAAGGTCTTTTTCAACGATAATACGCAATGCGCCAATGGCAGCACGACGAAGCGCAAACGGGTCTTTGTCGCCTTTCGGTATTTGACCTATGCCAAATATGCCGACCAAGGTATCAAACTTATCAGCTAAGGCTACCGAACAGCTTACTAGTGAGTCAGGTAGCTGATCACCAGAAAAACGTGGCATATACTGTTCATTTAACGCGAGCGCTACTTGCTCAGACTCGCCATCAAAACGGGCGTAATACATGCCCATCACACCCTGAACATCTGGGAATTCCAATACCATATCGGTCATTAAATCGGTTTTACACAGCAGGCCTGCACGTTCAGCGTCAACTGCATTGGTACCAATTTTGGTCGCGATTATTTTTGCTAACGCAGAAATTCTGCGTGATTTTTCAGCCAGTGTACCTAACTGTTTTTGGAATAGAATGTTTTCCAAGCTGCCAATTCTGCTTTCTAGAGTGACTTTTTGATCTTGCTTGTAGAAGAACTCAGCATCGGCAAGGCGAGGGCGAACTACCTTTTCGTTGCCCTTAATTACTTGCTCAGGTTCTTTGCTGTCGATGTTAGAAACAAAGATAAAGCGAGCCATCAATTCACCATTATTATCTAATAATGGAAAATACTTTTGGTTGTCTTTCATGGTGTAGATTAGTGCCTCGGCCGGAACATCGAGAAACTTTTCTTCAAAACTACCAACGTAAGTAACTGGCCACTCAACAATAGAACTTACTTCTTCAAGCAAATCTTCGTCAATATCTGCCACGCCATTCTCAGCGTTTGCGGCAGCAATCACTTGCTCTTTTACTAGCGCTTTACGCTCTTCGTAATCAGCAATAACAAAGCCTTTTTCGCGTAATAACGTCGCGTAGTTATCTGCGTGATCTAACACTAACTCTTGGTCACAATGAAAACGGTGTCCGCGAATAATACGTGCCGACTTACAGCCTAGAATGTTGGCATCAACCAATTGATCACCAAATAAAATGGTTAACGTTTTTGTTGGGCGAATAAATTGCATCGTATTGCTGCCCCAACGCATTGGTTTAGCGATTGGTAACTTTGCTAATGCTTGTTCAACCATTGCCGGGATAAGCTCTACAGTTGCTTGTCCTTTAACTTGTGCTTTAAACAGTAACCACTCGCCTTTATCAGTCTTTATACGTTCAGCTTGTTCAACAGTTATACCGTTTGAACGTGCCCAACCTTGTGCAGCTTTAGTTGCATTACCGTCATTATCAAATGCTGAGGAAATCGCTGGTCCGCGTTTTTCAACAACTTTGTCTGACTGACCAGTGGACAACTGCTTAACAGACACCGCTAAACGACGTGGTGATGCTAAAAAACTAACCGAGTCAAAAGCAATATCAGCTTTTACTAACAGTTGTTCTATGTTGTCACTAAAGGCTTGCGCCAGGGTCCGTAATGATTTCGGTGGCAGCTCTTCAGTACCTAATTCAATAATTAAATTTTGAGCAGTCATATTATTTTTCTCCACCGCTGTTTTCATTGCTTTGATTTTTACATAACGGGAAGCCAAGTGCTTCACGGGCTGCATAATAAGATAAAGCAACAGCTTTAGACAAAGCACGTACGCGTAAAATATAACGTTGACGTTCGGTCACTGAGATTGCATGACGCGCATCTAGCAAGTTAAAAGCGTGAGATGCTTTCATTACTTGCTCGTAAGCTGGCAATGGCAGACCAGCTTCGACTAGCTTTTTACTGTCTTTTTCACATTGGTCGAATAATGTGAATAAAGAATCAACATCAGCATGTTCGAAATTGTAAGTAGACTGTTCAACTTCATTTTGATGAAATACGTCACCGTAGGTTACTTTACCTAATGGGCCATCGGTCCAAACAAGATCATAGATGCTATCAACGCCTTGAATATACATCGCTAAACGCTCTAGGCCGTAAGTAATTTCACCAGTAACTGGAGAGCATTCTAATCCGCCTACTTGTTGAAAATAGGTGAATTGAGATATTTCCATTCCATTAAGCCAGATTTCCCAGCCTAAACCCCAAGCACCAAGTGTTGGCGATTCCCAGTTGTCTTCAACGAAACGGATATCGTGAACTAAAGGATCAACACCAAGCTCTTTAAGAGACTCTAAATACAGTTCCTGAATATTATCTGGGTTTGGCTTAAGCACGACCTGAAATTGATAATATTGCTGCAGACGGTTAGGGTTTTCACCATAACGACCATCAGTAGGACGACGACATGGCTGTACATAAGCACTGCTCATTGGCTCAGGGCCAAGTGAACGTAAGAAAGTTTGCGGGTGGAAGGTGCCAGCACCAACCTCCATATCTAAAGGCTGAACTATAACGCAGCCCTGTCTTGACCAATAGTCTTGCAGTGCAAGGATTAGTCCTTGGAATGTCTTTGTGTCGTAATTAGGCATAATATCAGTAACAACTCTAGCCGGTGATTAAAAAAAAGACGTTAATTATAGCATTGTCCATAGGTTTGAGAGTAGCGTAATTTACCTACATTGCGATAAACTCGCTGAGAATAAGCCTAGCGTCATAAATCTGATATTTAGTATCAGTTATCGATTTTACATAAATATCGGCAAGTTTTTTGGTGCAGCTATCGGCTATTGTGTTAATACACAGCTATGTTTCACACTAATAAATTCTAGATGTTCCACGTGGAACATCTAAAGTTTATTGCTCAGTTATATTTATATCGCATTATTATTATTGAATTTCTTTGTTAGATTTAAGTCGAAATTGGCTTACTTCGAAAGGGTTATTGCTGTAATCTGAACTATAATATAGGGATATATTAGAGGAAAGTTTGCTAAGGATGGCGGTGCTTTTATTTGTCCATAACATTTAGCAATACTTTTAATTTACCAACTCGATTACAAGTCGTGATGATATTAACTAAAAGGAAAAGCATAAATAATGCGAAATATAAAAGCCAAAGCTGGGATGCTTCCTTGTCTGCGTTATAAATTATCTCCAATTCTTATTGCAATGCTTGCTGCTACAATCTCTACTAATAGCTTTTCGGCGCAAACCGTCTCTTTAAAGAAGCAATTGAAAGTAGATCAAACCAAAGCGCAAGGATTAGAATTAAACCGTCAAAGTCAGTTAATTGAAGCGCAAGGAAAGGCGATTGAGCAACTTAAAAGTCAACTTGATGCTTTAAGTAAGACCCGCGCAACCAGCAAATCTAAAGCGAAAATAAAACCTAAAAATACGCAAAGAAAAAAAGAACCAACTAAAACCAGTAAAATTAAACCCGTTGGTAAAGCGCCTGAAAAGAAATCGCCATCAGAAAATGTTCCTGATTTATCGACCGTAAATAATAAAGTTGGAGGGGTGCTTACCGCTGCTGGTAGTTTTATTTTAGAGCCTTCCTTTGGTTATTCATATACCGATAATAATAGAGTTTTTCTCGATGGTTATACTTTTATTCCGTCCTTGGTTGTCGGGGTTATAGATTTAAGAGAGGTACACCGGCATAGTTTTGTTAGCAGTCTTGCTGCTAGATATGGCATATCAGATCGCTGGGAGGTTGAAATTAAACTGCCATATATTGCACGAAATGATACGCAACGCTCAAGACCTGTCAGTATTGATAGTAGTCAAGATGAAATATTTAATGCCAGTGGTAAAGGGATAGGAGACTTGGAGTTATCAAGCCGTTTTCAAATAAACTCTGGCCAAGGTGGTGGTGTTATTTATGTTGCCAATCTTGCGGCAACTATTCCTACCGGCATTAGCCCATATGATGTTAACTATGTTACCTCAGTTGCTGGTTCTAAATTTCCGACTGAATTACCGACGGGTTCAGGTTATGTCAGTATTTCACCGAGTATTAGTGCAATTTATTCAACAGCGCCTGGCGTACTATTTGGCAATATAAATTATGGCTACACCATGGCAACCGATGAAGAAAGTGGAAAAATTGACTCCGGTGATAGCATGGGTATTAGCTTTGGTTTGGGCTTATCATTAAATCAGAGAACATCATTAAGCTTAAGCTATTCACAAAAACACGTATTCAAATCTGAAATAGATGGTCAAACAGTTGATGGTAGTGATCTTGATATTGGTCAGTTTATTGTTGGTTATTCCTTCCGTTATTCGCCTAAAACGAATATCAATTTATCGGTAGGGATAGGCACAACAGATGATGCGCCAGATGTCAGATTAACATTGAGATTTCCAATGAAATTTTAATTTAAAAGTTGTAGTTGATTAGCAATAGATGGAGCGCGTGCCGTTGTGCATGCGTTTTTTATTATCATATGTACGATATATATATATATCAATCTCATTAATTAAGCGATCTCTTGTGCTTGATAAAACCTATTTAGCCAAGCGGTACTCTTATTCTATAAGTTAATTTTCTCTACGCACAACAAGATAATAAGTTTAATGAAGTTGGTATTAATTATATTAGGCTGTTTTTTTCTTGCTATGGATCGGTTCCGTTCCGTAAAACATCATGGTTAGAGACTGAGGGAATAATTATGGGCTGTTAACCGTAGTTCACGAGATAAAGCATCCTGCTAAATGCAAACAACGATTAGAAAAAGTGCAGCAAGCAGTGTTATTTGATGGCTACCATTGATAGGAAAGCTTATTGAAAGTTTTGTCGTATCAGATGAGTTAATAGTTATCTCAAGTTATAAATGGGATATATGTGAAATTTAATTGTGCAAGTTAGGCAAGACATACAGACTAAAATAGTCACTACTACTTATATTATGGTTAACACTATTTAGATTTCTTATGTCGATATTGATGGTGTTAATAGCACTGATAATTTGATTGTCGAGACTGTTTTGAATTATCGTTGTCAGCGGAGAATTGGTCAGTTTAGAAGATAAGTTTAATCGACCACCTTGAACGAGTAACTGATTGACTGGTGATTGATAATTGTAACTGTATGTTTCGGTGCCATTGGTAAGAATATACTTATTAATGCTAATATCGACGATAATGCCATTGGGTAAAATGAAACCGCCACGACTAGCATCTAGCTCTGCTGAACTGACTGCTAGCCAGCTGTTATTTTGACTGTCGTGATAAATCTGTTGATAGAGAGTTGTCGAGTTGACTGTTTCTGCTTGAACATAAAATGATGTAACAAAGGATAGTAAAATTGTTATACCGATTGTCTTAAATAGAACCATGTTTGAGATGAAATTGCTCATAACTCCCCGTTTCCTTATTGTTTAAAAATCGATCCCAGGTGGTTGCAGCATATTAAATAATCCTAGACTAGATCTGTCGACGGCTTCGGCTAATGGTGCCTTTACTCTTAATGCCCAGTCTGATTTGTCTCGATAATGATTGGACGCAATGTCTTTTTTGTCTTGAATGACAAAAACGATTCTATTTCCCCACATTTCTTTAAATTCATTGAGCGCTATTACCTTAACTCCAGCGGCAGGATCACCAATCAAAACTTCATGATCATTACTAGACTTTATTATTACAAAGTGCAGATAACCATTATTGTTAATGATTGTGATCGCCGGAACCTGAGCTTTTTCAAGTTGCTTCAGTGTTATGTGAAAGCCATTAGACTTGTAACCCCGTTGTGATAAATAGCGTTGCATATCTAATAATGAAAAACCCTTACTTTGGATTTTTAGTTGATCACCACGTTCGTACATCTCACTAAATACACTATATTCACTGACTGTATCGTCATAGTGAAAACTAAGTAAACTTGCTAGAGTTGCCGATCCACAACTAAAATCGAATTGCTGTTTATAAACTGTTTTAAAGCGTTGCTCAGCGATACTTGATACCGCGATTGAAAAATTTCCACCACTAGTAATAGTATTAAGACTAACCATTCCAGCAATACTGGGCTGACTTAGCAATGCACAAGCTGTCAATATCATAAGTTTAATTTTCACAATTCACCTAATATGTCCGTATTAATCTGTGCTAATCGTAATCGTTATTATGGTCGAGTCTTGGATAATTACATTATTACCAGTGTTTTGGATAATTGAAAATACCCCACTAGCCCCAGTAAATGAACTGTGGTCAATGATATTTAGACCCGTCACACTGTTGGTCACTTGATTATTGGTTAATTCAGCATCTAAATTAGCATTACTATTCGCTAATATATCTATGCCACCACCTAGGCCGCTTTCCTCGGCTAGGTCCTCAAGTTGAACAGCGTTTTGTTGCATGAACTCCAATGGGTCTGACTCTGATGCATTAACAACGGGGTGGCTCATTAGCATCAGTAAGGTAAGTGGCATATGAATGTATGTTAATTGCAGTGACATCATAGCTCCCTCCTTTGTCTGTCTTGGTAAAAGTTGCTGGTAGCATATAACCACCAGCAACATTAGTGCCTACTCTAAGCTGGTTGCCCTAGCTTATTGGCTACTAGCACTTGGGTTAACATTTACGTTGCCCTGGAATGATATTTGTTGCTGGGTTAATGAACCATGACCAAGGTTTTGGACATTTTGATTAATACCAGCAGTACCATTGAACGAATCGCTAATGTTATTACTTGTAACCGTACCTTCTGACTCTGTTACGCTGTAAGTAAGAGTGTTACCAGTCACTGTGCCATCCAGGCTTGATGAGTTCATACTGTAAGTAATGTCATTAGTTGCTGTGCCGCCATTGTTAGCTGCAGCAGTTCCCCAGCCATCAGTCCAAGCTCCGCTGTTGTCGCTGTTGTCGCTGTGATTGCTGTTATCGCTGTTATCGACTGTTGCTGTGCTGCCACCGTTAGCCGCCGCTGAACCTGTCGCATTGGCAGTCGCCATGCTGTTATCCGAGTTATCGTTGTAGCTATTAGAGTTTGCTGAACTGCCATTGTTAGCCGCTGCTTCAGTAGCACTTGCTGAGCTATTGTCAGAATTATCGGAGTTGTCGTTGTTGCTGTTAGAGTTCGCTGTGCTGCCATTGTTAGCCGCTGCTTCAGTAGCGCTTGCAGAGCTATTGTCAGAGTGGTTTGAGTTATCTGAGTTATCAGAGTTATTGTTACCACTGTCGATTGCAGAATTAGCTGTGCTGCCGTTATTCGCTGCAGCACCTGTTGCTGTTGCTTGGCTGCTGTCATTATCAGAGTTATCAGAGCTATCAGAGTGAGTTGAATTATCTGAACTGTTTGAGTTGTCAGAGTTGTCTGAATTATCTGAATTGTCTGAGCTGTCTGTTAACGAAACAGCAAGGCTGCCATTATTCGCCGCAGCGCCCGTTGCACTTGCTGAGCTAGTTACTGAATTATCAGAGTTGTCAGAGTTGTCTGAATTATCTGAATTATTAGAGTTGTCAGAATTATCTGAGTCGTTATTACCAATATCAGTGAATGATGCATCGTCTAATGTACTGTTATCAGAGCTATTAGAGTTATCAGAGTTGTCTGAACTATTAGAGTTGTCAGAATTATCTGAGTCGTTATTACCAATATCAGTGAATGATGCATCGTCTAATGTACTGTTATCAGAGCTATTAGAGTTATCAGAGTTGTCTGAACTATTAGAGTTATCAGAATTATCTGAATCGTTATTACCGATATCGGTGAATGATGCATCGTCTAATGTGCTGTTATCAGAGTTATTTGAGGCATCAGAGTTATCAGAATTGTTTGAGTTATCTGAATTATCAGAATCATCATTGGCAATATCAGTAAAGCTGGCGTCATCTAATGTGCTGTTATCAGAGTTATTTGAGGCATCAGAGTTATCAGAATTGTTTGAGTTATCTGAGTTGTCCGAATCATCGTTAGCTATATCAGTAAAGCTGGCATCGTCTAACGTGCTGTTATCTGAGCTATTTGAGTTGTCCGAATCATCATTAGCAATATCAGTAAAGCTGGCGTCGTCTAACGTACTGTTATCTGAGTCATTGGTAGAATTATCGGTGTTATCAGAATTGTCGGTCGTTGCTTGAGAGTTTTCATTGGCAGATGATGAGCCGTCACCAGAGGTGTCAGAACTGGCTGTTGCTGTTTGAGAGTCAGCAACTTCAGTGGCAGTATTAGTAGGGTTCGCTAGTGCTGAGGTGGTAGCACCTAATAGAATGGCCATACTTGCTGCGAGTAATGTTTTATTAAAATTTTGCATATTATGCTCCGTAAATTGATTTTTCACCATTTCATTCCCAAACAACTAACAACAAGCAATGGTAATGGCAATGTGCTTAATGTAAGCGTGGTAAGTTAGCGCTTGGTTGATATTCTCATTCTCATTAACTTAAAATTCCATAAAAAGCAGGTCAAAATATCCTTAAAAAGAGTATAAGTTTAGTGTCTATATTATTTACACATCATTAGTTTTAATTTTACGTGTGTTTTTATTTATTTGATTTTGAAGGTTTAGTTGCCCGTGGCTTGTTTTATGCAAACCTGTGGCCTGTATGTTTTTCGAATTTAAGCTCTAAAAAATCAAGACTTTTTATACCTTAGAAAAATGTGTTGATTGTAGAGATAAGCCGTAGGCACAAAGGATTAAATAACTAGCGGGCTATAAGGATTTTAAGAATGAGTCACTGTGTGCAAAACAACGGTATCTTACTTATATCTGATGATAAATTTATTATCGGGTTATTAACGGGATGCTGTGTGTGCCGAGATTATCATTTAGATGATATTTCTTGTGCGAATTTCCTCCAAAATAAGGCGACAGATCATATATATAATAATATTTTAATCGACACTCGTAAAATGAGCGGGTCACTAATAGAGGTCTGCTTGGACCTACTGGAAAGTATTAATCACCAATATCATATTCCTGTTTGTGTGATACACCTTGCTGGCGCAATAGAGATGTTAAAAAAACACGCTTGGATTGATAGTTGTTTATGTGAACCAACGACAGAGTTATTAGGTGACTACTTAAATAAAGTTTGTATTCAAGGTCATAATGAGCGACGAAATAATGCACGTCGTCGAGCACGGGAGCGTAGAGGGGGTTTAGAAATTAACCTTGAAGAGTTCGATAATAATTTTTGCGAAATCGGGCCATTTAAAATTGACCGTAATAGCCAATCGGTTGCACATAACGGCACTGATTTAGAGTTAACCACTAAAGAGTTTAAGCTTTTTAGTTTACTGGCTGACTCCTTCGAGCGTGTTTGTACGACAGACTGTATCATTAAACATCTGTGGCCTGAGACTCATCGTGCAACCAAGTCTGACTTATATCAATATATGCACTTGTTGAGAAAAAAAGTAGAGCATGACCCTGATAATCCTCACTGGATTTTAACGGTTAAAGGGGTTGGTTATAAGCTGAAAATATAAATGATGTTCACTTAAGTTGTAAATAGAATATAACTTCTTGAGTCGGTGTTGTTATAAAAAAGGGTAATGATATTACCCTTTTTTTATAACATAGGTATAAGGCACTGAGCTAACTTGCGAACTTATTAATTCATGATCCATAAAGCGACAGAAGCTCGGAATGTCTCGGGTGGTTGAAGGATCATCAGCGGTAACTACCAGAGTTTCCCCGCTGTTAAGTTTACGGATAGTTTTTCTTAGCATCATTACTGGCTCTGGACAGCGCAATCCGATGGCATCTAAATTATGTTCAATGTTGACCATTACTTATCTCAAATTAAAATAAAATTAATTTTAACGGCTCCCATCAAATAATCAACATCGTGCGATTAAAAAGTTGCACTAGAACAAAAAAGGCTGCATAAAATAAATTATGCAGCCTTTTTATTATTGAACGCGCTAGTTATTCAATACGTTCAAATACGGTCGCGATACCTTGACCTAGACCGATACACATTGTTGCTAGACCAAGTTTAGCGCCTTTAGCTTCCATGATGTTAATCAAGGCAGTAGAGATACGCGTACCTGAACAACCCAGTGGGTGACCCAGTGAAATTGCGCCACCGTTTAAGTTAACACGTTGATCAAAACCTTCGAGTAAACCAAGGTCTTTAGCACAAGGCAATGCTTGAGCTGCAAATGCTTCGTTCAGCTCAACAATATCGATGTCACTCATTTCTACGCCAGCACGTGCTAGTGCTTTTTTAGACGCAGGCACAGGACCGTAACCCATGATTGAAGGATCACAGCCGGCAATAGCCATAGAGCGAACTTTTGCGCGTGGCTTAAGGCCTAACTCTGCCGCTTTATCGCTCGACATAATTAACATTGCTGAAGCACCATCTGACAATGCAGATGAAGTGCCCGCAGTAACTGTACCGTTTACTGGATCAAAAGCAGGGCGTAATTTGCTGAGTGATTCAGCCGTTGTTTCTGGACGAATTACTTCGTCATTCTCAACTAAAATCAGTTTGCCGTCAGCGTCGTGACCCATCATTGGTAGGATTTCGTTTTTGAAACGACCTTCAACCGTTGCTTCATGAGACAAACGATGTGAACGAGCACCAAATTCATCTTGTTGCTCACGCGTGATGCCGTGCATTTTACCAAGCATCTCAGCGGTTAAGCCCATCATGCCAGCTGCTGAAGCGATAGTTTTTGCCATACCAGGGTGAAAATCAACACCGTGGTTCATTGGTACGTGACCCATGTGCTCAACACCACCAACGATGAAGATGTCACCATCGCCAACTTGAATCGCGCGAGTTGCATCATGCAATGCTTGCATTGACGAACCACACAAACGGTTTACCGTTGAGCCGCCAATGCTTTTTGGCAAGCCGGCCAGTAATGATGCGTTACGTGCAATGTTAAAACCTTGCTCTAGGGTTTGCTGAACACAGCCCCAGATAACATCTTCAATTTCTTCTGGATCAACCTTAGGGTTACGATCCATTAAGCCTTTCATAAGATGTGCCGATAAATCTTCAGCACGTTTGTTACGAAAAACACCATTTTTTGAACGACCCATTGGGGTACGAATACAATCGATAATGACTACTTCTTTCATCATAATATCCTCAGCGTCAATTACGCGTTGTAGTAAGTTGTGCCGGCAGCAGCTTTTGTACGCATATCATCAGTTACTTTGTACATTTCACCTAAATGAGCGTAGTTATCAGCAAGCTCAACAAAAGCGGCAACACCCATGGTATCAATATATTGGAAAACACCGCCACGGAATGGTGGGAAGCCAACACCAAAGACTAGACCCATATCACCTTCGCCAGGAGAGGCAATGATGCCTTCTTCTAAACAACGGATAGTTTCGATAACCATTGGGATCATAGTACGAGCGATCACTTCTTCACTGCTAAATTCTTTGCTGTCTTTAGCAACGTTTTTAATCAGCTCAATAGCTTCTGGTGCAACTTCTTTGGTTGGGCGACCACGACGGTCTAACGTGTGGTTGTAGAAACCCTTACCGTTTTTCTGACCATAACGATCGGCTTCAAACATTGCATCAATTGCATCGCGCTCGCTCTTAGCCATACGGGTAGGGAAGCCTTCAGCCATTACTGCTTGTGCATGATGCGCTGTATCCATGCCAACTACGTCTAGCAAGTAAGCAGGACCCATTGGCCAGCCAAATTCTTTTTCCATGATCTTATCAACTTTAGCGAAATCTGCGCCATCGTTGATTAATTTAGCGAAACCGCCAAAGTAAGGGAAAAGCACACGGTTAACGAAGAAACCAGGGCAATCGTTGACAACAATTGGTGACTTGCCCATTTTAGCGGCATAAGCAACGACAGTAGCAATCGTTTCATCAGAGGTTTTTTCACCACGGATGATTTCAACAAGAGGCATCTTATGTACAGGGTTAAAGAAGTGCATACCACAGAATTTCTCTGGGCGTTTAACGCTCTTAGCCAGTAAGTTGATTGAGATAGTTGAAGTATTTGAAGTAACGATAGTATTTTCGCTAACGTGACCTTCAACTTCGGCCAATACCATCGCTTTAACTTTAGGGTTTTCAACCACAGCTTCAACAACGATATCAACATCTTTTACCGATTCGTAATTAAGCGTTGGCGTGATGTTGTTTAACACCTTAGCCAATTTCTTACCGTCGATACGGCCACGCTTAAGTTGCTTGTTTAAGATGTCAGATGCTTCGTTTAGTCCAAGCTCAAGTGCCGCAGGTGCGATGTCTTTCATCACAATTGGCGTGCCTTTACTTGCTGATTGGTAAGCGATGCCGCCCCCCATAATACCAGCGCCTAGTACTGCAGCCGTTTCAACTTTTTGTGCTTTTTTAGCGGCGGCTTTCGCGTTGCCTTTGATTAGTTGGTCATTTAAGAAAATACCAACCAAAGCACGAGCCACATCAGTTTTCGCTAATTTAACGAAGCCTTTGGTTTCAACCTTTAACGCCGCATCACGGGTCATGCCAGCGCTTTTTTCAATTGATTTTAGTGCCGTCATTGGCGCCGGGTAATGTTTACCCGCTTTTGCAGCAACCATGCCTTTTGCTGTTGCAAATGACATCATGTTTTCAATTGGTGAAAGCGTTAATGGTGACTGCTTTTCTGCACGACGTGCTTGCCAGTCGAATTTGCCAGCGATAGCGTCTTCTAACATTGCGACGGCTGCGTCTTTTAGCTTTTCAGGTGCAACAACAGCATCGATAGCACCCACTTTTAGGGCTTTGTCTGCTTTGTTATTAGTCGCGCCAGTGATCCACATTAATGCGTTATCAGTACCAATTAAACGAGGAAGACGAACGGTGCCGCCCCAGCCAGGCATGATACCTAATTTAGTTTCTGGCAAACCGATCACGGCAGTTGTGTCAGCTACGCGATAGTCTGTTAACAATATAGCTTCGCAACCGCCGCCTAGAGCAAAGCCGCTAATGGCAGCAATTGTTGGGCAATTTAAATCTTCAAAGGCATTAAATGTAGCGTTGATCGAGCCTAGCCACTCACTTAATTGTTCTTCTGGGGCGCCAAAGTGAGTAGTAAACTCGGTGATGTCGGCGCCAACGATGAAGGCGGACTTACCGCTGGTCATGACGACACCTTTTAAGTCAGTCAGACCTTGAAGTGCTTCAACTGCTTCTTGGAATGAGCGAAGCGTTTGTTGGTCAAATTTGTTGACCGAACTATCTTTTGCGTCAAATTTTAACTCTGCAATACCATCTTTAATGTAGCTTACAGAGAGGGTGCTTGATTCATAAATCATTATTATTTTCCCTCGTCGATAACGTCAGTCGACATCCAATGTTACTGGCCAATATTGGCCTAATTTTGAGTATAATTATCTTATAGCGACAACCAAGTTTCTCTTGTGTTGGGTGAAATTTCAACTGTTAATTTAAACAAATGTTTGAACTGAGCGGGTTGTATGATGGTTTGATGCCAATAATTGCTATAATTTCATTGCTTTAGTGTAATTGCTCTAATGTTTTTTTTCTTTTAAGCTAAAGAAACAGAGGGTTAGTTTTTATTATTACTAAGCTTGGATGCGTATTATGAGTAAATTATCAATCAATTTTTTATTATTGAGTGGCATACGGTATGATGAAAAATTAAATTTATCCGGAGTGGTGATGGAACAGTTAAATACACTTTTTGCTCAACATATTAGTGAGCTCAATGCACGTGCGAAAACAATTATGGCGCGTGAGAATATTAAAACCTTGATTATTCACTCTGGGCAGCCACGCAGACAATTTTTAGATGACATGGATTACCCGTTTAAAGTCAACCCGCACTTTAAAGCTTGGTTACCGGTTATCAGTAATCCCCATTGTTGGCTGATTATTGATGGCGTTAACAAACCAACCGTGGTTTTTTATCGTCCGGTTGATTTTTGGCATAAGGTACCAGATGAACCGAATGATTTTTGGACTGAACAATTTGAGATTGTTTATCTAAAAAAACCTGACCAAATCGCCGATTACTTACCGCATGATCTTGAGCGGGCGGCCTATATTGGCGAGCATATCGAAGTCGCTGAAATATTAAATATTGGATTATTAAATCCGGAAGAGCTGATCTCATACTGCCATTATCATCGGGCGTATAAAACTGATTATGAAATGCATTGTTTGCGCCAAGCAAATAAAATTGCGGCGCTTGGTCATCAGGCTGCTAAGGCTGCTTTTTTTGCTCAGCAATCTGAGTATGATATTCAAGTCGCATACTTGAAAGCGACAAGACAGACCGAAAATGAAGTACCCTACGGCAATATAATTGCATTAAATAATCATGGCGCCATTTTGCATTACACCGTATTAGAGCAAGAGGCCCCAGCCCAATTTAATTCATTTTTAATTGACGCTGGTGCAAACTTTAATGGTTATGCGTCTGATATTACTCGTTCTTATTCTTTTGATGTTAATGATGAGTTTTCCCAGTTGATTTCGGCACTGAATCAAAAAGAACTGGCGATTATTGAGCAGGTAAAACCAGGGGTTAGTTATGTCGATTTACATGTTGCGATGCATAGGTTAATTGCCGAGTTACTTGAGCAGTTTGATTTTGTGCGATTGCCAGCCGCTGATATTGTGGAAAAACAGATCACCAGCACCTTCTTCCCCCACGGTCTTGGTCATTTTTTAGGGCTACAAGTGCATGATGTTGGCGGGTTTATGGCTGACGAGCGTGGAACGCACCTTGCGGCCCCTGTTGAGCATCCTTTTTTACGCTGTACTCGTGTGATTGCTGCGCGTCATGTGTTGACGATTGAGCCCGGACTATATTTTATCGACAGTCTGCTCGATGAATTAAAGTTATCCGACAACTCAGATTATATCAATTGGGATAAAATTGAACGATTTAATAAGTTTGGTGGTATTCGCATTGAAGACAACATCATTGTTCATCAGGGCCATATCGAAAACATGACGCGCGACGCGGGCATTGAGTAATACTTTGAAACTGACTCCCTATCAAGCGCTATCTAGCCCGTTAATGGTGCAAACAGAAGTGAAGCGTAGTAAATTTTTAGCGTATATTTCACCGACTCAAGGTGCTGTTCAAGCTAAGGCTTTTATCAATAAAATTAAAGCGCTTCACCCCGACGCTAGCCACAATTGCTGGGCTTATGTGGCTAGTCGTCCTGAAAATACGGTTGATATAGGTTATTCCGACGATGGTGAGCCATCTGGGTGCGCCGGGCGGCCGATGTTAAACGTGTTACAGGGCAGTGGTATTGGCGAGATCACGGTGGTTGTAAGTCGCTATTTTGGTGGCACAAAACTAGGTACTGGGGGTATGGCGCGGGCGTATGCTGGTGCCGTGACGGCAGTGTTAGCCCAGGCAGTTACAGCGGAGAAGGCCGTTTTAATCAAGTTATCATTTAGTTGTGATTACGCATGGAGCAATCTTGTTGAGCAGTTAATTGCACAATATAGCGCCGAACTTATTCAGGCTAATTATCAAGCGGCCATTGATTATCATCTTGAGATTGATATTCGCCAAGCCGAATCCTTTATTGACCAACTGAAGCAAAGTTCAAATGGCCAAATTTGTATTGTTAAACCTTAAAAACGCTGATCGCGTCTATTTATTTAGGAAATTATTGCTCTGCTGTCACCCTAACTCGACTCCGTTGCCGATATTGACTACAATATAATTTCCTCAAAAAATTTAACGACATATCTATGGAATTACATCTTGTTATTTTGGCCGCAGGTAAGGGCACTAGAATGCGCTCATCTCTGCCAAAGGTTCTGCACCACATTGCCGAAAAACCTATGGTTGAGCATGTTATAGACGCAACTGCTGGCTTGGACGTCGCCAGTACGCAATTAGTTTATGGCCATGGCGGTGATCTTATTCAGCAAACACTAGCACACCGTGATGTTAGTTGGGTGCTGCAAGCTGAGCAGTTAGGTACCGGTCACGCGGTTGCCCAAGCAATGCCGATGTTACCTGACAGTGGCAAGGTTTTAATTCTGTATGGTGACGTTCCCCTTATTAGTACTGATACTCTCGAGCGCTTAATATCTGTTCAGCCACAAGGTGGTATCGGCTTATTAACAGTGTCGTTACCTGATCCTACGGGCTATGGTCGTATCGTGCGCAGCGATGGCGAGATTGTAGGTATTGTCGAGCAAAAAGATGCGACGCCACAGCAGTTAAGTATTGGTGAAGTTAATACTGGTATTTTGGTTGCAGACGCTGTTGATTTGAAACGTTGGCTGGCTAATTTAGGTAATGATAATGCGCAGCAAGAATATTATCTGACAGATATTATTGCGATGGCCCATCAACAGGGTAAACAAATTATTGCAGCCCATCCCGCTTCAACCGTTGAAGTTGAGGGGGTTAACAATAAAATGCAACTAGCTCAACTCGAACGGGCTTATCAATTGCTGCAGGCTCAAGCATTAATGGTTGCAGGTGCAACATTGCGTGATCCGGCCCGAATCGATATTCGTGGTGAGATCATTATTGGTCAAGACGTTGAGATTGATGTTAACTTTATTGCTCAGGGTAAAGTTACTCTGGGTGATAATGTCGTGATTGGCGCTAATTGTATTCTTAAAAATTGTACCGTTGCGGCTAATTCTGAAATAAAACCAAACTCAATTATTGAAGATTCTATTATCGGTAGTGGCTGTTCTGTTGGCCCCTTTGCTCGGTTGCGTCCAGGCACTCAAATGAGTGATGAGTCGCATGTTGGCAATTTTGTTGAGATGAAAAAAGTCAAACTTGGTAAAGGCTCAAAAGCAGGTCACTTAGCCTACCTTGGTGATTCAATTATCGGTGTTAACGTTAATATTGGTGCTGGTACTATTACCTGTAACTATGATGGCGCAAATAAACACCTGACTGAAATCGGTGACAATGCTTTTATCGGCTCTGATTCTCAGCTGGTTGCTCCGGTCAAAATAGGTGCCGGTGCGACTATTGGCGCTGGCGCTACAGTAACGAATGAAGTGGCTGATAATGAACTGGTAATAACACGCGTTAAACAACGCCATATAAAAAATTGGGTTCGTCCCCAGAAGAAAAAATAATAAGGAACATTAAAATGTGTGGAATTGTTGGCGCTGTCGCGCAGCGTGATGTTAGTGAAATCTTGTTACAAGGTTTGCAACGACTTGAGTACCGCGGATATGACTCTGCCGGACTTGCTGTATTGTCCGGCCCTAATCAATTCGAGCGTGTTCGCAGCGTTGGTAAGGTGCAAAGTTTAGTTGATAAAGTAAAAGGGCATAATGTTAGTGGCGGCACTGGCATTGCACATACTCGATGGGCAACTCATGGTGGTGTTACCCAAGAAAATGCTCACCCTCATGCGTCCGGTAATGATTTAATTATTGTGCATAACGGTATTATTGAAAATCATGGCGAGTTACGTCAAAGCTTGAAAGCTAAAGGTTATGTCTTTACCTCAGATACTGATACTGAAGTATTAGCGCATCTAATTAATGATAACTTTAAACAGACTGAGACTTTATTAGAAGCGGTAAGGCTTACGACTAAAATGGTCCGTGGTGCTTACGGTACGGTAATTATGGATTGTAACGATCCTGAACGCCTGATTGTGGCCCGCTCTGGCAGTCCATTAGTGATTGGCTTGGGTATTGGCGAAAACTTTATTGCTTCAGACTTGCGCGCTTTATTGCCAGTAACACATAACTTTATGTATCTGGAAGAAGGCGATGTTGCTGAAATTACTCGGTTTGAAATTAATGTTTTAGACAGCGAGGGTAATGCTGCAGAGCGCGAAGCTAAAGTGAC
>Ga0209291_1000153_pt1 | contig 67440 bp, 58 predicted proteins | sample GOMGulsemesocosm_FD_184633 | JGI IMG/M metagenome (GOLD analysis project Ga0209291, IMG submission 184633) | Methane-oxidizing microbial communities from mesocosms in the Gulf of Mexico - GOM9B Gulf of Mexico (SPAdes) (version 2) | ecosystem: Environmental > Aquatic > Marine > Cold seeps... | reverse complement strand
TTGAGTTATCTGAATCAATAACTACATCGTTATTTTTTTGTTTATACCTTTTCTGACAATACAGCGATGTATTGTTAAGTATTTGCTGCGCTATATGTTTTTTATCATCTCGAAAAGCAAGCGGTTTTGGTGCTAAAACATTCGATAGATGTAATTCTGCGAGGTTATTTTGTTGGATCAGCTCTGCTTGATTAAATGCTGCAATGGTGTTTTTGCTGTTAAGGGATAGCGGCGCTTTTTCAGGAAGTTCAAATTCCTTACGTAAAGTTAAATCGTCGACGACTTTTGTTTTACTTTCTGTTTGCGGTAAAAAAAACTGACTATGACTTTGCACATCATCAGTTAACATCGCCAGCAACAAAGAAAAATCGGCTCGTCGAGCACTGTGCACGCTTTCATTAAGTTGTTCACCTAATTGTAGTTCGTGTACCAGAATTTGACTGTCAATTGACTCTGTTTGCAATGCTTTTCAACTTTATAATTTTCTATTAAACCTATATCGACAAAAGTTTGATTTTATTTAGGTTTATTTTCATTTATTTACATCATTTATCCTTTTTACGAGTATTCAAAATTTAGCGGTTATTTTCAAAAGGTATTATTTTGTTAATGAACAGGGTTAACGCCTGCTAATACTTGGTTAAAAATGTTTAAAACGAAATAGACAAGAGCAATTTTATTTTTCACGATAAAAGCTTTGAAGTACAATTCTGAACACCAAACGATATAACAACATCTCTGTTCTATTTATTTTGCTACACCCAAGATAGTGATATCATTCCTTTTCAAAAACATGACTAGTAACATTTATCATTTTAACAATGAATAAATAAGCGACCAGCATGAAAAAAACAACCGTAAAACAGCGTCGAGCCTGTTTAGTAAGGAAGTAACGTACAAATGAAGATCATTAGTTTTAACATAAACGGCCTACGCGCACGTTTACATCAACTTCAAGCCATTATTGATAAACATCAACCTGATATTATTGGCTTACAAGAAATCAAAGTTCATAATGATGCATTTCCCATTGAAGCTGTTGAAGCGATGGGTTATCACGTTTATTTTCATGGCCAAAAAGCACATTATGGTGTGGCGATGTTATGTAAAAAAGAAGCCAGCATTGTAAAGATGGGCTTTCCTACTGATACCGAAGAATCACAAAAACGTATGATCATGGTTGAAACCACCAATGAACAAGGTGAAAAAGTAACCGTACTAAATGGTTACTTCCCGCAAGGGGACAATATTGCTCATGAAACAAAATACCCATATAAGCGTCAATTTTATAAAGATTTGATGACTTATTTAAATGAAAACCACACACCTGACGAACACGTTGTGGTCATGGGCGATATTAATATTTCGCCAATAGACCTTGATATAGGCATTGGCGCACCAAATCAAAAGCGTTGGTTAAAAACAGGAAAGTGTAGTTTTCAACCAGAAGAACGTGAGTGGCTTGCAACATTAATGAACTGGGGATTTAAAGATACTTTCAGAGAATTACACCCAACGAGAACAGAGCGTTATTCTTGGTTTGATTATCGTTCTAAAGGTTTTGTTGATAATCGGGGTCTTCGTATTGATGTAGTATTAGCAACACCTAAAATGGCTGCAACTTGTATCGAAGCAGATGTAGACTACGAGTTACGTGGCATTGAAAAGCCTTCAGACCATGCGCCAATTTGGTCAACATTTGAATAATGGTTAAGTGATCCTATGTTTATTACTCAATACATTTGCCCAATTTGTAAAAACTCATTGGTTTTAGAAAACAAGAGCTATCGTTGTGAAAACAGCCATAGCTTTGATCAGGCAAAAGAAGGTTATGTGAATTTATTACCTGTTCAACATAAACATTCAAAAGACCCTGGTGATAATAAAGCAATGGTTAATGCACGTCGTGAATTTTTAGATAAAGGTTTTTATCAGCCACTCGCAGATGAATTAAAGCGCCTTTATCAGCAATATGGTGATTCAACACAACCTGTATTTGACGCCGGTTGTGGTGAAGGCTTTTACACTCAACAGTATGTAACTCCATTGAATAAAGTTTACGGTGTTGATATTGCGAAAAATGCGGTTAAATATGCGGCAAAAAAATATAAAGAGTGTCAATTTAGCGTTGGTACTTTGTCGCAATTACCTTTTAGTGAAAATTATTTTTCATGGGTGAACTCTATTTATGCGCCAATTCTTGAGCAGGAATTCACGAGAGTACTATCAGATAATGGTTATTTAGTCACCGTGACACCAGCTAAGAACCATTTGATTGAATTGAAACAATTAATATACCGAGAAGCTAAACAGCATGACATCAGTAAGAGTCCAATTGAGCATCTAACGTTAATTGAACAAAAGGAAGTGAATTATTTGATGGAGTTTACAAACGGAGAAGACATCGTAAATTTACTTGCGATGACTCCTTTTGCGTTTAAAACAACAGAAAATTTGCTTAACGACCTTAAGGCAAAAGAGCACTTTACTTGCCAAGCTGACTTTTTGATACGGCTGTATAAAAAAACGGTTCATTAAGATTTAATACAATGCAGAGTCAAATGATTAACAAATCAAAATTTTGAATTTTGTGATTGGTGGCTAATATTAAGTAACTTTGCTAAATCAATAAAACGTGGTTTATGTACTGATAACTTTATTGAGCCACCCGCCTCATTCACTTTAGCAACACTTTCTTTATACCATGAAGCTAAAGCCACCGGTAAAAACTTATCGGCTTTAACACCTAATATCAATAATGCTTGTACCGGAATACTTAAAATAAATAAGCTATAAACTAAAGCTTGTGGCAAAAAAGTAATCGAGCCCAGATAAACCTGCATGATAAAAGTAAACAGCGCGATCCCCGGTAAATACCGAAAAGCCAAACGGCTAATTTGCACGGCTTGATACTCGGCAAAATACTGACCTAACTCTGCTCGTTGAGGCCAAAGCTTCATATACCTTCGACCTAACTTAATTAATTCTACTACACTCATATTCATAGGCGACACCCTATAGTAAGTCTTATTTAAAAGATAGCACAAAGTTGTAACTAGTTTTATTGAAGTGGGCGTAAAAGCCACTTCCTTAGTCCATATCAATATTTAAGCGCGAGGTTTAGTCTATAATCATTTCAATTAACACGTTGTAATAAAACGATTAACCTTCTTCTATATAAATATTAAATAAAGCCATGAAAAAAAATCTAATTTTAGTTTTAAACTGCGGGAGTTCTTCCCTAAAATTTTCGTTGATCAAACCTGAAAACGGTGAAACATTACTGTCAGGCTTAGCCGAGCGCTTGTTATCTGAACAAGCAAGTATAAAGATAAAATACCAAGGACAAACAGAGCAAAGCGTTTTAGCTACCCCATTCGGCCATCAAACAGCGATAACCGCTTTAGTCGCGAGGTTAAGGTCATATGAGTTAAACCTGCAAATTTTCGCCATTGGACACCGTGTTGTTCATGGCGGAGAGAACTATTGTCGACCGACACTAATTACCGATGATGTAAAAAAAACAATCAATGAATTATCTAAGCTTGCCCCTTTGCACAATCCCGCAAATTTAACGGGAATTAACGCCGCAGAAACCGTTTTTTCGGGTCTGCCTCAAGTGGCTATTTTTGATACGGCATTCCATCAAACAATGCCTGAAAAAGCCTATATGTATGGTATTCCTTACTCTCTTTACCAAGAACATGGGATCCGAAAATATGGTTTTCATGGAACGAGTCATTACTTTGTGGCAAAAGAAGCCGCAAAAATACTACTTAAGCCAATAAACAACAGTAGCTTTATCAGTGCACATTTAGGTAATGGTTGTAGCGTTTCGGCTATAAAAAATGGTGAAAGTGTAGATACGAGTTTAGGTTTAACACCGCTTGAAGGCGTCATGATGGGAACACGCAGTGGCGATTTAGACCCCGGCATAATTTTCCACTTAATTAATCAATTAGGATATTCCACAGAACAAGTAAGTTACTTATTAAATAAAGAAAGTGGCTTGCTAGGTGTTTCAGGTTTAAGTAATGATTGTCGCGAAATTGAAGAGGCATGGCTCAAAGATAAAAATCCACGTGCGAAGCTAGCATTAGATGTATTTTGCTATCGCATTGCCAAATCGATAGCTTCTTTTAGTGCCAGCCTTACGTCACTTGATGCGCTAATATTCACCGGTGGCATTGGCGAAAATTCTCAGCTCATTCGGGAAAGTATCATTGTTCAACTTGGCTTGCTTAACTTCTTTGTTTCAAAAACCCAAAATGAAGCATGTCGCTTTGGTACTTCAGGTTTTATCAACACTGAAAATTCTCGAAATATTCTCGTGATCCCAACAAATGAAGAATGGGTGATTGCCGAACAAACCGCACAACTTTTATCACCAAATAAAACGGGTAAGGAATAAAACGATGTCACATAGAATAATGCTGATCCCTGTGGGCTTTGGCGTTGGGCTAACGAGTGTTACACAAGGCTTAATTCACGCTTGCCAACAAAAAGGGATAAATGTTGGATATTTCAAACCAATAAGTCAGCCATCTCGTAACTTATTGGTGAATAAAAACGCAACTACAAAATCTGTCTCGAATACACAGAGCTCTGATAGCTCTATATCGTTAGCTTATGTTGAACAACAGATGGGTGATGGTAAACATGATGTGGTCTTAGAACAAATAGTAGGAGACTTTAATACTTTCGAAAAAAGTCATGATGTCGTAATTATTCAAGGTTTGGTCCCAACGACTCGACAACCCTATGCGGGCAGAATTAATCGAGATGTTGCCCAAGCACTTTCTGCCGATATAGTTCTAGTAGCAGCACCTGACAATGATAGCGCAGAAGAGTTTGAAGATCGTTTAGAAGTCAGTGCTGAAACTTTTGGTGGTATAAAAAATAAGCGTTTGATTGGTTGTATCATCAATAAAATTAATAGTCCTGACAAAGATGAGTATGGTTTACTACCGCGCGAAAGTGAATTTAACAACGATTTTGACCTTGGTCCGCTAACTAACTTATCTATTTTTAAAAATCGTCACTTTGATTTATTAGGCACTATCGCTTGGGAAATGGATTTAATAGCGCCACGTGTCAGCGATATTTGTAAGTACCTCAATGCAGAAGTCCTTAATACTGGAGACATGTCTCATCGCCGCATTCGCAGTATTAGTTTTTGTGCGCGTAGTGTCGGTAATTTAATGAGCCATTTACAACCGAGTCGTTTAATTGTAACTCCTGGCGACAGAACAGATATTATTATAGCCACTTGCTTATCAGCCTTAAATGGAACAAAAGTCGGTGCGTTATTATTAACTAATGGCTACAAGCCAAACGAACAAGTTATGACACTTTGTCAACAAGCATTAGATGCCGGTCTTCCGATGTTATCTGTACCTTGGGATACTTGGCAAACGTCTCGTCACTTAATGAATTACAACCCAGAAACTCCAGAAGATGATACTCAACGCCATGAAAAAGTAAAAGAGTATATTGCAGACAATTTGTCATCCTCTTGGTTACAGCAACTTTCAGAGAATGTAAATCAAAGTGATCAAATGTCTCCTCCTGCCTTTAGACATAAACTTACCGAGCTGGCTCGTAGCGCCAATAAATTGATTGTTTTACCCGAAGGAACAGACGTTAGAACGATAAAAGCAGCGGCGATATGTGTTGAACGTGGTATTGCCCGTTGTCAATTACTCGGCGATAAAGAAAGCATATTACGCATTGCGGAACAGCAAGGAATTAATTTACCTGAGAGTTTATTGATCACAGATCCGGCATTAATCCGTGATAACTACATTACCCCTTTACTTGAGTTAAGAAAAAACAAAGGATTAACCGAAGTTGTTGCTAAACAAGAATTAAAAGATAACGTTGTGTTGGCCACAATGATGTTGCAGTTGGGTCAAGTCGACGGTTTAGTCTCTGGCGCAGTAAATACCACAGCTAATACTATTCGCCCTGCTCTACAGCTAATTAAAACAGCAGAAGGAAGCTCATTAGTTTCATCGGTTTTCTTTATGTTACTGCCAGAGCAAGTGCTGGTTTATGGTGATTGCGCAATAAACCCTGAGCCTACAGCAGAACAGCTATCAGATATTGCAATACAATCTGCAGACTCAGCAATAAAATTTGGCATTGAACCTAAAGTAGCGATGATAAGTTACAGCACGGGTAGTTCGGGTTTTGGTGCAGACGTCGAAAAAGTAGCAAAAGCAACGCAACTAGCGCAAACCAAACGGCCTGACTTGATCATTGATGGTCCACTACAATACGATGCAGCGATTATGGAAAATGTCGCGAAGAAAAAAGCACCCAACAGCCCTGTTGCTGGTAAAGCCAATGTTTTCATATTCCCAGATCTTAATACAGGAAATACGACTTACAAGGCGGTGCAGCGATCTGCTGATCTGGTGAGTATTGGGCCGATGCTACAAGGCATGAGAAAACCCGTAAATGATCTTTCAAGGGGCGCTTTAGTTGATGACATAGTCTATACAATTGCATTAACAGCCATTCAAGTAAAAGTATAGTTTACTAGGCTAAAAGGTTATGTTACTAACCTTTTAGCTTTTGTTTTTAACTAGTTGATACTGATTTAATATACAGTTAGTTATTTTTGATATCTGTCTATAATCCCATCAGTCATTACGTACTAGTCAAAAAACAACCAGCAAACTTTAGCTATATAAAACAACCAGATAAGATAGTACACAATAGTTACCCACAACAATACCCACAGCTTTTGTGGATATCATTAATAACTTTTCATAGTTTTAATGCAGGTTAACCAGTAAGAATATTGTGGTTTTCTGATGTTTGACGGTGTTTTAATAAAGAGTAGCCATTTATATACATAAACCTACATATATATTTTCAGGCGACTCATTACTACACCACGATTAAATAGCGTATTTAAACAAATATTGAAGGTTTAATTTTCTCTGATATAAGCATCCCTCCTTTAAAAATTTACCAGTAAACGCTATAGTAGTCTTTTTCATAAATAGTAACTTGCAATGAGCACATTTACCCTCAAATTACTCGAAGAATCTTTTGCAATTCATAGCTTAGCGAGCGACATCGACATTCCAAAAGAAGTCTTTAGCGCGCCAATATTTTTTATCGCTAAAACTTACGAAGAAACGTCTATTGTATTACCTCAAACTATCAGCATTCAGAGTGATGAAGTAGAAAAAGATTGGCAAGCTCTTGAAGTTGTCGGTCCACTTGATTTTAGCCTGACCGGTATTTTATCAAGAATATCCACCATTTTGGCAAATGAAAAAATCAGCATTTTTGCGATATCGACTTTCGATACCGATTATATATTAGTTAAGTCAAATAATGTTTCACTGGCAACGGCAGCATTGATTGCTAATGATTACCAAATAATTTAGTTTTAGGATTTTACATGACCACTATCTACGGCATAAAAAATTGCGACACCGTTAAAAAAGCAACAAAATGGCTTGATAAACAGACCATCGAATACACTTTTATAGATTTTAAGACACAACCGTTAACGCCAGAGTTACTTAATGAATTTGTTCGTCGTAGCTCTTGGGACGTTTTACTCAATAAACGTAGCACTACGTTTAGAAACCTACCCGACGAAATCAAGAATAACTTAACCGACGAAATTGTTTTTCAGGCTGTTTTGGCGCAACCAACACTATTGAAAAGACCCTTAGTTGATCACAACAACTGTTTTCAAGTCGGCTTTAAAGAACCTTTATACCAAGAGCTTTTTTTATCATGAGCCTTATCGATGCAGAAAACCCCGTTATAACGTTAGCAAAAGATCTAATCGCACGTCCTTCGGTAACGCCTGAAGATTTCGGTTGTCAGAAAATGATGGCTGAGCGTCTAGCGTGTGTTGGTTTTAAGAATGAGACCATGATTTTTGAAGATACGACCAACTTATGGTCTAGACGAGGTACCACTGAGCCCGTATTTTGCTTTGCTGGCCATACTGATGTTGTACCTGCTGGAAATTTAGAGCTTTGGCATACTCCTCCGTTTGAACCTACCATTATTGATGGTATGTTATTTGGACGTGGTGCAGCTGATATGAAAGGTAGTTTAGCCTCAATGCTGGTCGCCACAGAGCGTTTTGTAAAAGACTACCCAGATCATCGTGGTTCAATCGCTTACCTCATTACAAGTGATGAAGAAGGTCCATTTATAAATGGGACTACGCGTGTTATCGACACACTTGAAGCTCGTAATGAAAAAATAAATTATTGTATCGTTGGCGAACCGACAAGTACAAATCATGTCGGTGATGTGATTAAAAATGGTCGCCGCGGCTCTATTTCGGGTGAATTAACCATACACGGTAAGCAAGGTCATGTTGCTTACCCGGAACATGTAAAAAATCCTATCCATTTGGCTATGCCAGCTTTGGCAGAACTTAGCCAAATGCATTGGGATAACGGTAATAAATATTTTCCAGAAACTAGTTTTCAATTATCAAATATTGAATCGGGTACGGGTGCAACAAATGTTGTACCTGGTCATCTAACAGCATGGTTTAACTTACGCTTTAGCACAGAATTAAACTTTCAGGTTATTATTGATAAAATAGACGCCGTGCTCACTGAGCATCAGTTAGAATATGATATCAAGTGGATATTTAACGGCAAACCTTTTATCACAGAACCAGGTACTTTGCTTGATTCTGCGGTAAAAGCAATAAAAACAGTGACCAATCTTGATGCTGAATTATCAACCTCTGGCGGTACTTCAGACGGGCGTTTTATTGCTCCGACCGGTTCACAAGTTATTGAGCTTGGACCATGCAATGCGACTATTCATCAGGTAAATGAAAGTGTTAGCTGCGATGATTTGATTTCTTTAGCCGATATTTATTACCATACCCTGGTTAATGCTTTAACAGTTCAAGCACCAGCAGCGTAACGTTGATGATTGAAATATTGAATGAAGCGCAATTAACGGGACAGAACGATAGCCATATTAATTGGTTAGATGAGCGTACCGGAATTCATCAAGGCGCATTGCCGGCATGGCTAGCAATGGCTAAAGAAGCGAGCTTAGCCGGTTTTGAGCTGAAAATTGCCAGCGGTTACAGAAACTTCCCACGTCAGTTAAGTATTTGGGATAAAAAGTTTTCCGGACAATTAGCCATTAAAAATCAGCAAGGTAAAACCCTCGATATTAATAAAATGACTGAACAAGAAATCGTGCAAGCCATTTTATATTTTTCGGCACTTCCTGGAGCAAGTCGTCATCATTGGGGTTGCGACTTAGATATATATTCGGCAAATTTATTACCGGTAAATCAACAACTGCAGTTAGAGCCTTGGGAATTTTACGAGAATGGACCATTTTATTCGTTGAGTTTGTGGTTATCGAAAAATGCGAGTCGTTTTGATTTTTACTTCCCCTACGACAAGTTTCGAGGTGGTGTTGCTGCAGAACCTTGGCATCTATCTTATTGGCCTATTGCACAAGAAGGTGAAAAGCTGTTGACCATTGACTGTATTCAATCAGTGCTGTCGACAGTAGAAATATCAGGTAAAAACGAAGTAATGCGTCAATTACCCAAAATTTATCAAAACTATATTAAAAACGTTGGGAGTATTCACTATGGATAATTGGCTAGTAATCGCAATTATAGTCGTCGCTTTCGCGGTGATCATCGGCAACTTTAGTATGGTTCAAAAAAATGCAAAAACACCTTTGCGAAAAAAGAGCTTGAACGATTTACAAGAAACCTTGCCACGTAGTAATAAAGAAGCACACAAAATGCCAACAATAGCGTCAAAAGAACCTATTGAGCTAAAAGAAAAAAGCGAATTAAATATTGAGTTAGATGAAATAGAAAGGCAGGCAAAGTTTAAAAAATAGAATACTTACACCGATCCCATTAAGTTTCTTCACACTCAGTAGACTTTAAAAGTAAGAGGCAAGGCATTAATTTGCGCCACAACTAAAAACACCGTTAAATAAATTTAACGGTGTTTTAAATGTCAATATCGCTAATATCGCTAATATTAGATAATATTAAAATGCATCTTTAAACGATAAGCCAGTTTTCATAACAGGAAAAATGCGCTCTAAAGTTTCTGCAGGAAGAACATTACCATCAGCATCATAAATACTCACCGATGTTTTTCCTTCGAAATCTGCAAGTACAAATTGATACTTTGCATCGATAACATCGATTACAGGTGCCTCTTCTCCCCAAATAAGCGTCCAAAAACTGTTTTCTGGCTTAACAAAATCTACAAAGTATATTTTGTTACTTTCATCTAAATCAGTTATTTCAAAACCATAATCTGCAAAAAACAATGGCATATTTGACCAAAGCATATCAACATTAATTTCAGCAATATAAGCAGGTTCTGCTTGCGCATTTTCACCAATAGAGACGAAATTTTGATTTGCACGCATCAATCGATTTTCACGCTGTTGTAAACGATACTTAAAATCAACCTGAGAGACGATTTGATTTAGCATAGCTATTTCAGCACGCTGTTTGTCAATGAGGTCCATGACTTTATTAACGCCATTTTCATCAGTACGCATGAAGTCAATTAACTTTACCGTTAAAGCAACACTACGCCCATGTGGCTTAGCTTCAAACGAGTAGCTATAACGCAAACTTTCAGAACTATCTACTTTCTCGAACAACCAGTAGCCAGAAACTTCTTCTTTATTATACCAATCAGATTCAAACGTTTTTTCATCAGTCCCAATAGACGTTAACTCAACACCATCACTAACGAGTTGTTCTTTTAATGCTTCGGTTAAAAAAGTTTTTAAATCAGTTCCTTCTAAAACTTGGTCAAACCAAATTTTAGAATTCACCGTGCCAGGAACAACACGCGAAGACCTTGCAACAGGAAGTACAAGTGAAGGTGCTCTCACGTCAACGTTATCACCAACAGGACCTTGATGATTAATATCATTAGAAATAAAAAATGTTGGATTGTCTTTCGGTTTATCTAAACCTGCGGGGATACCTAATTCTTTAGCTTCTTTCTTTTTGGCATATTCAAAATCGCCAATAGCGTTTTTGTTATTAATACTGCCACAACCTGTTACTGCAAGACTTAACAAGGAAAAATAAAATATACGACGATTCATTAACACTCCTGAGGATACAATCTGAATCTTTTAAAGTTTGTTCTTATGTAAAAACTGATAATAAAGTTAACGTTGATAACATTAAATGGAAGCAATGAAAACTTTAACCTGCTCTTTGAGTAAATTATTTGTATTAAGTTCCAATATTATCGAGAGATTTTATTGTTCACCAAATACAAGCATATTATCAGACAGATTAATGCGCACCATGGTACTTGGCTGTTTTTACAAACACAAGATTTCAACTCGAAAAATAACAAATAAATATCTCCTAGCGCTATTACAGGTTTTCATCTTGTTCAAATACGTTACAATAGCGCCTTTTTAAAACACTTAGGTTAAATATGTCTCAATATTTAGTGCTTACCGCAATGGGCGCAGACAGAACAGGAATTGTAAGCGAACTGACTAAGCTCGCCAGTAAATGTGGCTGTAATATTATTGACAGTAGAATGGCAATATTTGGCCTTGAGTTTTCTTTGATTATGTTATTAAACGGCAGCGCAAAAGCCATTAATCAAATTGAAAGTAAATTACCTGCGGTGTCTGGTAAACTTGAATTGACCACCATGATGAAAAGAACCTCTGGATATAAAAAGAGAGATTTTACTCACCATTATCAAGTTGACTACGCAGGTATCGACCAACCGGGGGTCTTAAAAGCGGTAACCGCCTTTTTTGCGACTCGAAATATCGACTTGTCTTCTTTGAAATCAGAGATAGACCCGATAAGTAATCAAATGTGCGCCACAATATTAATTGCCTTGACGAAAGAAACAAGCATAGAACAGCTTGAAAGTGATTATTTTGAACTCTGTGAACAAATTGATGTGCAGGGTTGCATTAAAAAAGTAAATTCAAACCTTATATTAATTTAATACCAAGTAGGATTATGATGAAAACAATAACTGTTGGTGAAACTGCGCCACTATTCACTTTACTCGATGAAAATAGTAATGAAGTCTCTTTAGCTGATTATATCGGTAAAAAGCAAGTGATCGTCTATTTTTATCCAAAAGCAATGACTCCCGGATGCACAGTACAAGCACAAGGACTTAGAGACAGTAAAGCTGAACTTGAGAAGCTAAACACCGTTGTATTTGGTATTAGCCCTGATGAGCCTAAACGCTTAATTAAATTTTGCCAACGAGATGAACTAAACTTCACCTTATTGTCAGATGTTGATCATAAAGTAGCTGATGACTTTGGTGTTTGGGGCTTAAAGAAGTTCATGGGACGAGAATATGATGGTATACATCGATTAAGCTTTTTGATTGGCTTAGATGGAAAAATTAGTCACGTATTTAATAAATTCAAAACCAAAACCCATCATGAAGTTGTTTTAGACTTTTTAAAGACTTAAAACGAGTTTACGCAATATGGTACCAGTTGAAAATGATCATATAAGATTTCAACTGGTATAAACAGAATGAAACAATGACCGTATCTTTAAAATACCTTTCCGCCTATTCCTTAGATATTCAACAAAAAATACAAGAAATGATAACCAATCAAACCTTGTCTACATATTTGTTGGCAAAATACCCAAAGACTCATCAAATATACAATGACAAAGCCCTACGTGGTTATGTGATGAATATTAAAAACCAATTTTTAAAAAAATCAGTGCCATTAAGCCAAATAAAGTATGACGATAAAATTCACGTTATCAATAATGCGCTTGGTTTGCATACTTATGTGTCACGGGTTCAAGGCAATAAATTAAAAAATAAAAATGAAATTCGTATCGGCGCTTTATTTAAAAAAACTCCTGAAGCATTTTTACAAATGATCGTTGTACACGAACTTTCCCACCTAAAAGAGAAAGATCATAACAAAAACTTTTACAAACTTTGCCAGCACATGCAAACAGATTACCATCAAGTAGAGCTTGATTTACGTATTTATTTGACACAAATCGAGTTATTCGGTGATATTTATAAATAAGCTTGATGCCAATTTTTACGCAAGCTACAGTAATTAAAATACCCATATGAAATATGTCTATGAATATTACCAATATAAAGAAACGCATCGTACTTACTGGCGGACCTGGAGGCGGAAAGACCACTGCCCTCGACCTTATACGCCGTGAGTTTTTAGGTAAAATAGCAACCGTCCCCGAAGCGGCAACCATGATATTTAGTGGTGGTATTGAGCGCTCAACCAACGATCATGTATTAAAAACACAACAAATCGCTATTTTTAATTTGCAAAAACACTTAGAAGACATTCAACGAGCTATGTTCAAGCATAGTATTATTCTTTGTGATCGTGGCTCTTTAGACGGCCTTGCCTATTGGCCAGAAGATGAGCAAGATTTTTTTATCTCGATGAACACAAGTCTTGAAGATGAATTAGCACGCTACGATGCGGTTATTTTTTTTGAAAGTGCGGCAAAATCAGGTGAAAGTATAAAAAGTAATAACCCTATTCGCAACGAGTCTGAAAATGCAGCAATTGAACTTGATGATAAGTTACAAAAAATTTGGTCAAAGCATCCTAATTTCAACTTAATTCACAGCTCTGAATCATTTATTAATAAGGTAATGTTTGGTATTAATACCATTGAGGGTATTATGGATAAATATCAAGAGGAATGAATCAAAGTTGGTACGGAATTGTTAACTTAAATTTAGAATTAAGCGACGAAATCAGCTAATGCGTGATGAAGAAAATTATGGCTTATGACAACATCGTTCTGCATTATTCTGAGGCTCCACATCCGTGTGAAAACCATATTGAGTATCAAAATATTGGGCTGCTTTTTAACATTCCTGTTGTTCTGGTAACTCACTATTTGTTGGCCAAGCATTTAATACCGCTTTAACTAAAGTTGCCAGAGGAATTGCAAAAAACACCCCCCAAAAACCCCACATTCCCCCAAAAAGGATCACAGCAATAATAATTGTTACTGGGTGTAGATTGACGGCTTCAGAAAATAAGAGTGGTACAATGATATTACCGTCAATCGCCTGAATAATACCGTAAGCAAGCATTACATAACCAAACTCACTGCCTGTACCGAACTGAAATAACGCCACTAACAACACAGGAAAAGTAATAATTGTTGCGCCAACATAAGGTACCAATACCGACAATCCCACTAGCACACCCAGTAAAACAGCATAGTTTAGACCAAGAGCAATAAAGGCAATAGTCGTTGCAGTACCAACGATAAGAATTTCGATCACTTTACCACGAATATAATTCATGATTTGTTGATGCATTTCATCACCCACTTGCGTAGCCATTAAACGCTCTTTAGGTAAAAAAGAGGTAAAGCTTGAAATCAACTCTTTTTTATCTTTCAAAAAGAAGAAGACCATAAGAGGTACTAAAATCAAATAAATCAGCAAAGCAACAATATCTGAAATAGAGTTCAATGAAGCCCTTAAAGCCACTTGTCCCCATTCAATTAATTTTTCATTCACCGCTGAAATTAACGTTTCAATTTGCTCGGCATTAATTAAATCAGGGTACTGCTCAGGAAGGGTCAACAAATAGGTTTGCCCATGTGACACCATTTGTGGCACTTCTTGCAATAAGTTACTGCTTTGTTGCCAAATAACCGGCATTAGCCCTAAAATACCGACTAAAGAAACACCGATAAACGCAGTAACAACAAGACTCACAGAAAGTGTTCTTGATAAGCCCACATGTGTTAAACGATAAACCGGTAAGTCCAATAAAAAAGCAATGGCAATTGCCACAAAGACTGGCATTAATAAGTTATTAAAGAAAAATACAAAGAGAAATGCACATAAAAGTATAACTAATAAAGTCACTGCATTTGGATCTGAAAATTTACGTTTATACCATTGTGAAAATAATGAAACCATTTATATAACTTACCTGTTTGATTTATGATTGATTTGTTAGCTGTTCAGCTTTACGAATAAAAAGTTCAAGCGTATTGTCTTCAAGCCATGACGCTTTAAATTCATAGCCTTGATTAGTTAGCAACTTAGGAATATCTTTAATCGAACCTTGGTCTGATATTTTAAGTAAACAAAAGTCAGTACACGACATTTTTTTTAAAATTAATCGTAGTTGTACTAAAGGAATAGGACATTTTTCAGATTTGGCATCATATTCATAGATCATAGAACAACATCGCTTAAACACATGGGTTAACAAAATTCTGATTAATAACAGTAAACAAACCTTTTGTTTGATTATCTAATTTGCGACAATTGATTACAATGTTATTGTATTATTATTTTAATTTGATGACGACATCTATAGAGGTTTAATGAGCGAATTACCGATAACATCAAGCTTAAAAGAAATTACTGCTTATAAAAAGAAACTTTGCTGGGGAGACGTTCCTTCTATTTATCATATGGCAGCTTCTTCAATAGGCGACATGGACGGTATTCTTACCCATGGTTTTGATAGCGCGTACAAGCAATTATTTAATAAAAGCAACTGGAATATTACATTTTTAGAAGGATGTAAAAATGATAATAGTGGGCCACAAAAGCCTAAAATCCTATTACGCCATTGCTATAACGAACAAAATTATGAACTTCACTGTTATCCTATAGTCAAAGGTGAACCAGTCATTGTTCCATTGTCGCAACATCCATTGTGTTCATTTGAACGTTGGTCACCTGAAAACATGCAAATGTTGTTCAGGGTAAGTAGCTTAATTTCTTTCATTGTTTATACATTCCAAAGTGGCGATGAAGCAGATTTAGCATTAATAAAATTTTCGCATAAACGTGTTCAAGAGCTAATACACAAACTGAGTCAATCATTTGAAATAGTTGATATAAAAGGCTATTCAATAGCAGAGTTTTGTAAAGAGTTACATAGTAGAAGGCCTAACTTTACTATCGCTGATATGCTTGATAATCCTGACCAAGATACGGAATAACTAATTTGCCTTATAATTGCCGATTTAAAATAAAAACATTACTAGTTGCTTGCACATTATCAACATTACTTGCAAGCCCATACGGCTTTACCCAAGAAAATAATAAAAACAAGCTTCCCGAAATTGGTACTTCAGGCTTTAGTGTTTTGTCGGTAGAAAAAGAACGTAAAATCGGCGGAGCCATGATGCGTCATATTCGAGCTTCTCAGCCACTCATTAATGATCCAGTTTTAATTGAATACATTAATGATTTAGGAAACCGTCTGGTTAAAAATGCTCAAGATGTGAATTACAGCTTCGAGTTTTTTATTATTAATAACAAAGAAATCAATGCCTTTGCTTTTTTTGGTGGTCATGTTGGTATTCACAGTGGTTTGTTCACTCTGGCCGATACAGAAAGCGAATTAGCATCGGTTATTGGTCATGAAATTTCTCACGTAACCCAACGCCACTTAGCTCGTAGACTAGAGTCTCAAAGTAAAAACCAACCCTTAACAACCGCTGGAATGATTTCAGGTGTATTGCTTGCTTTAGTTAATCCGTCTATTGGTATGGCTGCACTAACAACGACAATGGCAATCTCAAAACAATCAAGTATTAATTTTACTCGGGGTAATGAAAAAGAAGCTGACCGAGTGGGTATGACACTACTTTCAAATAGCGGTTTTGATCCACAAGGTGCACCAGACTTTTTTGGTAAAATGGCAAAAAAATATCGCTATAAATCAAAACCACCTGCAATGCTTTTAACTCACCCTGTTCCTGAGTCTCGTATTGCAGATGCCCGTATTCGTGCCCACGGATTAACTAAACGTCCGTTAGCGCCGAGCTTAGCATTTTCTTTAGCAAAGTCTCGTATTCAAGCAAGATATGAATCAACACCACTAGAAAACATTGCTAAATTCAAAGATGATATTAAAAAGCAAAAATACACCTATAGAGCCGCTGTTAACTATGGTTTAGCATTATCACACTTTGAAAATAAAGATTATCAAATAGCTAAAACACTTCTAAAAGCCTTGATAGCCGACGACAAAAACAACCTGTTTTACGTTGATGCATTAACTGATGTATATATTAAAACTAAAGAACTTGATAAAGCTTTAACCATGCTAAGTGAATTAAATTTAATTATGCCTAACAACCAAGTGGTTACGCTAAATTATGCAAACACTTTACTTGAAAGTAAGCAATATCCAAAGGCAGAGGTTCTTTTACAAGACTTCCTATTAGTAAAACCCGGGAACTTTATCGCTTACGATATTTTAACGACTGTCTATCGAAAACAAGATAAAACCGCTTTAATGCATGCAACTAAGGGCGAAGTATTTGCACTTTTAGGTGCATATTCACGCGCTATTGATGAACTACATACTGGGTATGACTTTGCGGGTGACCAACCACTTGTAGAAAAACGTATCAAAGCACGAATTTTACAATTTCAAGACAAAGAAGAAAAACTTAAGAAGCTTTAAAACCGACTACTCTCGTTTTATAATTTGAATAGGCCTATAAATCAGCCCTTCAATCTATAAAGTGAAGGTAACTATTTAATTTTAAGAACCAATTGAGACCCAAAAATGTTAACGATTTATCACAACCCTCGCTGCTCGAAAAGCCGTCAAACTTTGGCATTAATCGAAGAGAATAACCAAGAGGTTTGCATTGTAGAGTATTTAAAAGCACCATTAGATGAAACGACTATCAAAACTCTTTTATCACTTTTAAATGTTTCCCCCATTGAAATGATGCGCACTAAAGAAAGCGAATTTAAAGAACAGAATTTAGCTGGTGCAGCTGATCAACAGTTAATTACAGCCATGGTAAATACACCTAAATTAATTGAACGCCCCATTGTGACGACTCAAACTAAAGCAGTGATTGGCCGTCCTCCAGAGAATGTCTTAACGCTTTTTTAATTTTAGCTCTATTTAATTTTATATGTTGGCGTTAACGCTTTAACGCCAACTGGATACCTTCATGCAAAAAACACAACGATTCTCAACACCAACACTGAAAAAGATAGCATTAAGCGGATATTTTTCTTTATTGATTCTTATGCCCCTTTGGCTATTATATTTAAACCCATCACAAGGTTTACCACCGATATTAAGTTTATGTTTATTCACTGTGCCACTTTTATTTCCTTTAAAAGGCCTAGTAACAGGTAACCCTTATACATATGCTTGGTCTAACTTTATCGTTATGATTTACTTCTTACATAGCTTAACCACCTTGTGGGTATCTCCTGAAGACATAATATGGGCATCATTAGAACTTATATTTGCAACTATGATGTTTCTTGCTGGTAGTTATTACGCTAAGTACAAAGGACAGGAACTAGGCTTGAGCATTAGAAAAGCAAAAGATAAGAAATAATACCAAGTTGATTAAATATCGGTTTATCAATGTTATGACTTGTATTAATCCATTTTGACATTGAAAAAGTAGAGCAATTTATTGGTCAAATAGGTATCCCTTTCTGCTGCTGTTTTTCTTTAAGGGACACAATATTAATATTTGAGGACTGAAAATGAAAAACATTATATATGTACTGGTCTTTATTTTAGCTGCATGTAACAACAATAGCGATTCAACTAAAGTTGTTACTGCAGGTAATAATATCGCCACAACTGTGAATGATAATGCAAAAAAAGATCAAGCGATTGAACTTCTACTTCTTACTCCAAATAAAAATATTACTGACATTCTTTGGACTCAAACATCAGGCGAGCCCGTTAATTTTTTAGCGCACACCAGTAAGGTTATCGCTTTCACACCTAGTACCGCTGGTTCCTATAGCTTTAGTGTTTCATTTACACTTGAAAATGGTAGTAAGACAACACTTAATCACTCTATTGAAATTACGGATGAACAAAGTCATATTTCTGCTCGTTTAGGCCATGCTGCAATTGAAGGTAGTAAAGTATCAATTAGCGCTTCTATCTCAAATGAGATAGAAGCCAGTACGTTAGTTTGGCAACAAATTTCAGGGCCAAAAGTTAATTTTACTGCAGATAATACCCAAGGTGATTATTCAGTATTCTTTAATGCCCCAGAAGTAACTAAAGATACCTTATTAGAGTTTTCAGTTACCTCAGGTGACCATAGCGACATAATCGCCATTCTTGTCGAAGATGGTGAACATATAGATACAAATGCTAACAACACCGCTTATACCGAACGCTTAGCGCGTGTTTTCCCCTACGTTACTAACTCTCCCTACGCTGATGTGCTTGTTGATTGTGTTTATAGCAATAAAATCAGTTTTAATGAAACTTGTTCATTTAATACCTTGCCCCTTATTGCTCACGATTCAACGACACCAACCGTTGACGACATTATGAATCGAGTGGTCGTTTCTCACCATTGGATGGGAGAAAGATTTCGAGAATTTCTTGAAAATTACGATCCTAACAATGACTTTAAAAACTTACTTAGGGCCAATACTGCCATTGTTATCTCTTATGATATTAGGCCATCATATTACTGGGTTGTAAGTGGCGCTATTCATTTAGATGCTAACTACTTTTGGATAACGCCTGATGAACGTGACACCATAAACCAAGCGCCTGATTATAGGGCTTCATTTGGTAGTGAACTTAATTTTGCTATGCCATGGCGTTATGTCAAAAACAATAACTACACCACGACGTTTATTTCACAAAACGTTAGGGTTAGTCGAGACCCCGAAGATATTTTGTATGGTTTAACGTCATTGATGTACCATGAACTTGCCCATGCAAATGATTTTTTCCCTAGCAGCAGTTGGTCTACTTTAAATAGAGATGAAAGTATTCTAGCGGCTGCACAACGTATATCTGATGAAACAGGCTTTAAGTCTGACCAGCTTAAAAGTACTTTGCCTTTACACGGTGAAGAAATGTATGCCTTAGCTCAAGTGCGTTTTCACGGTATTGACGCATCAAATATACAAAAATCTTATCAACCTAGTGATGTAAGTACCTTCTTCAGTGCGGAAAGAGCCCCTCAATTTTACAACTATTCAAGCATTCGTGAAGATTATGCCATGCTTTTTGACGGATTTATGATGAAAACACGTTTTGGCATTAGCCGAGATGTCGCCATTACTAATTTACCTCAGAGCTCAGGTGAACCATATATTGTTAATTGGGGGCAACGCGGGCGTATAGGCGAAGAAAACATAAAACCTCGGGTGTTATATGCCGTTAGTAATATTCTACCTGAAGTTAGTGATGTCGAAAATCTTGTGAGTAAATTGCCAAGTCCAATCATGATGAACGCCGGAGAGAGTTGGGCCGATAATCTCGTGATAAGCCCCTCAAGTATCAATAATTCAACTCTACATAAGATCTCAGCTAAGTTAGATGATAAACGTTTTATTCAGCATAACTTTTATGAAAAACCAAGCCCAGTGAAATGAGCGGTGATTAGTTAGAATAAAATAGCTTTAATAAAGGGGATAGTTATTTTTCGCTGTTCTCTTATTGACGCTTCATCAAGTTCATCTAACGCTAAAATTAAGTGACTCATTTCGCGTGACAAGTGGCTTAATAAATACTTTGCCACCTCATCGCTTAACAGTAACCCTCGTTGTTGCGCTCTAAACTTTAGTGCAATTAATTTTTCTTCATCGTCAAGTGGCTTTATTTGCTCGGTCATTCCCCAAGATAAACGAGAAACGAGATCAGCTAAGCCAAGTTGTAATTGTGGAACACTTTGATCGCCAGTAACAATCAAACTTTTATTTTGTTCAATAACACGGTTAAACAAATCAAAAACAGCTTGTTGCCAAAGTTTATCTCCTGCAATTAACTGAACATCATCTAAACAAATCAAATCAATGTTTTCTAAGCCATCTAACACTTCAACCGACAATTCTTTTAGCTCAGAAAATGACAAACACACGGATGATAAGCCCAGCTTTTCGGCAAATGTACAGCTAGCGTGTAACAAATGAGACTTGCCAACTCCTGATAAACCAAATAAATAAAAACTATTCACATGGTTTACTTGGGCAACATTATTACTCGCTTTAATAAATGACTTTAACTGTTCAGTAGCAGAGTAATTGGCAATGCTCTGAAAACTTGAAAAGGTTTCATCATCAGGCAATTGCACAGATAAGGTTAATTGAGAAATTTCTTTCACTATGGTTTCCAATAAAAAACAGGGACAGCATCAACCACTTCTTCAGCAAGGGGGTCAATAAAATGCTCTAATTGCTTATTAAGTTTCAATGAAGCAAGAAATGCTTGCCCAGAACTCTTTAAGACTAATTCAAAACGGCGATTATCGCCTGAGGCATTGAGTAACTTAACTGATTTAACAGATGTTAACTGTTCAAGAAACTGCTCGACATCTATATAACGTTTCAGTGATGGGATATTAGCAACATCAATAATATAGTTATGGTCAACACCATAATTTAAGGCATACTTTTGATATATCTTATCGCTAATAAGTGAAAGTGCTTGTTGTAATAGTTCATCTGGAGCAGTTCCATAGCTGATTTCACCAAAGATTTGCCCCCCTATTTTATCAATATTATACCCTTTAGCTTCAGAGATAAAACTCCAATCTAATGCGTATTGTTGCGCTTCTTTTTGGCATAACAAACAATCATCAACTTGTTCAGGGCTCTCCTGAAGAGGTAATAGACTACTGTTCGATAGACGAATGATAATAATAGACTCAGGGTTATAACGTTGAGAGGCTATTTGAACTTGTTCGGCAAAGCGGCCCCAAATATCGAACGTAGATATTGTATTAGCATCGGTCAAGTCCATTAACGGCATTAAAATAGGCAGCCCTCTTAATGAAGAGAATCGTTCGACGCTTTCGGGCAGGTTGTAGCTCGTTTGTAATGATGTGTTTTTTGAAAACGACTCATGAGTAGCATTAGAAATAGTCGTTCGATGTAAACCATCTTCTTCGACTAGCCATAATAATATTTGCGGACGCAAGCTTCCCCACAGAGGAGCGTTTGCCTGTTCAAATAATTGATTGATTTTACTTTCATCAAAAGTAACTAATAGCTCAAGTTTTTCGGCATTCCCTTGATAACGATATGAAGCAACATATCGGTTAACATTTCTTAGACCTGTTTTAATCGTTGAATTTGATAACAACGTTTGTTGCCCACCAACTTTTAGCACAACAGCGCCCATCGCTTGATGCAATGCACGCTTTCGTTCTGAACTTGTTTGTGAGTTAACAACAACTTTTGCCGTGTATAAGTTTTTCACTTCAACAGAGAAAACACCGACAGAAGCAAATAAAGAACTTAAAAGAACTAATAAAACAATGAAATATCTAAACATATTTTTTAAGTAGACCATATTTATGTTCAAGATCTTATCATATTGTTGGTCATTTTAATCACTAATAAAAAATAATTTATTATAAAGATTTTCACCGCGCCATTGCACTGGTAGAATGCGCCTTTAAAGTTCTTATGCTAATTAATTGAGGTTTCCCGTGAGCGAACAAAAACAGTCTCTAAGCTATAAAGATGCTGGCGTTGATATAGATGCAGGTAATGCCCTTGTTGAAAAAATTAAAGGTGCGGTTAAGCGTACTACTCGCCCTGAAGTAATGGGTGGCATTGGAGGATTTGGTGCTATCTGTCAAATTCCTGCCGGATATAAAGAACCTGTACTTATATCAGGTACCGATGGCGTAGGAACAAAATTACGTTTAGCCATTGACCTTAAAAAGCATGATACTGTTGGTATTGATCTAGTTGCCATGTGTGTTAATGACCTTTTAGTTTTAGGTGCTGAGCCATTATATTTTTTAGATTACTACGCAACAGCGAAACTTGATGTTGATGTAGCTTCTGATGTAGTTGCTGGTATCGCTGAAGGTTGTATTCAATCAGGTTGTGCATTGGTCGGCGGTGAAACTGCTGAAATGCCAGGTATGTACCATGAAGGTGATTACGATATTGCAGGTTTTTGTACCGGTATCGCCGAAAAGTCAGAATTAATCGACGGCTCTAAAGTTGCCGCTGGTGACCAGTTAATCGCTTTAGGTTCATCAGGTCCTCATTCAAATGGTTTTTCATTAATTCGTAAAGTATTAGAAGTAAACAATACTGATACAAATGCAATGTTAGGTGATAGAAGTATTGCTGAACATTTATTAGAGCCAACAAAAATTTACGTTAAATCTACCTTAGCTATGCTAAAAGAAGTTAAAGCACATGCTTTATCTCACATTACTGGTGGTGGTTTTTGGGAAAATATTCCTCGCGTATTACCTGATAATGCCCAAGCGGTAATTAACGGCTCTAGTTGGCAATGGCCAGAAATTTTCAACTGGTTACAAGAAAAAGGTAACATCACGACTCACGAAATGTACCGTACCTTTAACTGTGGTGTTGGTATGATCATTGTAGTTCCTGCAGATAGTGTTGCCAAAAGTCTTGAAATTTTGTCGGCTAACGGTGAAAACGCTTGGCACATTGGCGAAATTGCGGATATGAAAGCCGGCGCTGAACAAGTCGTGATCAATAAAGGTTAATTTTATGCCAGCAAATAACATGCAAGATAGCCGTTTAACAAGCAATATTGTTGTGTTAATTTCTGGTGGTGGCACAAATTTACAGGCGATTATTGACGCCTGTAAAGCTGCAGATTACCCCGGCAAGATCGTTGGGGTAATTTCAAATAAAGCAGATGCTTATGGGTTAACTCGTGCTGAAAATGCCGAAATAGCCCATTGTGTGCTTTCTCATAAAGATTTCGACAGTAGAGAAACTTACGACCAGGCATTAATCAAGCAAATTGATTTATATCAGGCTGACGTCGTGGTTTTAGCTGGCTTTATGCGAATATTAACGCCAGAGTTTGTACAGCATTACCAAGGTAAATTAATCAACATCCACCCTTCTTTATTACCTAAATATCAAGGGTTACATACCCATCAACGCGCTATTGACGCTGGTGATAAAGAACATGGTGTTAGTGTGCATTATGTTACTGAAGAACTTGATGGTGGACCGGTAATATTACAAGCAAAAGTACCTATCTTTGAAGGCGATACATCTGACGATCTTGCCCTTAGGGTTCATGAGCAAGAACATAGAATTTACCCTCTTGTGGTAAAATGGTGTTGTAATCAGCGTATTTCTATGCACAATGATACAGTACTTTTTGAAGGTAAAGCACTCCCATCTACGGGTTATGCGAGTGAATAAATAATATATTAATGATTGATTAAAGGTAATTAAATGCTGAATAAATTATGTTGTATTGCTCTAGTTTTAAGCTCGGTGAGTAGTTTAGTTTTCGCCGATGATGCTAAAAGTACCAAAACAAAACAACATGTTATTCAGCCTTTTTCGGCAAAATATAATCTCATCCGCTCATCAGATATTGTTGGCAGCGCAACAAGAACATTGGAATACTTATCAGCTGAACAGGCTAAATACAGCTATAAAACAGATATTGAGTGGTTAATATTTTCAGACAACCGCCAAGAAACTTCGCTAGTTAAACTTGACCTTCATAAAGTTACTCCAATGCAATATAACTTTACACGTGAAGGCACTGGCCGTGATAAAAACTACGCTTGGCAGTACGATATTCCGAACAAAGTAGCGACAAATATCAAGGAAAAAAAAGACTTTAATATCGATTTCCCTTCGAATATTCAAGACAAGTTAAGTTACCACCTACAAAATCGATTAAATTTAATTCAACACCCAGATCAAAAACTCTTCGTTTATCCAGTCATAGGTAATTCTGGCAAGATTAAGAATTATGTTTACCAATATGATGGTGAAGATGAATTAATGCTTCCTTTTGGCTTGATAAAAGCTATTCGATTAAAAAGAGAAGTTGTTGAAAAGAATAAAGTAACCTATGCTTGGTTCGCTCCAGAACTCAATTATCTGATGGTAAAAATACAACAGATAAAGTCTGATGTTGAGCAATTTGAAGCACAGCTCACCGCGATTGAAGAGCATTAACTCTCGTCATTTAATACTTCATGACCAGAAGCAATAGATTCACCTAGGCAAAATAAGTGCCACTGCCCTTTTGTCATTTTTTGCCATGTTTCATCTTCAGTTAATGGCTGAGTTGCAATTACCGTTACTACATCACTTTCGGTCGTTTCTTCAATAAAGTTAACAACCACTTCTACATCGATTAAGCTAGCTCTACCAAAAGGGGCTCGCCTAGTTATCCAATGTAAGTTATTCGCACAATAAGCAAATAAATATTCACCGTTGGTGATATTGACATTAAAAACACCCAATGCATTGATTTTAACGCTCAGTTGGGCAATAAATTGAAATAACACTTCGGCTTCGGGTTCTTTAGAAGCAAACTTGCAATGAAGCTGATCTAAAATCCAACAAAAAGCATGTTCGCTATCGGTAGCTCCCACGGGAATGTGAAATTTAACAGGTAGTTCTTGTTGAACATTTTTTAACTGACCATTATGAGCATATGTCCAATTTCTTCCCCACATTTGACGTGTAAAAGGATGCGTATTTTCCAAGCTTATTCCACCTGAATTTGCTTGACGAATATGACAAATAACGGCTTCACTTTTAATCGGGTAATTCGTGACCAGCTGAGCAATAGGTGATTGCGCACTCGGTAAAGGATCCTTAAAACTACGACAGCCCTTCCCTTCGTAAAAAGTAATTCCCCAGCCATCTTTATGAGGACCCGTATTACCACCACGCTGCATTAAGCCACTAAAGCTAAAGCAAATATCAGTGGGTACGTTCGCACTCATCGCAAGAAGTTCACACATAAATTCATTTCCTCATATATCATTAACTTTATTATCCTATAAATCAGCTTGTAACGATAAATATATTTGTAATTTATTGAACATAGATTTAAGCTAAAAGAATGGTCAGACCTGTTGGTTCTCATCTTTAGGTTCACTTTTATAGAAAGGAAAATTAATGGAACAATTTACTTGGTTCATTTATGCCGTGTTTTTAATCGGTTTTTTAGCGTATAGCCGTGCTTCACTGTCTACGTTCACTTTAAGTATTGCCGCATTTATGTCGATTGGAACCTTCTTTGATGCGTTCTCTTTCTTCAGTTGGTTAATCTTTGCCATTATTGCACTGCCACTGAATATCTCTGAATTTAGAAAGCAATACATTAGTCAGCCTTTACTTAAAATTTTCAGATCTATAATGCCGCAAATGTCTAAAACAGAGCAAGAAGCGATTGATGCTGGTACCACTTGGTTTGAAGCCGAGTTGTTTCGCGGTACACCTGACTGGAAAAAGCTACATAATTACGCAACTCCCCGCTTAAGTGTTGAAGAACAGGGGTTTATTAATGGCCCGGTAGAAGAAGTTTGTCGAATGATGAATGATTGGCAAGCAACCCACGTTGACGCCGATTTATCACCTGAGGTTTGGCAGTTTTTGAAAGATAATAAATTCTTCGCCATGATCATCAAGAAAAAATATGGCGGTTTAGAATTCTGTGCGTATGCACAATCTCGAGTTTTACAAAAATTGTCAGGGGTAAGTACCGTATTAGCAAGCACCGTTGGTGTACCTAACTCGTTAGGTCCTGGTGAACTATTGCAACTTTACGGCACAAAAGAGCAACAAGATCACTACCTTCCTCGATTGGCTGTTGGTGATGAAATTCCCTGCTTTGCACTGACAAGTCCAGAAGCGGGTTCAGATGCAGGAGCAATTCCTGACGAAGGCATTGTTTGTTATGGTGAATTTGAAGGTAAAGAAGTGCTCGGTATGACTTTAACGTGGGACAAGCGTTATATTACCTTAGCACCGATTGCGACCGTACTCGGTTTAGCTTTCAAATTAAAAGATCCCGCCAACTTATTGGGTGATACGGTTGACTTAGGTATTACCTGCGCACTGATCCCAACAAACTTGGACGGCGTAATAACCGGTCGTCGTCACTTTCCACTTAATGTTCCTTTTCAAAATGGTCCAACCCAAGGCAACGATGTATTTGTACCACTTGATTTTATCATTGGTGGCGCTGAAATGGCGGGTCAAGGCTGGCGTATGCTAGTGGAGTGTTTATCTGTTGGTCGTGCCATTACCCTACCTTCTAATAGTGCAGGGGGAATAAAGTCAATCGCACTTGCTACCGGCGCTTACAGTCGAATACGTCGTCAATTCAAGATACCTATTGGTAAAATGGAAGGTATCGAAGAAGCACTTGCCCGTATTGGTGGTAACGCTTATTTAATGGATGCTGTAACAACGATGTCGACAGGTGCTATTGATTTAGGCGAAAAACCTTCTGTTATTTCAGCTATTGCTAAATACCATTTAACTGAAAAAATGCGCTCTTGCGTTAATGATGCCATGGACATTCATGGTGGCAAAGGCATATGTATGGGGGAGAGTAACTACCTTGCCCGAGGTTATCAAGGCGCTCCGGTAGCAATTACGGTAGAAGGTGCAAACATTCTAACTCGAAGCTTAATTATTTATGGCCAAGGAGCTATTCGTTGCCACCCTTACGTTTTAGCTGAATTAGAGGCTGCAAAAAATACTGATGATAACATGGCATTAAAAGAATTTGATCATGCCCTGTTTGGGCATATTGGTTTCGCAATTAGCAATGTTGTTCGCAGTATATGGTTTTCATTAACCGGAGCAAAAATACTGAGAACACCTTTTCGTGACAAAACTTCGCGCTTTTATCAATTACTCACGCGCTTTAGTAGTAACTTAGCGATGTTATCAGACATATCCATGCTAACGCTAGGTGGCGACTTAAAGCGTAAAGAAAGAATTTCAGCTCGTTTAGGGGATGTTCTTAGTCATTTATATTTAGCGTCAGCAAGCCTAAAACGTTATCACGACGAAGGAAGGCAGCACGAAGATTTGCCTTTATTGCAATGGGCAGTTGAAGATAGCTTGTATGAAGCACAACAGGCAATCGACGCGCTTATAAGCAACTTTCCAAATAGAGTCGTCGCAATTTTCCTTAGGATGATGATTTTCCCTGTTGGGACATGGTTAAAGAAACCTTCTGATCTAACGGACCATAAAGTTGCAAATATTTTACAAACGCCGAGTAAAACCCGTGACCGCTTAGGGCAAGGTCAATACTTAACTCGCGAGCCTGAAAATATTTTAGGTCAACTTGAGCAAACTTTAGAAGATATTATTGCTTGTGAACCCATATTTAAAAAAGTTTGCCATGCCCTCGGGACTGATCTTCCTTTCTACCAGCTTGATGATGTTGCTAAAAAAGGCTTAGAGGCTAATGCTATTAATAAATTAGAAGCTGAATTATTATGCAAAGCTGAGTTGGGGAGAAAAGTGGCAATCGATGTTGATGACTTCGACTCTGATGAGCTTTGTGCAAAAACAATCAACAGTTAGCATATAAGCTATTGATAAATAAACACTCATTAACATTAATGTTATCTTTGCATAACGTCATTGAGTAAAAAATGAGTCCTGCAACCGTTGTGGGCTCGTTAATTTTGGTAAAATTATTCATTCAATATTTAATTTAGCTTAACCAAACCTTACATATCTCGTTACTAAAATCATTACAATGTTCTTTCGTTTGATGATTGAATTAACTCCGAAAGTAAGTTAACTTTATGTTAACTGAAATTAACGATCTAAATGATATGTTTTTGACTAAGGAAAGCTTACCAGTAAAGCGACGGAGTAAAGGTGAACAAACTCGCTTACTGATATTACAATCGACAACGGAAGTGTTAGCAAAGTATGGCATAAAAGGTACAACACATCGTGCAATTGCTAGTCATGCAAATATTCAACTTTCTCTTACGACTTATTACTTTAAAGATATACAAGAGTTAGTTCATCAAGCCTTTACCTTGTGCTCTTCACAAATTACCGCGAAAACGAGTTTAGCTTGGCAACCGACGCTTGACTTATTAAGCAATGTAAATAAAACGAGCTTACGTAAAGTCAGTGAAAAAGAGAATTTACGCGAAAAGTTATCTGAGATGTTAACTCAGCAATTGATGAAAAGAATACTCGACTCTCCTGATGAGCTTACTGTACAGCAATTATTGTTTACTGAAGTAAAAGTAAGCCCTCAATTACGCGCTTTAGCTGAAATGCATCGAGAATCATTATTAGCCCCATTTATTCGACTGTGTGAATCTTTAAGTTCGCGCGCGCCTCATATTGATGCTGATATACTCTTAACTGTTTTTACACAGCTTGAGTATCGTAATATTGCATTACCATCTGAAGAAGTCGCGCTTGAAAATATTCAAGCGATGGTAAAAAGAGTTATCGGTAACATTATGAACTTAAAAAGCTAAGTTTGGATATAATCATAAAATCCATGGATTAACTTTGTACAAATATAGATATTGATGTAAATTAGTTTTATCTGGTCGTACCAATTTAACTTCAAGACTCAATATCAATATTAAGGTTACCCATGGCTTACAATGCTGCTCTCTTAGAACATAATCAATACTTTGATACAAATATCACCCGAGATCTTTCTTGGCGTAAACAGCAACTACAAGCAATTAAAGCTCTTGTTATTGAAAATGAAAAAGAATTATTAGCTGCTTTACAAAAAGATTTGGCAAAACCAACACAAGAAGCATGGATCACTGAAATATCCTATGTGACTAGTGATGTTGATCATGTTTGTAAACATCTAAACAAATGGGCAAAATCCAAACGAGTAACAACGCCAATAGTGGCACAGCCAGGCAAGTCATTTATTAAACCAGAACCCCAAGGAACCGTATTAATAATTGGGGCATGGAATTATCCCCTTCAATTAGTACTCGCTCCTTTAATTGCCGTTATTGCTGCAGGCAATTGTGCAATTATCAAACCTTCAGAACTTGCTCCAGCTGTGTCTTCACTTATCGCGAAACTTGTTCCATTGTACTTAGACAATAAAGCGGTAAGTGTTATTGAGGGCGGCGTAACAGAAACAACTGACTTACTCTCATTACCTTTTAATCACATTATGTATACCGGTAATGGTCAAGTGGCTAGAATTGTAATGAAAGCGGCCGCCAAACACTTAACCCCGATAACATTAGAGTTAGGAGGAAAAAGCCCGGTATATATTGACGAAACAGTTGATTTAACAATCACAGCACAGCGCATAGCTTGGGGAAAATGGATGAATGCAGGGCAAACATGTATTGCTCCAGATTATCTATTAATTAAAGAAAGCTTACTTGAGCCATTAACCCTTGCCTTAAAAGCACAGATCACAGCTATGTTTGGTGAAGACCCTAAAAGCAGTAAAAGTTACGGACGTATTGTAAATCAACGCCATTGCCAGCGTATAGCTTCTTACTTTAAAGACGGAGAAATCATTACAGGTGGTGAAAGTGACATTGAAAATTGTTATATAGCGCCAACCATTATGATTAACCCAGCCCTAGATAGTCCGTTAATGACAGAAGAAATTTTCGGCGCTGTCTTACCTATAGTAACAATAGAAAGTTTCGATGAAGCAAAATCATTTGTTAAACAAAGAGAAAAACCGCTTTCTGCATACATTTTCAGCCGTAACACAGAACAAGTTGACCAATGGATAAATGAAATAAGTGCAGGTAGTCAATGCATTAATGATGTGATCATGTTTAATGCAGTACCTGACCTACCATTTGGGGGCACTGGCCCAAGCGGTATGGGACAATACAGTGGTAAAGCTGGTTTCGATAACTTTAGCCATTTAAAATCAGTGCTTAAAAGGCCCTTTTTAAAAGACATCCCATTACGTTTTGCTCCTTACTCCAAGTTGAAACTTAAACTTTTACGTTTCATAAGATAAATAAAACTACAGTGATATTTCCTCGGAGGTGAGGTACTTATGATTTGCCGTGAACAATGGTCATGACCCTTCGTCCTGAACATAAAAGCCTTTTACAGAGCACTGTAAAAGGCTTTTTATTAACTTCAAATTAATAGGTTGAACTAAAGCTAGTTCTTATAAAAATGACAATAACTCTTCATCTAATTGCATTAATGTTTTCGGATCAGCCATCATTGTTGTTGCTAATGATTTGGTTCTAGGCAACATTCGTTGAAAGTAAAACTCTGCCGTTTTAATTTTTGCACGGTAGAAGTCTCTGTTTTCAACATCTGTTGCTAACTTTTCATAAGCAGCTTGTGCCATTTGAGCCCAGAAATAAGCCATTGTGATATAGCCTGAATACATTAAGTAATCAACTGAAGCTGAACCTACCACATCGCGATTTTTCTTTGCCTTTAATGACAAGCGTAACGTGTTTTTCTGCCAGTTAGCTACCGCTTTACTTAATGGCCAAATAAACTTATTCATTTGACGTTTATGCGGGTTACTTGAAATCATACTCTTGTCTTTACAAAAGCCTAATATTTCCATGGTAAAATGTTTCAAATATTTACCACGATTAAGTAGGATCTTACGTCCTAATAAATCAAGTGCTTGAATACCTGTAGTACCTTCATACAAAGTAGAAATACGGGTATCACGAACAATTTGCTCCATGCCCCACTCTTTAATAAAGCCATGACCACCAAAAATTTGCAAACCGTGATTCGCGCTCTCTGAGCCCATTTCAGTTAAGAATGCTTTGAGAATAGGAGTGATGAAACCTAAACGATTATCAGCTTTGCGGCGCTGTTTTTCGTCTTTTATCATTTCTATATCATCAACTATCTTCGCAGTATAATAAATCATTGCACGACCACCTTCAGTGATCGCTTTTTGTGTCATCAACATTTTACGAACATCTGGATGAACAATAATAGGGTCGGCAACTAAATCAGGCTTTTTAGTACCCGTTAAAGAGCGCATAGATAAACGCTCTTTTGCGTAAATTAATGAATTTTGATATGCAAGCTCCGCAGCACATACGCCTTGTAAAGCCGTACCAACACGCGCTGTATTCATAAAGGTGAACATACATTCTAAGCCTTTATTTTTTTCGCCAATTAGAACACCTTTGGCATTATCAAAGTTTAAAACAGCCGTTACAGATGCCTTAATCCCCATTTTATCTTCAATTGAACCACAGGTAACATTATTGCTTTCGCCAACATTACCTTGGTCGTCAACGGCCATTTTAGGAACAATAAATAATGAAATTCCACGAGTTCCTTTAGGCGCATCAGGTAAACGAGCTAAAACGATGTGGATAATATTTTCAGTTAAATCATGTTCACCCGCTGAAATAAATATCTTTGTACCACTGACATTATAAGTGCCGTCGTCATTAGGTTCAGCTTTGGTTTTAACTTGGCCTAAATCCGTACCACATTGTGGTTCAGTTAAACACATAGTACCTGTCCATGTGCCTTCGGTTAGCTTCGTTAGATAAATTTTCTTTTGCTCTTCTGTACCATGAACTTGCACAGTATTCATAGCACCATGACTTAACCCCGGATACATCGCCCAAGACCAGTTCGCTGTACCCATCATTTCTGATTTAACCATACCAAGAGAAGCAGGAAGGCCTTGACCACCATGTTCAATAGGATGAGACAAGCTCTGCCAGCCGCCATCAACATATTCTTGATAGGCTTCTTTAAATCCTTTTGGAGTTGTTACATTTCCATTATCAAAAGTACAACCTTCTTTGTCGCCACTTTGATTTAATGGCAGCAATTCGTTTTCACAAAACTTTGCACATTCCTGAAATATCGCATCAACCAAATCAGGCGTAGCTTCTTCAAATTCTGGGTACTGTTGATAGTGATCATAATAATTGAAGACATCTTCGAATAAAAATTTAATGTCTGTGATTGGTGCTTTATAACTTAACATGGCTATCCCCAGCGTTTCTTTAATAATATTTATAATTAAGTGCTATCGAATATAACAGAAAAACAACTGGTCATACCACTGTTTTTTTCAAATAAAAATTGTCACTAGCAATAATATTATTAAGAATAGAAGAACAATGAGAATATTTAAATTGAATTAATGGGGATATTGACGTAAATAAAATCGACGTTTTAGTTTTATCGTGCTGAAGTTTTATCGTGCTGAAGTTTTATCGTGCTGAAGTTTTATCGTGCTGAAGTTTTATCGTGCTGAAGTTTTATCGTGCTGAAGTTTTATCGTGCTGAAGTTTTATCGTGCTGAAGAATCCAAATAAAAACAATGTTGGCGGAGTGGACGGGACTCGAACCCGCGACCCCCGGCGTGACAGGCCGGTATTCTAACCAACTGAACTACCACTCCGCTGTATTGCTTTTTTGAATTTTTAATTACTTTATAAAAAATGTCACGCTTTTTATAAATAGGCAATTCAAGCCTTAATAAACAATGTTGGCGGAGTGGACGGGACTCGAACCCGCGACCCCCGGCGTGACAGGCCGGTATTCTAACCAACTGAACTACCACTCCGCTATATTGTTTTAAACGTTTAGTAAAACTAGGTGCTTAACCTCTGATTAATTGGCGGAGTGGACGGGACTCGAACCCGCGACCCCCGGCGTGACAGGCCGGTATTCTAACCAACTGAACTACCACTCCGCTATATAATCAAGAACTCAACAACATGTCGTTGAATTCGGCGAAGATAATACGGTTAAGACGAAGAGCAGTCAACCACTTTTTTAATATAATTAACTGTATGACCATTTGATGAACAATACGGAGAATTTCCACTCAAAATCAGCCTCTTTTATTCAAACATTCATCCAGATTTTTTCTTTTTGCGACGAGAAATGAAATAAAATATCATCCCAAGCAGCACGATCCCAACATTTGCAGCAACGATAACAATAATAGTTAACTGTCCTTTTGCCTTATCAGCTAATTCTTGCTCCACTTTAGCTTGCTCTAAATCTATCGCTAATTGTTTCGCATTATCTTGGGCTAACTTAATTTGTTCACTTATGCCAACATCTCCATTTTCAGTACTAGTGCCAGTAATCTCACCATTTTCATCGATTGTCGGCATCAATAATCCTCCTTTACTCTCAGCATTAAAACTAAATTCGGGCAACACTAAACGAAATTCTCGGCCATTGATGGTTTTGCCAAACACGTTGACATCTAAACGATGCACTCCTGCCTCTGTAAACCCTATTTCGTATATCCGTGAATTCCCATCACCTTCCATAATAGAGAACGGCTCGACTTGACGATCTGGAAAAATAACTTTCCCTTGAAATAAAAGACTATCTGCATCTACAAATTCAGGACTAATAGCAAACGTAACTTTATGGGACTGTCCTTCTTCTTTAACGGTTTCTACAGAGATAGTCACCGGAGTTTCTTGCAGAATTATCGGTTTTTGCCGCAGTTCTCGAGTGGCCATAGGCATTTTTACGTAATAAATAGGTAACCATTCACCGGATGCAAAATCAATAAGCTCAAACTCTCCTGTCCACAACCCGTCGTTAGCATATTCATCTAAGTCACGTCCATCATCTCGAAATTGGGCAATTTTAACAGGCTCTGCACCAAAATTATCATAGGCAGAATTATTGGTGCTAAAGAAATCGATATTTAAACTGAGTACATCACTAAAGAGGGGGTCATCAATAACGTCTTCACCATTAAACAAACGCCCTTCAACTTTTAAGGTTTCACCAGAGAGTATTACCTCTGGCAGAGGATCAACCTTAATAGTGACATCACTTACCACCATGATATGACTTTCAGGTAAAATACTTCCAATAGCTTGCCAAGGACCCGGCATCGGCTTTTTAATAGTGATTAAATCAAAGGTACGATCGTCATACCAGGTGATTTCATCTTTTGGCAGATTATTAATTTTAATTTTGGTGCCATCAGGACGAACAAGTATAATTGGTGGGGTACCACTTACCCGATAGAACAACAGTGTTATTTCTTCAATATCTGCATCTATCTTAAAACGATTATCAAAATAAGGTATTTGATTAGTAATATTATCTGATTTGTAATAATCCACTTTAGGTTGTTGCTGTCCATAACTTTGTATGGACATGAAAACACAAACAGTAAATATAAAAAGTTTACTTTGACCTATTTGGGCCATATTGGCTCGCTCCCTTTATCAGCAACAACAGCTAATCTTTCATCATGCTTGATAAGTTCATCGGCAGAAGCTTGAATAACCTTTAGTTTTTTTCGATCTCGAGGTAAACGTCGAATGGCATTATTATTACCTGTCTCGCTCCCAGTTGATAAATTTAGGACTGACTGCTTACGCGTCATCTCTATATATACGAAAGCTAAAAGTTGAGCATCGATTAATGCTCCATGATAAGTACGGTCAACGAGTTTATCTACTCGATAAAAGCGAGCTAAATAATCGAGTGTTTTTGGTGAGCCAAATTCATCTTTCGAGACATGTAGAGTATCAATCACTGTACACATATCTCGAGTATTCGGAATATTTCGTTTTAGTAATGCGAATTCATGGTCCATAAAACCAATATCAAATTTTGCATTATGAATAACAAGGCGAGCACCTTTGATAAATTCAATGAATTCATCAGCAACTTGACTAAATAGAGGTTTATCACGAAGAAAATCATTTGTTAAACCATGAATATTAATAACTTCCTGTTCCATTTCAAACAATGGATTAATATAAACATGAAAGCTACGCCCCGTTAACTGGCGGTTGATCATTTCAACACAACCGACCTCAACAATTCGGTGCCCTTCCCTTGGATTTATACCCGTAGTTTCTGTATCGAGAATTATTAATCGTTCATCTTTTTGTACTTCTTGTTCATTACTCATGGTAATTTAATAACCTTTTTTTTCTTTTCGGGAAGTGGCTCTGGGAATTCAGCAATGTTAATACTAAATTTTTTACTCGTATTTAGTATTATTATAAGCCCTATAACAATAATAGCTTGTGTAATTAGCCATGTAAGCGATAACAAATGCCAATAAAAAAATCCCACTAAACAGATAGTCAAATCAAAAATCAATGCCAAAGAAAGGATGCCTTTACCGTGCTGCCAGCACTTTTTAACCCAACCTTTTGCCTTAGGGCGTCTCAAGCTAAGTACCAGAACAATAAATATTCCTAAAGCACCTGAGCCTAAGCTTAAATAAAATAATGATGTTTCTGGGTATATCCATTGAATAATGCCAACCCTGTCTTTCATATTAGTGACCGACATTAACCAAACGAGATAACCACGTAAGATAAAAATCAACGACAAGTAGACCCACTTCGAAATTTTCAAACAGTCAAAATTGTCAAAATCTTGTACTGAGTATCCGGCATAATTGTGCTTGCCCATTAAGTTTTTCGACCCAATTTTTTTGCTTGTTCTATTTTTAAGTATTCTTGCCCCAAAGTAATGGCCTTAACCGCTCTTGATCTAAACTCACGGTTAAATAGGGTATAAACAACAAACAAACTTGCAAGGATAAATAAAATAGGATGAAAAAACCAACACATCGCTGCAATGGAGAAATAATAAGAACGCAATCCATAGTTATAAGAATGCGCAGCTTGGTCTTGTACAATCGCCATTTGTTTTGCATACGACTGTAAATTTTCATCCTTACCAGACTCGTCATAAGGCGCAGCACCAATCATGACGTTTAAAAAACCATACTGGCGCATCGACCAAGTAAATTGAAAGAACGACATAATAAAAATAAACGCTAAAACACCTAATTTTAATTGTATCGCTGCATGGTTTGGAAAATCTGCGAAAGGAATTGAACCAATCACCGCTTCTAATCGTTCAACTTGTGCAAACAAGGTTAAAACACCAGCTAAAACTAACAACGTAGTCGATGCAAAAAAAGCAATGTTTCGTTCAAGGTTTGCTAATAATGCAGCTTCGCCAACACGAATATCTCGAGTCATTAACTCATTCATCCAATGAATTCTATGTTGATGTAAGCACCTAGCAATGCAATTTGTCTTTTTTGCTTTAACACGCGCAAACCAAGTATACCCAAACCAACAAGTAACAAAGCACAGAAAAGCGAGAATATCGAGTAAAGTAAATGGCATAATAGTTAGAAAATAAACAATGGTTTTTCTATTATGCAGTAGAATTTTTATAGATTCGAGAAAAACTTACGTTCTTAACGAGTAAGAAAATGTTAGCAGAAACCGTTAATCTTGTTCCCCACACCGATTGTCGCAATTCCTTTGACAGTAAGTGCGTTTTTCTTCACTGTCCCCGTTTAAATTTATTATACTAGTATAGAGTTACCCATATAATTCTGTGCTGATCACTAACACTTAGTCTTTTTGGAGCATCAATGTTCACTGTCAAACTCAACCATGTTTTGACTATTTCCGCTTTACTACTGTCTTTTTCTTTTAAAGCATCAGCACAACAGGTTACTGAAATCCCACGGATTTCAGGAAAAATAACCATTGATGCCAAGTTAGATGAAAAGCAATGGAGTCAAGCAAAAAAGATATTGATTAATAATATCACCCGCCCTTACGACAATATTCCCAGCCATGTTCATACTGAAGCATTATTAATGGAAGATGGAGGGACTTTTTACATCGCATTTATTGCTGAAGACCCTGAACCTAGTGAAATTAGAGCATTTTACCGTGACCGCGATAAATCATGGGGAGACGATATTGTTGGTATAAAGATAGACACTTATAACGACCAACGATCAGCTTATCGGTTTTTAGTGAACCCCTTAGGCTCACAAATCGATGGTATTGAAAATGAAGTTACCAAAAGAGAAAGTGACTCATGGGATGGGATTTGGGACAGCGCAGGAAAAATTAATGACAAAGGTTATATTGTAGAAATGGCTTTGCCACTACGTATGCTTAATTTTACTGAGAAATCATCATTTCAAGACTGGGGCATTGAATTAATGCGCTTTTACCCAAGAAATGAGTTTTTCCGTTTATCAAACATTCGCCTTGAACGTGACAACAATTGTGAATTGTGTCAGCTTCATACCATTAAGGGTTTTACTGGTGCGAAACAAGGAGATAACTTAACGGTTACGCCTTCAATTGTGACTGGCATCAATGAAGAAAGAGATGGCAATGATAAATGGCAAAGTGAAGATAATACCGAAGCAAGCTTAGATATTCGCTGGGGCATAACACCTGATTGGCTATTGAATGCGACCATCAATCCTGACTTTTCGACGGTTGAAACTGATAACGCACAACTCAATATCAATAATAATTTTGCGCTTTTCACTCAAGAAAAAAGACCTTTCTTTCTCGACAACGCTGATTACTTTGATTCAAATTATAATCTAATTTATACCCGAAATATTAACGCGCCAAATTATGGTGCCAAATTAACGGGTAGAGAGAATAATCATTCATTTGGGTTATTTGTCACCGATGACGACAGTACTAATATCTTGATCCCTGGCAATAGAGGTTCATCGATAGCGAATATTGAAGGAGAATCAAAAGCAAGCGCATTTCGTTATCGCTATAGCTACAATGACGACATTACCATGGGCACAGTAAGCACAATAAGAACAGCTAAAGATTATAAAAATATCGTTAACAGTGTTGGCACCCGTATAAGAGTGTCGACCGCTGATATATTTAAGTTTCAAGCCCTTTATTCAACCACTGAATACCCTGATGACTTATTTGAACAGTTCTGTAATGCTGATGACTCTCAAGATTGTCAAACACCACCAATAGAAAATAACTGCGACTATAGCAACTGTGATTACAACGAACAGGTATTGCGTACTTTAAAAGATGAAGAGTTTAGTGGTAACGCTTTCAGAACGAGTTATTCCCACAATGACCGTGATTGGTATTACCGAGTAACTTATGACAAGCAAAATGCCGGTTTTCGTGGCGATTTAGGCTTCATTCCTAATGTTGACTACAATCGCTTTTCCATCGGGGGTGATAGGAAGTGGTATGGCAAACCTGGCGAGTGGTGGACAAAATTTAAAATATATTCAGATTGGGATACAACCCATAATGATAACAACGAGTTGATTGAAAAAGAATTTGATATTAATGCTCAGCTAAATGCTGGTATGAATTCATATTTTCGACTTTCATATTCAAACCGTGATTTAGTCGGTTTACGAAAAGATAAAAGTAATTTAGCGATTGATGGTAATACAACATTATTTACCGAAAACCAATATTCACTCTTTGGCGAATTTAAGCCAATGCTAGGCTTATATGTTAATAGTAGTATTCGATTTGGTGATGCTATTGATTATAGAAATAATCGCCTTGGTCGTACTAAACAATTAGTTTCAAGGGTAAATTGGAATATAGATAAACATTTAGAATTGAAAATTAAACATACCTTCAGACAACTTGATGCTGCTGGGGCCAATTTATTTACTGCACGATTAACTGATTTCAGAGCAACCTATCAATTTAACGTGCTTAGCTTTCTACGCTTTAGTGTTATTTATAATAATACTAACAGAAATGCTGCTAATTACATTTACGCTCAACCAGAAGATATCACTGAGAATAGCAAAAATATTTCTACTGAGTTGTTGTACGCTTACAAATTGAATCCACAAACAGTCTTTTATTTAGGCTACTCTGACAGACACGATACTGAGGAAGCTTTTAGAGATTTAAAACAAAATCAACGAAGTGTATTTATGAAATTTAGTTATGCGTGGATGAAGTAAAAAAGAAATCACTTGCTCTTTTTGTACTAAAAGTCGCCCTTTGGCGACTTTTTTTATTGTTAATTATTTGTTTAGTTATACTAACTAATGATTGTTTTAATTGGCTTTATTTGACACAATTTACCCAAAATAACTTACAAGAATAATAAAGTGTTATCGCTGGAGATAAAATGTTGTTAAGAAATAGCTACCATGCCCTAGTAGCTGGTGTCTTCTTACTATTTTCACTAAATAGTTTGGCTGAACAAACGACTAAAGAGCAAACAGTCAATAAAATCGACCATTTATCGATCCCCTATGCAAAAAAACACATCATTATTGATGGCGAAATCAATGATGATGAATGGTCGCAAGCGTTATCAATTGACCTTAATATCGTTAATAGCCCTTGGAATAATAAACCAAGCCCTGTTAAAACGACGGCTAAAATCTTCGAGAATGGCGATACCATCTATATATCCTTTATCGCTCAAGATCCAAACCCAAAAGAAATAATAGCCTATTTAGGTGATCGAGATTCACGACTTGAAGACGATGTGGTTGGCATAAAACTCGATACTTATAATAATCGCCGCTTAAGTTATGAATTGTTTGTAAACCCTTACGGTTCACAAATTGACAGAATAAAAAATGAATTAACGGGCAGTGTCAATTCAGCATGGGACGGTATGTGGCAGTCTTTTGGCAAAAAAACTGCAACAGGTTACCAAGTTGAAATGGCCGTGCCTTATCATGCCTTAAACTTTGACGATACTAATGAAGAGAAAACTTGGGCAATAGAATTTATTCGCCTTTACCCGCGAGATACCCGCCTGCGTATTTCACATATCCCACTTGATAGAGACAACGATTGTTGGTTATGCCAAATTCCTGAAGCGAAAGGCTTTAAACACGCTAAAACCGGCAACAACGTAATGATCACTCCAGCAGTAGTGGCAAGTAACAATGATAAGCGCGATATATACTCCTCTCAAGATGACTGGCACAGTGAAACTGATACAGATGCTGGTGTAGACTTGCGCTGGGGAATAAACGCTAACACCTTATTAAACGTCACGGTCAATCCTGATTTTTCTACTGTTGAGTCTGACGCCGGTCAGCTTAACGTTAACAAAACTTATTCATTATTTTATCAAGAAGCTCGACCATTTTTTGTTGAAAACTCGGATTATTTTTCTTCCAATTTCAACTTGGTTTACACGCGAAACATTGCTGACCCAGATTATGGAGCAAAATTAACAGGCACTAATAACAACCATACTTATGGTGCTTTTATTAGCCATGACACAGAAACTAACTATATTTTACCAGGAAATACTGGTTCAAGTTTAAAATCGTTAAACGAAGAAAGCCACTCTGGTGCTTTTAAATATCGTTATGACTTTTCAGAAGACTTCTCTTTAGGTGCGATCAGTACGCTAAGAAAGTCTGAAAGTTATGAAAATACGGTTGCTGGTGTAAATACCAAATACCAAGTAAATGATTCAAATGCTGTCCTTGCTCAAGTTGTGCATTCAACGAGTGAGTTTTCAATAGAGAAGAATGATGATCTTTCTGATCAAGCCATGAAAATAAGTTATGAACATAACTCTGAATATTGGTCAGTTAATGCTGAGCATCAAAGTATCGGTAAAGATTTCCGCGCTGATTTAGGTTTTATGCCAAAAGCTGACTATCAAGATGAGAGACTTTTAGTTGACCGCTACTTTTATGGTGAAGATGACAGTATTTGGCAAGAAGCAAAATTGTCAGGTCAATGGCAAATCAAACATAATGAAAATGGTGAGTTACTTGAGAAAAACTTAGCGTCAAGCTTTACAATTAATGGCCCAAAACTTTCAAAATTCGACATTATGCTGACCTATGCTGATAAAGTTGGCCTTAGAAAAAGAGACTTAGATGGTTTGGTTAGCGGTATCGATTATATAGAAGGAGATAACTCTATAGATGATAATACAGATCGCTTCACCGAAAAGCTTGTCACCATGTTTGCCTATGTACAACCAACAAATTATTTATACGGTGAAGTTTATTTATCTTTTGGTGAAAAAATAGATTACCAAAATAACCGGATAGCTGATTACCAAGAAATTTACGGTAATGTACGTATTAATCCAACCAGTCATTTAGAAGTTGATTTTTCTTATACTTATGAGACTCTCGATACAAAAGAAGCTAACGTATACAATGCTAACTTGCTTGAATTAAGAGTATCTTATCAGTTTGACGTAAACAGTTACCTCAAGTTGAATGTTGTTTACTCTGACGTTGATCAAAACCTAGAAAATAATGTTTCAGCTTACTCTAAAACTAACAGTGATTTATCAACACAATTAATTTATAGCTATAAGTTAAACCCTCAAACAGTCTTTTTCTTAGGTTATTCAGATAGCAGCGTACAAGATGATGACTTGAATGACTTAAGACGAGGTGAACGTACGCTATTTACTAAAATTAGCTACGCTTGGATGCCTTAAGCTGAGAAGGTAACAACTCAGTTTGACAAACTAATGGTCAAACTGAGCCTTTATCAATATCAACTTTTCTCACCTGTTCAAATTTAGTAACATCTATCACTATTGTTGCCGATATTTTATCGTGAATTGCTTGGCGGTTTGGATCCCAGTAAATCTGTAAGAACCCCAACAGTCCTGTTGCAAGCCCCGCGCCATAACCACCGTATCGCCCGAAACTATCCCACATTGATAATCTTGTACCATCTAATTGGATCACCCGTATTTTGAATAATTTTTTACCCGGTGTTTGTCCATGCCAAATAGAAGTTAGTACAGTAAAATAAAAAGCAGCCCAACCAAACCCTAGCCCTAAATCATCAATGATTCCTTTCAACCATTCTAGCCCTTTATAGCCAAAAGCATCTTTATCATCGGGTAATTTAGCCACCTCATCTTTTACTTGTTGTTCTTTTTCATTATTTTTATCTATAACCGTTTCTGGTTCGAGAAGTGACTTTTCAGCAATAATGGCAGCTTTAAACGCTAAATATTGATTGAAAAAATATTGCTCTAACTCTTTTTTAGCGTCTTTGTTGAGCTTTTGCTTTTCATCGATAGTAGCGACCATAGTATCCACTAATGTTTTCACTGTTTCATCATCATTTGTCAGTGTTGGGAGTTTTTCGACGATTGGCAATAACTCAGATTTCCAACATTGCGATTTTTCACATGAACTAGCACTTATTATTTGGTAAGCCCCTGTAGATAACGCTCCTATAGCAAGCCCTTCAGCCCAACCTAAAGATTGACCTTCAACTACCCCACTCTCTGGAGTAGACTCTTCGAATAAATTGGGGAGTGTATCTACTAGTACAACAAAAACAATAAAGGCGCCTAAAAACTGAAAAAACATCCGTCTAATTCGTTTTAACCGTCCTACTTTTTTGCGATTTTTTGCACTGCCAATTTTATAAAAAGTAATCGCAACAACAATCGCTAACAACTCACCCGGCGCGCCACTTAGAATAGCGATTAAAATTAAATCAATAAGCAATGCTAGACCACGACGCCAAGGAAAAGCTAACGGCATACCAAAAAGACTTTCATCTATTTTAAAAGCAAAAGGAGTAAGTATTTTCTTGGTTTCTTCTTCTGTCATAAGTCCATTGTCAACTAAATCGGCTTCATTAACACTTTTGGAGTTATTACATTGAGTAATAGGTAATTGACTGTTCCGTGTTGTCATTTTCTTAGTCTACATTTTAATAGTAACTTGATCATATGAATTAAAATCTTTAAATGTAAACTTATTTTTTGTCTATTTATCGACCTTGTGACATTTTCTGCAATAATTGCAACCGTTGTTGCTCATGTTCACTTGGTTGATAAGGAGTGTCACTTAAGCTCGATATTGAAAAATCCTTAATTTTATATTCATCAATACTGCTATCTCCGTATTTTGTCGGAATGCCTGGTGCAGGCGACAATAGCTCGATGGTGAAAGTAGACAAATAAAATGGTGCCTGCTTACCTTGTAATACTGATTGATGGGCTTTTAAGTAGATATTACCGCTACCTTTATTTAATTTTTCTTTACTTACTAAATGGGCAATGGGTTGGTGGTTCGCATCGAATAAGTTTGCGCGCATTCGATAAAGGCCTTGTTCTCTGGTAGTTAGATTGGCTTGTATCACCATATCAGCGTCTTGATTAACAGCAGAATCAAATCCTTCGAGTGTCGCTACTGAGTCGACATATTTAAGTGACAAAGCAATGTTAATGCTCCTACCATTAACAAAGGCTTTTATTGTTGCTTGCAGTTGCGTAGGGAAATTGCGTTTACCGTCAAATTCTGTTTTCCAGTTTTGTTCATCCTGTTCAAATGTGCTGGTTAATAACAATTCTCCGCTGGAAATATCTACAAGATGAAGCTCAGCTGCAACAATATTTTCTCCGGTTAATGTAGCGAAAACTGGCTCAGGGTAAGTGTAACGATATTTTGATAAGGCGGCGGTTATATGGGCACCATCGTCATCGACAGGAATAGATTGCGGATTGAAATGGTTTGGTTTCAAACGATCGAAGTCGTTATTGGTCAATGGCTTAGAGTATGTCGGAAACTTTAATTCTGCAGCAAACACTTTTGCTACTAATGATGCAGACTCGTTTGAAGTGATTTTTTTGGGGGTAACTACAAGCGGGATATTCTTATGAGTGGTTTTTACTGGCAGGATTTTAGCCTTTAAGAGTGGCGCTGTTACTGGCGGTTCATTAACAATAGTTCGCTGTGAATGCTGCGGCATTGTTGGCCAAAACAGCCAAACAACAACAGAAATGACGCTAATCGCCACCATTCGCTTTAATAATGGGTTATTTTTCATCACTATATTCTTCCTATTTTACGGCGGTTAACTTTTCTCACTTAATCTTGAAAAATTAACCGCCCTTGAACTCTTTATCTAATTTGGCATTGCGTCATAAATTAACGTTGACATGCTGTCATCACTTGAGTTTTGTACATAAAGATAATCACTACGCCAGAGCCACCAGCCCGAAGTTTCAGTGTAAGTATCGAAATGAATACCCTCTGCAGATAACAAGTTTTGTTGGTTACTTGCCGCAGTTACTTTACCTTCCTGCTCTGGTTCGAGTAATGAACCATGGCTATAAGCTGCCCCCATAAGCATAGGGTAGTGATATGGCATAAAACCTGAAACAGCATCACCTTGATTTGTAATTTTACCGTTGAAAGCGATGTTCGAACTGCAACTACCAAAATGTCCTTGACGATTACCACCACACGATGAGTGACTGCCAACGACACCATCATCATTACCTTGAATAAAAGGGCTAGTAACGCCTAGGTATTCGCTTGCATCGCCAACAAAGCGGAGACGAGGGATCCTAGCGTCAGGTAAAGGTGCAAATTGCCTAGCATTATTGACCTTCAAGTCATGTAGCACCCCCATTTCATCACCAAGATCACCACCAAGCCAGGCTTCTAAAGCAGCCTCAATAAAAAAAGACCAAGTTTCAGTACCTTGAGCAACACTTACGGCTAAATCAGCAAGTTCACTCCCCCCGCCGGCACCGGCAATATCGAATGTAGCAACAATATTAAGTGGTGGAAGTCCTGCATTTTCTAGCCAGACCTCTTGATTATCAATAATATAGCGTGCAATTAAGTCACCTGTTGAGTGAGTGACGAATATACAACCTGGAGAGCAAAAATCGCTTTCAGAAAACGATTTCAGCTTTGGCCAAATATAGTCAGTTGCAATTTTACCTTCTATTCTCTCGTATGAAGGCCAATCAATACGGGCATCACTCAAACTATCCCAGTAACCACTCCAGTAATTTTGACCACTAGCAGTAACATCGCCATCAGATATTAGTTGTTGTGGTTGAAAGCCATGGATAAGTATTATTTTATATTCTTTGCTGTAAATCGCTGTTGAACATAGCGTTAACCCTAACACTGCTACAGCAGCCAAGCTTTTTATTATATTCATATTTTCCCCAATTATTTTTATAGTTCTTCTTATTTCGTCATATTTTTATTATTTATTTTCAACTGGTAGGACGTTCGACCAGCTAAATCGATAATAAATGAGTGTTCATTTATTATCCAATCACGGGTTATTTATCTACGTGATTATAAGAATAGGTAGCGCTTATGCGGGTAATTACGAAATAGAAAGATAACGGTTGAACAAAAATAAATGTGGTAGCTGAATATTCTAATACTTGATAATTAGATCTACATTTCCTTAAAATAGCTAAAAAACAATTCTTTATTCCTTTTTTGTATATAAATTAACAAAATATAACTTCTTTTTATTTTATAAACCGCTAACCTTGTTCTATTAAAGTAAATATAGCTTTCTCAAGGATTTAAAATGACGACAATATTTGAAGATAACTCAACCGCAATTGGCAATACTCCTCTGGTAAAACTGAACCGTGTAACGAAGGGTAATGTTTTTGCTAAAATTGAATCAAGAAATCCAAGTTCCAGTGTTAAGTGCCGTATTGGCGCAAATATGATTTGGGATGCTGAGAAAAAAGGTTTACTCGTTGCTGGTAAAGAGATAATTGAACCAACCAGTGGTAATACCGGTATTGCGCTTGCTTTTGTTGCAGCTGCTCGTGGCTACGCCATTACATTAACCATGCCTAATACCATGAGTTTAGAACGAAGAAAACTATTAGCAGCTTTGGGTGCTAAACTTGAATTGACTGATGGCGCTAAGGGTATGAATGGTGCTATTGCTAAAGCACAAGAAATCAAAGACTCAGATCCAGAAAAATATGTTTTACTGGGGCAATTCGACAATCCAGCCAATCCAGAAATTCACGAGAAAACGACAGGGCCTGAAATCTGGGCAGATACTGACGGCAGCATTGATATATTTGTTGCTGGTGTTGGTACAGGTGGCACAATTACCGGTGTTAGCCGTTATATTAAAAATACGGCAGGCAAAAAGATTATGTCTGTTGCCGTAGAGCCGACTGACTCGCCGGTTATCAGCCAAATAATGGCTGGTGAAGAATTAAAACCAGGACCACATAAAATTCAAGGTATTGGCGCTGGCTTTATTCCGGGTAACTTAGACCTAAGTGTTATTGACGCCGTTGAACAGGTTTCTAACGATGATGCCATGGCTATGTGTCACCGTCTTATGAAAGAAGAAGGTATTCTTGCAGGTATCTCTTCTGGCGCAGCGGTAGTTGCCGCAAAACGTTTAGCTGAGAAGCCTGAAAATGAAGGCAAAAATATTGTTGTAATTTTACCAAGCTCAGCAGAACGTTATTTATCTAGTGCTTTATTCAGTGATGAATTCTCAGATAAAGAACTCGTACAATAGCGTTAGCTAATGACACGAAAAAAGACGCTTAGGCGTCTTTTTTTATTGCTAGTTAACGTATCAACTATTAGCTTATTTGTTAGTGATAAAATCGGCAATGATTGGATGAATTAAATCGCTGTGGCTTACTGGCCCCATATGGCCTGCAGGGAATGTTATATGTTCAACATTTGGCAAACTCCCCTTTATTTTACCCGATAAAAAATGGCTTAGTTCAGGGCTGTACTGGCCTGTCATTATTAACGTCCGACAAGTAATATCGTTAACATCTTTTAATGAATAAGTTTCTGCCGTTAGGCCCTTAAAATCGAGGCTAACTTTTTCCATATCTTTCGCCATCAAGTTTTGCATTTTTGTCGGTAATGCGCGAAAAAATCCTTCCTTATTCCAAAAATTAGTAAATATCTCTGCCGCAAGGTGCTTATCATCAATATCAACTTTACAGGCAAATTCATCAGATAGTGCTCTCGCTTCACTACCTTGTTCAAGGAGATGAAAGGCGACCGGTTCATACATGCTAAGACTTAATAAGTTTACCGATTGTTCAACGGCTAACTTTAAGGCGATAGCCCCACCACAAGAATGACCCACTAAGTGAAACGGCTGATTTGGTGCAACGTTATTAAGCACCTTTTCAATTCGATTAATTTCAATATCAAAATTATAGCTTTGACCCTTAGGCACCTTCCCTGCCTTTCCATATCCCAAAACATCAACATTTATAACTAAGAAATCAGGGCTTAATCGTTTTACTAAAGGTTGCCATTGTCTAGCGGAACTGAGCGAGCTGTGAAGCAGTACAACAGGTATCCCTTGTCCTGATATATGGATACCTTTATCCGTTATTTCAATGGTCATTACAACGACTTACTTTTAAAGAAAAAAGCATTATCAGCTCAAACAAAACAATGTCAAGTTCAATTAATAGTGCCTTTAAAAGTTTACAAAGGAAAAATATAAAAGTTGAAACTTTTGCTGACATTAAATTTTTTAATATGCTAAAAAATGATTAACTCAAATTTTCACTATTAATAACTTTAAAAATATAGTGTAAAAAACAATTATAAATAAAATAAAAGAGTCTCCATGGATATTAATTTTCAAAATAAAAGCGCGTTAGTTTGTGGTTCAAGTCAAGGTATTGGTAGAGCTTGTGCAATAGAACTCGCAAATTTAGGTGCAAATGTCACGCTATTTTCACGTAATAAAACAGCACTAGAACAAGTACAAACAGAACTGAATACTGAGCAAGGTCAAAAGCATCGAGTACTCGTTGCTGACTTTTCTCAACCAGAACAAGTAAAAACAGTGATCAACAACCACGTTGACGCATTTGGCGGCTTTGATATTTTAATCAATAATACTGGCGGACCAGCACCAGGACCAGCAAATGTCGCTGGCGTAGATGAATTTATTAGTGCGTTTAATTTACATTTAGTCTCTAATCATCATTTAGTGCAAGCGCTCATTCCTGCCATGAAAGAAAAACAATATGGCCGTATCATCAATGTTATTTCCACTTCTGTTAAGCAGCCTCTCAATGGCCTAGGTGTTTCTAATACTATTCGTGGTGCAGTAGCAAGTTGGGCGAAAACCTTAGCGAATGAATTAGGAGAGTTTGGCATTACCGTGAATAACGTATTACCGGGCGCTACAGCAACAGCACGTTTAGACGCTATTATTTCAGGCAAAGCAAAAAAACAAAACATTTCAATTGAACAAGCCACCATCAACGAAAAAGCCATTATTCCTATGCGCCGTTTTGCACGCCCTGAAGAATTTGCGGCTGCAGCTGCTTTTTTAGCATCTCCAGCAGCAGGCTACATCACAGGTATTAACCTACCCGTTGATGGCGGTAGAACTTCTTGTTTATAACGTTTATTTAAACAACAGCAAGAGGAATAATCATGACATGTTCAAATAATATCATTGATAACTTTATTGATGGCCAATATCAGGCACCACTAAATAATCACTATTTAGATAATATTGAGCCCGCGACAGGTTTAGTTTATGGAAAAATACCAAACAGTGACAATGCAGATGTTGAGCAAGCTGTCGCTTCAGCTGAGCGTGCACTCCCTGCTTGGCGCGCATTAGAATTAGATGAACGTGCCGACTATTTAATCGCTATTGCCCAAGAAATTGAAAAGCAACTTGAACCACTCGCGCAGGCTGAGGCAACCGATAATGGCAAACCAGTTGCTTTAGCGAGAATGATAGATATTCCACGGGCAGCAAGTAATTTTAAATTTTTTGCCCATGCCTGTTCGCAATTTGCTAGTGAATCTCATGCAATGGCAGGTACAGCTATCAATTATACCTTACGCCAACCTGTGGGTATTGTTGGTTGTATTTCGCCTTGGAATTTACCACTGTATTTGTTTACCTGGAAAATTGCCCCTGCCCTCGCCGCAGGTAATTGTGTTATTGCTAAACCTTCTGAAATAACGCCGAAAACAGCGGCCATGCTTGGTGCAATTTGCCAAAAAATAGGTTTACCTAAAGGTGTTTTAAATATTTTACATGGCAACGGGGCTAGTGTTGGCTCTGCAATATGCAACCATCCTAAAATTAAAGCTATTTCATTCACCGGCGGCACGGCAACGGGGGCCGCAATTGCCACACAGCTGGCACCAAAATTTAAAAAACTCTCTTTAGAGTTAGGCGGTAAAAACCCGGCATTAATCTTTGATGATTGTAATTTTGAAAAGACCGTAGATGAAGTATTTCGCGCCAGCTTTGCTAACCAAGGTCAAATTTGTTTATGTGCCTCACGGTTATATATTGAACGTGGCATATATGAAAAATTTAAAAAGGCATTAGTCGCAAAAGCTAACGCACTCATTCCGCAGGACCCTTTAGTTAATGAAACTAAAATGGGCGCAATTGTATCCCAAGCCCACCTAGAAAAAGTACTCGGTTATATCGATTTAGCCCAAAAAGAAGGTGGTACTATTTTAGCTGGCGGCGAGCAAGTGCGATTGTCTGGTCGCTGTGCAGAAGGTTACTTTTTACAACCTACTATTATTGAAGGTTTAGCGAATAACGCGAGCTGTAACCAACAAGAAATATTTGGTCCTGTGATCACCCTACAAGTCTTTGATAACCAAGACCAAGCACTAACACTAGCTAACGAAAGCCAATATGGCTTAGCGGCAACCATTTGGACACAAAATATTGATAGAGCACACCAACTAGCCGAGCAAATAAATACTGGTATTGTATGGATAAATTGTTGGTTGTTACGCGATTTACGCACTCCATTTGGTGGCATGAATCACTCAGGTGTTGGCCGAGAAGGTGGTTTAGAAGCCATGCGGTTCTTCACTGAGCCCAAAAATGTTTGTATAAAATACTCATAGGTTTACACGATAAAATGAACCAGATTTGCCATAAATTTAAATCTTCAGGAGCAATATTTGCCAGCGTATTAGGCTGCAAATGGACGCTTATTTAATCTCCTTCCTTTGGAGTACTTCAGCGTGTTTCGATGATTTCGACATCCGCTCTATTTGGTTGTGCTCAAATCTAATTCAAACAGTGAAGAACAACGGTCTTTGATTGATTTTTGTCTACACTTATCATTACAAAAATAAAATAATAAATACATAAGGATCACTTATGAGCGATATAAAATCTAAAGCGTCTTTGTCCCCGAAAGTAATTAACGCTGAACAAGCACCAAAACCGGTTGGTTCATACCCTCACGCAAGACAAGTTGGCGATTTGCTCTTTCTTTCGGGTGTGGGTCCCCGAAAAGCAGGCACTAAAAAAATTCCCGGTGTAGAGCTTGACGAACAAGGCAACATTAAAAGCTACGACATTGAAGCGCAATGCCATAGTGTATTCACCAATATTCGTTTAATTCTTGAAGCATCGAATGCCCGTTGGATGGATTTAGTCGATGTCACGGTTTTCTTAACCAACATGGATGACGATTTCGCTGCCTACAATCGCATTTACGCAGAGTACTTTGCTGATAATCAACCTTGTCGCACAACCGTAGAAATCAATAAATTACCAACACCAATAGCGATAGAACTTAAATGTATCGCTGCGTTAAATCAAAACACTAAACCAAGCCGTAAAGTGATCGAGGAGTAATTATGCCAACGTTAAAAAATAGCATCGCTATGCCTTTTAATTTGCATGCATGGATAGACGAACATCGCCATTTACTCAAACCTCCTGTTTGTAATAAACAGATATTTGAACAAAATGATTTTATTGTCATGATCGTTGGTGGCCCGAATAACCGCACTGACTATCACTATAACGAAACACCTGAGCTATTTTATCAAATTGAAGGTGAAATGATACTTTCAGTTATCGATGCGGATGATGAAAATGGTGGACAGTTTGATCCTAAAAACTTCCATGATATAAAAATTAAAGCCGGCGAAATATTCTTGCTACCACCAAAAATGTTGCATTCTCCACAACGGTTTGAAAATAGCGTTGGTTTAGTGGTTGAGCAAAAACGAGCGAATAAACAAGAGGATGCACTTTTTTGGTTTTGCCCTAACTGCAAACACCCTCTCTACAGCGAAGCATTTTGTCTCGACAATATAGAAACTGACCTACCGAAAGTATTCACTCGCTTTTACGACACGCCGACTAATTGCACTTGTCAGCAATGTGGCACTACAGTGACCAAGGGATAAGTTATGCTTAAAATAGATATCCATACGCATATTTTACCGAAAACATGGCCCAACTTACGTGAAAAATATGGTTACGGCGGTTTTGTGAGTCTCGATCATCATAAATGTGGTTGTGCAAGAATGATGGTAGATGAAAAGTTTTTCCGTGAAATTGATCATAATTGCTGGGATCCGAAAATTCGCCTCGATGATTGTCAAAAACATCAGGTAGATGTGCAAGTCCTTTCAACGGTACCCGTTATGTTCAATTACTGGGCAAAGCCTAAAGATACTTTAGATTTATCCATGTATTTGAATGATCATATTGCTGGTATTGTTAACGATCACCCGAAACGTTTTGTCGGTTTAGGCACCCTGCCGATGCAATCTCCAGATCTTGCTATAAAAGAACTTGAGCGCTGTATGAAGATTGGCTTAGCGGGTATTCAAATTGGCTCACACATTAATGAGTGGAATTTAGACAACGAACAGCTATTTCCTATTTTTGAAGCCGCACAAGATTTAGGCGCTGCTGTTTTTGTACATCCATGGGACATGATGGCTAAAGAAAAAATGCCTAAATACTGGTTGCCATGGCTGGTAGGTATGCCAGCAGAGTCAAGCTTAGCAATATGCTCGATGATTTTTGGTGGCGTGCTGCAACGTTTACCGAAACTAAAAATTGCCTTCGCTCATGGCGGAGGCTCATTTCCGTCAACTATAGGACGTATTGAACACGGCTTTAATGTTCGTCCAGATTTATGCGCAGTTGACTGCCCGATTAACCCGCGAGATTTTCTTCCTCAAATTTATCTTGATTCATTAGTTCATGATGAATTGGCACTGAAATATTTAGTCGACTTGATGGGCCCTGACAATATTGCTCTAGGCACAGATTACCCTTTTCCGTTGGGTGAGTTAGAACCTGGGAAATTGATAGAAAACAGTCAGTTTTCTGATGATATCAAAGGTAAATTGCTCCATGGTTCAGCACTTAAATGGCTAGGTCTATCAAAAGAGCAATTCTTATGAGTTTGAAAATAAGCATCGAACTTCAAAATACTCGCTATCAAATAAATATGGCGAAATCATGGTCGATAGCCATTGCGGTTAATTTTAATCAGCCTACGAAACAGCCCAATCATTTTTCTGCAAATGCGGCATTAGCAAGCCCAATGCAAGCGGATGATTTTATTGGTGAAACCAAACAAGGTGGCAGCTGTAATGTAAATGAACTGACCATTAATCCACATTGTAATGGGACCCATACCGAATCTATCGCACATATTTGTGATTTCTCGGTTAGCAGTCCAGCTTTTGATAAAACTGACAATAAAACGGAAACAATAGTACAGACAATAGCACAGCTTAACATACCGGCATTAATGCCTTGCGCCGTCATTTCAATAACACCTGAATTAGCAATTCTAAGTGGTGAAAATTACAGTCCAGACTTTTATGAGCACGATTTAATCATCAGTCGTTCAGCGCTCAAACAAACGCTTGCTTGTTATGATGATGAACAACTACAAGCACTCGTTATTAGAAGCTTGCCGAATAGTACCAGCAAGCGACAGCAAGCTTATAACAATGGTAACCAACCAGCATTTTTTAGTCGTGAAGCCATTTTATATTTAAACAAGCGAGGCGTTGAACATATTGTTGTAGATGTACCATCTATTGACCGCTTGCATGATGACGGTTTAATGACCTGCCATCATTTATTTTGGCAAGTCAATGAAGGGTCCCACCAAGTAACTCAACAATGCTTAGTTAATAAAACCATAACCGAAATGGCGTTTATTGAAGATGAGATTTGCGATGGTTTTTATTTAATCAATATTCAAACACCCGCCTTTCATAATGACGCAGCGCCAAGTCGCCCGCTATTATTTGCAGCTGAAGAGTTTAGTACTACAGAAATGAGTAAAAACAATGAAAAATAATAACAACAAAACAACATTAGCATACGCCCAACAACTTGACCTTAATGATCCGTTAGCAAAGATACGCGAACAGTTTTCCATTCCTAAACAAGGTAATGGCGATGATGAATACTATTTCACTGGAAATTCCCTTGGTTTACAGCCTAAGCTTGCCCGAGAATATGTCATTGAATTACTCGACTCATGGGGACAACGTGGTGTCAAAGGTCATTTTGAAGGTGACTTTCCTTGGATGCCTTATCATGAATTTTTAACTGAGCAATCGGCATTATTGGTAGGGGGTAAAAATGAAGAAGTCGTGATGATGAATTCGCTCACCACCAATTTGCATTTAATGATGGTAAGTTTTTATCAACCCAAAGGTAAACGCTCAAAAATATTAATAGAAGATCACGCATTCCCTTCTGACCATTACGCCGTAGAGTCTCAGCTTAAACATCATCAACAAAATGTTGACGATAACATGCTTCTGTGGACACCCAGAGATGGCGAAGAGTTATTAAATTATGATGATTTGTACAAAATAATTGAACAACAAGGTGATGAAATCGCACTGATATTATTACCTGGTGTTCAGTATTACACAGGCCAAGTGCTTGATATGAAAACCATCACCGAAAAAGCCCACGCTAAAGGTATTATAGTCGGTTTTGATTTAGCCCATGCGGTTGGCAATATCGAACTTGAATTACATAACTGGCAAGTCGACTTTGCTTGTTGGTGTAGTTACAAATATTTAAACAGTGGTGCCGGCTCTGTTGCAGGTTGTTTTGTGCACCAAGTTCATAGCACGAACACCAACAGTGACACACAAGTGAATCGTTTTGCTGGTTGGTGGGGACATGATAAATCTACTCGCTTTAAAATGGAAAATAATTTTAAACCCATTGCTACAGCTGAAGGTTGGCAATTATCGAATCCTCCCGTGTTGTCATTAGCCGCTATACGTGGCTCACTTGATACCATTAAAATGGCCGGTGGCATTCATGAGTTGCGTAAAAAGTCACTCAAACTCACCCAATATATGACCGAATTGATCAGCTGTGAACTAGGCGATAAAATTCGTATTATTACCCCAAGCAATGAAAGCGAACGTGGCTGCCAGTTATCATTAATGGTCAATGTTGAAGGCCTTGACGGAAAAGCAATGTTTAATGCCTTAGAAGAAAATGGCGTAACAACCGATTGGCGTGAACCCAATGTTATTCGCGTTGCCCCAGTGCCGCTTTATAATCAATTCCAAGATATTTATCACTTTGTACGTATTTTGAAGGAGTGCTTAAAATGATCGTCCCACCATTAGCTAAACCAGCCAATGAAACTAACATCACCATAGCAGGTGCCGGCCCGGTCGGTGCTCTATTAGCGGTAATATTAGGACGAAAAGGCTACAATATTAACTTGTTTGAATCTCGCCCAGACTCTCGCGAGCATGATATATATCAGGGAAAATCAATTAACATCGCACTCTCTGACCGTGGTTGGTTAGCTCTTGAAACGGTAGGTATAGCTGAGCAAGTACGCCAAGCAGCTATTCCTATGAAAAAGCGTGTTATGCATGCCATTGACGGTACTATAACCGAACAATCTTACGGTAAAAGCGACCAAGCTATTTGGTCGGTTTCACGCGCTGGCATTAATGAACAATTACTCGATTTAGCCGAACAAGAAGCGAGCGTCGCGTTACACTTTGAAAAAAGACTTACCCACGTTGATTTCAACACTGGTTGTGCATCTTTTAGTTTTGATGTTGCACAAAGTAAAAGTCATGTAGAAATTGACGCTGATTATATTTTTGGTGCTGATGGTGCATTCTCAAAAGTACGTCGTCTTGCTCAAGAAACACCCCGTTTCAGCTATAGCCAGTCTTACATGCCTCAGTCTTATATAGAATTGACTATCCCGGCAAATGAAAATGAAACAGGCGATGCTCGCTTTAAAATGGAAAAAGAGGCTTTGCATATCTGGCCTAGAAAAGATTTTATGCTTATCGCCCTACCCAATCCGGATGGTACTTTTACCTGTACATTATTTTTAAATGATGAAAGTAGCTCTAACAATAACGGCAAAGTCGAATACTCATTCGATAGCTTAAAAGACCGGTGTAGCGTTGTTAAATTTTTCAATGAAAATTTTGCCGATGCGATGACATTATTAGAAAACCCAATTGATGACTTTCTGGCGAAATCTGCTAGCCCGCTCTTTTTGGTTAATGTAGATCCTTGGGTTATCAATAATAAAGTAGCCCTTATAGGTGACGCCGCTCACGCAATGGTGCCTTATTATGGCCAAGGCATGAATTGTGGCTTTGAAGATTGCCGAGAACTTGGCGAGCTTATTGACCAACATAAAGGTGAATGGAGTGATATTTTTCCCGCATATCAAAAGCAACGGAAAATTAATGCTGATGCCATAACCGAATTAGCCAAACGCAATTTTGTTGAAATGAGCGAGCTATCTGCCGATAGTAGTTTTCAGTTGCAGAAAAAAATAGAAGCGAGGTTTCATCAACTTCATCCAGATCTTTGGGTTCCGCTTTATTCTATGGTGACCTTCTGCCCGTATTTACCTTATTCACAAGCTTTAAAAATTGGTGAACAGCAAAAAGTTATCATGGCAAAAATCATGCAAATTCCCAATATAGAAACTTATTGGCAAGACGATTTCATCTATCAAAAACTGCAACAGCTTGTTCAGAGCCACTTAAAGCAAGAGGAAAATAAAAATGTCTAATACAGGCTGTCCTTTCAATGGCAATACAAATAAGCGTGAACTAGAACAAGATATTCATACCGACTTTAATGATGATATGTCGTATGGCGACTACTTGAAATTAGACCAAGTATTATCTGCTCAACAACCTTTATCTAAAGAGCATGATGAAATGCTGTTTATAGTGATTCATCAAAGCAGTGAATTATGGCTAAAACTGGCAGGACATGAATTAGCAAAAGCCGTAGAATGTTTACGAGCCAACGACTTTGGTCCAGCATTTAAAGTCATTGCCCGCGTAAAACAAATATTTATACAGCTGACCCAATCTTGGAATATTCTCTCAACACTTACCCCTGTTGATTATTTGAAATTTCGTGACGATTTAGGCCGTTCATCAGGTTTTCAGTCACACGGTTATCGAAAACTAGAGTTCCTTTTAGGTAATAAGAATAGTGATATGTTGAAAGTACACCAGAAAAACAATCAAGCTCATCAAGAGCTTGAATCGCTACTTAATAACCCCAGCTTGTACGACGAAGTGATTGCAGCATTGGTAAAAGCGGGCTTTACTATTGACGATACAGTGCTAAATCGGGATGTTACGCAAGCCTATCAAAGTAATGAAAGTGTCGTTAAAGCATGGCTTAGTGTATATCAGCAACCTGAGAAATATTTCGAGCTCTACGAACTTGCCGAAAAACTTGTTGATATAGAAGACTCATTTCAGCAATGGCGCTTTAAGCATATGTATACAGTTCAGCGAATTATTGGTTACAAACAAGGAACGGGGGGATCTACAGGGGTTAGCTTTTTGAAAAAAGCGCTAGATGTTAGTTTTTTTCCTGAGCTATTTGAGGTGAGAACACACTTATAATATTACTTCTTTTACCTGAGCCTAATATTCAGTTTTTCTATTTGTTGTATATTAGGCTTCACTCAGTTATTTCAAAAAACATTGTTTACAAAGTAATCACAATTATTACACCTCATCAACAATATTGATAACACATTGAAACCTATAGATTTACCTAGAAAATCGACAAACATAAACAAATTTAAAAATAATAATTCTATGTATACTTGTTCTAAATCAAAAGAACGTTATCAAGAATTGTAATTGGTTGAGCTTTACATTATTTTTAACCTGCAGGAGCAATAATTACAGGGTCAACCAAAATTATGAAATTTGAAAACATTTCTTTTAAGCAAAAAATATTTATCTTATTAGCCATTCCCCTTTTTGGCTTTTTATTTTCTAGCGTATCATCAATGCTACAAGGTATTGCTAAAACACAAGAAATGAGTCAACTGGCTCGGTCAACTAAACTTTCTACGGTTTATAGTGATTTAGTTCATGAATTACAAAAAGAACGTGGCATGACCGCTGGTTTCTTAGGCTCTAAAGGGACTAAGTTTGCAAACAACCTTAGTCGTCAAAGAATAAGTGCCAACGATAAAAACGCCATTAGAAAGAACTACTGGCGCGATAATGCATTTGAAGATTCCAAAATCAAAGCACTTAACAGTAATATCGACAAGCAATTAAGCCAACTCAGCAGTATAAGAAGTCAGGTTGACCAACAAACAATTTCTACAGCAAAAGCAATAAACTACTATACCAGTACAAACAAATTATTATTGAGTATCTCAACACTCATTTCTGAAATAAGTACCGATTCACAAGTGTCTAAAGAAGTTGTTGCCTATTACAACTTTATTCAAGGAAAAGAGCGTGCTGGTATTGAACGTGCGGTATTAAGCAATACCTTTAGTGCGAACAAATTTAGCGAAGGTATGTTCGTTAAATTTATCACGCTAGTATCAGAGCAAAATACTTATATGTCGAGTTTTACCGCTTTTGCCAATACCAACAACAAAACGTTTTACCAAAAACAAATAAACTCCCCCGCAGTGATTGAAGTTTTAAGATTAAGAGAAATCGCTTTAGAAAAAGCACAGGGAGGGGAATTCGCTATCGATGCAAATCACTGGTTTGAGCAAGCAACAAAACGTATTGGACTATTTAAAAAAACAGAAGCTCAATTGAGTAAAAGTTTATTAGACTTAGTTGAAAGCAAAAGTGACAACGCCTTTACCTCAATGCTAGTTAACATCATTATTAGTTCATCATTGATTATTATTTCATTGCTGTTAAGTGGCTTTATTATTAAAGAACTGAGTATGCAGGTTAAAGACTTAACCTTAGTGATGAACACTGTTAGGGACGATAACGACTTAACGGTAAGAGCAAAACATATTTGTGAAAGTGAAATGGGACAAATCGCACTTTCTCTTAATTTAACGTTAGAAAAATTTTCAGGTGCGATGGATGAAATAGCAACGTCAAGTACCACTTTAGCATCAGCAGCAGAAGAAACATCACAAACCTGTGAACATAATTCTGAGTCAATGCTTGCTCAACAAGCTGAAATTGGTCTTATTGCTACGGCTATTGAAGAACTATCAGCGACAGTCAAAGAAGTTGCGGGTAATACTCAACTTGCAGCTGATTCTGCAAAAGATGCAGACGAACAAGCACAAGGTGGTTTAGACGTTGTGCAAAAGTCATATCACTCTATTGAAGAATTAGCGGGAGAAATAGCTGATTTAGCAACAAGGATCACTAATTTGCATGAAAGCAGTAATAATATAACGAAGGTAGTTGATGTAATAAAGTCAGTTGCCGAACAAACTAACTTACTTGCTCTGAATGCTGCTATTGAAGCGGCAAGAGCCGGAGAGCAAGGTCGAGGCTTCGCAGTAGTGGCTGATGAGGTTCGCACCCTTGCTCAGCGTACACAGCAATCAACCAGTGAAATAGAAAATTTTATTACTTCACTTCAAACCGATGCAAATGCCGCATTTAGCGTTATTGAAACAAGTCAAAATATGGCTAATGAAGCCGTTGTAAATTCTAAAAATGTTGAAGAAACACTCAGCGGTATAACGTCTTCTGTCAGTAATATATTTGCAATGACAGAACAAGTTGCGGCTGCCGTTGAAGAGCAGGCAATGGTTACTCAAGATGTTGCTAAAAACGTTGTGAGCGTTGAGGAAAAGTCCATGCAATCAACTACAGGGGCAACTCAAATAGCCGCAACGGCAAAAGAACAAGCAAATTTAGCGACGACTTTACAAGATATATCGATTGCTTTTAAGATTTAAGTACGCCTAAAGATTCGTCTTTTCTTGCCACCCATGGCACCACGACGTACCGTTCACCCTAAACATAAAAGGCACTCAAATGTAATATTTGAGTGCCTTTTTCATCTATACCAATTTGAGTAATTAACGGGTCTATTTTTTCATTTTAACCATTAAAAATGACCTGTAAATTAATCAATTGGGTATTAATCAATTTAAGCTTAATTTTTTACTGCATTAATCTCTAATTTTTTATTACCATCTTTATCACGTTTTTTACGTGCTTTATCAGACTTCAATTGCATCTTACGCTTTTGCAAATTTGAAATGTCTTGTGGCATAGGTTTACGAGGCATACGTTCATCAGCCATTGCCGCTTTATATAAAAAGCCAGCTAAGATAACAGATGCTTGTTTTAAATCAGCTTCGACAACATGGTCAATAGAATCAATATGAGTATGGTGTAAACGAGAGCCATAATCTAACTTGTCTTGAATAAACTGAAAGCCAGGTAAGCCTACATCATCAAAAGATTCGTGATCTGTTCCACCAGTGCTTTTATTAGTAACCGTGCCTGTGCTTAAGTCTGAATATGGGCTGAACCAGCTACCAAATATCGATTTTGCTGCAACATTGCCTTCAGTATAAATCCCTCTGAAACGCCCGCTGCCATTATCCATATTGAAATATACTGAGAATTTATCATGATCGGATTTAGTTTCAATCGGCCAACCCTGATCTTTCCATAAGTAACTTGGTAGTGCTCGTTCATTCTTATCACTCGGTTTTGGACGAGTGGCAAAATGTTCATCAACATAAGCAGCGGAGCCAAATAAGCCTTGTTCTTCACCTGACCATAAACCTATGCGTATCGTACGTTTCGGTTTAAAGTCTAATGCTTGTAGAATACGAACCGCTTCCATAGAAACTGCAACACCAGCGCCATTATCAACAGCACCATCGCTAGCATGCCAAGAATCTAAATGGCCACCCACCATAACGATCTCTGGGTTATCATCACTGCCAGGTATTTCTGCAATGGTATTATAGGCATTACGGTCTTTATCATGAAAACGCGCATCAATATTGAGTGACAATTTAGGTGTTTTGCCATTATCAATCATACGAGATAGCAAATTATAATGTTCAGCTTCGATAATAAGTGCCGGCACTGGGAATGTTTTTCCTACCCGGTGGTCACTACCAAAAACATTAATTAAGCCACCTTGACGCCAGCTGCGATAAATAACCCCTGCAACTTTTTCTTCCTTTAAAAAAGTACTTAACGCTTTACGGAAATTATAACGTTGCATTGCGCTGTCTCTGCGGTCAGCCGTAACCCAAGGAGAGTGGCTTGGTGAGCGCATCACATCAAATTTTTTAAGTTTTGATAATTCTCCAGAGTCATAACGTTTGAACACACTATTTTCAGGCGCTTCAATATTTTTTCCTGCGCCCATCATAATAATTTTACCTTTGAGCTTACCTTTATATTGCTTTAAGTCTGCAATTGAAGCAGCATCAAAAATAACAACATCACCTTTTACTTCACCTTTAGTACCGGGAGTCCACGCAACAGGAATTCCGTGTAAAGAGACTTCTCGTGGGCTAAGTAAGTCAATAGACGCTGAGTCATGAGACCAACCACGACCAAACTCGAAAGGGTCTAAATATGCATTTTTAAGGCCCCATCCCTTAAGTTTTTCTAAGGTCCAGTCATTCGCTTTTTTCATTTGAGGTGAACCAGATAAGCGTGGTCCAATTTCATCAGTTAATTGCTCTAAAGTGTGCATAACTTCAGAATTATAAAAACCTTCAGCTCTTATTTTATTGGCCATATCTAAATCATCTCCTGCATACGCAGTTGATAAAGAAAGACACAATAAAGTTAATCCAAATTTTTTCATTATTATTCCCTGTTTATTATAATTTTTGTCTCCAACAATTTAAAACAAAAAAGCACAATAAAATAGCTTGATAAGACGAAATCCATTGAATTAGAGACCATTGACTCGTAAAGGAGCTAACAATTTCTTTTATTTCATCTTGCACTATTCACTTACGCATTAAAATTTCAATAAATCATCAATTTTATTGACTATATAGTCAACAATGTATCAATCTTGATAAAATTAGACTATGGTACGATTTATAAAAAACATAGCTAATTAGACGTTTATATAATTTCGACTACGCTAAATAGTATTGAAATAATAATAAAATTAAATTTACCTATAAAAACATCGTACTCTTGGAGAAAACTAATGAATTTGTTCAAAAATTCCCCTTTAGCTACAGCGGTCAAGCTTGCTGTATTAACATCCTCAGTTGGATTTTCTGCAGCTAGTTTAGCTGAAGAAGTAAAAGAAAAAGTTGTTGGCTTAGAAGTCATCGAAGTAACAGCACGTAAACGAGTAGAGAATGTTCAAGAAGTGCCTATCGCGGTAAGTGCTCTTCAAGGTGAAAAACTTAATAATTTAAGTTCAGCAGCGATGGATATTCGATTTCTAAACGCTCGCGTGCCAAGCCTTTCTGTTGAGTCTTCTTTTGGCCGTACTTTTCCTCGTTTCTATATGCGCGGACTAGGTAATTCAGATTTTGATTTAAATGCTTCACAGCCCGTTTCTTTAGTCGTTGATGAAGTCGTACAAGAAAATCCTATATTAAAGGGCTTCCCTGTTTTTGATGTTGGTCGTGTTGAAGCGCTTAGAGGCCCACAAGGAACACTCTTTGGACGTAATACACCCGCAGGTTTAATTAAATTTGAATCTGTAAAACCTTCGCAAGACTTTGATGGTTTTGCATCTCTTTCATATGGTAGCAAAAACACTGCTGACTTACGTGCTGCAGTAGGTGGCGGTTTAACGGATAAGTTATCCGCTCGAATTTCTTTGCTGAATCAAACTAGAGATGACTACATAGATAATAAAGCACCTGGTTTTGAACAAAATGATGTCCTAGGTGGTTATACCGATAAAGCGGCTCGCATTCAATTTCTTTACGAAGGTGATGATTTTAATGCGTTATTTAATTATCACATGCGTGACTTAGACGGTAAGCCTGTTGCTTTTTATGCAAATGCATTTAAGCCAGCAAGCAACGAACTTGTCGACAATTTTGAAAGAAATACCGTTTACCATGACTCAGCTGCACGCGCGACTCAGCAAGTTGAAACCTCAGGCGCAAGTTTGAAATTAACGTTTGATTTAGGTGAATATACCCTGACTACAATTTCTGGCTATGAAACAGCAGAGCTGTATTCTCGTGCAGATGTTGATGGTGGTTATGGCGCTGTTTATGCTGAACCATCAGGGCCCGGCTTGATCATGTTAGATTCAGAAACCGCTGACGCTATTCCAGATCATGAACAATTAACACAAGAAATTCGCTTAGCCAGTAACTTCGATGGCCGGTTTAATTACCAAGTCGGTGCTTTTTACTTTAATGAAGACCTAACAATTGAAAGCTTTGCCTTCGATCCTTTATTTAGTAATGGTGCTCAAACGGGTTATGTTATTCAACAACAAGAAACGTCGGCATGGGCTGTTTTTGGCTCATTTGATTATGGTCTAAACGAAAAAACATCAGTAACTTTAGGTTTACGTTATTCTGATGATGATAAAGACTATAGCAACCAAAGAACAAAATCACCGCTTGCTTGGTTAGGTTTTCCTGATGAAGTATCCGGCGAAACAAACCCGAATGATTCACATGTGAGCTGGGATATCAGTGTCTCTCATAAATATACGGATGACATAAACGTCTATGCACGAGTCGCTGATACATTTAGAGCGCCAAGCATCCAAGGTCGTTCGTTATTTGCATTTGGCGATGGTATCTCTGTTGCTGATTCTGAGACTATTTTATCTTTTGAATCAGGTATTAAATCAGATATTCTCGACGGCTTCGGGCGAATTAATGCATCAGTATTTTATTTCACAATGGATGATCAACAGCTAACATCTGTAGGTGGTGGCGGTAATACCGCAAGCTTACTTAATGCTAAAGAAACCACGGGTTATGGTTTTGAGATTGATTCAGAATTTGTACTGAATGATTATTGGATGGTCACTGCAAGTGTTAGTTATAACAATACCGAAATCAATGATAGCGATTTAGCCGTTGCCGCATGTAAGTTATGTACAATAGAAGATAGCTTTTACACTGACGACTTCGGTAATAAGTTTGCGCAAGTTGATGGTAACCGTTTACCACACGCTCCTGAGTGGATTTTTAACTTTACGGCACGTTATTCTCTCGAAATAGGTGACGGAGAATTCTATGCTTATACTGATTGGTCTTATCGTGACGACATTAACTTCTTCTTATACGAATCAAAGGAGTTTAATGGCAAGTCTTTATTCGAAGGTGGCGCTCGCACTGGTTATACATGGGATGGCGATGATAAAGAGTATGAAGTTGCGTTATTTGTACGAAATATAACGGATGAACAACTTGCGATTGGTGCTGTTGACTTTAGTAACAATACGGCAATTGTTAACGAAGGACGCTTTTTTGGTGCTGAATTTAAAGTAAACTTTTTCTAAATAAAATTAAACACGTAAAGTGTATTTAAAAGTAGGCGGCTATTCTTAGTCGCCTTTTTTATGCCTAATTCACATATATACCTGTAGTCATTCAAACTGTGATTTTTTATTCGTTTAAAAATCTAACTCAAAAAGCAATTCAGCTAAGTCAGGTTGCCACTGAAAGTCTGTTAACTTTATCCGACTACCAATAACGACAACCTGTTCATCTTGTAGTAACTCTTTTTGTTTGATGAAGTGTTCATTTTCAACAGGGAAGGAAATTTTTCCTTGAGAATTGATCACTCGATACCAAGGTACGTTTTGCCCTTTCCAACCTATGTCAGGTACTTTCCCCAGCGCCTTCCCTACTAACCTTGCTCTTCCTGGTAACCCAGCTAAATCGGCCACTTGTCCGTAACAAGCAACCTTGCCATATGGAATTGACTGCACCGTTTGCCAAATTTGCTGATAATGAGGATTTATATTCTGGTTGGCTTGATTGTGCATTGATGCTCAACTCCTAAAATAGGTTACATTATTTAAAGCACTAACAAGACGACTAATCGTCTTTAAAAAGTCCGGTATAAGTCGCCGTAGTATTTGACTTAGTTGCCCGATACATGCCTTTCGTATTAAAAGGTAAGCTGATATTACCTTTCGTATCAATGATAATCACCCCACCGGTGCCACCCACAGGCATTAACACATCATGAATAACTTCATTTCCTGCTTGTTCAATAGTTTTACCTTGATACTGTACTCTTGCACAAATATCAGCGGCAACATTATAACGAATAAAATATTCACCATGTCCAGTAGCAGAAACTGCACAAGATTGGTTATCAGCAAACGTTCCCGCGCCAATCACCGGCGAATCACCAATTCGGCCGAAGCGTTTGTTAGTCATACCACCGGTTGAAGTTCCTGCGCTGATATTTCCTTGTTTATCAAGGGCAACTGCCCCAACAGTCCCGACTTTAAACTCTACAGGTAATGCGTTATGCGCAGCTTGATAAGCTTTATTTCCTATATCACTTTTATGATATTGTTCAGCTCTTTTCATTTTTTCTTTTGCACGTTGCAGTGATTTATATCTTCTTTTTGTATCAAAGATTTTGTTATTGACCAATGCAATACCTTGGGTTTGAGCAAACTGCTCTGCGCCATCACCACTTAACATTACATGTACTGATTTATCCATGACTAATCGCGCTAAATTAATGGGATTTTCAATATGTTTAACGCCAGCCACCGCACCTGCTTGTCGATTTTTACCAAACATAATGGATGCATCCATTTCATGTGTTTCATCATAAGTATAAACAGCACCTTTACCGGCATTAAAAAACGGCGAGTTCTCTAATATATTAATCGCTGTAGTTACGGCGAGTAAACTTTCACCACCTTGTGCTAACACCTCATAACCCGCTTCTACCGCTTCTTTTAGCTTCGCACGATATGCTTTTTCTTTTTCTGGAGTAAATCGACTTTTATCAATGGTACCTGCCCCGCCATGAATGGCGATGGCGAAAGGCACTTCCTTAACCATAGCCGATGAAGAGAATGATGATAATAATAGATAGGCTAAAATTGATTTTTTTATTGCAAGCTTCATTAATAGTGATCAACGTTAAAAAGAATGATAAACACTATTAAATTGTATTTTAATAAATAAAACAATCTGTAAATACAAATATATTACCGACTTAAACGGTAAATTTCAGCGGTTAGCGGTTAACAGACTTAGCACTGGAAAAATTATTGGCATTCAATTATTCATTATTATTTATTGCCATAAAAACTAGAGTGAACCGTATCCCTTACAATGTAAATGAACGTATAAATATATTTCAAAACATTTGTTGATAATAATAACCTTCTATGAAAGACTAAAAACCAACCAATTATTAACAATTAAACTACAACTTAATAACCAAATATTAGTATTCTACAGTTTAAAAGGAATACTTATTTATTATGAAATTGACTGAACGATATATTAGTGGCGTTTATGTCCCAAATGAAAAATTTGAATATTGAAATAATAAGCAAGATATTAATCAAAGCATAATATTTCATTGAAACTAAAAATACCCAGAGCCTTTATAATTAGAGTAATCGTTAAGTATTTTGGTATATATTAAGATAAGGATATTTTAAATATGAATAAATCACTAAAAATATTAGTTAACCTTTCAATTATCTTGTTATTGACGACAAGAACTAGCCCTTCTATTGCTAACACAAAGAATAACACGTCGTCTCTCCCTAAAATTGCTAATTCAGAGGTCAGTACATCAGTTATTCCTGTCAGTTACTCGTTGAATTGGAGTATGTCTTCGATGTATGGGAATCCAATTAATGCGGCTACACTTTTTATGGCATTCTATGATAACTCAGGAAACTTACATAGCTCAAGTGTAATGCCATATTTGCCAAAAGTACTACGATACCCTATCGATTCTCAAGGATTAATGGTTCATTTAACAGGTATGGTCGTTGACAATAAGTACGTTCATTCGAATCAAAAGATCACGTCATACATGAAGACTCTTGGATTTGCTAACCTGAATAAACAATCTAGCAGTCAAAGTGATGAACCAATTAATTTAATTGCCAATCCATTAGTAAACAACTCAATGCCAATGGAAATTGACTTTGATTATTTTGCAGCCGCATTAAGTGCTGTGTCAGAATTTGGGATAAATTTTTGTTCACAAGAATCTATTACATTGCACTGTAAGTTGACTTGGAGTTACGTGCAACCAGACATTTTAGTTTTAAACGCTGTTATTGACGAAGAAAAAACAGTGGGTATTACTAAGATTGCAATACGAGATTTTCAAAAGGATATTATCAATAACAACAATAAGTAGGGAAACTAAATGAAAAAATTACTATTAGTAACACTTTGTGCTCTTTCAACCAGTTCAATAGCAAATGATAACGATGGACATCTGTCACAGTCTTTTTGAACCCCCGATAGACTCTGGGTTACACAGATAGATGCTTACAATAATATACAGACAATTAAGCTTGTAGATTATACAAACCTCCCCAAGAAAATTAGAAAAAAAATGAAAGGATTTGATAAAAGGGGTAATTGTAAAAAGAGAAAATATAGAAAAAGAGATATTACACCTAGAACTTTCTAATTATAGTAAAAAACAATTAAATAGCATTTTAAAGCTTATTCCTGATTATTCTGGAATGGTAAAAGGAAATATTAAAGTTCGTTTTGAGTACTTAAGCATCCATTTTTGATAGTTACAATCATAATTTATTATTCAAAGTTAGCTTCATCCGTAAACTAAGACGTGTTTCAATCAATTTATTTATCAAAATAAATCACATATTATTCAATACGTTAGAGTAGCCAGCAACCTATCCCTTTAAATTTAAGTTACACATTTAATCCCTGTGTCTGTATAATCGCGCGCAATTGATAAATCAGCTTAAAAGCATAACAAGGGAGCATCCTATACTCCAAGCAAACAACATCACCCAGCAATTTGGAGCTAAACCTCTTTTTGAAAACATTTCGCAAAAATTTGGTGGCGGTAATCGTTACGGTTTAATTGGCGCTAATGGTTGTGGTAAATCAACACTAATAAAAATACTCG
>Ga0209291_1000152_pt1 | contig 67889 bp, 53 predicted proteins | sample GOMGulsemesocosm_FD_184633 | JGI IMG/M metagenome (GOLD analysis project Ga0209291, IMG submission 184633) | Methane-oxidizing microbial communities from mesocosms in the Gulf of Mexico - GOM9B Gulf of Mexico (SPAdes) (version 2) | ecosystem: Environmental > Aquatic > Marine > Cold seeps... | reverse complement strand
TGTGAAAGCTATATGTTTATCAGAAGCTTTATAAAGTTTTTTGTAATCTACAGAACATTTTTTAAAGCTAATTTAGCTAAAAGTTTTGCCGGTGTGATGAAATTGGTATACATAGGGGATTCAAAATCCCCCGTCGAAAGACGTGGCGGTTCGAGTCCGCCCACCGGTACCACATATTGAAGCCCTGATTCGAAAGAGTTGGGGCTTTTTTTATGTTTGAAAGATAATGTTATAATTAATTAGTCATCAAATGGTATTAAAAAGGTTTTTACATGGCATCGACAGCACACGCACTTCATATATTAGTTAAGCACAAAGAAATTGCAGAAGATATTATGAAGCAACTAGGTAAAGGCGCTAAGTTTCAAACGTTAGCTAAAAAATACTCGTCATGTCCGTCTGGTAAAAAAGGGGGGGATTTGGGCGAGTTTAAACGAGGTACAATGGTACCTCAGTTTGATAAAATAGCATTTAATGGTGCGATATTAGAGCCTCACCTTGTTAAAACTAAATTTGGTTGGCATGTAGTTAAAGTACTGTACCGCACTTAAATTACAACTCGTACTTTTGATAATGCTTGTTGTTTTCAAAATCACGACTGAGAATGAAGTGACGGTCAATTCCGCCTTATGACACTGAATATGAAAGCCCTGATTCGAAAGAGTCGAGGCTTTTTTGCATCTACGCATCGATTATTAGTTATCAATAAAATTATAGGCAAGTGGCGTATTTCAAACATAATACTATGAAGCACGATAGAGTTGACTCATATCATCGTTTATACGTTGACGAAGGTTGGACCAAAATGTGTTGAAATTTTCAAAGTAAAAACGCCTAACAAATAATAAGTTGAAAGCAATATCATATGAAAGCTAGCTTGGACATTATACCGCGGATATTAAGGTTTATATTACAATTCACGTATAGATGCTCAATCTTTTTTTGATTAAATGTTATACTCAAATTACGAGTAATTGGTTTGATTTTAAACCTTATATGTACATAGTGCCGAGCACAATTTATAAATTGCCTAACTACAATTGTAATGCTCGTAAATGGTGTGGTTTTTTCAAACGAAATGTCTATCAACAACGAATTGGATCTTAATTTTGTTTGATTTTTCTAAAAAGTAAGACACTGATAAATTCAGGCATTTACCTTAATTCATTAGGAAAACTTATGTTAAATAAGAAACACTTTGTTGTCTGTACCCTGTCTACAATCTTACTTACAGCTTGTGGTGGCGGTGGCTCTTCCGATAAATCAAACGATAATCTTCCATTACCTAACTTTTCTTTATCGATAAGTGATGCTCCTGTTGATGAACTTTCAGCCGTTGTTGTATGTTTTAACCAAATTGAATTAAAAGGTGGTGGAGGGGATGTAACTTTCACGGTTGGCGATGAAGCAGAATTAATTCCTGCCAATGATTTGTGTTTAGATAATAGTGGTGATGTCATCCCTAATACGGTAGGGATAGACTTAAAACAATACACAGGTAGTGATTCTATTGCATTGATAGAAGACATAACTATTGGGGCTGGAGATTACTCGCAATTACGTTTAATCATGAGCGATGGCTCTTACGGTACTGATGCAGAAACGAATGAAAAAATTGGTGTGACGGTCCCTTCAAATGAGCTTAAATTAGATGGGTTTACTGCAACGATAGGTGGAATGTTAGATTTTACGCTAGAGTTCGATCTAAAAAAAGCGATGACAAACCCCGTAGGTCAGGCTGGTTATTTTCTTAAACCTCGTGGAGTTAGATTAGTTAATAATAACGAAGCGGGTCATATTAATGGAATCGTTGCTGAAACGTTATTAATTGATAATCAATGTACGCCGCTTTCTGATTCAATAGCAAGCGTAGCCAGTGTCTATATATATGAAGGCGCAGATGTCGCTATTGAAGCTTTAGAAGATAACGGTGGTGACGAAGGTAATGACTTACCTTATGCAAGTGCGGCAGTTATTTTTGATACTGAACAGACCAGTTATAACTTTGAAATTGGGTTTATTACCGCAGGCGAGTATACCATTGCGGTAACTTGTGATACCGAAGATAACCCTGAAATTGACGAAGAGATAAGTTTTATTACGTCACAAAATGTATCTGTTGTTGCTAGCAACACTCCCATAGAAGTTAACTTTTAAACCATCAATATATTAGCGTTAATTAATGCACCGGTGATGTTACAGGTGCATTTTCATTTAAATTATTTATGTAGACTTGTCTACGCTCATTCAAATTTAAAAGCACTCGAACAACATAGGCTAAAAGGAAAGTGACCCTGTAATAAAGTTTGTGTAACTGCTTATCATCATTAGTAGCCATATAGGCTTTAGGGTCGATAGACTCGATATAAAAAGAACTGCGAGTTTCTTCTAGCAAGCGGCTAAATCAGTTAATAATGAAGCTGACTTAACTCATCTTTGTAAAATGTTTACTGAGGTTACCATTGAAATATAAATATTTTTGTCTGAACTATGTTCCACCTTTCCGGAGATGTTTATTGTATCGGTAACGTTTATACTCAGATTAATGTTACTGAGCAAACTGCCGTTTATAAATTTCACGGCTCAATGGAACCTGCTGGCCATTGGTCAGTTCAATACTATATTTACCTGCACCATGTTTGATCACTTTGCTGATTTTTTCTTGCGGGACAATATATGACCGATGAATTCTAATAAATTGTGCTGGTAAGGTTTTAAGTAATTTATCGCAGCTTTTATCGTGTAAATATCTATACTCATTATTGGTATATATCTCTGCATAATTTCCAGACGCTTGAATATAGTCGATATCTTGCAAGGCGAGTAAATTGACCTTACCTTTGGTTTTTATCGATAGGTATTTTAATTGTTCTCGTTGAGTAAATTCATCATTTAAAAAACGTTCGACGGCGAGTTGAAATCGCTTTTCCATAATGGGCTTCGTTACAAAATCTAGAACGCCATAATCAAACGCTTGAGCCGCTTTTTCGGGAGTTGCTGTGATCACTATCGTTTTAAAAGACGCGGCTACGGCTAACTTTAAAAGCTCGAAACCGTTTTCTCCATTGACATTCAAATCAAGAAATAACAAATCAATTTCGTGGTCGAGCATTGCTGTTTTAGCTGAAGTTAAGCTATAGGCAATGATAACTTTGCTGTTTGGTAAGTGCTTTAAAGTTAAATCTTCGATACGCTCTGCCACCAAAGTAACGTCTTCCACTATGAGCACTTTCATCTTGTTCCCTTTATTTCGATAGAGGTTTTCCAGCCACCGGCTACCTTTCCTGAACAGAGTGTCCATTGACCCGGTTTCCAAGCTTCTAGTCGCGCTTTTAAATAGTTTAGTCCAGAGCCGCCAGGCTTTTTGTTATTATTCTCAACTACTTTACCATTATTGAATATGCTATAAATTACACTGTTTTCGGTTAGCGTTTTATTTAATATAAATTCAGCGCTTTCATTACCTGAGTAGCCGTGAGTAATGCCATTTTCAACCAAGGTATGAAAAATAGCGGGAGGCACTTCTTCTTCACCCAATACACCTTCGACTTTTAATTGGTAACTCGCCTTTTGTTGAATGCTCATGATCGTTAAGTGCGTGCGACACATATCTATTTCTTGTTCTATCGGTACTAAGCTTTGCTTGCTCATAATCGTTAATAGATGGAACTCTTCTGACAATGCCTCAATCATTTTTCCGGCTTCTTCTGGTGCTTTGTGGACCAATTGTTGAAGTGACATTAGTGAGTTCATTAAAAAGTGGGGCTGAATGTGCTTTTGTACAAACTGATACTCCAATTGTGCGAGTTTGAGCTGCGTTTGATTGAGTTGCCTAATTTTACTTAAAATACCTTTCGCTGAACTAAATATCATCAACAAGGCAAAGAGTATCATGCCTAAATTATCGAGCTTAAATACTAGTGACGTGATTAACGTGTGACTATAAACAAAATCATAGCTTTCAATGAGGTCGTATTCGTCGACAAAATTAAATGCTGCGACCAATACTAGAGAACTCATTATAACTCTTTTTTTACCGCCTTTGTTGAACTCAGCAAAAATGCTGTAAGCTAGCGCAAGAAAACTCAGTCCTAAGGTGTTTTTCAGGTGATAAATTTCAGAAAAAACACAGGCTGCAATAAATAATACGGTTACCCCAACGAAGTGTTTTCTGACAAGTTGGTATTCAAAGTGAACCACCCCTAACAGGCATGCATATATACAGCCCTCTAATGTGTTTCGTAAATCTAAATTGTCCATAAATGAGGCGGTATTGAGGAAGCCGTTCCAGTAAAGTGCTTCATTGGCCATTAAAATAAAATTGAATGCGAATACGCTTGCCAGCAAAGCAAAAACAGGTTTGCGTTCAAGTGAGAAAAATAACGCAAGATTGACGAGCATAGCGAAAATAAAAATCCCCGAAAATAACAAGGGGGCAGTCGACATGATGGTTGATTGTTTGTTTAAGTCGAAGAAAGAGCCAAGAGAAAGATCTCTGAAAACCACCCCTTGTTGATGATGATAATTAGAAAACAACACTGTGATGTAATTCTCGCCATCTTTTAGCATATCTGCGGGAATAGGTAGCCTGAGTAAGCTTTTTCCCGTTACTTCATTTTGCTTTGAATTGCCGACAATTCCATTTTGTAACAGTAACTGACCATTAAGAGTAACTTCCGCGGCATTGATGCTACTACGTAGTTGTAACCATATATCGCGTTGTTCAATAACTGTTTGGTTGGTGTAAAACGATAATGAAATAAACCATTGATTTGACTCTTTACTGGCGATATCGAAAATACTGCTTACATTAAGGTTTTGTCCTACTCTTTGCTTGTCTTCACCTTTATACAGGGTCACTACATTGTATGTGGTTAAGTCAATAACCTCACCTTGATATATGGGTAAGGAGATGTCTTGAGAAAAACATGGCTGAAAAAACATTATACTCAAGAGTATTGTTAACAGCTTTCTAAAATGTATCTTCAAAGTGTGACCCTAGCTTTTATGTTAATTATAAACTATTTATTGCTGGCTAATGTTAACGCTAAAACTCTTTGGTAGTTTTGCCGATAATAAGCTATATCCTCTTTAGATTCTTTATTATATTTCGCTATTTCATAAGCATGTTTAAATTGCTTTGATGCTGTTTTATAGTCGCCCATGTGTTCTAATATCTCACCATAACTGTCAAGCGGATTCGACAACTCTGGGTAGAGAATAGTGGCGAGTTTTAATAAGTATAGTGCTTGCTGGTTTTCTATTTTCTGCATATGCCGTCCACCCATGTTATTGAGTAGATTCGCATCAGGCTTGTTTTTACTTGTTGGGTTAAATGACTTACTAATACCATGCTCAAACCAGTGTTCAAGAAAGCTCTTATTATTAACGAGCTTTTTATCATCAGGATAATAGTGATTCATTATTTTGTATAGCGTTTGCAGTTGTGGCAAATTTTGAGAAAAATTGACGTAGTAACTTTCTTGATTACTCAGCTCTCGCCTTTTAGGGATCACCTGGTAACCAAATTCTTCACTTATGCTGTCATAATGATTAACGACCATGGCAAGCGACATTTTTTCATAATCATTGCCTAATTTCAGTGGCGCATATAAATGCTTAAATGCTAAATGCTGACCAATAAATGGCGTAGATTGATGACCATCAACCACATGAAAATCAAAATTAAAGCGCAAACCCGTAGGGGCAAGCTCTTCAAAAATTTGCTTTGTTTCGGCAAAGGCATCGGTGATTTGGTAAAACTCGCTACCGCCAACATTACTGTAAAAATAACCCTTGAGCTGTTTTTTAGTGTCAAAGAATTGTTGTAACATTTTGCGCTGCTTAGGAATGTGATGCGATGAAGGGCTAAAAGCAAAGCGAGCCTTGAATAATTCAGGGCGTTTTAATAGCGAGTGATAAACAAATAATCCTGCTTGAGAGTGACCCGCAAGTAAGCGGTATGAAGAACTTTGGTAGTTACGTTCAACATGCGGAATAACTTCTTTTTCCAAAAACGATAAAAAACGATCTGCCCCGGGGTTAACTTCTTGAGAGCCTCTGAAAAATGTATTGTAGTCACGAGTTCTCTGTCCTGTGTGTGGAATTGATACGATGATCATCTCGGGAATATTTTTTTTTCCAGATAAAAAATCGTAAATGAACCCGGTATTACTTTCAAGATTTTGGCCGTCCAGTAAATATAATACCGGGTACTTTTTATTTTTTGCCTGATGATAGTCTGTAGGTAATTTTATATTGATTTTACGTGTTTCGCTCAAATGAACAGATTCGATAGCAAAGCTTTCATTAAAACCATCGCTTGATGTTACTGTTTTCCCTAAAGCCTGTGTGTTGATAAAAAATATCAGTGTTAATATGAGTATGCGTGTCATGAGGATTACCTCTAAGTGAATGTTGCGCCAGTGTATGAATGAAAAGCTGAATCTGCTACCACAATTGGTTGAAATGCACTTAGGTCATTTGAATGTCACTTTTGAGTGGTTTTATACCGTAAAACCTTTGCTATAGCCTCATGTTTGTCCTTGTCTACTCTCAAGGTAATCGCTTTAAATTATAGTTATATAATTTAACTGCACTTCCTTCTAATTGAACTTATAAAACGAGGAATAGTTATAACGTTAATATACGGTTGCTTTTCCATGTCTATTGACCGCTTTCCCTTGGTTCACATCATATTTGACAGGACATTTAATCCCCTTACTTTTACAAATTGTAAAAATAACACAGGACATAGCAACGGATGAATTGCCGCTATCAGGAGCTTCATTTATCTTTATGTTTGGGGTAAACATACGAGCAGACATTTGTGAACAATCATGGTTAATAAATGGGAATACAAAAACAGAAAATTGATTCAGTTCTTCCCAGCCTAGTGAAAGTTGAGAAAAATTAAGGGGCAAAGATAATAATTTAGAGCGATAATTGGAAATATTTATTCAAATATAGTGGTCGATTTTCAACATAAAACTTATGAAGTTGAGGTACTACCTTAGGTGTAAATCACCTGCAATAAAGCAAACTAGGTTTTCATTAGCCCATATCTATTCGATATTGATTATGGAATGTCTTAGGGGGCTATGCCGTGACATTTAGGGCTCAATTTTATTGGTAACTAAGAAAGTGAGTTGATAAACTATCTCTATTGATGCATCACTTTAATTTAGTTTTCTCAATATTTTAACTAACCATTTTACTTATTACTAGGGCGTTAATTACTAGTTTTATACTCAAGTTTGGAGAATATATGTCGTATGAAATATTAGTTGGTTTGCATGTTTTAGATGATCTTAAATATGACGATTACCGCAAAGCTATGAAACCAATACTTTCTGATTATGAGGGATACTTTGGCTATGACTTTAAAGTTTCTGATGTGTTAATTTCCGAAGGAAGTACCGACATTAATAGGGTTTTTACCATAAACTTTAGTTCTAAAAATAAAATGGAAAGTTTTTTCTCCGACTCTCAATATTTAATAGTAAAAGAAAAGTATTTTGTAGAGTCGGTGGGAAGTGCAACAATTATATCCAGTTACGAAAAAAACTCATAACATGCGCATATGCCATTTATCGCTAATTATTACTTCTTTATCCCCATCGTAGGAGTCATCCAAGATAACTTAATTTAAAGTCACTGTTTAACAAATGCGCAGGAATCCGCATTAGACTGACTAAGCGCTTTAGCCATGATAAATCATCAAATTGCCAAGCGTTGAAAAGTCAGTGTGTTTTTGCATACTTACTTTTGTCTCTAGTTGCAAAATAATAATCATAGGAAATAGCATCCAGCGCTTTTTGATAGGCAGATTCAATTAACTGAACCCTATTTTTTGATAACTTTGGCGATACAGCTATATGAACTGGGTTTTGATAGCCGTGAAAGGATGAACAAGCAACCTCTTGATATTTTGGATTTTCCCGCTGGTATACTTGTACTGGGTATGGATGATAGAAAGCATCAATTCGTCCTCGCTGAGTTAAATCTATCCCTCTTCTTATTGCTTCATCTCCCTTTAACTCTACAATTAGAGCCTTTGAACTCTCGAGAGCAGATACAATTTTAACCCCTGTAGGTACTCCCACTAATAAATTATTGAAACGGTGAGTAGCACTTAATATAGGTATGAATTTTTTTCTTTTAAAACATAAGCCTGGCACCGAATGAAAGAGAGGTGTTTCCAGGTTTTTTACTCCATCAATTTCCACATCCAAAGGGAACAATAAGTCAATATTACCGTTTTGTATTTCTTTAATTCCCCGCTCTGTTGAAAGTCTTACATATTCTATTTCAACACTGAGATTATTCAGCCAACCATCAACATACTTATAAAGTGGTGCATCCTCATTTTTCATATCAAAGTTTAAGTGAGGAGGATATTCTACTAATCCTACTCTAAGCTTTTCCCCTTGGCTTTGAAAAGAGATGATTAAATTTAATAAAATAATGACTTTTAAACATTTAAGGTAATGCATATTATTGATAGCTCCTGTTACTATCTATGACTGATTTCTCAATTGAAATACTAACACCACCGCCAAAGTCTTCTAATGTCCAGCCTTCCATTTTGAACCCTGTCATATCTATATCCGTCCAATCTTTTTCATTTTTTCCGAAATTTAAAGGATTCTGAGCTGGAACGCCATGACACCTTAAACAATGAGGAACCATAGGCAAAGGAGTGAATTGACGATAAGCCGCTTTGCCATTAAGTAATGCATCATTGTCATAGAAAACTTCTGGTTTCTTTATCATTGATTTCATCACCTTAACTTCCCATGTATCAGGCTTGTTTAATATGTTGCGTAGACTCTCTTGGGTTCTGGTGAATTTTATTTTTAAGCCAACACCTTTAGTTGAAAGTTTTGCAGAGAGTTGAAATGCAAATGTTGCAGGAATGATGCCCTTGAAATCTAATTTTTCATCGCTAATTAGCTCACGGTTTGCTTCCATAACTTCTACCATGCTTTGCAATAGAACTTTTTTAGACTTGTGATCAATGAGAGGAAATGGTTCGGAATATTTACTATTATATATTATTTTAATGTTTTCTATAAATTCTGAGCCGAATAATTTACTTTTATTTCCGCCTCTTTGATTAATTAACTTTTGCTCTTTAAATATATAAGTCATTGATGACATGTATATTTTGGTTACATCGCCCAATACATATTTAACATCCTTATTGTTAGCGTGGGTGCTTAAACTACAGAAAATGAAAAATAGAAGAACAAGGCTCATTAAAAGTTTCTGTTGAACGCTAACAATTACAATTTTGTCTTTATTTAAATACATCAAACAAGATTCCTAGATGAACGTAATACGTTTTATTCATAATAGCGCTCTATTGAATCATTTAGAACAAGAGAGCGTTGTACTTTTGCTAATTGTGATACCGATATTATGAACATCACCTCATTAACGCTCATGTAAATAACTTTAAAGTGGCTGTTGTCGATGCAACCAATTTCGAAATTAGAGTATGTTAAGTAATAGCAGATAAGAAAAAAATCAGCAATATTGTTATCTTGAAATACGTAACTTTTCTATTCGTTTTTTTGGGTTTGTTTGGTTCACAATCAAGGGGGATTACTGGCGATATCAACTCTAACGGTATCCCCTATTAGAGGTTTTCAAGATAAAACGAGGGCTAACACTCATTAACTTTGCAAGAGGGAAATTGATTAATGGTGATTCTCCTGTTTGTTAGCTGTTTTCACTAATCGATGTGTCGGTTAACGTTTTATCAAATTCACGTTTTTTAATGAGCATAAACCATTGAATTTACATATACACCCAGTGGAATTTTAACTACTCCTTGTATAGTCGATAGTGTGTCGTTAATATGAACACTAAATCAGAGGTAGTTATTGTTTTTTATACAATAATGTGCGGTAAGTAATTCAACAAACAGATGTGAAGGTATAAATGAATCTGATTCCTTGGTATAGAAAAACAGAGATGATTATTGGGTTATCTGCATTAGTTGTAAGTTTAGTTGCCGTATGTGTTGGTGTTTATTCTGCCTACCTTGATAGGGCTTTTGCAAGGGCGTCAATTTGGCCAAAAGTGGAAATACATTCATTGTATAGTTCATCTCAAAAGAAGTTCATTTACCGAATTGAAAATGTAGGGACAGGGCCTGCGTTAATTAAATATACTAAGATAAAATATAAATCAAAAGTAGTGCGTGACTGGACCGAGCTTACCCAGTTGTTAGGGCATAAGACCAGAGAGTTTTCTACGGCTTCAATTGGTAGTAGAGTTCTTCCTGCTTTGGCAACTATTAACCCTTTAGTTTCAGAAAACGAAAGCCTTGCTGAAACTTTAAACAAACAACGCTCTTCAATTAAAGTTGAAATCTGCTTTTGCTCTGTATTCGACCAATGTTGGTTAACAAAAGCGGGTGATACAACTGAGAGTGTTGCATCTTGTGAAGTTGAAAGTAATCAGGTGTTTTTAGATTGATAGTAATGCATGGCTTGTTTTGTTAAGAGAGACCATGCTGTTTTCTAATGTTTTTTCTGTCAATCCTCAACCCCAACACTTCAACATTCCTGTTATCGCAATACAATTTATATCTAACGTTTATTCGTCTTTATAAAATAGGTGTAAACGCTAGAAATCCATAAAAATATTGATATCACGAAAACACGCTGTAATAAGCCTTGGTTATGAACTGAGCCAAAAAGCACATTTAACAACATCATACTAATAAGTAATATAAAAACAGTTAGGTTGAGATAAGCAAAGATTCTAAATTTTGGAATATTCCAACATGACCAAGTTAAAAAAATAGGTGCTAGTAAAACTAATGCTCCCATCCCATAGCCATTATGGCGTTCATCAGGTAAAGGAAAAATGCCTGAAAATAGAAAATTTATTCCAAAAAAGGTAAGACAAAGAGAAAAAAGAAAAGCTAAATATTTTTTATTAGTAAGATCTACGATAACAAAATATGTTCCAATGCTGGAAATCATGAATAATGTTCCTGCGATTATTTCTCCAAAAGCAAATATTAAGTAATTTGGCGCGTTACTCATGCCTAGTTCACTGATTTGCTGCTTCATATGACTATAATTTGAATATAATTCTCCCAGTATAATTATGTTTGCGATATATCCAAGAATGGCAATTATTCCACAATAAAGAAAAAAACTATTTTTATTCACCCCATTCATCGGAACTTCAATTTTCACTTTGATTACCTATATATTTCAAGTAGTAGAAAACTGGCAATTTGCCTTAAAAAAATTAAATAGCCTAATGAAATATTATAAAATATTATAAAGTCTATGAAATTTAAGGAAATATTGTCAGTTGTTTTGATTTCCCATTTACGGAATTTAAGAAGATATTAGCGTATTAATCCTTATAAACTAAAGGATGATAGATCTATTTTTGTTTGAGCTAGAAAAATGGTCCTTTGAAAAGGTAATGCTTAACACCGCACTAATATAATTCCCTAAAAACTTGTATCAATAAAATTAATTATCATTTTATTTTTCTTATCAATAAAAGCTTAATTATGTTGCTGTATTGTTGTTGAGATCAATTTTTGTATGAATTGTGAGTTAAATGTGATTAAAAAATAGCAAATTGTAAAATTTTATGTAGTATTAAGTGAAATGCATGGAAGTATTGATTGTTGTAGGTATTGCTATGCACTCTAAAAATAAAAATATGGAAGTTGAAATGAAAATATCTTATCAATTATTAATCCAAGCGATTAAGCGCAGCTTAGTTGTATTTTTTTTACTTTTCTTATCAGGTTGTTTCAATAGTTCTGATGATAAGCCCCCCGTTGTTCTTACTCCACCTCCTGCTCCAGAGCCTGAACCAGAGCCCGAACCAGAACCCGAAGTTCTCACCATTAGTGGTGGTGGCGTTAAAGGTCCAATGGCTCTTGCGGATGTTACCGTTTATGTTATCGACCCAGCAGCCGAAGGTTTCAAAGGAGCAATTGCGGGATCTGGCATAACCAATGCCGAAGCGCAAATTGAAAATTTATCATTAACTTTCCCATTAGCTCCCCCTTATATATTAGAAATCTCTGCGAATGATAATACCGTTGACATTACAACAGGTCTAACCCCGGTAATTACTGTAGTTAAAACACTTTTAACCGACGCATTAATTTCTAGTGGTGAGCAAATTTATGCGACCCCATTAACCGATATGACCGTTTCATTGATTTTCAATAACGCTGATTCGGATGTTGAACCCTATACTGGTAACAATGATGGTATTACGACTAATGAAGAAATATTAGCCGCAATGACTCCCGCCCAGTCCCAAGTAAAATCTACGATGGGCTTTGGACTTGATGATGATATTGATATTTTTTCAACTCCCCCATTAATTAATACAACAACTAACAGTGAAGAAGAGCAAGCATCAACAGCAGCTTATCGTAGTGCTGTTGAAGCATTAACCGCTGTTGTGTTTGAAATGCAACAAATTATTGGTGATGAAAACACTTCAACTGATAATATTCTCACTGATATGGCGGCTGATTTATCTGATGGTGAAATTGATGGTGTCGTTGATGGTGTAGAAACAGAAAGCTACCCCGAAGCCGCACTAGATGTTCTTGAACAAGACCCTGCAACATTACCAATACCTAATGACCCAGAAGGTCGTACGGTAGCTGATGTTAAAGAAGTTATAATCGAAGAAACAGCCCAGACAGGTAATGAGGAAGCAGATACAACTGCATTTGAAGAAAGTGAAGCAGAAATTGTTTTAGAACCTGCTGAAACTTCCCCCGATATTGATGGTGATGGTGTTTTAAATTCCGATGATGCCTACCCCGAAGATGCATCAGCTGATAGCGATTTTGATCAAGATGGTACTCCTGATGTTGCTTACATTGTTGTCGATGGTATTCGAAGTGAAACAATTGATGAAACGCGCTCTGATACCGATGATGATAACGATGGCGTTAGCGATGAAAATGATCAATTCCCACTTGATGCTTCAGAACATACTGATACTGATTTAGATGGCACGGGTAATAATGCTGATACCGATGACGATAATGACGGTGTTGCTGATGCTGATGATGACTTTCCTTTAGATAGTACTAAATCAAATGCAGTTGACCAAGACAATGATGGTTGGGCTGTTGGTCAAGATACAGATGATAATAATGCCGATATTCCAGCAATAGATTTTGTCGATACTGATAGTGATGGCCAAGCTGATACTGGCGGTTTAGCACCAGATAGCGATGATGATAATGATGGCGTAAATGATGATAATGACGCCTTCCCACTAGATGCTACAGAATCTAGTGACCTAGACAACGATACGATAGGTGATAACACTGACACTGATATTGATGGTGATGGTGTTGAAAACAATGAAGACCTATTCCCAAGAGATGCATCTGAAACAATAGATACTGACGGAGATGGTATTGGTAATAATGCTGATACCGACGATGATGGTGATAACTTATCAGACGAACAAGAGATTATTATTGGTACTGATCCCTTAGATAGCGATTCTGATGATGATGGAGTATTTGACGATGCAGACGCATTACCTTTAGATCCCACCGAACGTTTCGATAGCGATAACGATAGTATTGGTAATGGTGCTGATAACTGTCCATTAGTTGCGAATACCTTCCAAGTGAATTCTGATAATGATGCCATGGGCGATGCTTGTGATCCTGATGATGATAACGATGGTGTTCTTGATATAAATGATGGCTACCCACTAGATCCTAACCTTTCAGTAATTGAAGATGCAGATAACGACGGTTGGCCAACAGAGCAAGACCCTGATGACAACGATGCGGCTAATCCAGGTATTGCATTTGTTGATACAGATGGTGATGGCACTGGTGATGCAATCGACGACGATGATGATGGTGATGGTGTTATTGATAGCGACGACCAATTTCCATTAGATATTAATGAATGGCTTGATACCGATGGTGATGGTACTGGTAATAATGCAGATGAAGATGATGATAATGACCAGTATTCTGATGCAGATGAAGAACTTGCTGGCTCAAACCCGTTATTAAGTACAAGTATTCCAGCTGATTTTGATGGCGATTTTATTGCGGATGTTAGCGATAATGATATTGATAATGACGGCGTAGTTAATAGCCAAGATGCTTTTGACTTTGACCCATCAGAATCAGTAGATACTGATGGAGATGGCATAGGTAATAATGCTGACACCGACGATGATGGTGATGGATTTTCAGATGCCAATGAAATAGCCGCAGGAACAGATCCTACTTCAGGTAGTTCTATACCAGCGGATATGGATGGCGATTTTATTCCTGATGTTATCGATGATGACCGTGATGGCGATGGCGTTAATAATAACCAAGATGCTTTCCCAAATGATGCTTCTGAAACACTAGATACAGATGGTGACGGTACAGGTAACAATACTGACACCGATGATGATGGCGACGGCGTTGCTGATGCCAATGATGCATTCCCTTTAAATAGCAATGAAACGTTAGATACTGACGGTGACGGTACGGGCAACAATACCGATACTGACGATGACGGTGACGGTGTTGCTGATACCGATGATGCATTTCCTCTTGATAACAGTGAAACGTTAGATACTGATGGCGATGGTACAGGTAACAATACCGATACTGACGATGATGGTGACGGTGTTGCTGATACAGATGATGCATTTCCGCTTGATAACAATGAATCGTTAGATACTGATGGTGACGGTATCGGTAACAATACCGATACTGACGATGATGGTGACGGTGTTGCTGATGTAGATGATGCATTTCCTCTTGATAGCAGTGAAACACTAGATACTGATGGCGACGGTATCGGTAACAATACCGATACTGACGATGATGGTGACGGTGTTGCTGATATCGATGATGCTTTCCCATTAGATGAGAGTGAAACGCTTGATACAGATGAAGACGGTACAGGTAACAATACTGACACCGATGATGATGGCGACGGTTTCTCTGATGCTAACGAAGTTGCTGTAGGCACTGACCCATTAGACTCGAATAGTGTACCAGCTGATCTAGATGGCGATTTCATTCCTGATGAACTCGATGAAGACCGTGATGGTGACGGTGTCAACAATGATGAAGATGCTTTTCCAAATGATCCTGCTGAAACTTTAGATACTGACGCTGACTTAATTGGTAACAATGCTGATAATTGTCCAGCTACTGCTAATGAAGATCAAGGTGATGTTGATAACAATGGTATTGGTGATGTTTGTGACCAATTTAGTTTTGATTTATCAGGCCGTTGGTTATCTAGTATTACTTTTACAAGCTCCGGTGAGAATGGTGAATGTGCAGCGGATGAAGATAGTGTATTCGTAATACTTGCTACACAAAATGGCGAAGTACTCGAATTAACTGATGAAGATGAGCAAGACGACTCTACCGCGAAAGTGACTGGTATAATCGATCATGCAGGTAATTTTACATTCACTTCAGGTGATGAAGAAAGCGACTTAACCTCAAGTGATGGTTCATACAACAGTGCCACTAATACTTTCACGTTTACCTTTACAGAAACTATGGATGCTGGCACAGAGCATGCCTGTATAGAAAGTGGTTCAATTTCTGCTCGTGGCATAGTTGCTGAAAATGAACTGCAAGCATTTACCACAGGTGTTTCTTGGTTCGATGGCGATGATGACAGAGATGAAAACGGTGAGTTAGAATCTCTAGAGTATGAGTACGGCACACTCATGGATGGAGAAGACGAGAGTCAATTCATTTACGATATAGAATCAGCTGAATTTGTTAGTCAAACTCATGAAAGTTCAGATCGTGTTGTTACTGCTAACGGTATCTTAGAAAATGAAGACACCTTCAATATCTCTGGTTACCTAGAAGATGGAGAAACTGCTTTAATTGCAACAATCGAAGGTGAATTTCAAGCTAATTTAACTGCGGTTAACATTCAGTCACTGCCTTTAACTCAATTATTAGATGATGAGTTTATGGGCGTTGTTGATACAGAATTAACATTTTCAGAAGGTGCAAAAGGCTATTTCATCGAGTTCATTCGAGATACAAATCAATATGAATTTTTCTGTGATGATTGGATTGCTAAAGAACTTAACTGCAGAAATGGTATTCCTGTAAATTGGTATAATGACCAACCAGACTTAGCAACCAGTTTATCTGAAATCGTAAATATCCCAAGTACAGGTGTAAATGATGTTATTGGCGGTATTTGGGTTGGGCAAAACAACGGTTATTCTATTGAAGCGTACTTATTTTCTAATGACGGCACAATCGATGGCTCTAACCTCGTCGCTAAATTAATTAAGCGTTATAACAGTGGCGAATCAGCAATGATTGTTGATACCGTAGAGGTTACTAAAACGACTATTGGTAATAATGATCTCTATTCATATGAAATCCCTAGTGCTGTACAAGATTTACTAGGCGACGAAATTGATGAAGATGAAAAAATGCCATTTGTTTTTGAAGACAGTGAATCAGAGCCAGGACAAACCATTGTTCGCAGAGGTAATGTCTTAACTGCAGGTAGTGAAAATATTGATGAATTTTTATTCAATGATGTAGCAAAAGCTGACATTTTAGCGGCATTTAGTTTTGATGATATTGATGGTGATGGTATTCCAGATAATATTGATGAAGACAAAGATGGTGACGGTTACCTAAATAATGAAGACGATTTACCGCTTGATGGCTCAGAATGGTTAGATACTGACGGTGATGGTACTGGTGATAATTCAGATACTGATATTGATGGTGATGGTGTTTTAAATGCCGATGATCTTGACCCTAATAATGAAAATGTAACTGAAGCATTAGATTTTACTGAAGCTGATTTACTTACCAGTTATATCGAAATAACAGACGGCTATTTAGCTAATCCTGACTTCAAAACCGCTTTCAGTAATGGGCAAACCTATAACTTTGGTAATGATACGTTATCAATTCATTCACCCTCAAACCAAGATAATTATACATTTGTATTTGATGGTAATGTGATGATAGCAACGTCAGAAGGCGAAGTAGGATCACAAAATAACCTAAAGGTGAGTGAATTAGTAAACATGGGGGTTGTTACTTCTGAACTTGCAAACGCTTTTATTAACGAACATGGCGACATTCAAATAACAATATCGCAAAGGGAAGTTGACCTTGCTTGGCAGCGTTTAGCCGCTGCTGGCGATGTTTACAATTTCTGGGTAACTAGCACTATTGAATATTCAATTTTAGATGATTGGAATCGAGAGAAATTAATGGGAACAGTGGAAGCTGACCCCGTTGTTATTGACGGTGAATCATTTTTAATTGAATTAACTGATACATCACTGCTGGCACAACTACCATGGACGAACGAGGAGCTTACAGCCACTCCAATGGCTATGCCGTTGATTGTAGATATTGATAATGAGAATGATTTTAGTCATATTTCAAGTGACATCTTTACTTTCGATAACGATGGTACAGCAACAGCTACAATTACTGGCAGCGTCATTGATTGGGAGTTAGATTCAGATGGAATATTACAAGTTACTCTCGAAAGTGGTGTAACGATAGCTATACAGAAATCGAAAGAGTACGATACCGGTTATGGCGTTTATTTTACTATCGATGATGGTGAAACAAGGCTGAATTCATTTTCACTCGTTGTAGCACAGGATGTAAGTGCAAGTATTTCTCCTTTAGTAAATAAATATTTGCAAAATAGTTTTAGCTTAACTAACCCTGAAGCTTACAACGATGAAGGTGTATTGACTGATTATTTTGGTTTTAGACCTGAAAGTGGTGGCGATAGAGTTACTCGACTATGGTCAGCTGAATTCGACTTCGATTATTACAAAGACGGTTGGGATCGATGGTATTGGAATGAAGGTGAAGACAACTTAGTGACTTTGCAAGGGCATTGGCATAGTGAACAAGGCAATAACGCTCAATGTGAGCCAACATCTGATGATCAATGTAACCGTTATAGAATTCGTTACTGGCAGCCATTAGCTCAAGTCGGAGATAGAATTTACGTAGTAGAGTGGGAAGAACGCAACAATAATACTTGGAATTTTCCTTCAGAAGATGAAGATTTATATGAAGCAATTGCCCCTCGAATTCAATTCTATCAAGTACATGATATAGATTCGGATAAAGACGGTATTCTCGATAGTATCGATACAGACGATGATAATGACGGTGCATCTGATGAAGACGATGCATTCCCATTTGACCGAAATGAATCAATAGATACTGACGGTGATTTCATTGGTGATAATGCAGATAACGACGACGATAACGATGGTGTTCACGACGACGATGATGCATTTCCTAATGACGAAACAGAATGGGAAGATTTAGATGAAGATGGTATTGGTGATAATTCTGATACTGATATCGATGGTGATGGTGTCTTAAATGAAAATGACATTGCTCCATATGATGATGATATTTCATTGGCATTAACCTTTACTGATTCAGAATTAATACCTTCATATATCGTTATTAATAAAGGTCATTTAACTAACCCTGATTATAGAATAGGGCAAGCAAATGGTAGTACTTACAATTTTGATAACGAAATGTTGGTCGTTAGTACATCTTTTGAAGAAAATGCCTATAGCTATGACTTCAATAATGATGTAATGACAGCAACTCCCGAGAGTCCAGTTGAAAGTATTACTTACATTGATGTTAGTGACTTAGCTGATATGGGGGTTATTTCTTGGGATGTTGCCCAGCCCTTTATTGACCAGAATGGTGACTACCAAATTGAAATCTTACAAAGTGAACCATTTTTCAAATGGCAACGTTTAGGTGTTGATGGTGATCACTTCCGTTTCTACAAAACAGCAACTTATAATTATAGGTTTACTAATGATTGGGAACGTGAACAGTTATTAGGCTCTATTGACGCTGAAGATGTAACATTAGAAGCAGAATCCACCGTTGTTAATCTTCTTGATACTTCCACTGTAGAACTGGTTGCGTGGACAGAAGCTGAGTTAATCGCTCAACCTTTTGCCATGCCATTAGTGTTAGATTTTAAACATGAAGAGCAGCGCTCTAGAATCTCAAGTGATATTTTTACTTTTGAAAACGATCAAGGGAGTGCTACAGGTGAAAAGTCTGGGGTGAACTTTACTTGGGAGGTTGACGGTGCCGGTTTATTACAATTGACTTATCCAAATGGAAATACAGTTACCGCTCAAAAATCAAAAGTTTATCAAGACAGCTTTGGCGTGTTATTTACGGTTTCAAATGGAGAGGAAACTCTTAGTTCTTATTCATTAGTTGTTCCAATTCAGGAGGATGCCAGCATATCTCCTCTTGTTGATAAATACTTGCAAAACAGCTTTAGCTTAACGAATCCTGATGCCTATAACGATGAAGGTGAGTTAACCGACTTCTTTGGTTTTAGACCGGAAAGCGGCGGCGCTAGAGTAACTCGAGTTCTATCAAATGATTTCAATTTCGATGAACATAGAAATGGATGGGACCGTTGGTATTGGGGAACAGATGAAACTAACCTAGTAACCATGCAAAGCCATTGGCATAGTGAAGAAGAACATTACTCATCATGTGATGCAGAAAACGATGATCAGTGTAATCGTTATAGAATACGTAAATGGCAGCCCTTAGCACAAGTTGGCGATCGACTTTATGTTTTGGAATGGGAAGAGCGCAATAGTAATACCTGGAACTTTCCTTCTGAAGAGGAAGACTTATATGTTGCTATAGCGCCTCGTATTCAATTCTATCAAGTGCACGATATTGATTCAGATAGAGATGGCGTTCTCGATAGTATCGATAACGATGATGATAATGATGGAGTGCATGATGAAGATGATGATTTCCCATTTGACCCGTTTGAAACATTAGACAGTGATAACGACTCTATTGGTAACAATGACGATAATGACGATGATAATGACGGTGTAAATGATGAAGATGATGCCTTCCCTTTAGATAGTTCAGAGTGGGTTGACACTGATGGTGATGGCCTAGGAAATAATACTGATACCGATGATAATGGCGATGGAGTTGTAGACTCAGAAATCACCATTATGGCTCAAGACAAAGATGGTCTAATAGAAGATGCTCAAGACTTTGTCTTTAGTGCTGATGGGCGATTTATGTATGTTGGTGGCAGAAATGGTTTGCTTATCATAACGATGGGCGATGATGGCCAAGCAACGGACACTACTCAATTAGTAACGGCCAGTGACCTTGGTTTAATAAATATATCTCACAGTACTTATGTCGACTTTTCGCCAGACGGAAAGCTTTACTGGGCACTATTTGCCAAAGAAGGCGATGATGATGAGAATGCAGGTGCCATGTTGGCATTGACGGTTGATAGTACTGATGGAAGCGTTGTTAGCTCCCAGTTTAGTTATTTGTCAGAAATTTCAGATGTATCCGTAAACTCAGTTGAAATATTTAAATTTTCATCAGATAGTCGTTTCATGTATGCAACTGCTCACTACGGTGACAGTGGGGATAACTTATTGGTTTACGGCATTAATGAAGAAACTGGCCATTTATCTTACGTTTCAGCTTTTCCATTAGACCAATACCCTGATTATGAACATAACTTCGATATTTCGTTTGATGATCAATATTTGTATTACGGCTATTCTGCAGGAATGGTAAAAGTGCAAATTTTGGTCTTAGATCAAAACTCAGGAGAAGTGTCTAGTTCTACGACTCAAGAGTTTAGCGACTATAAGTCCAATGGCATGTCATTGTTAACGTCTAAAACAATGCCTAAAGCTTATATTGCCGCTGATGAATATTTCATGACGTTAGATATTGCGAGTGATGGGAGTTTATCAATTGATGAAAAAGTTAATTATAACATTCCTGGCTCTACTGTAATGGCTATGGATATTAACGCTGAAGGTAGCAAAGTGGTAATCAAGAGTGGAATTGGTGGTAATTATAAAATCAATTACCTAACCATTAATGATTCAATCATTACTCATCATTTTGGTAATTCAACCTTAGATGATATGACCCTTGATATTCACCTTAATAATGATGGTAACCGTGTCACCTGGATTGGCTATTATAATGATATCGTTAATAACCTTGATTTAACGGAACAGGTAACGATTAATCAACATAAATTCGGCTCTAAAGGACTTGATGATTTAACTAACATTCTTGTAAGTAATGATAGTGTTTTAGCCTTAAATAATCGCGGTAATGTCGTGAATATTGAAGATTTAGGTAACGGTTTAGGTCTAGAGACTAGCCTATTTTCTAATCTGCAATTGAGTAGTGATAATATTCGCTCTTCAGTTCTACTTGATGAAAACAAAGTGATGTTCTTTACTGATGACTTTTCTGTTGGTGAACGGAGAACGCAATATACGATTGCTGAAGTGCCTAACGGGGGGAGCGAACTTGTTAATATTCAAACCCATTACTTTGGGGATGGCAGTAGCCGTTATACTGTTTATAAGAGTATTTTGTTACCTGAAAATCGTTTATTAACTTTTGAAAACAATAATAATTTTAGTACTTCCTTAGGATTAGCTTTATATCAGATTGAAGATGACAACCAACTGACTTTATTAAGTAGTATTGAAACTACAGAAAACGATTTTGCCCCTTATCAAGAATGGGATAAGTTGAGTGTGAATGGCTTTAATATTCACCTTGCAGGCAACAACTATACTTACGAAAACGACGTAATAGCCGTTCAAGAAAGCGAATTTCCAACGTTATCTAATTTTGTTTTTTCTGCAGATAAGGTCTATGTGTATAGTATTGAAGTGAGTGATGATGCAAATGATAAGCTGGTAACTTATGCACATAATATCGATACTGGTGCTTTAGTGGAAGTAGCGACTGAGATACTAGAAGGGCATTGGGATATTTCATTACTAGATAACCAACAGATACTGTTGGTATCCAATAATATCGATAAAAGCATTTCTGTTCATTTAATGGATATATCAATAGGAGATGATATAACGAGTATCGCCACAACCAATATTACGACAACAACTGATGTTGAATATAAAGTCAATGTTCGAAGTGCAGATAATAGTGTTTGGTTATTTGTTAATGGTGGTTATTTTGACGTAATTAGGCTTAGAGTTAATTAAGGAATTAGGCTTAAATATAAGTTGCAGATGAATAAATAATTTATTGCTGGTCAGTTATGAACTGACCAGCATTTTTATGCATTGTCTGCATATAACTTAGTTTTTATTTAACTTTTATTTTGATGTGGAAAGTACTTAGTTTTAAACGCTTTCTACTTAAGTTAGCCCTTTTTTTGAGGTGAATATGTTAAAAATTATTATGGTAGGAATTGCTGGTGTTGCTTTAGGTGCTAGTGCGATGAGTTATATTAACTTTACGAATAATCAATCGACTGAAGAAAAGTATGCTTACCTTCAGCGCGATGTAAAACAATTAACAACAGAAATAAGCACACTAAAAAATGAAATTAGGCAGCTAGCTAGCGCTAGTGTTAATCAGAATATAGCTATGGGCTCGACTACAGCTAAAAAGAGTACAGCCAACCCGAATAAATATCATAACAGTTTAACGAGTGATAAAGCGCGTTTAGCAATGCTTGAGCAACGAAAGCGTAAAGTGAAAGAGAAAGCTCGTAAAAAACATTTAGGTACATCAATGGCAACTAATTAGAAAAGCAGTAAGAGTATGTCATCATGAAAAAGTAATTTTGCGTTAAAATAGGTAAACTAGAAAGGATCGAATTTATTGTTACTTAGTTATATGGAATATAAAACCCTATTCTATCAAAGTGCTGAGTGGCATAACTTAGATATACATACGTTATTAAATGTCATTCAATCGTTGATATTGTTAGATAAAGCTTTTCGTTAAAATTTAAAAGCAAAACCAACTGAAATGTTCCCCTCTATCCATAGACTATCTTCTAATAAAGCGTGGCAAGTTGTTCCTTCGCAAAATAACTGATTATCGTCTTTTATATAACTAGCATAGCCCCGAAGCTCAGTAACAATAGCAAAGCTTTTTGACAACTCGTAACGAGTACCGAAAGCAACTGTGATTGAAGGATATATCTCGTTTTTATTGTCAGTCTTAAAATGTGTACCGCCTAAGCCTAATGATACGGTAGTAATGTAGTTTTGACGTTTAAGCTGAGTAACACCGTTAAAATGCAAATGACTAACATCGAATGAATGTTCTTGTAAATCAGAACTGCTCATGAAGTTATGGCTTGCGGTATTGAATAATATTTGTCCTTGGCCACTCGGTGAATCTTGCCATGCTATTGCTAAACCATAATTGTTCGCGTCATCAACAATCAAATCAGAACCGTCTTGACTGTGCACTAGATCAGAGCTGAAAACTTGGCCAGTATAGGTTGTAATTTCTATATCACTAGCAAAAGTAGAAAAAGGTAATAGTAATGTTGCAGCACTTATAACTAAAGTACCGGTAATAATTGCTGATTTTAATGACGTTCGCATGGAACTACCTTTTTCTATATAGATAAAAATATTAAAGAGTACTGTTATTATTAGCTCGGTTATCAGACTAATTCAAGCTTTACAGTATATTAGTTGCTGTAGATGCAGTTTTATTATTATGTGCCATTCTTATTTGGTTATTTATCTCTTTCAGTAATTGTTCAAAGACTTCAATTCCTATTACTTCACCTTTGCTACCAGCTTCATTGCCAATATTTGACAATTCAACTTCATGTAAAGTATTAGTGATTATTTGCTGATTTTTGTCACTTATTAATCGTAATGTCCCTGGCTTGACAACAACTTTAGATACTTTTAATAAACGCAGGTTTTTATTATCTTGTTGCTCTGATCCCATGTTGTTTTGTAGAGCAGTGAAACTATGGATATTCCGTTGTACTGTTCTTTGTAATGTTTCGAAGGTTGTACCTTCCTTGTTATTAGAAAATAAAACATTCAGGCCATGAAGGGTAATACTATCAATAATAATAATGTCTTCTTTTAAGCTTTTCCGGTCAAATGTAAAGTCAATTGAATCAATACTTAGAGTAGGTTTAGCTGTTTTAGAATGATCCGCTAAATGCTTTGGAGTTATATGTAAATTGAGAATCGTTCCGCTACCTTGATAGCTACGAATATTGACACTTTCAACACTTAGATTTTGCTGGCTTAAATCGGAACCAATAATTTCAAGTTGATTTTTAATATGAAAATTTAAAGAGTCGCTGGCTAAAAACCATAGCGCAGCACCACATGATAATAATAAAACAAAAATGATGGGTGCAAATTTATTCAATGGTTTGATCCTTAATTTAATGGCGAAGGTCAATTGTAACTTATTTTTATTATTGAATTTCAATTGGATAATTATTTTATTCAAAGTAAGTGAGAATGAGAGTGTTTTTTATTCAGCTTGATTAAAAACTATACATAAGATATAAAAAGGGTGAATAACGAAAATTAATAAAAATAATAAAAAGTAAGGATCGTTAGTGATACATATAAATAAGAAACTTTGGTCGTTTAATTTTGGCTGTTTAATTGCTGGAACATTTGTTTGGTTAGTAAGTTTTGGGATCTCGGCTCCCATATTAGAAGTGTTTTATGCTTATCCTCATTTTCTACTTAATTATTATGCAGGTACAGTAACCTTTTTTACTGCCTTTTTTACAACAGGGGGGATTATTTTTATTATGGGGCGTTTTTTTAAACTTTGCGCAAGTGAACATACTTTTTGGCTGGCTTTGCCAAGTTTAAGTTTTATCATTTTAGCTATGCTGGTCAAACAGTCAATATTAATAACAATGCTATATGCTGCATTCCCTGCCTTAATCGTTATCCTTATAGCTGCAACCGTGAGGCGACTGCCTAAATATAAAATCTTTAATGTTAAGATTGAACAAATAGCCTGATATATTGTATACAATTATTGGTCGGTTATGTGATAATTAATATCACTTTTTAATCGACCTATCTAAAACTAAATATTATGGAAACTATTTCTGAAACCACAGTGAATCGCGCTTTATCATATCCCAAGTTAATAAATGGATTGGAGCGTGCTTTTACCGAAAATATTACCGTTCCTCCTCGATTACATTTTGATATCGAAAACCCTTCTGCAAGCAGAGAAACAACGTTACTGATGATGCCTGCTTGGCAAGCGGGTGATGTTGCGGGTATTAAGTTAGTCACCGTCGCACCGGATAATTACCAACATCAACTTCCTTCGATTCAAGGTACTTATTTACTGTTTGATGTTAAAACAGGTACATTAAAAGCAAGTATGGACGCTCCTTCATTAACGGCAAAGCGTACAGCTGCAGCTTCGGCCTTAGCGTCTAGGTTTCTTTCCAGAGAAGATAGTGAAACATTGCTTGTTATTGGTACAGGCACCTTGTCACCGCAATTGATAGCGGCACATGCCAGTGTTAGGCCAATTAAAAGAGTTTATGTGTGGGGACGAAGTTTAGCGAAATCGCAGTCTGTTTGTCAGAAAGTTAGACACCTAGGGCTGGATTGCATGGCGATTGAAGATTTAAAAGAATATGTCGAGAAGGCGGATATTATTTCTTGTGCTACGCTAAGTACAGAGCCATTAATTTTTGGTGAGTGGTTACAAAAAGGTCAACATTTAGATATGGTTGGAGCTTATCGACCAGACATGCGTGAAATGGATGATGAATGCTTGCTTCGTTCACATGTTTTTGTCGATAATATTGAAAGTGCACTGCGAGAAACGGGTGATTTAGCTATCCCATTACACGATAAAGTAATTTCAGCTGAGCATATTAAAGCTGACTTATTTTCTATGTGCAGTCGAGATTATGTTTTTAAGCGAAAAACAGAAGATATTACTATTTTTAAGTCGGTGGGGCACGCATTGGAAGATTTGACTGCGGCAAAGATTGTAGCTGAATATGTTAGTATTGCAGAGTAACTAAGACTTCGTTAAAAAGTATATTTTAAGTTCTTAAAGGTATGTTAATCTTGTTACATATATTGGTAGTAAATAATATATATACTCTAATAAAAACTGGTTTAAATAATATGGAAAGCTAAATGTTTTCCATAAATATACTTCTAATAAATGGTGTATAAATGGAAAAGTCGGGCTCATTTAACAATAAGCTAAGTCGTCGTGTACTGATTTATATACTCCTTTGTAGTTCGGTGTTGTCAATTAGCTCAACCTTCCTTCAATTATATGTTAATTATAATGAAAGCCTTATTACGTTGAATCAACGGTTTAATAATGTCGAAACAAGTTACCTCCAGTCAATTTCAACAAGTTTATGGGATTTTAACGAACCACTCGTACAACAGCAAATTAAGGGAATTGTAAAATTACCCGATATTAGTCATGTGAAAATAGTGACGGGTTTTGGAAAAATTTATCAATTTGGCGAAAAAGAAGCGTCTGCAGACAAGGTCGTTGAGTATCCAATATTGTACAGTGACAACGACATTGGAGTACTCATTGTAACAGCGAGTTATACCGATATATATCAACGGCTTTGGCAGCAAGCGGGTTTTATTTTGACAGCCGAAGTGATCAAAATATTTATCGTCGCCTTTTTCATTATTTTTATTGTGCATTGGTTGATAACTCGTCACATTTATCACATTACTAACTATTCCCGACAAGTTGCTACTGAAAAAATAGATACTCCTTTAGTGTTGAGTTCTCGACCAAAAGCTCAGGACGAATTGGATGAACTTGCCGAAACTATTAATCATATGCGAACAACCTTAAACAATGATATTTTGAAGCTTGAAGATGCTGAGAATGCCTTGCTTAATTTAAATGGAGAGCTCGAAGTTAAGGTTTATGACCGAACAGCTAAACTGGCTTCGAGTAATGAACAATTACAGGAATCTTTAGATAATTTAACTTTAGCAAAAGATCAATTAGTACAATCTGAAAAAATGGCCTCTCTTGGGCAACTTGTTGCTGGTGTCGCCCATGAAGTAAATACACCGTTGGGAATTTGTGTGACTTCAATAACCGCTTTAAAAGAAAAGGTTTTGGAATTGAACCATGCGGTAACCACTGAAAACCTCACTAAATCGCATCTAAATAAAACACTTAATTTAATGATTGAATATCAAAATATTATTGAGAGGAGTTTAAACAAGGCGGTTGAACTAATAAGAGGCTTTAAATCAGTCGCTGTAGAGCAACATACAGATCCTGAGTTGAAGATTAACTTATCCCGTCACGTTCACGATGTGGTTAACACCGTTAAAACACTTTTCAAACGTAAAAATTACACTATTAATCTTGATGTAGATGAGAACATTAATTTAATTACTTATCCAAGTGCCTGGAATCAGATTCTTACTAACTTTTTAACTAACTCTCATGTACATGGCTTTGAAGATATGGAAAGTGGTGAAATATCAATACAGTTTGTTGAGGATGATAATTTTTTGACATTAACTTATAGTGATAATGGTAAAGGGTTAGATAATAGTGTTGTTAATCGTATTTTTGACCCTTTTGTTACGACTAAACGTGGTCAAGGTGGGTCTGGTCTTGGTATGAATATTGTTTACAACTTAGTTGATGCAAAACTAGGAGGTACAATTAAGTGCCTTACTACGGAGCAAGGTTGTAGTTTTGAGGTAAAAGTGCCGCTAAAGGTTCATCCAGAAAAAGCTCAGGCTTAAATTACATTTGCTATGCCAACAAACAAAAAAAAGCCCGAGAGGCTTTTTTTTGTATCTGTTCATATCTATCACAAATAAAACGTTAAGTTGATTTTAGTCGACTTTACTTAACTGATTAAGCGGCGCCTGAGTAATGTTGTCAGAGTCGTCTACAGACAAAGCAGAAATTAGCTCCTGCAATTTATCATTAAAAATGATGGCTAACTCGAAATATTCATTTTTTGTGGTTGCTTTACATGCATTGAATTCTGACAAATTATTATCAGGGCTTAATAAAGGTTTTTCTTTTGCGCCACCTTCATTAGCTAACTTAGGAAAAGCAAACATATAAGAGATTGTAGATAAATCTTGGTTGATTTGAGGGCTTCTTGATTCTGCGGATGCAGTCGAAAGTGTACAGCACAATCCAATGATGCTGAATACGGCACTTAACGCTACAGTTTTAATTTGTGATTTCATGTTTCGATCCTCGTCGTATAAATTCACAGAGCATTGACTACAAAACTTCTCTCTTGAGAACTAATGACTAGTTGCTAAAATTGTAACTAGATTATGAATATCATAACTATAATTTGTAAAAAAAAATAATGCGAGTGATATAAGGTGAGTGGTCAAAAAAATGAGTTTAATGGTTTTTTGACATTTACTTTCATCAGAAATATTTCGCAGAATTGGGCATTAGTTAGAGTAGACAGGTAAAGGTGAAAAAAAGTTTCACTGATATACAAATAAAAAGAAGAAATATTACGATAAATATTTCTTCTTTGTTTGGAGGGAACTAAAGTCGTTAATTGTGCTGTTTCATTTGCAGGCGATAACGGTGCAATAAAGGTTCGGTATAGCCATTTACTTGAGTTGTACCTAAAAAGACCAAATCGCATGCCGCTTTAAAGGCGACGTTATTTTCAAAGTCACTTGCCATAGCTTTATAACTATCATCATTTGAATTTTGGTTATCAACTATTTTTGCCATTTTTTTCAAGCTTGCTAAAACTTGTTGTTCAGTACATACGTTATGCATTAGCCAGTTTGCTATATGTTGGCTTGAAATACGTAATGTAGCTCGGTCTTCCATTAAACCAACATTATTGATATCAGGTACTTTTGAACAACCCACACCTTGATCTATCCATCTAACGACATAACCTAATATACCTTGCGCGTTATTATCTAATTCATCATTAACTTCTTGTTCACTCCACTGAGTGCTTTTCGCCAGAGGAATAGTTAAAATATTATCCAAGCTAGCTGGAGCCCGTACTATTAATTCTTTTTGCAGGGCGAATACGTTTTCTCTATGATAATGCAAAGCATGGAGAGTTGCTGCTGTCGGTGATGGTACCCAGGCGGTATTTGCTCCAGCTTGAACATGGTTTATTTTGGTGGCTAGCATATTCGACATTTGATCCGGAATGGGCCACATACCTTTGCCTATTTGTGCTTTACCGCTAAAACCACAAGCTAAACCAATATCAACGTTGTTGTCTTCATATGCACTAATCCATGGTGTTAATTTGATATCCGCTTTTTTTGCCATAATACCGGCTGCCATTGAGGTATGTATTTCATCTCCTGTGCGGTCTAAAAACCCGGTGTTTATAAAAACCACGCGAGACTTTGCTTGGGCAATACAGGCTTTTAAATTAACACTAGTACGGCGCTCTTCATCCATTATGCCCATTTTAATGGTGTTTCTAGTTAATTTTAAAGCATCTTCAACTTGTTCAAATAATGTGTTTGCAAAAGCTACTTCTTCGGGGCCATGCATTTTAGGCTTAACAATATAAATTGATTTTGTTGCACTGTTAGAAAATGATTGTTCGACAGACGTTTTATGCAAATTAGTGCTGGCGATTAATGAAGTAACCATGGCATCAATAATACCTTCAGGTACTTCACTACCATCAGCTAATAAAATGGCATTATTTGTCATTAAGTGACCAACATTTCGAACAAACATTAAACTGCGACCTTTTAGCGTTAAGCTTGCTCCATCCGTTTTTTGATACAGTCTATCGACAGACATTTTTCGTTGAATGTTTTTGCCATTTTTCTTTAATGTTGTCGATAAGTTACCTTGCATTAAACCTAACCAGTTTTTATACGCGACCACTTTGTCATCAGCATCTACCGCTGCTACAGAATCTTCACAATCCATAATCGTTGTTAAAGCTGATTCAAGGGTGATGTCAGAAATGCCAGCATTATCAATTTTCGCTATTTCACTATTTTCATTAAAGTTAATTTCGAAGTGCAAGCCATTATGTTCAAACAAAAGAGCGGTGGGAGCGTCAGGTGCTCCTTGATAGCCTTTGAAAGTCTCATTGTGTTTAAGCTCAGCGATATCGCCATTTTTTAGCTGGACAGATAATTTAGTTCCGAATATTTTATACTGGTTTGCTTGAGCGTGATTTCCATTTGTTAATGGAATACTTTGGTCTAAAAATTGTCGAGCAAATTCTATAACCTTTTGGCCACGAGCTGGATTATAGCCACCGCTATTCTCTGCGCCATCCTCTTCAGAAATTACATCACTCCCATAAAGGGCGTCATACAAGCTTCCCCAGCGTGCATTTACGGCATTAAGTGCAAATCTCGCATTCATTATTGGAACAACTAATTGCGGACCAGCCATGGTTGCCAATTCTGCATCAACATTTTGTGTAGTTATTGTAAAGTCATCAACTTCAGGCACTAGGTAATTAATTTCTTTTAAAAAGTTTTTATAAGCTGAGAAGTCAAATTTGTCTCCTAAGTTTTCTTGATGCCAACAATCTATTTTTGCTTGTAAATCATCACGAGTAGTTAAAAGTGCTTTATTGATAGGCGATAGATTCTCAATGATAGTGGAAAAATTCTTCCAAAATTCTGAAGAGCTGATCGCACTATGAGGAAGAACTTCTTGCTCGATAAAGTGATGTAGACATTGAGCTACTTGGATATTTTGAGTTTTAAAGTATTGGGTCATCATGCTTTCCTCTTGTACAATTATTCAAGCAAGTTGTTATTTGAATATTCAAGTCATGGATAAAATGTTTTTCATTATGAATGTTTTTAAACGGCCTATTCAAAAGGCGGTGAAACATAAACAATGACTATGATTAAGTGCAATGTAGGAGGTATTATTTTTTCATGCAATAGCTGAAAGTTACTCCTATGAGTCATTAGTCTAATTTCTTGTGTTTTTGTTAGTTGTTGCAGGTTTTTATCTTGTTGATAAATATTGATTATTTTGTTTGTTAAGTGTTTTCTAGAAACAATGTCTGCTAATTATTGTTATTTATAATAACTGCTATAAATTATGTGAATGTTGTTTTTGTTTTCGTTTTTATTGTGAATGTTGTTGTGGGTTTTATTGTGAGTTAGATGAATAAGTTCATGTGCAAGAAACAGGGTCAAAAATCATCATAACAAAAAATGGGCAAGTGTATTAATGATAAAAGGGCTAAATATTGCAGTGACAACAGCTGAAATAATCAATGCTAAAGAGCTATAGGCTGCATGCTCATAACTCACCTTACTGATTGTTGCTGTACCTAAGGCATGACTGGCTGCGCCAATAGCTAACCCCTGTGCTTTAGGGGAAGTAACATGAATGAATGAAAGCCAGCGGGGGCCTAAAAGTGCGCCAAATAATCCTGCTAAAATTATTGCAAATGCTGTGATTGAATTGCTGCCCTTTAGTTGCTCTGTTAAAGCAATGCCAATAGGCGTTGTTACTGATTTTAAAGAAAGTGAAACAGCGATGTCGTATTTGTTAATCGCCAATAAAGTAATGATAAAACTTATCGAAATAGCAATAAAAGCGGCTGCTAGCAATAGCACTAATATATGTCTCCACTGTTTTCTAATCGTTTTCAGATGCTGGTATAGTGGGAACCCCAAAGCAACAACCGCAGGCTCTAATAGTTTATTTAATGTAGTTGTAGCTTGATAGTATTGTTCGAAAGGTATCTTAAAAAAGAGCAATAGTGGGATCAAAGTCAAAATAGACAAAAGCATTGGATTTAACCATGATTTTTTTAGCTTCTTCTGCAACTGGATATAAATTTGAAACACAGCAATTGTTAGTGCAATAAAGAGAAATGCAGAGCTTATGGCCCAAATTAACTCTGGGTTTATCACGTGTTATGCTCTTTATTAGGAATTGATTCTTGTTGATTAAGTTGACGTTGATAAATAACGCCAACAAATGATAATAATAAAAATGTCGTAACAAATATAATCGTTACTAATGTAAAACCATGGTTTTTGATCAAATCAAAATGATTAATTATTCCCACACCCGCAGGAATAAAACACACTGCCATGTTAGCAAGCGCCCATTCAATACATGGTTGAATGCGTTTTGCATTTAAAAATCGATAATGCAGCAACGTTGTAAATATCATCATGCCATATAAGCTTGCAGGTAAAATAGGCAGGAAAAATTCAATTGTTTTTCCTGCGATTAAACAAATGCCCACTGAAAATATACTGTAGATTATACGACTAAACATGACCTAATATTACCCTTGAGACGCCGCCTCTATCACTAATTGTCTAAACCAAATATGGCTAGCATCGTGATGGAGCAACGGACTCCAAATCATCTTTAACTCGATTTCTGGAATGTCAAAAGGTGGATTAACAATCGTATATTTTTGATCGTCTTTATGTAACAAAGCCGCTTTTGTAGGTAATGTGGCAATTAAACCGTCTTCATAAGCTAGTTGCATTGCGACATGATAATTCCGTGTAAATACCTTTATATCTCGTTTCTTACCTAAACGAGCGAGTGCTTCGTCAACCCAACCTAATTTTTGTACGTCTTTAGGGTCCATACCTACACCCACCCCAAAACCAGTTTTTGACACCCAAACATGCTTTGATGAAAGGTAAGTGTTTAAGTTAAATTTAGAAACATCTGGATTATCAGCACTTAACAAACATGAGAATGAGTCACGCCATATTGTTTTTTGATGAAAAGATTGTGGTAATTCATCAAAGCGATTTATCGCCATATCAATTTTACCGGCTTCAACATCGTGAAAAGTTACGTCACTGGGAGTCATTATGTCAATGGTGATATTTGGTGCTATTTCATTGATTTTTCGTAATAAATTTGGTAATAAAGTTGAAGCAGCATAATCACTTGCCATAATGCGGAAAACGCGTTGGCTGTGCATTTCATTGAACTCTTCTTCTCCTTGTAGAGCTTCTTCAAGTTCTAATAATATTTTTCTGATCACCGGGGCTAAAGCCCTCGCACGTTCTGTTGGCACCATTCCGTCAGATGTTCGTACTAAAATAGGATCATTAAATAAATTTCTCAATCTTTTTAATCCGTTACTCATAGCCGGTTGAGTAATATTTAGTTGGCTGGCTGAGCGAGTAACGTTTTTTTCTCTCAATAAAACATCAAGGTAAATAAGTAGGTTTAGATCGATTTTAGCTATATTCATAATTTTGATGGTCAATAGAAATAATATAACTAATGTATATGTCACGTGCAGAAAAATAAATCAAGAAGTTTTCAGGAGGTAAATATATTTATAGCCCACTCCCTTAAGACTTAGGTCTAACTTGTTTGTTTTTACTTATTGATAATACAGGATAAATTTTATTTTTTTTAATGGTATTTATTTTGTGAATGGTAGTGATAGTTGTTATATATTTTAAGAATGCCGATAGTTTGTTTTAGACTTTGTGTTGTTCGGTATGTTTGTTTTCATCTTTACTTTTATTTGAAGTGAAAGTTAACAAAGCCATTTAAAAACGTAACAACAATCTTGGAGAGAGTGATATGTCTAATTATCAAAGTGCAATAGAAGCGGTTCAAGCAATTAAAGCAAATGCAGGTAGCTCTTGGGATACTATCAATCCAGAATCAGTAGCCCGTATGAGAGCGCAAAATAGATTCAAAACAGGTTTAGAAATTGCTCAATACACCGCAAACATTATGCGCAGTGATATGGCCGCTTTCGATGCAGATAGCTCTAAGTACACTCAATCTTTAGGTTGCTGGCATGGTTTTATTGGCCAACAGAAAATGATTTCAATTAAGAAGCATTTTGATGGCAGCACTGACCGTCGTTATTTATACCTTTCAGGTTGGATGGTTGCTGCACTTCGCAGTGAGTTTGGTCCTCTTCCTGATCAATCTATGCATGAAAAAACGTCAGTCGCTTCTTTAGTTGCAGAGCTTTATACCTTTTTGCGTCAAGCTGACGCCCGTGAACTAGGTGGCCTTTTTCGTGAACTAGACGCTGCATCTCCAGCAGATAAAGCGGCTATTCAATACAAAATTGACAACCACGTTACTCATGTTGTGCCTATTATTGCTGATATTGATGCCGGTTTTGGTAACGCTGAAGCGACTTATTTAATGGCTAAGCAAATGATAGAAGCCGGTGCTTGTGCACTTCAAATCGAAAACCAAGTTGCTGATGAAAAGCAATGTGGTCATCAAGACGGTAAAGTAACGGTTCCTCATGCGGATTTCCATTCTAAAATCCGTGCATTACGTCATGCCTTTTTAGAGTTAGGTATCGACAACGGTATTATTGTTTCACGCACTGATTCTGAAGGCGCTGGCTTGACTAAAGAGATTGCGGTTGTTAAAGAACCAGGCGATCAAGGTGACATTTATAACTCTTTCTTAGACGTTGAAGAAATTGATGTTGCTGATATGGCTGAAGGCGACGTATGTTTCAATCGTGACGGTAAACTTGTTCGTCCTAAGCGTTTACCTTCTGGATTATACCAATTCCGCCAAGGTACGGGTGAAGAGCGTTGTGTATTTGACAGCATCGAAGCGATTAAAGCTGGCGCAGATCTTCTTTGGATAGAAACGGCCACACCAAATGTTGCCGATATCACAGCAATGATGAACGAAGTTCGTAAAGAAATTCCAAATGCTAAGCTTGTTTATAACAACAGTCCATCATTTAACTGGACATTGAATTTCCGTCAGCAAGCATTTGATGCCATGGCTGAAGCGGGTGAAGATGTATCTAGCTACGCTCGTGGTGATTTAATGAATGTTGAATACGATACGTCAGAACTTGCAGCAAGAGCCGATGACAAAATCCGCAGTTTCCAAGCAGATACTGCACGTGAAGCAGGTATATTCCATCACTTAATTACATTACCTACCTACCATACTGCGGCGTTATCTACTGATAACTTGGCCAAAGAATACTTTGGTGACCAAGGAATGTTAGGTTATGTGGAAGGTGTACAACGTAAAGAAATTCGTCAAGGAATCGCCTGCGTTAAACATCAAAACATGTCAGGTTCTGACATGGGTGATGACCATAAAGAATATTTTGCGGGTGAGAATGCGCTTAAAGCAGGTGGCGAGAAAAATACATCTAACCAATTCTAAAAAAATTTTATAACAGTTTTCTCTAGAATAAAAAGCCGGATAACGATTATTGTTATTCGGCCTTTTTTATCGGCAACTTTATGCTTTTAATGGCTTCCTATCTTGACTCATATTTTCCTCACTAATCATCGGACATTGCTGAACTTGCTCAAAAATACCGCTTTGCTCAGTGGTATAGCACTCATCTAATAATGAGCAATAACAGATTTCTAAAGATAAATAACGGCGTTCTTCATCCAGTTTGTTCAAAAGGATATTGGTATCTTCACCATTAGACAGTATTAAAAAGTCAGTATTACTTTGCCCTATGATCATATTATTTCGTAAACCACTCGTAACTAGCTTCCCATCCATCAATATTTCTTTTTCCTTTTTGAAGGATTTAATTTCGGTATATTTATTGAATGAATCTTCACAACAGGCTTTTAAAAAATCACGAGGGTTTATAAAACTCTGATCTTTATATTTAAAAGTTGCCGTTTTTATGATCGCAGGGCCAATACCTGCATTTTGTATACTAAATTTGATTGAACGTTGATTTTTTTCAAGATCCCAGTTACCTGTAGCAAATTGAATTAATGGCAATGTCATCGCTTTTACTTGCCGTTCAGCAGAATTAGCTTGTAAATATGTGGCATAAAAGGATGCTGCTGAAATAAAGATTGCGCATAAAGCAATGATTAAATTGAGCCGTTGTCCACTTATACCATCAGATATTTCATTACTTTTAGTATGTTCCATCATCCCATTTTTATTACTTTTTTTATCTATGTTTTCTTGTTGTTCAGACATAAACGCCTTCATTAAATCTATTTATAATCAGTTAATTAAAATTAATTTAGCATTTTTTAAAAATAATTGTAATAAAACGCATAATACTGCGACTATGTGTTCGATATTTCAAAAGGAATAAACTAATGATAAAGAAATGGCAAAGCCTTTTAGCAATAAGCTTACTCAGCTTTAGTACGACACTATTGGCTAATGATGTTGATGAACAAAATAATAATGATGCAGTTTTAACTGTAGATAATTGCCACTTAAAGGGCATTAAGTCACAAGTTCAATGTGGCAAATTACAAGTACCCGAAAATTATAGTTTACCGAACGGTGAAAAAATAAACGTCAACTTTGCCGTTTTACCTGCAATTGATAACAGTAAGAATAAAATACCATTGATGTTCTTAGCAGGTGGTCCAGGTCAAGCATCTGTTGAGTTAGCTGCCCATATTTTTAAGGGATTTAATGAAATAAGAAAGTCTCACGATATTATTTTAGTTGATCAACGAGGCACCGGAAAGTCTCATCCACTAGAGTGTGATGAAAATTCGGTAAGTAATGTTTATGAAATAATACCTGAAGACTTTTCAGAGCAAGAACTTAAAGATTGTATTGCACAATTTAAAGGTGATTTAAGCCAGTATAACTCGGAAAATGCAATTCGTGATTTTGATGCGGTTCGTGATGCTCTAGGCCATGAAAAAATTAATATTTACGGTGGTTCATACGGTACACGAGCTGGCTTAGTTTATATGCGCATGTTTCCAGAATCATTAAATAGTGTTGTACTTGATAGTGTTGGCCCGATTGAAGTACCTATTGGAGCTTTTGGTCAAAGTGCTGCGCGTTCTTTTAATTTGTTGTTAGAAAACTGTCAGAATGATGAGCGTTGTAACACCGCTTACCCTGAATTAGCCGAAGAGTTTAAAGCGGTAATGACTCAGTTAGAAAAACAGCCGGTTAAACTTGAAATTGCTCATCCTCGTTTAGGCACAAAAACTGACTTTGTTCTAAGTCGTAGTAAATTTATTAGTAATTTACGTATGCAATTGTATTCAATGCAAACGCGAACTTTAGTACCTCTAGTTATCCATCAAGCATTTTTAGGTAATTATCAACCTATGGTTGGTTTAATTGCAATGTCTGAAGGTGGTATGGGGATGTATGTTGGTTTAACGTTAAACATTGTTTGTAACGAAGATTTACCTAAAATTACGGCTAAAATGTTTGACGAAGACGCTGATAACAGTTTCGGTGGTAACGATAGTCATAATGCATGGTTACAAGCTTGTCCATTATGGCCGAAATATGCTGTTGATGATTCGTTTTATAACAGTGTGACTGCAGATATTCCTACCCTCATTTTATCGGGAAATTTAGACCCAGTAACGCCGCCAAGTAATGGTGATGAATCAGCAGCAACCTTGCCAAATAGTCATCATATTATTTCTGAAAATAGTGCTCATATTGTTGCGTCAACGCCTTGTGCAATTGACATTGTTAATGAGTTTTTAGAAACACTTGATCCCAAAAATTTAGATGAAACATGTTTGTCAGAATTAAAAAGTGAAACATTTATGACCCATCTAAACGGCAACCTATAGGATATCATCATGATTGAAGTTAATAACTTACATAAAAGTTTTATCGATAAAAAGAATACGGTAAAAGCCCTTGATGGTTTATCGTTTACTGCTAAAGACGGTGAAATCACCGGTATTTTAGGGCCGAACGGCGCGGGTAAAACTACTTGTTTGCGCACACTTTACGGTTTACTTAAAGCAGATGAAGGATCTGTAATAGTTGATGGTTTGAATGTATTAGAAGATCCATTAGTTGTACGACAGCAATTAGGTATTTTCCCTGATAAATTTGGATTATATGAACGTTTAACCGCCTATGAGCAAGTCGACTATTTTGCCAGTATTCACGGAATGCAAGGGGCAAAGAAAAAAGCGGCAATCGAGCAAATATTCATAGATTTAGAAATGGAAGAATTGGCACACCGTAAAACTGTCGGGTTTTCACAAGGACAGCGAATGAAAGTGACTTTGGCTCAAGCATTGGTTCACCAGCCAAAAAACTTTGTACTGGATGAACCCACCCGTGGTCTTGATGTAATGAGTACACGTGTTTTGCGTAACCACTTAGCCAAATTTAAAGAAAAAGGTCATTGTATTTTATTCTCATCACACGTGATGCAAGAAGTTGCCGCATTATGTGATCGAGTGATTATTGTCGCTAATGGTCGGTTAGCCGCACAAGGAACTCCGCAAGAGCTATGTGATTTAGCCGGAGAAAAATTATTAGAAGATGCTTTTGTTAAGCTAATTGGTTCCGATGAAGGAGTGGCCGCATGATCCAGTTTAAAGCGTTATTAATTAAAGAATTAAGAGAAGCGTTTCGTGATAAGCGTGCATTATTGGTTGCTTTGAGCATGGGGTTACTCGCACCTGTCATGATTATGGTGATTTCAAAAGTGATGATCACTGAAATCGTTGGTAACCCGCCTATTTATGTACAATTTACTGGCGCGGAATATGCTCCTAAATTAATAGAAAAATTTGAAGAAAACAATATCCTACAATTTGCTAATGTCCCTGAAGATGATAGATACGCTTGGCAAGAACGTAGTATAGAAGTGGATATTCCTAAAGACTTTGCAGAAAAAATGAAAGATGGTGAAGCAATAGACGTTGTTTTACGTGCAGACTTTGGTAAAAAATCATCAGGCTCCCCCATACGTCGTGTTAAAGAAACGGTTAGTGGGTATTCACAGAGCATTGGTTATAAGCGCTTATTAGTTCGTGGTGTTGATGTTAAGTTGTTGCAACCTATTATATTGCAGGAACAAGATACAGCGCTACCAACGAGTAATGCGGTAATGGTGTCAATGTTCTTAGGCATGTATCTATTGATGGGGGCTTTTGTTTCTGGGCTTTCTATTGCTATAGATTCAAGTGCAGGGGAGCGTGAACGTAATGTTTTAGAAATGTTGTTATGTCAGCCGGTTAGTACGCTTAAAATTGTGCTCGCTAAGATGACTTGTGCAAGTTCTATTTCGGTATTGTCTATTATTATAATGTTGGTCTTAACAACGATTTCTGTGGGCTTTATCGACTTAAGTAAAATAGGTGCAACCTTTAGCTTAAATGCTTTTAGCATTGCGGCTTTGTTATTATTACTTGTTCCTTTATGTTTTTTTGCTACTGCCTTACAGTTATTTTTCTCTTTTCAAGCGAAAAGTTTTAAAGAAGCACAGTCAACAGTTTCGATGTTAATTATGCTACCTGCTATGGTGCCCATGGCTATTATGATGATTGATGATAAACCGGCTTGGGTGAATTGGTTACCTATTTCAGGGCAGTCAATGTTAATGGAAGACGTATTCAAAGGACTACCTGTTGATTGGACTGTGCTTGCTAGTACTACGGCAATTACCATAGCGATGACGGTGGCATTAGTTATGGCCTTAGCGCAAAAGCTAAAGTCAGAAAAAGTTGTGATGTCATTAAGCTAATTTTTTTGATGGTATGTTGAATTGGTATTGAGATGAATAACTCGATAGAATTAACAAAACAACATCAAGACCGTGTTATACCAAGTTGAATTTTTATTTGTTCATTTTTAATGGTTAATATGAAAAAGTAGAACACTTGATTATTCAAATTGGTATTAAACGGCGTATTGTAATTTATTGAGTTATTCTTTGGATCAATCTTCAAACTATCAGAAAACCTTCACCCTATGGATGACAGAGTATGAAAAATTACTCCGTCATATCATTACGGGTTTTGAAGCAAAGCCCGCAATTCAAGATGAGCTTTTTCAAGAAATAGCACTCAATATTTGGCGTGCATTACCTAGCTTTAGAAGTGAGTCAGCAGTAAAAACTTTTGTCGCTCGTATTGCCCATAATGTTTTAGCTACTCATGTTGCCAAAGCGGTAAAAAGTGTTAAAGAAGAATCAGATATTGATGATGTTAATCAAAATGCTGAGCATGATCAAACACAGCCTACGCCTTATCAAAGTTTAGATAAAGACCAAAGACAACAGCGTTTAGCCAGATCTATCAGACAATTGAAACTTGAACAACAACAAGTAATCACTTTAGCGCTAGAAGGCATGAGTTACCAAGAAATTGCTGATGTTTTAATGATAACGACTAACCTTGTCGGTGTACGCTTACAACGAGCAAAAGCAGCATTGATAAAGTTAATGGAGGCGGTATGAACGAAAACGATTCCCCGTTAAATGAAAAAAGTAAAGTAACTATACAGACCGAACATCAAGCAAAATCTATACTTAATGTCACAACTTTACCTAAAAATAGTGAAGTTGAACCACTTGATACTTCGGTAATTGATGAACAATGGGCGGAAATGTCGCAAGACTGGCAAAGCCAACCGACAACTAAAACGGATATTGCCAAACTCCTTAAACAAACAAAGAAACGAACAGTTTGGGCAAAACTTTCACTAGCGGTAGATATTATTGCAACACTTGGAATTATTTCTGTAGCTATTTATATGTGGCTAAGTGGATCGCAAGATAAGGCTACAATGATTTACTTAGGTTTCAGTGGCGTTTTTTCGGCAATTTTTGTTTTTTATGTTATTAAAATCCGTTTATCTACATGGAAGGTCAATTGTGGTAGCCCTGATAAAGCCATCAAAAATGCAATTATTGCAGGGGAATCTTCTTTAAGTTATATCAAGTTACTTAAGATTTCTTGTTATGTAATATGGCCATTTGCTAATTGGTACGTCTTTGCTATAACGCAACAGATGGAAAAATCACCTACTTCGGGGTTGTTATTTGCAAATGGACTCATTGTCGTTGTCTGGTTAATAACCCATAAGTTTTCTCAAAAAAGAACTGAAGAGTTAAAACAACTAAAAGCAATATTGCCAAAATAAAATGTAGGTAACCTCTAATTATCTATATTTTATTCTGTTTCTTGTTTTATTGCTGTTTTAAATTTCTTGATTTACCTTTTTATCTTCGTTATATTCTGTTTTTGAATTCGTTGATTGCAGCTTTGAAAGTTTCTATCAATAACCACAAAAGCTCTCATGGCATATTAGATTACTAAATGAGCTAAAAGTTGTCGTTTTTCTCGTGTACAACTAAGCTGATTTCAGGCAATATACGCCGCATAATTTAGAGCTAATACTTAATAACCCTGTTTGTTAACAACTAATGGTTAATTACTAAGGATAAAACATGTTTACACGTGATATGAATATTGCTGATTTTGACCCAGAACTTTATCAAGCGATGAGCAATGAGAAAGTTCGTCAAGAAGAGCACATCGAACTTATTGCTTCAGAAAACTACTGTAGCCCTCGTGTTCTTGAGGCACAAGGTTCTCAATTAACCAATAAATATGCAGAAGGTTACCCTGGTAAACGTTACTATGGTGGTTGTGAATATGTTGATGTTGCTGAGCAATTAGCGATTGATCGTGCAAAAGAATTATTTGGTGCAACTTATGCGAACGTACAACCGCATGCTGGCTCTCAAGCTAATGCTGCTGTTTTTCAAGCATTAGTATCTCCAGGCGGTAAAGTATTGGGTATGAGCTTAGCTCACGGTGGTCACTTAACGCATGGTTCACACGTAAACTTTTCTGGTAAATCTTATGAAGCATTTCAATACGGCCTTCACCCAGAAACAGGTGATATTGATTACGTAGAAATGGAACGCTTAGCACAAGAACACAAACCAGAAATGATCATCGGTGGTTTCTCTGCGTTTTCGGGTGTTGTTGATTGGGCACGCATGCGTAAAATTGCTGACAGTGTTGGTGCATATTTCTTTGTTGATATGGCTCACGTTGCAGGTTTAATTGCCGCTGGTTTATATCCAAACCCAGTTCCACATGCTCACGTTGTTTCTACAACTACGCATAAAACATTAGCAGGCCCTCGTGGTGGTTTAATTGTTTCGGGTTGTAATGATGAAGCGATTTACAAAAAGTTAAACTCTGCTGTTTTCCCTGGTGGCCAAGGTGGCCCATTAATGCATATTATTGCGGCTAAAGCCGTAGCATTTAAAGAAGCATTAGCGCCAGAGTTTAAAGAATACCAACAAAAAGTTTTAGACAATGCTAAAGCGATGGTTGAAGTACTTCAAGAACGTGGTTATAAAGTTGTTTCTAACGGCACGGAAAACCACTTATTGTTACTCGATTTAATCGATAAAGATATCACCGGTAAAGACGCTGATGCGGCATTAGGTCGTGCACACATAACCGTTAATAAAAACTCAGTACCAAACGACCCGCGTTCTCCGTTTGTAACTTCTGGTTTGCGCTTAGGTACTCCTGCTATTACTCGTCGTGGTTTTGGTGTTGTTGAAACTAAAGCACTAACAGGTTGGATTTGTGATATTTTAAATGACATTAGCAACGAAGATACTATTGCTACTGTTCAAGCTAACGTTAAAGAGCTTTGTTCACGTTTCCCTGTTTACGCTTAATGCTATAAATAAGTTGATGTAACAATTGCTTATTTAGATTAAAATGGCCGCATTAGCGGCCATTATTGTTTCTTCCCTCGTCAGAAATAATTCTAGCCAATAAAACCTTTATTGGAGCTTCCCATGTATTGTCCCTTTTGCCGAGCTGTAGACACCAAAGTTATTGATTCCCGTTTGGTATCTGACGGCCACCAAGTTCGTCGTCGTCGTGAATGTTTAGCTTGCCATGAGCGCTATACCACTTTTGAAACCGCAGAATTAGTTATGCCTCGTATTATTAAAAATGATGGTTCTCGTGAACCTTTTAACGAAGACAAAATGCGTAATGGTTTAGTACGGGCATTGGAAAAACGTCCGGTAAGTGTTGAGCAAGTCGAGCTTTCAATTAATAAAGTAAAGTCACAATTGCGCGCTACAGGCGAACGAGAAGTAACGAGTGAACTACTTGGCAATATCATCATGGAACAATTAAAAGAGTTAGATAAAGTCGCTTATGTTCGTTTTGCTTCAGTTTACCGCTCCTTTGAAGATATTCGAGAGTTTGGTGAAGAAATCGCTCGTCTTGGAAATGACAAAGGGTGCGGTGAAAAATAGTATGCGTAAATTTTCAGCCGACGATTATCGTTTTATGCAACGGGCGATAATGCTCGCCAAGCAAGGACACTTTACTACATCGCCTAACCCTCGTGTGGGTTGTGTTCTGGTAAATAATGGTCAAATTATTGGTGAAGGATTTCACCAAAGAGCTGGAGAGGGGCATGCAGAAGTCAACGCGCTAAAAATGGCCGGTGAAAATGCACAAGGCGCTACTGCTTATGTAACCCTTGAACCTTGTAGTCATTATGGGCGAACGCCACCTTGTGCCGAAGGCTTGATTCAAGCCGGCGTAAAGCACGTTATTGCCGCAATGGTAGATCCAAACCCAAAGGTGGCAGGTAATGGCTTGAGAATGTTAGAGCAAGCGGGAGTTTCTACTGAGCAAGGTTTGTTAACTCAAGCAGCAGAAGCGTTAAATGTTGGCTTTATAAAACAAATGACTACAGGTTTACCGTATGTTCGCTGTAAATTAGCGGCAAGCTTAGATGGCAAAACAGCCATGAAAAATGGCGAAAGTAAATGGATAACGTCACCTGAAGCTCGACAAGATGTTCAGCGATTGCGTGCACAAAGTTGCGCAATTATCAGTGGTGCTGACAGCATATTGATAGATAATGCGAAAATGACGGTACGTTGGTCAGAACTTGGTGAATTAAAAAATAGATATCAAAAAGAATCAGTTAGGCAACCTGTTCGAGTCATAATAGATTCAAAGAACCGCTTAACGCCAAACTTAGCTTTATTCAATGAAAACGGTCCAATAATATTAATTCGAAACACCATTGAAAACATTCATCAATGGCCTCATTTTGTAGAACAAGTGTCTATGCCTTTTGCACAAACATCGAATGATGGGCAGCATATTAATTTACGTGCCTTATTAGAATATTTAGCTAAGCTAAATTTAAATGATGTGCTTATAGAGTCAGGCTCTCGTTTAGCCGGCGCTTTTATTGAGCAAAATTTGGTTGATGAATTGGTTTTATACCAAGCTCCTAAATTAATGGGCGCCGACAGTAAAAGTTTGGTAGATATGGCAAGTATTGAAAACTTGAGTCAGGCAAAAGAACTGGAAATAAGCGATGTTCGTATGGTCGGTAAAGATATCCGTACTGTCGCTAAAATATTAAATTAATATTTTCTTCTAATAGTGTCGAAAAAGTCGACCGTTAAATACATTAAAGAGTGATTATGTTCACAGGAATAATTGAAGCGATAGGTAAAATTCAAGCCATTAATATTACCGGACAGGGTGCAAGGCTTGTTATCTCAACCGGAACATTAGATATGGACGATGTTAAACTGGGCGACTCTATTGCCACAAACGGTATTTGCTTAACCGTTGTTGCTTTTGAAACGTCTAGCTTTAGCGCAGATGTTTCAAATGAAACGTTAAATCGTACAGGGTTTGCTAACTACAAAGCCGGACAAACGGTTAATTTAGAAAAAGCGATGTTGCCAACTACCCGATTTGGTGGCCATATGGTATCAGGTCATGTTGACGCCGTTGTCGCAATCAGTTCCATTGAAAATAATGGCAATAGTATTGAGTATTGGCTAGAAATGCCTAGTGATTTAGCACCTTATATTGCTGAAAAAGGCTCGATAACTGTTGATGGTACGAGTTTAACGGTAAATAGTTTAACGGCAGATAAATTTCGTATAACAATTGTACCTCATACGACAGCACAAACCATTATTGCTCACTATCAAGTAGGCACTCAAGTAAACTTAGAAGTTGATTTAATCGCACGTTATATTGAGCGTTTATTAACTCGTCAAGATACTAGTTCATCTGAATGTAAAAGCTCAGGTGTAACCCATGAATTATTAGCTCAAAGCGGCTTTATTAAATAAAAAGAGATGATCATGAATTTAAATACCCCACAAGAAATTATTGACGATATTGCTCAAGGTAAAATGGTCATTTTGATGGACGACGAAGACAGAGAAAATGAAGGTGACTTCATTATGGCTGCTGAAAAAGTCACTCCAGAAGCGATTAACTTTATGGCTACCCATGGTCGTGGTTTAATTTGTATGCCAATGACTGTAGAAAAGTGTCAAGAACTGAAACTACCGTTAATGGTAGAAAAGAATGATGCGCAGTTTAGTACAAACTTTACGGTATCAATTGAAGCTGCTCAGGGGGTTACTACGGGGATTTCTGCGGGTGATCGCGCAACAACAGTTCTAGCAGCTGTTGCCAAAGACGCTAATCATTTGAGTATTGTTCAACCAGGTCATATTTTTCCATTAATTGCTAAAGATGGCGGTGTATTAAATCGCGCAGGTCATACCGAAGCGGGTACAGATTTAGCGCGTTTAGCAGGTTTAGAGCCTGCTGCAGTCATTGTCGAAATATTGAATGAAGACGGTACTATGGCGCGTCGTCCTGATTTAGAAATTATCGCTGAAAAGCATGGTTTAAAAATGGGTACTATCGCAGACTTAATTGAATACCGTAATGCCAATGAAACGACTATTGAACGTATTTCGCAATGTAAGTTGCCAACAGCATTTGGTGACTTCGATTTAACCGTATTTAAGGACACTATTGACGGACAAGCACATTTTGCTTTAACAAAAGGTGAAATTAAAGCCGAAGAACCAACGCTAGTACGTGTGCATTTAGAAAATACCTTTAGAGATTTATTATTTAGCCAACGCGAGAGTGTTGCAAAGTGGCCAATGGCCAATGCTTTAGAAAAAATTGCTCAAGAAGGTGGCGTATTAGTCTTATTAGGCAAACATGAGTCTACCGCTGAACTTATTGCTCAAGTTGAAAAGTATGCAAAAATTGATGCCGGCGAAGTGGTTAATGAAGTACAACGCCATGTAGGTTCTAGGAACGTAGGCGTTGGCTCGCAAATTTTGTCAAACCTAGGAGTGAGCAAAATGCGTTTATTAAGCTCACAAACTAAATATCATTCTTTATCTGGTTTTGGTTTGGAAGTTGTTGAATATATAGCTGAATAATAAACGTATGAATTTACTCGATATCGCTTGTTTTTAATAAGTTATATCGAGTTTTAAAATCTCTTGTTGAGTAATTAATTTGTATTATCTTTAAAAATCAAAATGGATATTTACACCGAAATTTAGCAACATTGCCCGATCTACATCTAGCTGGTCAATTGAAAAAACAAATGAAAACCAGTCGCTGGTATATTGAATTTCAGGCGCGGTGTTTTCGATATCAAATGAAAGACGAGTTGATGAATTTTCGTGTGCTAATTCAAGGCCTATATAGTAAAAGTTTTGTTCACCTTGGCGTTTATATCTAGCCAAATAACTCATTTGTTCACTATATTGATAAAGACTGAGTAAGTTTACTTGTTCGGGCAGTTTGAATTGATGCTTTTGGGCGGTGCTAATACCACGATAAACAGGTAAATAAGCAATGCCACCGACACTGTTAATAAAGGTGCCTTCGGTATCTATTTTACCCTTGCTATAACCAGAGTCATTTAGAGAAAAATCTGAATACAAATCTTTAAAATCAGCAAAGATACTTATTTTTCTTGTTGGTTGCCATGCGAAATAAATATCAAGAGTCAGGCCTGAGCCATCTGTATCCCAGTCATCTGTATTTCTGCGGTGTAAAAAGTTGTTGTCAGAGTAATATTCTTCTAATTGGGCTATGGCTGAGACATTGCCTTGCAGATCGCTCGCTAGTGTTCCTTGTAAGTTTGACTCTCGAGTGGCACTTAACTGCCAATAACCTAAACGTATCTCACTGCTAAAATTTTCAAATTCAAATTTATAACCTATACGTAAACCATTACTGCGTTGATGGAGTAATTTAAGATCAATGTTATATTTTTTTTGGCTATTAAGTGCAAGATCACTGCGATCTAAATAAAAGGTTTGCGCGGTATCAGAATTTGAAAGTACAAAATAATCATAACGTTGTGATACACCGAATGAAAAATCCCCCCAATAGCTTCTCAAGCCCATTTCATTTTGAGTAAAGCCATCGCTGGCCTTATTTTCAGGTGATTGTTGCCAGTCGTCTTCAATAAGTTGTTTTACCGGTAATATGTTACTAAAAGAGTGACTAAGTGCAAAATATTCTACTTTCACATCAGTGGCAAAGGAATAAGAGGGGATTAAAACAAAGAGTAAAAATAGGTAATTAGCTTTCATTGACTTCCTTGAACATAAATTAAATTCCTTAGATTTATTGTATCTGAACGGTTTTCATTTGAAAAAGTAATAATAAAAAACCAGTCATACTACTGACTGGCTTTTACATTGCGGTTTAGCAAAAGAATGCTGTTAAAGCGTTTCTTCTGTTGTATCAGTGTAAACAATCCAAATTACACCGTTTCTGTCTTCAATGTCTGCAACTTTAGTCGCTGAAGAACCTACAACAATACTACCAATAACATCGCTAGTTGAGTCATTTGATTCATTCATTATAAGCAATACACCTTCACTATTATTAACCGTAAAAGTGCCTTCATCGGTTTTCATATGAGCAATAAACTTACGCATATTTTCATCGTCAGGTAATTTATAGCTCATTTCAAGGTCAAACTTACCTTCATCTAAAGCAGTACGATGCCCCGATAGCATTAAGTTTACTTGGTAGTCACCTAAGATTGCTTCTAATGAAAGTGCCGCACTAGCATCTAAAAAGACATCTTCGTTTTCTAATGATTCGGTTGAGTCAGGAGATGTAACATAAGCGTCAAATAATGTAGTGTTGTCTGCAATAATTGTGGCTAATTTTTCATCTGTAAATGTAACTTCTAGTTGACCAACTTCATTGGCATATCCGCTAAATACATTATCCCAACGTTTTGAGACAATGGATTTGTAGATATCTAATGCGCTGGAAATCGTAAATGGATTATATGGTAGTGCCCACTTTATGTTTTGATTCCAATTTTGCTCTTCATATGAATTGAATGTATACCAAATACCATTATAGCTAATTTCGCTACCTTCTGAGCCAACAAGTATACCTTCATCAGTGAAACGTTCTCCCTCGATATAGAAAACTTCAAAATGATCTGCAATATTATCTTTGTCAGTATCTACAGGGGTAATTTTAACTTGATAGTGCCAGTTCCATTCATCAACGCTTTGGCTTTTTATAACTTCAGCTATATCTAAACCAACATCGTTAGTTTTTGACCATTCGTTAAACTCGTAAGAATAATCATTACCATTATTTACAGTCGTTATTATTGAAAAATTACCAGCTGTTTCATTTTCATCAGTATAAGCAAATGTTCTAACAGTACCACTTCCACCAAGTAATGATGTGGAAACTGTATTTGAATCAGCGCTTACTTGGATAGAAAGTGCATCAACAATAGGTGCATCGGCAATTATATGAGCACCAAGTGATGTTGCTGAACCATCTTTTATTGTCGCTTTTACACTATTATCAAGAGCAACGTTAACTTTTGAACCATCTTCTAGCTCAAATATGATCCCTTGGGGATAATACAACTCAAGTTCGAAAGCAAAATTTTCGGCACCATTGGAAATTGACCCTGGCTGAAGCCGATGATTTTCAAGCAACTCTTCTAACGAATCATAGGTTAGCTGTCCCCAATCGCTTTCTAACCTTTCATGGACTGTGCCATTACGTGTAAGAAGCTCTCCATTGGCATTGATTGATTCACCAGCAAAAGCATCCCAACGGAATTGGTCGGCGATTCCATCATTATTATCGTCAATAGGCGTAGCCGTTTCAATATAAGCAATATCTTCCCTCTGATAAGAAAACTCAAGAGCTGCCATGTTGTCTACTGTAGTATTTTTACGCGTAGTGGTATAATCGAAATGACTATTTTCTTTACTTGTTGCTTCATCAGAGGATACTTTCGTCGTAGATTTCCAATCACCACTGACTTCACCTGCTTCAAATGTTGACGCTCTATAAATGCTATCAATAACATTGTCTGATGTTGTCAAGGTAACAGAGTTTTTGTCTTCAGAGATGCTAATAGCGATCACATCATCAACTGGAGCACCAATGTATTTAAATTGCGGAGCCTCATAGTTTTCTAAGTCTTGAATATTAACAGTTAAGGTTGCTTTAATTAAGTTACCTTCTAACGAGCTAAAACCACCACTTAAGGTCAACATTTCAGGTAATATTAAAGTTTCGTTACCTTTTTTGAATGATACGAATTCTTCTTGAGTGCCATCATTAAAAGACCATTTTTCATCTAAGGTAAGAGTGGTAACAGGCATTAACTTAGTTTTGATCAAACCAGTAAAGGCAACAGGGTTTGTAACCGTATCAGTTACTTTTTGCTCTAAAACCACTTCCAAAGATAATTCACCTGAAGTAACTTCACCTTTAAAACTATCATCTTCAAGCGTGTTTCGGCTTACTGCACTATCAAGATTAACTTTGGCAAAACTATTTTCAGTAAGCGAGAGCATTGCTCCTGCTGATTCAATTGAACCATTAAGGTTTAAATTAATACTCAAGCCGTCTTCGGCAAAAACGACTGCAGCATTTAAGGCGACTTTTTCACTGCCCGATGTAGCACTGATAGTAAATAATAGACCGCCGTCTTCTGTTTCTTTATCAACAGTAATTGAACCAACTGCGCCTTCAATACTTAAGAAAGAATCTATTGGAAAAGTTCCTTCAGCAATAGTGCCACCTTCAACCATCATACTTATTTCTGATAAAGCATCTGCAACGTCGGCGAGTAATAAAAAGCTTACCGCTTCTGCTTCAACCATTTCACTGGCATTGCCGATAAGCGCTACATATTTATCGCCTTCAGTGGTAATGCCGGTATTTGAATCTGTTCCAACCTCAAATAAATGGCCGAATAACCGAACATCGTCAACCATAGCTTTGGCTTTAGCGATAGCATCACCTTCCGTTGGTACTTCAAGTTCAGGTTCACTTCGGCCGTCTTCGCCTTCGTTTGCTTTTTCGTATTCCGATTGGTTTTCTAAGTTCGTTTCTTGTTGTTCAAGCTCTCCGATGATTTCAGCAGTATCAGCAAGATCAGGATCAGCTGCGATTGCTTCAGCTGCGGCACTTGCTGCGTCACCAGCTCCATCAAGTACATCAACTAATGAAAGTTCGAAGCCTTCATCTGCATCATCTTGGTTAACCAATAATGCACCATCATGTTCAATTAAATCTTCTACAACCTCAGCAAGCTTTTCTGATAATACTGCATTCGCATCTTCTTCTCCTGAAAATAGCGCTGCCATTATGCCGGCGTTAATTAAGCCATAACGCAATTCATCAGTGTTATCTTCGTTTGCAACGGCTGCTGCGTTATCAATGGTTGTTGGCTCTAACTCTGTGATGCTACCCATAATATTAAAGGCATTAGCAATAACAGATGATTGTGTTTGGATGGTATCAGTAGATACACCGTTTGCATCAGCTTCTATAAGAGCAGTAGCTAAATGTGTTAACGCAGACACGTTGATATTGGTCTCACCGTTATTCGCTGTTCCAACAGTCGACATTGCTGACAAAATCAGTGTAGGGTCAACTGTAGCGAGTGCGATTGTTTCTCCATATGCGACTCCACCACAACCTGCTGGTGCGTCACAAACCATAGTAGTTGTTTCATCAACCGATAATTCGATTTTTACTGGGCCGTCATAATCTAAAATAGTTATTGTGTAACTACCGTCAGCTTCTGTAATAATTGATGCCGTTTCTAAATCAGCACCTTCAAGTTTAACGGCTTGGCCTTCAATATATTTATAAACAGTGACTACAGCATTGGCAAGAGTACCTTTTATCGCTTTTCCTGCAATAATTGTTTTTACGGGAACTGGAGCCGGTGGCGGTTCAACGATAGGGGCTTTGCTACTAGAGCCTCCGCCACAAGCTGAAAGTGCAGAAATGAGAGCAAGGGAGATAATACTACGGTTAAATTTCATTAAATAATCCTTATTTATAGAAGTGAAAAATATTACGGCTAGTATTTAATCAGATAAGTATTTACTTTTAAAGAATTAAGTGGAATTACAGTGAGTGAAATCAATGATTTAAGATAGGATTAAAGACATCACTAATAACAAGGTGTTTTTAGTGATGTATAAGTCAAACGTTGTTAATCGTTAGATGTTCATAAAAGCATTAATTTTAGCAATAATGCCTTTGCTGTCTAAGCCAAGTTCTTGATGAATTTCTTGTTGGGTGCCGTGCTTTATAAAACTATCAGGTAAACCAATATTTAAGATTTTAATCGCTATGCCTTGGCTTAGTATGTATTCATTTACCCCTGAACCTGCGCCGCCTGCAATCGCGTTATCTTCAACAGTTACAATAACGTCATGGTTTTTAGTCACTTCATTGATTAGCGTTAAATCAAGCGGTTTGACAAAGCGCATATCTACAAGGGTAGTATTTAACTGTTGAGCCGCTATTTTAGCTTCATCTAAGGTGCTACCAAAATTCAATATAGCAACGCTCGGTTCTGCAGTACCGTTTGTTGTTTGTAAAAGAGTGTTTGCTTTACCAATTTCAATAGTTTCGTCGATGCTTGGTAACGATGCGCCATTGCCTGAACCTCTAGGGTAACGAACAGCTGCTGGACCATTATGCTTAAAACCAGTTGTGAGCATGAGCTGACATTCTCGTTCATCTGATGGCGCCATAATGACAATATTTGGAATACAACGCATAAAGCTTAAGTCAAATGAACCTTGATGCGTAGGACCATCTGCACCGACAATACCAGCGCGGTCAATAGCGAACAATACCGGTAAATTTTGTATGGCTACATCGTGGATCAGTTGATCGTAACCACGTTGTAAAAAACTTGAGTAAATAGCTACAACCGGTTTGTTACCACCAATGGCTAAACCTGCGGCAAAAGTAACGGCATGTTGTTCGGCAATCGCCACATCAAAATATTGTTTAGGAAAACGCTGGCTAAATTCCACCATGCCAGAACCTTCGCCCATTGCTGGAGTAATGGCGACTAATGATTTATTTTGTTCTGCGGTATTACAAAGCCAATCACCAAATATTTTTGAATAGGTCGGTAAACTTGGTTTGCTTTTCGGTAAGCTCGTTTGTGCGGGATCAAACTTAGGTACGGCATGATACTTTATCGGGTCTTGCTCTGCAGCGTGATAACCTTTGCCCTTTTTAGTGGCAATATGGAGAATTTGAGGCCCTTTCAAGTTACGCATATTGGTAATGGTATCCACTAAACCATTAACATCATGACCGTCAATTGGGCCAATATAGTTAAAGCCTAACTCTTCAAAAAATGTACTGGGCACGACCATGCCTTTTAAATGTTCTTCAGCACGACTTGCTAACTCTTTAATAGGAGGGATATTCTTAAGTATGCGCTTACTACCTTCACGAAGTCCCGTATATAGGTTTCCTGACAACATTTTTGCCAAGTGGTTGTTCAATGCACCGACGTTTTCAGAAATAGACATTTCGTTATCATTTAAAATAACTAACATGTCACTCTTAATATCGCCCCCATGGTTTAATGCTTCAAAAGCCATACCTGCAGTCATTGCACCGTCACCAATTACAGCAACTACTTTACGGTTGTTTGCTTCTTTCTCGGCGGCAACAGCCATGCCTAATGCCGCTGAAATTGAAGTGCTTGAATGACCAACACTTAAAACATCGTATTCACTTTCTTCGCGCCACGGAAAAGGATGCAAACCATCTTTTTGACGAATAGTATGCAATTGGTCGCGTCGACCAGTTAAGATTTTATGCGGGTAAGCCTGATGACCAACATCCCAGATAAGGTGATCAAACGGGGTTTTATAAACATAATGCAATGCTACGGTTAATTCGATTGTGCCTAAACCAGAGGCAAAATGCCCACTACTTTTACTTACTGAGCTTAATAAGTAACTTCGTAGCTCTTTACTGGCCTGAGTTAGCTGGCTTTTATCTAACATACGCAGATCGTCAGGAGAATTTATATTGGCCAATAAAGGGTAGTCGGCAAGATTTATAGTCATATTTATTTTGTTTATTCTTTAAATTGTCTGATCAGGCTAATTAACACGTTTTATAATAAACGTCGCAAATTCAGCTAAGTTATGTGTATTGTAGGGTAAAGTTGCTAAAGCTTGAAGTGCTTGTTGATATAAGTTGTCAGCTTTTTGCTGCGCCCCGTCTAAACCTAATAGTGCCGGGTAGGTACTTTTATTGGCGGAAACGTCTGAACCCGCAGGTTTACCTAACTCTTCTTCACTTGAAATAATATCAATTATATCATCACGTACTTGATAGGCTAAACCGATATGATCAGCATAAACCGCCAGTTGGTGTTTATCATCAGCTGAAATAGTATCGCTAATTTCTGCAACCATCGTCACCGATGCTTTTAATATTGCACCTGTTTTTAGCGAATGCAGTTTTTCTAATTCAGCTATTGTTATTTGCTTATCTGTGGCAGATATATCAAGTGCTTGTCCGCCGCACATGCCTTGGTAACCAGTGGCATGAACTAATTGACGAATTAACATGATGCGTTTCGGTTCAACTTGCGCGCTAAAATTATGGTTAACTAAAATATCAAAGGCAAGGGTTTGCAAACTATCGCCGGCTAAAATAGCTGTGGCTTCATCAAAGGCTTTATGGCAAGTCGGTTGACCACGACGCAAATCGTCATCATCCATCGCCGGTAAGTCATCGTGTATTAATGAAAAAGCATGAATGCATTCTAAGGCTGCGGCAATACCGTCTACGTCAGAGAGTTCAAGACCAAGGGCTTCACCGGTAATATAACTTAAATATGGTCGCATTCGTTTGCCACCAATCAATAAACCATATTGCATTGCTGAGAGCAATTTCTCATCATTTAGTTCATATTCGGATAATTTGTTTGCAAGAAATTGATTAATACGAGTTTGATAAACGTCGAGTTGGCTTAATTGTGTCACTAATGATTACTCGTACTGTCTGAATCACCTTCATTTTCAAAGGTTTCAAGTTGAGGTTTTCCGCTTTTAGCGAGTAATATTTGAATTTTTTGTTCAGCGTTTTTCAGCTTTTCTTGACTGGCTTGACTGAGATTTAAGCCGCGCTCAAAAAGAGTCATTGAATCTTCTAAGCTTAACGCTCCCTGCTCTAAATTATGAACAATTATTTCGAGTTCAGAGAGTGATTCTTCAAAGCTTAAATTTTCTATTTTTTTCTTAGCCATCAGTAAGTCGACCAGTGATTAAATATCTAGGCGCAAATTTATACCAAACCAATTAATTAATCAATCAACTTCAAGCGCTTTCAATCCCTAATTACTGTGTTGTGCTTAATCTCAGTAGCCAGCTACTCTTTACCGTATAGCGATCTATATGGATGGAAAATATTTGGTTCAGCCTTAATCATAAGTGTATAAATATGAACCATAAAGATAATTGAATTTTGAAACTTTATTTAATTTCCATCGTGTTTTTTTAGCTCGGCATTTCTGTTAATTATTCCAACAAACTAACTTAACATTAAAAATAGCGATTAATTACTTAAGTTATTGACAATATGGGCGATAATAAGCTTATATTTCGTGTGTATACTAAAATATAAGTATTCGCGTATCGTAATACCTTAAGGTATTATCAAGTGATACGATTATAGGTATCATTTCTTTGTGGAGGCTTTTTTGTGGATATAGCAACAATATTAGGTGTAGTAGGCGCAATCGGTTTACTCATTATGGCGATGATGTTGTCTGGCGACATCAATATGTTTATTGATACGCAGTCATTAATTATTGTTTTTGGTGGTTCAATCTTTGTTGTTTTATCAAACTATAATCTCGGTCAGTTTTTTGGTATCGGAAAAATCATTGGCAAGGCTTTTATGTTCAAAATTGAACAGCCTGACGACCTCATTGAAAAATCAGTTGAAATGGCTGACGCTGCTCGTAAAGGTGGTTTCTTAGCATTAGAAGAAGCTGAAATTACCAACGGTTTTATGCAAAAAGGTGTCGATATGTTGGTCGATGGTCATGATGCTGATGTTGTACGTGGTACGTTACAAAAAGATATACAGCTCACTGCAGAACGGCATGAAACCGGTGTTGGCATGATGATGTCGCTTGCTGATGTAGCACCAGCAATGGGAATGATAGGAACATTAATTGGTTTGGTGGCGATGTTATCAAACATGGATGACCCAAAGTCTATTGGTCCGGCAATGGCGGTTGCACTATTAACAACACTTTATGGTGCGTTTCTCGCTAACGTTATTGCCATTCCTATTGCCTCAAAATTAAAGCTTCGCTTAGCTGAAGAAAAAATGAATCAAGAACTGATCCTTGATGCGATTCTTGGTATTCAAGATGGTCAAAACCCACGCGTTATAGAAGGTCTACTGAAGAATTACCTAGCTGAAGGTAAGCGTTCAATCAGTACAACCGAAGAAGAGTAACGGGAGTAATTTATGGCTGAAGAATGTAAATGTCCACCTCCCGGGCTCCCGGCTTGGATGGGTACCTTTGCTGATTTAATGTCACTATTAATGTGTTTTTTCGTTTTACTGTTATCTTTTTCTGAAATGGATGTTTTGAAGTTTAAACAAATTGCGGGCTCGATGAAGTTTGCTTTTGGTGTACAAAACAAGATTGAAGTGAAAGATATTCCTAAAGGCACCAGCATTATTGCCCAAGAATTCCGTCCGGGTAAACCTGAGCCAACTCCCATTGAAGTTATCCAACAGCAAACCATGGAAATGACACAACAGATGTTAGAATTCCAAGCGGGTGATGAAACTTCTGCCGGTGGACGACAAGAACAACGTGGTACAGAGCGTGGCGGACAATCACAAAGTACTGCTGATGAAATGTCTGCACAAGCAATGCAAAAAGCTAAAGACGAACTAGAGCAAGCATCACAAGAACAAGTGAATGATTTAGTGAAAAAAATCGCTGATCAATTAGAGCAACAAATTCAAGATGGTGCAATCGAGCTTGAATCACTCGGTCAACAAGTCATTATTAGGATCCGTGAAAATGGCTCTTTTCCATCAGGATCTGCATTTTTACAGCCACAATTTCGGCCGATTATTCGTGAAATTGGTGAACTGTTAAATACGGTTCCAGGAGAAATTATGGTCTCAGCTCATACCGATAACCGTGGAATTAATTCAGAATTGTTTTCTTCAAACTGGGATCTATCCAGTAAACGAGCGGTCGCTATAGCGCATGAATTAATTAAAGTACCTGAATTTGAACAATCGCGTTTATTAGTGGTTGGCCATGCAGATTCTCGCCCTTTAGTTCCTAACACTAATGCTTTGAATCGTCGTCTTAACCGTCGTGTTGAAATTTCAATTAACCAAGGTAAAGCAAAAGAAACAGAACCGATTTCTATTCGTAAAGAATAAAAACAGGTAAAGCCGTTTTGGGATAAATATTTATTTATTTTTTAACGGCTATTTTTTCAACTTAACCTTCATTTCTATTTCATGTATAATTCGCGCCATTATTTTTGTAGGCCGACAATGGCCTATATTCTAGCTTTATACTTAGGTACGTTTGTTCATGAAATTCATCATAAAACTCCAAGCTGAAATTGCCGTTAAAAGTCGCCCGGTTCGTAAGCGCTTCACTAAAATTTTAGAATCTAGTATTAAAAACGTTTTACGTCGTGTTGATGAGCAAGTTACCACTACCGCAAACTGGGACAATATTGAAGTTAACACTAAAAATGACTGTCCTGATAATCGTTTGGCACTTATTGACACGTTAAAATGCGTTCCAGGTGTTGCCGTGTTTCTTGAGGTTCAGCAAACTTCATATACTGATGTACATAACATTTTTGAAAAAACCCTAGAGGCACATGCTAAAACCATTGAGAATAAAACCTTCTGTGTGAGAGTTAAGCGCACCGGGAAACACGATTTCAATTCATTAAAAGTTGAACAATATGTCGGTGGTGGTTTAAATCAAAATGTTGAGTCGGCCAAAGTAAGACTGAAAAAACCTGATGTCACTATCCGTTTAGAAATTAAAGATGAAAATTTATTCATTGTTACAGAACGCCATGAAGGCTTAGGTGGTTTCCCTATAGCGACTCAGGAAGATGTTTTATCGTTAATGTCTGGTGGTTTTGATTCGGGTGTGTCTAGTTATCAAATGATCAAAAAAGGTGCTCGCACACATTATTGTTTTTTTAATTTAGGTGGCGACGCACATGAAGTGGGCGTAAAGCAAGTCAGTTATTATTTATGGAATAAATTTGGTGCATCGCATAAAGTGAAATTCTTCGCGGTTGATTTTGAACCTGTCGTTGCTGAAATATTAGAAAAAGTAGAAAACGGTCAAATGGGCGTTATTCTTAAACGTATGATGATGCGCGCCGCTGCTAAAATTGCTAAAAGAGGCAAGATACAGTCATTAGTCACGGGGGAAGCGCTAGGTCAGGTATCGAGCCAAACATTAACTAATTTGAATGTGATTGACCGAGTAACAGAAACGCTAATACTTCGTCCTTTAGTGGCTTATGACAAACAAGATATTATTGATATTGCGCGTAAAATTGGTACTGAAGATTTTGCTAAAACTATTCCTGAATATTGTGGTGTTATTTCAAAACGCCCGACGGTAAAAGCAGTACTGTCGAAAATTGAAGCAGAAGAAGATAACTTCAATTTTGATATTCTAGACAAAGTGGTTGAAGAAACACGTGTTTACGATATTAGAGATATTAATAAGGAAAGTGAAGAAGAAATTCATGCGGTTGATACCAAAGAACAGTTATCGAGTGATGATATTGTTATTGATATTCGCAGCCCTGAAGAAGAAGAAGATAACCCGTTAGAAATTGAAAACATAAAAGTTATTCATATTCCATTTTATAAACTATCAAATAAGTTTAGCGATTTAGCACAAGACAAAGAATACCTGTTGTATTGTGACCAAGGTGTCATGAGTAAGTTGCAAGCGCTTTACTTAATTGGCGAAGGCTATAAGAATGTGAAAGTTTATCGTCCTTAATTAACTTTATTTACAAAGGCGAATACTGCTTTTCAAGCGCTTTAACGGCTAGCCATAACTGAGTGTTTTTCGGTGTGGCTAGTTGGTGCTTTTCCCCTAAACGGTGAATGTAGCCGTTAATATAATCTATTTCAGTACGACGCATCCCGAGTATATCTGCACGCATAGATGAAGTGTTTTTGTTGGTGTTTTGGGCTACTTTTTTAACTAAACTTAGTAGTGAATCTTCTGATAAATTAACCCCTTCTTTAGTCGCCACTTCAACTATCTCTTGTAAAATAGCTCTAGTCGTCCCTTGATAAATTTCTCGGTTTATTTTGCCATTTTCAATGTTTTCAAGTGCGGATAAAGGGTTGATAACACAGTTAATCGCTAATTTTTTCCACTGTGCAAATTGAATGTTTTCTTGCCAATGAACTTGCTTTAATCCTTGTTCAAAGTCATCAACGACTTGCTTTTGAACCTCTGAACTGAGTGTCCCGTAAACAATACCAAAATCACTATTTCCTATGCCGGTATGTTCAATATGATATTCAGCCCGCTTTTTAGCGCCTTGTGTCAGTAAAAGAGCAAGTAAACATTGTGACGGCTTCAGTAAATGATCAATCTCTTCTAATGTACCTAAGCCATTGTGAGTAACAATAATAATAGCGCTATCAGCAATTAATGAGTGAATTGCTTTTAAAGCACTAACGACTTGGTACGATTTTACACAAACAACAATAACTTGCGCACGAGATAAGGCTTGTTTGTCAGCAATAACTAAAGGAAATTCTTTTACGTTTTCATTAATTTCACGAAAAGTGTAATGAGTATGCCTCGTTGGTTTTGATGGCCACAAAGAAATTAACTTATTATCTGAGTTATTATTTTTAAGTTGAGAAAACCTATGGTAACAAAGTAAACCTATTGCACCTTGACCAACAATAACGGTATTCATATTAGTTATTCATTTGTTGAGGTTTGACATAAATCGCGAGTGAGTAATGGCAAACGGCAAAAAGAGAAATGCCGACAATATCAGCAATAAAGTCTGCAAATTCACCATTACGAAAACCTAAATAATGCTGGCTTACTTCAGTGAGAGCGCTATAAAAAAACAAACAAATAACCGTATTGATTACGGGCAATTTTAATATGCCTACTAAAATCCAGGTCAGGCCAAAGAAACCAATGATATGGCCAACGGTATCGATCTGCATTTTATTCATGACGGCTGTTTTTAAATCTGCAGGAATAAAAAACAGTAACATTAATACCAATAAGAAAATCATGACAAATAATAATTGAAGGTAACGTTTCATTAAGAGGTGTTTTTATAGGTTTATAGGGAGATAATAATTCATCATAACATGTGAAAATAGCTGTTGCGATCACCTTTACCCACTAGGACGGCTTTGCTAATATTACAACCACTTATATTATTGAATTACCAAAAGGCCATTAACATGCCATCAATGGATATCGTTTCCGAAATTAATATGGAAGAAGTTAGAAATGCAACACAAAACGCAAGCCGTGAATTAGACACGCGTTTTGATTTTCGTGGCGTTGAAGCAAGTATTGAATTTAAAAAACCGAATGTCGTATTAAAGGCTGAGGGTGACTTTCAAGTAAGACAACTCGTTGACATGATGCGAACTCAATTGGCAAAACGTCAAATTGATGCGAAAGCGTTAACGCTTTCAAATGCTGAGCATTCAGGAAAAACGTTTACACAAAACCTTTCTTTTAAAGAAGGTATTGAACAACCCGTTGCGAAAAAAGTGGTTAAGTTAATTAAAGACAGCAAGTTAAAAGTACAAGCGGCTATTCAAGGTGAACAACTGCGAGTTACGGGTAAAAAACGTGATGATTTACAAGCAGTGATGCAATTAATACGTGAAGCCGATCTAGAACAGTCTTTTCAATTTAATAATTTTCGCGACTAATAACTATTAGTCATCGGTTTATTCTTCTGCCGATTATAAAAAAACAGCACATACAGTGCTGTTTTTTTATACGTAAATTACCTACTTTACTTTATGAGTAACCTTTTCTTTACAAGGTCTAGCTGATTTTAGCGACAAATTGCAAACATTTACGCAATTAACACTGTTTATTTGTTGGTACATTAAGTAGATTAACTGCATTCTAAAAATAATAAAGATTACGTTTAATGAGTGTTTCAAGAGGTGGATTTAGTTCCCGCATAGGTTTTATCATGGCAGCGGCAGGTTCGGCTGTCGGTTTAGGAAATATTTGGGGGTTTCCAACCCAAACAGCGAGTAATGGTGGGGCTGCTTTTGTACTGGTTTATTTAGTACTGGCATTTTGTTTAGCTTATCCTGCTTTTATGGCTGAGTTACTCATCGGACGTTATGGTCAGGCGAATGCTGTTAGCTCGTTAGAAAAAATGTCGCGGAGTTTATGGCAGAAAAAATTCGCATTCTTTGTTGGTTTTGGCGGTATTGTGTGTGCAGCGCTTATTCTCAGCTTTTATGGGATATTAGCTGGCTGGATGATGTCTTATGCCTTAGAACCTGTTTTGACCTTTATCGGCTTTAGTGATGCCGCGCAATGGGTTATTTCTCAATCTTTATGGCGTAATTTAGGGTTTACTGCTTTATTCATGACCATGACCGTTTTTATCATTCGCCATGGCGTTGAAGATGGTATTGAGAAATGGTCAAAACGCTTAATGCCAATGCTTATTGGTTTATTAATTCTCTTAATTATTTATGTTGTTACCCTAGATGGTGCTGCAGAAGGCTTAAATGCTTATTTAAACCCTGATTTTTCTCGTGTATTTGAACCCGACTTATTAATTAGTGCTCTGGGACAAGCTTTCTTTTCTTTATCGCTTGGTACCAGTGTCATGATTATCTACGGTTCATATATCTCCAAAAAAGAGAACTTAGTCACGCTTGGCGCACAGGTTACGTTAATTGATGTTTCCATCGCATTTTTAGCGGGATTATTAATCATACCCGCTATGTATGTTGCTCAAGCACAAGGTGTCACTATCTTTGCTGAAGACGGTAGTTTAATTAACGGCTCAAGTTTAGTTTTCGCCGTATTGCCTAGCTTGTTTGAGAATATGGGGAATATCGGTGCTTTTGTTGCTTTCGCTTTTTTCTTGTTAATGTCAATTGCTGCCTTAACATCGTCAATTTCTATGCTTGAAGGCCCTGTGTCTTATGTCGTGGAACGCCATGATATGCCAAGAGAAAAGGCAACTACCTTAATAGGTATTGGTATTTTTGTCTTGAGTGTTGCTATTGTATTGAATATTGAAACCATGCTCGACTTTGTCGCTATCGCAGCGACACAGTACGGACAGCCTATTATTGCGATGTTATGTTGTGTATTTGTTGGTTGGATCTGGCACCGAAATGATGTCTTGATGGAGCTGAAACAAGGTAATAATGACGCAGAGAACAGTGTTTTTTGGAAGATTTGGCCTTGGTATACTAAGTTTGTTTGTCCAACGGCCATTGCTATCGTATTCATTCATTCGTTAAATCTTTTTTAAAAGATAGAAGAAAATAAGAGAAGCTCGCTTCTCTCTAATGCCGTCCACTTAAGGTGTACGGCATTTTTATTTTGAAGTCTAAAAGTTAGCTCACAAATTCTTTTATTTGTGATAACGATGCCGCACCAACCTTTGTATTAATGACTTCGCCATTTTCTATTAACAGTAAAGTAGGGATACCTCGTATACCGAATTTAGCCATCAACTCTTGAGCATTATCAGCATTAACCTTAACCACTTTTAACTCATCAAACTCTGTTGAAACTTGCTCAACTATAGGCGCAATCATTTTACAGGGACCACACCAAGGTGCATAAAAATCGACTAACACTTTACCCTCATATTGTTCAACTTCACTCACAAACTGTTCACTATTTACTTCGACTACGTTACTCATTTTTACTCCTATATGGGTTAATTGCTTCAACAGGAAATAGTTTACTTCACTTACCTTTACTTGATTAGTCAGCTTTAATAGAATCGATTGTTCTATTATTGATACAATAAGGGGCGACTGTGCAAAATTTAGATAATCTTTCATTATTTCTTACGATAGTTGAGTCAGGTTCTTTAACATCTGCAGCTAGAGTTTTAGGTCTACCTAAATCAAAGTTAAGTCGCCGCTTGGCAGCTCTTGAGAATGAATTGGGCAGTCAATTATTAGTGAGGACAACACGTACTCAACAATTAACTGAAACAGGAGAACAGCTTTTTAGAACGTGTAAGCCGCATGTAGAAGCGCTTAAAAGTGCAGAAGCGAGTGTTAGTGATTTTGTCTCACAGCCCAAAGGAAAGTTGAAAATATTACTTCCCTTAGAGTTTTTTAATCAAGTGATGGCCGAGCTTATTTCTGAGTTTGCATTGTTATACCCAGATGTTGCAGTGCAATGTCAACATTACTCCCAAGCACTTCCTGAACAAGATCTAAGTTTTGATTTGATTTTTGTATTACACGAACAAGCATTGCCTTCGTCAAATTGGATCGCTAAAACATTGTTTAGCTTTCCTCAAGCAATTTACTGTGCCGCAGATAAAGCTCAGCCCAAGATAATTACGCCTGAGCAATTAGTCGAAAACAGCTGTATTTTGTCACAAGAAAATCAATTATGGCTTTTTCGCAGTGAGCGTAATATCACAGTTATTGAACCCAAAACCTTTATGGTACTTTCAAGCCCTGAAATGCGACTCGCCGCGGTAAAACGAAACTTAGGATTGGCCAAACTTCCTGAATATTTAGTGAGTAGTGATAGTGAAAAACACTTAGTAAAACCGGTAAAATTATCTTGTGCACCTGTTGCTCAACAATTATCAATACTCTACCAGAGTCGAAGTATTGCTAAAAAGACACGGGTATTTCTAGATTTTTTTCAAAGTAATATCGGTTGTTTACAACTATAGTTAGTTTTAAGGCGGATATGTTGAGGGCTAGAGTTGATTATAAAGTCTATAATCAAGGGATTTATCATTTTAAATTTTGTTTTATGTCAGCAAACGCTGGCAGAAACCATTAATTTGACTGCTGAGCTTTTCCCTCCACAAACGAATCAAGATGGCTCAGGGCAACAATTTGATGTCGTTAGGGCTATTTTTGAACCATATGGGTACTCTATAAAGGTACATGTATTTCCATATCGGCGAGTAATACATTTACTCGAAAATGAAAGCATGGATATGGCCGTGGGTGTCGCTAAAACTGAAAATACTCGACTGCTATTTTCAGAACAATTTCATGATAGTGATAACTTAGTTGCTATTTTTCCCAAAAATAGCAACCTAAATTGGCAAGGAGACAGTTCACTTCTGGGAAAAAGATTACTTTTTATTGCAGGATTAAGTGAAGGGTTTATTAAAGATTTATACACATCATCGAAATTAGATTTATCCTCGAGTGAAATCAGTGAAGTGAATACCCGAGTACAAGCGCTGAATAAATTACTTTTGAACCGTGATGATTTTTTGATTGATTGTGAATGTGGTCTTTTCCTTAACGATGTACTTCCTTATCGATCACAATTTATAGTAAAAAAAATAGGCTTAATAAAAATACATGCTGCATTTTCTCGTACTGAGAAAGCTCGCAAACTGAAAAAGATTTGGCAACGTGACTTCCCCAAGTTTATAAAAACAGAAGCGGCGCGTGATATTTATAAGAAGTGGGGATTAATGCGAGAATATCGCAATATTCAAGATTCAGTAAAAACTGACAATTCAAGTTTACCCAATTTTTAGTGATGATTATCTATAGGGTTGGCCAAGGTAAACACCAAGGCAAATCAAGTTCTTTTAATGGGAGGCATTCAGTAAAATATTCACCATTTTGGGGAGGTAGCACATATTGATAACATTGCTTTTTGAAAGTAAACTTCAATGCAAATGCATGCAGATAGCCTCGTTGTTCTCGATAAGCGTTTTTTGTTGCGTAAATTGGGTCACCAATAATAGGCGAACCTATGCTAGATAATGCAACACGTATCTGATGAGTTTTTCCACTGTGTGGTTTTAATAAATATAAACGATTACCAGCGCCTATCGGGTAGGAAAAGAACTGGGTGATGGCTGGATTTTCTTGGCTACGAAGCAGTTTCCACATACCACGACGGCTCTTTTCCATATCGCCTTTAATTAATCCTTGTTTCTTCTTCGGTTTTTTATCACTTACTGCTAGATAATATTTCTCAATTTTGTGTTGTTCAAACAACGCTTGAAACTCTTGGGTGGCTGTTAAATTTTTTGCAAATATTATTAAACCAGATGTCATTTTATCTAAGCGATGAACAGGAAAAAGTTGCTCAAGTTTTTGTTGTTTTTTTACCTGATTAAAAAAACCATTATCGAGTTCACCTTCATCATGAAAATTTACGTTAGCTGGCTTTTCTGCAATGATAAAATCATCGTGCTCGGCAATAATATGTATCGTCTGCATTTAAGAAAACCCTAACCCGACAATGATATAAAGAATAATGGTGATTACTGCGCCAAATAAAGCATAGGGGAGCTGTGTTTTTACGTGCTCAAAATGGTCACAACCACTGGCAATTGACGCCACAACGGTGGTATCAGATATTGGCGAAGCGTGGTCACCAAATACACCACCACCTAAAACAGCAGCAACTAGAAACTCTATAGGTAAACCACTTTGTTGCGCGATTGGCACTGCGATTGGTACCAGTATTGCAAAAGTTCCCCAAGAGGTACCTGTAGCAAACGCCATTAAAGCCGCGGCAAGAAAAATAACCGGAGCCATTAAAAATAGCGGTAATTCAACATTAAATAGTTCACTCACGTAAATGCCTGCGCCTAAAACTTTAATGGCATCACCAAAAGCGAACGACAACACTAAAATGGCTACAGCAGGAAACATGTGTTTGATCCCTTGAGCTGAGCTTAACGCGATCTCTTTAAAATTAAGTAGCTTGTGAGAGCTAACTAATAACACCAGTAAAATAAAAGAGATAGCAATTGACCAAAACACTGAAAATGCGCCTGAACCGCGACGAATATCCCCATCACCAGTTATCCACAATAAACCTAACGTCAGCACTAATAATGACAATAACGGTAACCACATCACATAGGCTGGAGCTGTATGTTTAACTGTGTCAGGCTGTATATCTTTAACCAGCGATTCAGCTTTTCTCATTGGGCCATAAATTTTCCCGCTATAAGCGGTATAAAAAGCTAATAAAACAGCGATGATCGCATAAAAGTTATAACTAACCGTACCAATTAATACGCCTACAGAGTCGGCGAGTTGAAAGTCATCAAGTAAGCCTAAAACATAAGCTCCCCAGCCATTAACCAATAATAGAATACTAACGGGTGCACACGTTGAATCGATTAGGTAAGCCAATTTTGCGCGACTCATTTTATATTTATCGAATAATGTTTGGCTTGCCATACCTGCGGTAAACATACTTAAATTGGTATCAGTAAAAATACTACTGCCAATAATGGTAGGCAGCAAACTGGCTTGACGGGAGTTTCTTACTAATTTTAATGATGATAATTTTTCAATAAAACCATTCACCGCTCCTGACTTATTCATCAAGGTAACCAAAGCACCAATTAATAAACTAAAACTAATAATATAGAGGTTACCGGTAGAGGAGAATACTCCGCTAATTGTCAGTAAACCATCAGTTACACCGCTTACTACTTGCCAGCTTGCAGACATAATAGTCGCTAAGATCACACCGCATAATAAGGCTAATAACGCATTTTTTCGCCAAACGGCAATAATAATGGCCACAAGGGGAGGAAGTAATGATAAAGGACTATCTTGCATGATTTTATATATTTTCTTATTATTATTTTGTGAACACTTTACCGTAACCATTAACGTTTAGAAACTGCTTTGGTGATAGATTGAGTTTTATTTTGAAAATTAATGTGGAGTATTACGGTCTGATGTTTTTTAGGAAAATACTCTTTTTTCCTAGGGGGGCATTTTAGATTGATTTTTAATACCATAAAGTATTGAAAAGTTAATTATTACCCTCAAATAGTGAGTAGCAGCTTACGCTTTATGAATTAGGGATTATTTTGAAACTTTCTTTTAATGACTATGTAATGGCATTTAGCCAAGACGAACATCTATCTTCCTTGACGGGAATTGGACGAGGGATAGAACGAGAAGGATTACGCGTATTACCAGAAGGGCGTTTGTCATTACAACCCCATCAAAAAAGTTTAGGCTCTGCGCTAACACACCCTAATATCACGACAGACTATTCTGAAACCTTATTAGAATTTATTACTCCGGTAAGTTATGAAGCAGAAACAACGATTGCTCAATTACAAGATATTCAAAAGTATACTTTAAGCAAAATTGATGGCGAATTGCTGTGGCCAATGAGTATGCCGTGCTTTGTTGACGATGAAGATAAAATCCCTCTAGCTAACTATGGTTCATCGAACGTTGGTCAGATGAAAACAGCTTATCGTCAAGGGCTTAAAAATCGTTACGGCAGTATGATGCAGGTTATTTCCGGTATTCATTTTAATTTCTCTTTTTCACAAAATTTTTGGCAAAGCATGCAAAAAATTTCAGAAAATAAGGCGCCTATCAATGATTATATATCAGAACAATATTTTGCCTTATTGCGAAACTATAAGCGTTATTGCTGGTTGATCCCCTATTTATATGGCAGTTCTCCGACGATTTGTAGCTCATTTATGAAAAATAAAGCCACGACATTGCCTTTTAAAAAGTCGGCTAGTGGTTATATGTATCTTGAATACGCTACTTCTTTAAGAATGAGTGACTTAGGTTATACGAACAGCGAACAGTCATCATTACAGATTTGTTATAACGACTTGGATGGTTATTTAGATGGTGTGCAAAGTGCTATAAATCTTCCATCAGAAAAATTTGCTGAAATTGGTGTGAAAGTTAATGGAAAGTATCAGCAGCTCAATAGTAATATCTTACAGATTGAAAATGAACTTTATGCCCCTATCAGACCCAAGCAAGTTGCTAAGTCAGGTGAAAAACCTTCAGAAGCGTTGAGAAATCGTGGGGTTGAGTATATTGAGGTTCGAGCTCTCGATGTTAACCCATTCTCTGATACCGGCATCAGTATCGAACAAGTTTATTTTCTTGATATTTTTATTACCTATTGTGCTTTAACGGAAAGTCCTTTGTTTAGCTATGAGCAACAACAAACCTGCGATACTAATATGGACGAAGTTGTCGTTCGTGGCAGAGACCCACAATTGTTATTGAATGATAATGGCGAAGATAAATCAATTAAGGCATGGGGATACGAAATTTTTCAACAAATGCAACAAGTAGCAAAATTATTAGATAATGCCCACGGCAGTGAAAAATATAGCCAAGCATTAGCCAATGAACAGAAAAAATTAATTGATCCGAGTTTAACTCCTTCTGCCAAATTGCTTGATTGTGTTGTAAACCAAGATAAAAGCTTGACTAAAATTGCCTTGCAACAGGCACAAGATTATCGTCAGAAATTGCTTGATAGAGATTATCAAGTTTATGATGAGCAGTACTTTACTGAAACAGCAGTTAAATCGCATTTAGATCAAAAAGATATTGAAGATGCCGATAAAGACGATTTAGATACTTTTTTAGCCGATTATTTTGCTCCATAACGTTTTATTAAAATATAGACAAAAAAAAGCGCATTACTTAAACAAGAATGCGCGATAAAAACATGAAACACTAAAGGAAATATAACTCTCGTAAAGTAAGAGCCCTGTATATTGGTTTAGTTCAGTTTAATTTCAAAAAAAACGACCCACCTTTTTATCTTGGTAAACAACAAGCAAAAAAAAACGCATTACTTTAAAAAGGAATGCGTAATAAAAACATGAAACACTAAGGGAAATAAGCTCTCGTAAAGTAAGAGTGTTAACGATTGGTTTAGTTCAGTTTATTTTTTGTAAAATACGATCCTATTTTTTCCTGGTAAACAACAAGCAAAAAAAAACGCATTACTTTAAAAAGGAATGCGTAATAAAAACATGAAACACTAAGGGAAATAAGCTCTCGTAAAGTAAGAGTGTTAACGATTGGTTTAGTTCAGTTTATTT
>Ga0209291_1000151_pt1 | contig 68009 bp, 58 predicted proteins | sample GOMGulsemesocosm_FD_184633 | JGI IMG/M metagenome (GOLD analysis project Ga0209291, IMG submission 184633) | Methane-oxidizing microbial communities from mesocosms in the Gulf of Mexico - GOM9B Gulf of Mexico (SPAdes) (version 2) | ecosystem: Environmental > Aquatic > Marine > Cold seeps... | reverse complement strand
TAAGAATGCTTCAATACCAAATACATCAACGATCATACCTCCTTTAGTTCTACACTTAACAAAACCGTTAACGATTTCTCCAGTTTCGTGAGCATTATTTACTCTGTCCCAAGCTTTGATTACTCTAGCCTTTCTGTGAGATAATACTAACTGACCTGTTTTGTCTTCTCTAATATCAACAAGAACTTCTACTTTGTCACCAACTTTTAAATCTGGATTGTAACGGAACTCATTTAATGAGATTACACCTTCAGATTTTGCGTTAATATCAATAATAGCTTCTCTTTCAGTTAAGTGAACAATTGTACCTTCAACTACTGTATCATCTTCCGTGTCAACAAAGTTTTCTGCTACTAATTTTTCAAACTCTTCTAATACTGCGTCTTCAACAGGGTCAATTCCTTCTTCGTAATTGTGCCAGTTAAAATCTGCTAAAAATTGTTCTTGTGTTTTTGTGTCTTCAGCCATAGCTGTAGTAATAATTTGTATTCCGAGTTGTTTTGAGTATCTAAGCATACAACCTCAGAAGTTGTTATAGTTATATTTTTTTCAGTTCCTTCTCTACTCAATTCTGCTAAAAGGACTGCAAAAGTACAACTATATTCATTGAATTACAATATTTTATAATTATAAAATTATGGCACACCATTTGAGTAGTAAACAAATGAGCAAAATAAGTGGCTTTTATAAATAAATTAAAAACACTATATTTGAGTAAATCAATATTAATAAAAAAAATAAGAACAATTATGCCAGTAAAAGCAAAATACCAAGATGTATTAGATTTAGGAGAAAAGCTAGGAATTGCTGATGGAGACGTTAGAATAGAAGACGGAATCTTGAAAGTAAAAGGTACAGCGAACACCCAATACGAAAAAAACTTAATGTGGGACTCAATAAAAGCTATTGGTGGAGATAGTCCAACTGATTTAATGGCTAACATAACAGTCGCAGACGAATCTGTATACCACAGGCATACTGTAGTAAGCGGAGAAACTTTAGGCGGAATAGCAAAACATTACTTTAAAAACGCAATGAAATACAAAGAGATTTTTGCTGCTAACACAAATGTATTAGACAATCCAGACTTAATTAAAGTTGGTCAGGTTTTAGATATTCCAAACTTGTAAAATTAAACTCAGTTAACAAAAAAAAGGAAGCTTTATGAGCTTCCTTTTTTTGTTATTATATTTTGAAAAAAATTAATTACATACTTGAGTAACTAATTTTATTATTTTTTCAAATTGCTCATCAATAGTCATCGATGAATTATCTACCTCAATTGCATCTGTTGCTTTTAATAAAGGTGAGTTTTCTCTATGCGTATCAATATAATCGCGCTCTCTAACATTATGTAGCACTTCCTCATATGTTACCACATCACCCTTATTTGTTAATTCATCAAAACGACGTTGCGCTCTAACTTCATCTGAAGCGATCATAAATAGTTTTAATTCAGCATTAGGAAACACAACAGTGCCTATATCCCTACCATCCATTACTACACCAGTACCCTTACCTATTTCTTGTTGTTGTTTTACCAATCTATAACGTACTTCTGGAATAGCTGCTATTTTACTTACAAAACTAGACACATACATTGTACGTATTTCTTTCTCTACATTTACTCCATTTAAATATACTTCGGCAAATTGTAATTCTGAATTAAACTTAAATGAAATACCAATTTTATCTAATTCTAAAACAAAATCATCTATATTAAAATGATTCTCAGAAATAAAGCCATTATTTAACGCATATAATGTTGTAACACGATACATTGCGCCAGTATCTACATAAACATAGCCTAACCTATTAGCTAGCTGTTTTGCTAGTGTACTTTTCCCCGTAGAAGAGTACCCATCAATAGCAATAATGATTTTTTTTGTATTCAATTTATTTCAAATTAATATTTAAACCGAAAGTATGTACGTTTGCAGATGCGCTGAATTTTTGAAAAGCATAATTTACTCTAAATCTATTTAGTTTCAATCCAAAACCAGCTGTAATACCAGCAAAAACCCTATTCCCTTCAATTTTTAACTCGTGTCCTCTTCTGAAATTATATCCAAATCTTAAGTTAATCGCTTTTCCATGAAATAACTCCCCTCCAACAACTAAATGTTGAGTTAATTTATTAAAAAAAGAAATATCTTCAGGTGTAGAATTTCCATCTAAATCTACCTGAGCACGAGCTGGATTACTAAATGATAAATCCCATTGTTGCAAATTTTCAAAAACAATGTGCCACTTTAAAGGTAATTTATCTAGCTTTCTTCCAAAAGCTAAATCCACATGAAAAGGAATCTGTTCTTTAGTATTTTCATACACCGTAAACTGAGTTCCTAAATTTGAAGCAACCAATGTTAATTGTGAGTTTGAATTTTTAAAATCGTATAATAACGCCAAATCTAAAGCTCCACCAATTGATGAATATGTTTCTAATTTAGACGATATAAATTTCCCATTTGCTCCTAATTTTAAATCAGAATTAGGTACAGCATACATATACCCTACAGTTAAAGCAAACTCATTACCAGAAAATTCACCAGTACTAACTCCATGTTCATTAAAACCATTAAAATTTCCATAATCCACATAAGTAACTCCTGCCGTAATAATATGTTTCTTTTCTCCAAAACTACTTGTATAAGCCAAACTACCATAGTTTATATCTGCAAAATAATTTACAAAATTCAGGGCTAATTGACCATCCATATCACTATTTATAGCTGAAGGATTGTGTAATGCTTGAGATGAATCCCAATCTACATTTGTGAGTACCTTACCTCCTAGTGCTGCTTGACGTGGGGAAGAAATTAAATTTAAAAACTCATATGTATATTTACCACCAACCTGAGCTGACACATTGAATGCGCATAAAAATACAATGAGTACTAAAACTTTTTTAATCATAAATACAAAATAAGTAAATCTTAAATTGAAAACGCTATTATTTAAAAAATATTTTACAAAAAAAAGAGTCTCATAATGAGACTCTTTTTAATTATAATTTTTTAGCGTTTTTAACAGATTGTTTTGTAATCGCTAATTTTATAACATCAGTCATCTCTGACACATAATGAAACGTTAACCCTTTTAAATATTCAGGTTTAATTTCTAAAATATCTTTTTCATTATCTATACAAAGAATTAATTCCTTAATTTTCGCTCGTTTAGCTGCAAGTATTTTCTCTTTAATTCCTCCAACAGGTAATACTTTTCCTCGCAAAGTAATTTCACCAGTCATCGCTAAACTTTTCTTTACTTTCTTTTGTGTGAATAACGAAACTAATGAAGTTAACATTGTTACCCCAGCACTAGGACCATCTTTAGGAGTAGCCCCTTCAGGTACGTGGATATGGATATTATAATTACCAAATACATCTGGGTTAATACCAAACACTTCTGCATTAGCTTTTATATACTCTAAAGCTATTGTCGCAGACTCCTTCATCACCTTTCCTAAATTACCAGTAATGGACATAACTCCTTTACCTTTTGATAAAATAGATTCAATAAATAGTATATCACCTCCTACACTTGTCCAAGCTAGACCGGTTACAACTCCTGCAACATCATTGTTTTCATATTTGTCACGTTCTAATCGTGCAGGACCAAGAATATTGATAACATCGCTTTTTGATATTTTCTTACTATATTCCTCTTCCATTGCAATAGATTTAGCCGCATAACGAACCACTTTTGCAATTTTTTTATCTAAACCTCTTACTCCAGATTCACGAGTATATCCTTCAACGATTAACTCTAATTCCTTTTTTCCGATTTTTAAATCTCCAGAAGTTAAACCATGTTCCGTTAATTGTTTTGTTAGTAGATGCTTTTTAGCAATTTCTACCTTTTCTTCTATTGTATACCCACTTACATTAATAATCTCCATACGATCACGTAATGCAGGTTGAATACTTCCCAAACTATTAGCCGTTGCAACAAACATTACCTTGGATAAATCATACCCCATTTCAAGGAAATTATCATGAAACTCTGAATTTTGCTCAGGATCCAATACTTCCAACATTGCAGAAGATGGATCACCTTGATGAGAATTTGATAACTTATCAATTTCATCTAAAACAAAAACCGGATTTGATGTACCTGCTTTTTTCATGCTTTGGATTAATCGCCCAGGCATTGCACCAATGTATGTTTTTCTGTGTCCTCTAATTTCTGCTTCATCTCGTAAACCACCTAAAGAAACTCTAACATACTCTCTACCTAATGCTTCAGCTATAGATTTCCCTAAAGATGTTTTACCAACTCCTGGAGGGCCGTATAAACACAAAATAGGAGACTTCATATCATTCCTTAGCTTCAATACCGCTAAGTATTCAATAATACGTTTTTTAACATCTTCCAACCCATGATGATCTCTATCTAGAATTTTTTGAGCTCTTTTTAAATCAAATTTATCTTTAGAAAACTCATTCCAAGGTAACTCTAAAAACAGCTCTAGATAGTTACGTTGAATAGAATACTCAGCCACCTGAGGATTCATTCTAGACATTTTTGCCAATTCTTTTTCAAAATGAGCACCTGTTTTTTCATCCCATTTTTTAGATTTAGACTTTGCACGCATTTCTTCAATTTCAGCCTCATATGAAACACCTCCAAGCTCTTCTTGAATAGTTTTCATTTGTTGCTGTAAAAAGTATTCACGCTGTTGCTGATCTAAATCATTACGAACTTTAGATTGAATATCGTTTTTTAGAGATAGTTTTTGCATCTGCATATCCATATGCTTCAACGTAGCCATTGCTCTTTCCGAAAGATTTTTAATATCTAATAACGTTTGCTTATCCTTAACATTCAAATTCATATTTGAGGATATGAAATTGATCAAGAAAGCATTACTTTCTATGTTCTTGATTGCAAAACTAGCTTCCGAAGGAATATTCGGACTTTCTTTTATAATACGCAACGAAAGCTCTTTAATAGAATCAATAATTGCTTTAAACTCTTCGGTTTCAACCTCTGGTTTCTCCTCAGGAATCTCATTTACTGATGCAATTAAATAAGGATCATCATTAACTATTTCATTAATAGAAAATTTCTTTTTTCCTTGAATAATAACTGTTGTATTACCATCAGGCATTTTTAATACCCTTAAAATTTTAGCCACAGTACCCGTAGTATTAATATCTTCTATACCAGGGTTTTCTACTGATGCATCTTTTTGCGCAACAACACCTATAGCTTGTTTATTGTTATAAGCATCATTAAGTAACTTAATTGACTTATCTCTACCAGCAGTAATTGGAATAACTACCCCTGGAAACAAAACAGTATTACGCAAAGGTAGAATCGGCAATTCCTGCGGAATATCCTCCTTAGCAATCTCTTCCTCATCCTCACTAGTCATTAACGGAATAAACTCTGTATCGTCCTCCATTCCTTGCAATGACAAACTGTCAATATTTAAAAATTCTGAATTACTCATATAATATAGTTGTCATTCTGTCATTTAAACAGAATGTTTTTATTTTAGTTATCACTCTTAAGACTCTTACTATGTAACAATTACATTTATAAAACACATAATGAGTCTCTACTCAATACTATAAGTCAATTAATATGCCACAGGATAAATATGAGCATAAAAAAAGCAACCAAAAGGTTGCTTTTTTTATATATTAATTAATTCCTTATTCAGGAACAGTATAGGTAACATCAAAAGCACCATCAGTAATTACATACCATTTAGTTGGATCTTCACCAATAGATGCAGCAATAAAACTGTAAGTACCTACAATTCTTTTTGCAGCAGTATCATGCGTAGAAACATTTAAACCTCTTTTTATAGCTGGTTGATCATAAGGAACTTTTTGGAAAGAACCTGCAGTAAATTGCTTAGTTAAGAAATCAAAGAAATATGGATCAGTTCCTTTTAACACTTCTTCACCATTTGAAACAGTATCATTATCACAATCAGCATTTGCCCATGTAGAGTTTCCAAAATCATAACCTCTATAGCCTTCAGCTTGAATAGGGTCACAAGGATTATCTACATCTGTTCCATTAGTAGTTTCATCTTCATTTGAAATTCCATCTCCATCAGTATCTTCATCACCATTTAAAACACCATCACCATCACAGTCTGCTGCTCGCCATGTTGCATTATTAGAATCAAAACCTAAATAACCTAATGCCTGAACAGGTAAACAAGGATCAGTTTTTTCCACACCAGTTGGGTCATTAATATCTTCTTCAGCATCTAAAACACCATCACCATCAGTATCAACATTTCCTTCATATGGATTAGTATTATCTCCTGTAGTAGTTATATCTCCATCAGGACCATTCAACTCGTCAAGATTTGTAATACCGTCGTTATCACAATCTCCAGCTTGCCAAATTACATTTGAAGCATCATATCTAGTATAATTTTCAGATTTAGTAGGTACACATGGATTATTATCATTTGGATCTTCAGATGCATAAACTCCATCACCATCTAAATCTACAACAACAACATTAGGTACATATGTTTCAGTACCATCAAAAGAAAACGTTCCAGAAACTAATTTATTTACATCATCAACTTCAAGAGTAATCGCACCATTATCAACGGTTGTATCTGCTTCAAAAACATTTGCACCAGCACCAGCTTCTGTATAATTGGCTGTATGATTAATTGTTCCAAAAACATAAGAACCTCCTTGGTCAGTTTGTAGCATTATATTTAATGATTCTCCATTTGCTCCTTTTACCCCTCTAATTGTAGTAACACCTGCATCAATATCAGCTAAAGGTGTATCCGCAATCCATTTTGGAGTAACACCATCAATTGTCATGTTTAAATCACTTTTAGTAGTGGCATGAGAAGTAGTAATCACACTAGCGTCTGAATTAGTAATATCAGTATTATAAAATGCTGAATACACGTCACTAGCCCCTCCTAGAATATTAGGGTTAGTTACCGAGTTTGTTCCTATACTTGAAGGCATACGCAGCGTAACTACTTCATTTCCTCTTTTACCAGAAATTGTAATTACATTATTAGCCATTGTAGCTGTAGCGATATCTATTTCGTAATCTTGACCATCGATTTTTGCTGTAAACGTTCCTGCTGACACAACAGGTATTTCAACCTCTGGTTGATGTAATGAACTATCCAACTCAGCTGGATCTTCAGTACTACATGCCATTAGAACTAACGACACTATAAATAATTTAAAAATTGTATTTGCTGTTTTCATCATTATATTGTTTAATTCCACTAATGGAGTTAATTTTTCAAAGTAAACTTCGAATGAAATTGTTATTATTAATTCATACTCTTAATACACTTAAGAGTATTGCCCCTAATAACTTACGTTAAATTCTCCTTCAGTTATATCATATTGTGGTGTTGTACTACCAGAAGGAGTTGCAATAAAACTAAAAGATCCACTAATTGTTTTAGCAGTTGTATCATGAGCAGCTATAGTAATTAATCCTGAATCCGCTCTCGCTAAAAAAATTGGTGTAACATTGTCCGCGAACACACCTGTATAAGTAGCAGCGTCTATTTCAAAAGTTCCTTCTGCAATATCTACAGGAAACCCAATAGTAACTTTATTAGTTTGAGCATCAGTTCCTCTAACCCATAATTTGTCATTTAAAATAAATGCCTCTAAAAGTTCTTCCGAAAACTCATTCCCTTCAACTTTAGCAAAAAATGGTTTTAAAGCGACTGTTGTCTCGCCATTTGTACCTGTTCCATCTGCTGGGACACCAGATTCATCCGTAAAAGTTCCTGTTAAAGGTTCGTTATCACAAGATATAAATGTAAAACTAGCCAATAGTGCTAGAATAAAAGTAAATTTAATGGGCTTCATAGTAGTTTTTTTCATTATCACACAAACATAAAGAAAATTATTTAATTTTATAAGGAACTTTAAAAAGAAGTACAAGACCTATCAAAAAGAACACCACTAAAAACAAAATCGCATTACGCATAGACCCCGTTATCACTTCAACGGAAGCGAATATTGCCATACCTATTACAATCCCTATTTTTTCCGAAACATCATAAAAACTAAAATAAGAAGTAGTGTCCATTGTTTCTGGCAAAAACTTAGCATAAGTTGAACGAGATAATGACTGCACTCCTCCCATTACTAATCCCACCACACCTGCTGTAATGAAAAACTCATAAGGTGAAACAACAAAATAAGCGAAAACACATATCAAAACCCAGATGACATTTATAATTATTAATGCTTGAATATTTCCTATTTTATTTGACACGAATGAAGTTAAATACGCTCCAGCTACAGCTATTAATTGAATAATTAAAATACTAATTATTAACCCCATCGTTTTATCAATACCATTTTCAGACCAAGCAATTTCATTTTCTCCAAAAAACGAAGCTACCAACATTACTGTTTGTACTGCCATACTATATACAAAAAATGCAATAAGGTATTTTTTTAATTTTGTGAGATCTTGTAATTCGTTCCAAACGGTTTTTAATTCTTTAAAACCATTCCATAACACATTTTTTGAAACTTTTTTCCCATTTGTAAAACTTGGTAAATATTTATATGTAAAATGACTAAATCCAAACCACCAAACACCTACTAAAACAAATGAATATCTCATCATTTCTAAGGCATGTTCTTCTGGGGCAGAAAGAATCATAGCTAAGTTTATTAACAACAGTAATACACTTCCAATATATCCTAATGAATACCCTTTAGCACTAATAGCATCTTGTTGCTCTTTATACGCGATATCTGGCAAATAAGAATTATAAAAAACTAAACTTCCCCAAAAACCAATTAAGGCCAGTACATAAAACAACAAACTAAGGTAAATATATTCAAGTGAGAAAAAATACAATGCTATGCATGAAAGAGATCCCATATAACAAAAGAAACGCAAGAAGAACTTTTTGTTCCCCTTATAATCAGCAATACCTGATAATAAAGGAGAAATAAGCGCTACTATTAAAAAACCAAAAGCTGTTGTATATGTCATTAATGCCGTATGAGACATCTCTACTCCAAATGCAGTAATTTTATCAACACCTTGACTTTTAATATACGCCCCTATGAATAAAGGAAAAATTGAAGACACAATCGTTAAACTATAAACTGAGTTAGCCCAATCATAAAAAGCCCAAGCATTCAGTATTTTTTTATTTCCTTTTTTAAATTCTTTCATTAAACCCAGCATTTATATACACAAAAAAAAAGCTGCTCAACTTAAGTTGAGCAGCTTCGAAAATACATAATATTTTCACACACAGTGGTTTTATTTCAAAAGAATTTATTCAATTAGCAGTTAAACATTATTAATACTTCAATTACTTATTTCTTCTTTTATTTTACACTTAATTTCTTTCCAATAGGTCTAAAAGTAGTAACTCCGAATTTTTTAGCTTCTACCTTTGCATTAGGAGCTAGTAATTTTAAATTAGCAATTCTAGAATCATTAGATGGGTGCGTACTTAAAAACTCTGGTGGCGCCTGTCCTCCACTATTTGCTTTCATTCGTACCCATAACTTTGCTGCTTCATCAGGGTTATATCCTGCTATAGCCATCATAACCAAACCAATTTCGTCAGCTTCAGTTTCGTGACTTCTACTAAAAGGTAACATACCTCCTACTTGACTTCCTACTCCATATGCCTGCATAATTAATTGTTGTTTTTGAGGATCAACACCACCTACTTGAGTACCTACTGCAACAGCAGTACCTACCAATTGTTGAGTATTAGCTGCACTCATTCGTTGTCCACCATGATCAGCCAAAGCATGTGCTACTTCATGCCCCATGATAGCAGCAATAGCGGTTTCATTTTCTGCTACTGGTAAAATACCTGTATAAAAAACAATTTTACCCCCTGGCATACACCATGCATTTACTGTTTTATCATCAACTAATTTATACTCCCATTTATAATCCTTTAAATACCCTTGGTAACCATTTGCATTCAACCAACGCTCAGCAGCTACTGCAATTCGTTCACCTACACGAGTAATCATTTCGGCGTTCTTAGTTCCCGTAATCACTTTATTCTCTCCTAAAAACTGGTCATATTGCTGAAAAGCCATTGGAAAAAGCTGATCATTAGAATAAAAATTAAATGTTTTTTTTCCAGTAAACGGATTTGGCTTACAAGCAGTAAATACAATTGCAATCAAAAGCAACCCTATTATTTTTTTAAAATTCATATCAAATTCAATTTTGGTGTTTATATCTATTATCTACCAACAAATGTACCACAATTAATCTTCTTTTATATATTCAAAATACATGAAAAAAAATAGTCAAATTAATAGAATTGTAAGCTACACTAATCTAATTCGTCAGAAATAAAAAAGATATGTTTAAGAAACTTTCTATACTATTACCTTTCATTCTATTATTAAGTTGTCAATCCAATGCTCAAAAAACAAATTCTGATGCTAAAATTCATAAAACAGCTATTGAATGGAAAAAAAAGTTATCCCCTATTGAGTATAAAGTTTTAAGAGAGTCAGGCACAGAACGTGCATTTAGTGGGAAATACAATAAACTCTATAAGCACGGGGTATATCATTGCAAAGGGTGTGATACACCACTATTTTATTCCAAGCATAAATTTGATTCAGGAACCGGATGGCCATCGTTTGATACCGCTATTAAAGGAAATGTTGGTTATAATTCCGACAAGGACTTGGGTTACACACGTACTGAAATTCATTGCAATACATGTCATGGACATTTAGGACATGTATTTAATGATGGACCAAAAAAAACAACTGGTAAAAGATATTGTGTAAATTCAGTATCACTTAAATTTCATTCAAAAGAGAAAGGTAATTAATGTACCGTTAAACCTTTTTATATTTTTAGTGTCTTAGAAGTATAACTTTTAAATACATCATCAGTATGAAAACTTTTATTTACACAATTACATTAGTTTTATTTATAGCTTGTTCAACATCTTGTGTAACACGTGTACACAAAAAACCTGCTTACAAAACGACTACTGTAATTAGAGTTGCTCCAAGAGGACACAAGGTTGTTTATGCAAAAGGTAATAAATATTATAAATGGAATAACAAGCATTATAGAAAAACAAAAAAAGGTTTTGTTGTAGTAAGATTATAATCTCAAAAATAACTTTACAGAAAGCACTAACAGCTTTAAGCTGTTAGTGCTTTCATTTTTAATACCTTTAATCAATGTCCTCAACACAAGCATACGAAACATGAAAATAATAATATTCTTTTTCAATCAAGACAAGTCCTAAGTAATTAAACCTACCAGTGGGATAAAAAATTCAATTTCATTTCGTAAATTCGTGCCATTAAAATTCTGACTAAAAAAAATCATTATAATGAGTAAATATGATATTATAGTTCTTGGTTCTGGACCAGGTGGTTATGTTACAGCAATTAGAGCTTCACAATTAGGGTTAAAAACTGCTGTTATAGAAAAAGAAAGTCTTGGTGGAATTTGCTTAAACTGGGGATGTATACCTACAAAAGCATTATTAAAATCTGCTCAAGTATTTGAATACCTTAAACATGCTGAAGATTATGGTTTATCAGTAGAAAATCCTGATAAAGATTTTACTAAAGTTGTAAAACGTAGTAGAAACGTAGCTGAAGGAATGAGTAATGGTATCAAGTTTTTGATGAAGAAGAACAAAATTGATGTAATCAATGGATTCGGAAAGGTAAAAGCTGGAAAAAAAGTTGATGTTACTGCTGAGGATGGAACTGTAACAGAATATAGTGCAGATCATATTGTTATAGCAACAGGAGCTCGTTCAAGAGAATTACCTGCTTTAAAACAAGATGGTAAAAAAGTAATTGGATATAGAGAAGCTTTAACTTTACCTAAACAGCCAAAGAAAATTGTAATTGTAGGTTCTGGAGCAATTGGAGTAGAGTTTGCTTACTTCTATAACTCTATGGGAACAGATGTTACTGTTGTAGAATTCTTACCAAGAATTGTACCTGTAGAAGACGCTGCTGTTTCTAAGCAATTAGAAAAGTCATTTAAAAAATCCGGAATTAAAATAATGACTTCTGCTGAAGTAACTGCTGTAGACACTTCTGGAAACGGAATTAAAGCTACTGTAAAAACTAAAAAAGGAGAAGCAATTTTAGAAGCTGATATTTTATTATCTGCTGTTGGAATTAAAACAAACATTGAAAACATTGGTTTAGAAGATGTTGGTATTGTTACTGATAGAGATAAAGTATTGGTAAATGACTTTTACCAAACTAACATTCCTGGATATTACGCCATTGGAGATATTACTCCTGGACCAGCTTTAGCACACGTTGCTTCTGCTGAAGGAATTTTATGTGTAGAGAAAATAGCAGGACAACATGTTGAACCAATTGACTACGGAAACATTCCTGGATGTACATACTGTTCTCCAGAAATAGCAAGTGTTGGTATGACTGAAGCTCAGGCAAAAGATGCTGGTTACGACATTAAAGTTGGTAACTTCCCTTTTTCTGCATCTGGTAAAGCAAGTGCTGCCGGAACTAAAGATGGTTTCGTAAAAGTTATCTTTGATGCTAAGTACGGAGAATGGCTAGGATGCCATATGATTGGTGCTGGTGTAACCGATATGATTGCTGAAGCAGTTTTAGGTAGGAAACTAGAAACTACTGGTCATGAAGTATTAAAAACAATCCACCCTCACCCTACAATGAGTGAAGCTGTTATGGAAGCTGTTGCTGCTGCATACGATGAAGTAATACATTTATAGTATTATCATATTATAGCATATTAAAAAAGCGTTTTGAATTATTTCAAAACGCTTTTTTAATATGCTTGTATTTAACTTCTTATTTTATAAAGCTCTGTAATGCTAATTCATAACTCTGTAATCCAAAACCTGCAATTACACCTTTCGCATTAGGCGCTAAGTATGAAACATGTCTAAATGTTTCTCTTGAATAGGTATTTGAAATATGCACCTCAATAACAGGTACTGTAATTCCAGCAACTGCATCAGCAATTCCTATTGACGTATGTGTGTACGCAGCTGCGTTTAATATAATACCATCATAAGTAAATCCAACTTCTTGAATTTTATCTATTAACTCTCCTTCAATGTTAGATTGGTAGTATTCCAAATCAAGTAAAGGATATGTTTTCTTTAATTGATTAAGAAACTCTTGAAAAGATAAATCTCCGTATATATTAGTTTCCCTTTTACCCAATAAATTTAAGTTTGGGCCATTAATAATAATGATTTTCATTTTCTTGATAATTATATTTAAACTACAAAATTACTGTTTTATATGATAATTGTCTTTTTCACCTATGTTTTTATTTATAATCCATACAAATAAAGAACCAGCCTACCACAACACTATGGTTTTAAACATATTACAAAACACAACTAATACATTAACAAAAAAATAACGATTATAGTAAAGCACTATTTATAAAAAGTCATTAGATTCGCTTAAAATTAACTATTTAAATAACAATTAAGATGAAAAAATTATTACTATCTGCTTTAGCAGTATGTGCATTTACGTTTTCTAACGCACAAGAAGAAACAAAAGAAGTAACTGCAGAAGGATTTGCAAAAGGAAACATCATGGTTTCTGGAGCAGTTGGATACAGTTCAGAAAGTACTGACAAAGTAAAAGAAAGTACATTTAAAATTGCGCCAAGAGCTGCATATTTCTTATCTGATAATATCGCTGCTGGTATTAAGGTTGGTTATACTACTACAAAAAACGAAGATGGTTCTCCTTTTGACACTACAACTAGCATGGTATCAGTAGGTGTATTTGGTAGATACTATATGACTCCATCTTCTAAATTTTCTGGATTTGCTGAATTAGGTGCTGATTATAATTCTTATAACATGGAAGTAGCTAATGTTGATTCTGATGCTTCAGGATTTGGTGTAGGTTTTGCTCCTGGTATATCATACTTTGTATCAAAATGTATAGCTATAGAAGCTACTTGGGGTATGTTAAGTTATAACACATTTGACAATGGTGGTAACGGAGCTAAATCAACAGATAGTTTTGATTTAGGTTTAGATACTGATGATTTAACAATCGGTATGGTTTTCAAGTTCTAATTAGAACTCACATTATTATATTAAAACCAGCGCATTGCGCTGGTTTTTTTTTGTTTTATACTTTTAAGTTAAAAGTATAGTATCGATAGATAGAACTTTACTCACTCTTATAATATTTCTTTCAAAAAAGTTCGAAACGACACGAGAAGTCATTTCAATAAAGGAGAAGTCACATCCTGTAAAAAACATACAACAATCAAAAAAAGACACGTTCTCAAATAAGGTTCCTCACAAAAAGAACGAAATGACACAAGCTATCATTTAGACAAAGAAGAAATCACACTTTGAGAGTTAGTTACAATACATAATCATACATTTCAATAAACAACACCCTACTTATTATTATGAGATTTCTCTTCAAAGACTAAAATTACATGTGAAGTTACCTTAAAAAATGAGATATCATATCCTGAAAATAACATACAGTAACTAAAAAAACTTTCTCATACTAAGACTACTATTAAAAAATTCGAAACGACACGAGAAGTCATTTCGACAAAGGAGAAATCACATCCAGATAATAACTTACAACGATATAAAAAAAAAAACAGTTCTCCAATAAGACTTCTCTCAAAAGGACAGAGAACACATTCTAAAAACAACTTACAACAACTAAAAAAGCCAACATTTAAAAAAGTTGACTTTTAATACTTATAATTCTGTTAAAAAATATTATTCTAAAGTATATCTCCTGTATAATTATCATCCCAATCTTTAACATGAGGATCACCTAATTTATCTACTGATTTTGCTACCAACATTGACACTGCAGCATCTCCAGTAACATTCACTACTGTTCTACACATATCTAAAGGTCTATCTACTGCAAAAATTAATGCCAATCCTGCCTCTGGAATCCCTGCATAACCAAGTACTCCAACTAACATTACCATTCCTGCTCCTGGAACTGCTGCAGAACCAATAGATGCTAAAGTTGCCGTTGCAATAATACCCAGTTGAGTACTAAATTCTAGCTCCATACCAAATGCTTGTGCAATAAAAACTGCCGCAACTGCTTGATATAAACTTGTTCCATCCATATTAATTGTTGCTCCAATAGGCAACACAAAACTAGCTACTTCTTCTTCAACACCAATATGCTCCGTAACTCTTTCCATAGTTACAGGTAAAGTTGCAGCACTACTACTTGTAGAAAATGCTAATAATTGTGCAGGCGCAATATTTTTAACAAACCATATAGGATTCTTTTTTGTAAATATTGACACTAAAAGCATATATACACCAATCATAAGCAATAAACCTAACACAACACACATAGCGTACATTCCTAAAGCCTTAAACAAGGCTAAACTTGGTGATTCAACAATTAAAGCCGCCAACAATGCAAATACACCGTACGGAGCAGCTAACATTATAATATCAACCATTTTTAATATCACTTCATTAAATCCATCAAAAAATGCAGTTACAGGTTTTGACTTTTCTTCTGGTATTAAAATTAATCCAATACCAAAAAACACTGCAAAAAAGATAACCTGAAGCATATTACGATTACTACTTGCTGCTTGAAAAATATTAGATGGCACTAAATCTTCCAAAGCCTGCAAAGGTCCCGATTCTTTTTGCTTAGCAGATGCATCAATTTTACTATTAGCTTTTTCTTGATTACTTTCAATAAGTTCAGTACGCGTATCCTCATCTATATATTTACCTGGTTGCATTGCATTTACAACTACTAATCCAATTGAAACTGCTAAAACTGTAGTAACAACATATGTTGAAATAGTCCTACCTCCCATTTTGGAAAGTTTTGAGATGTCTTTTAAATCTGACACTCCTTTAATTAATGATGCCAAAATTAATGGAACCGCAATTAGTTTTAATGAACTGATAAAAATTTTACCAAAAGGCTTAATCCAATCTTGAATAAATTCTTTTCCAAAATCAAAATTTGTCATTATAAGTGCAAAAACAACTCCTAAAACCATTCCTAAAATGATTTGTATATATAATGGTAATTTTTTCATATCTACTTAAATTCTATTTGTTCTATTAATTAAATAATTATCAGCTAATACTAGAGAAGCCATAGCTTCTACAATGGGTACCGCTCTTGGAACTACACATGGATCATGACGCCCCTTACCAACCATTTTTATAATATTCCCATCTTTATCAATAGTTTCTTGCTCTTGCATAATAGTAGCTACGGGCTTAAAAGCTACACGGAAGTAAATATCCATTCCATTACTTATTCCGCCTTGAATTCCTCCTGAAAGATTAGTTTTGGTTGTCCCATCAGCATTAAACAAATCGTTATGCTCACTCCCTTTCATTTTAGCACCACAAAAACCACTACCAATTTCAAATCCTTTTACTGCATTAATTGACAACATTGCTTTTCCTAAATCGGCATGTAATTTATCAAAAACAGGTTCGCCTAAACCAACAGGGACATTTTGCAATACACAAGTAACCGTACCACCTATAGTATCTCCTTCTTTTCTTATTTCTTTTATACGCGCTTCCATTTTTTCTGCAAAAATAGGATCAGGACAACGCACAGGATTACTTTCTATTTTAGAAAAATCTAAATCTTGATATGGTTTATCAATAAATATATCTCCAACAGAAGATACAAAAGCATTTATTTTAATGCCAGACAGTAATTGTTTAGCTATTGCTCCACCAACTACTCTACATGCTGTTTCACGAGCAGAAGTTCTACCTCCTCCTCTATAATCACGATGACCATATTTTTTATCAAAAACATAATCAGCATGAGATGGTCGATAACTATCCTTAATATGAGAATAATCGTGTGATTTCTGATTAGTATTGTGAATTGCAAAGCCAATTGGAACACCAGTGGTTTTCCCTTCGAAAATACCAGAATAAAACTCAACAGTATCAGGTTCTTTTCTCTGGGTTACAATTGCTGACTGCCCAGGTTTCCTTCTATTCATTTCTAATTGAATAGCTGTAAAATCAATGCTTACTCCAGCAGGACAACCATCAATAATTCCTCCTAAAGCTTTCCCGTGTGACTCTCCGAAAGTGGTCAACTTAAATAGCTTCCCAAACGTATTTCCTGACATTTTTTATGTTTTAAACAAATGTAAAAAAATACATCGTGCTTTACTATTTATTTCCTTTCAAAAAAATAAACTATGTTTGCATAATATTTTTGTAACAAAAATCACTATCAATCGTCTCACTAATAACTAAATAAAACTAAAATTTTTTTTATGAAATTCACTACTATTAAAACAACTTCATTATTTATTTTATTCATTGCTACAACAATAATATCTTGTTCAGATGATGATACTTTTATCCCTCCAGTTCCTACTCATGCTGCAACTAATTATAACTTATTACCATTAGCAATAAACAACTCTTGGACTTATGATGTAAATACTGATACAGGAACGCCACCAATTAATAATAGTACTGATATAATTACTGCAGATGGAACTGTTATAATTGACTCGAAAGAATATACTGACATGAGTATGTCTGTTGGTAGTACTGGTATTATGTCAACAATGTTAGATCAGAATAACTTAAGGAATGAAAATGGAATTACATATATGAATGGTAATTTCAATTTTCCATTAAGCCAACTAGGAGGTTCAGATATCATAATTGCTTTAGATGATACAAAAATTATTGATCAAAACGTTTCAGATGGAACAACTTTATCAACTTTAAACGGCACAACAAATCAAACAATTGCTACTTTTGATTTAGCCATCACATATACTTTAACCACTATACAGCGTGAAGAATTAGCTAGTTATACTGTAAATTCAGTAACTTACAACAACGTAATTGCTTCAGATATTATTATATCAGCTACCGTTACTACAAATGTTGGTGGTCTTAACTTTACTCTTCTTCCTCAGCAAGATGTATATGTTATCAAAAACCATTATGCTGACGGAATTGGTTTAATTGATTCAAACGCTAACTTTACATATAATTTAGCAGACTTATCAGGTTTACCTGTTACAATTCCTATTCCTGAAACTGCAACAGTTATAACAACACAACAAATCACATCACATACAATCAACTAAGCTTTTAAAGCTTGTAATAATACACTTATCGGATGGAGCGCAACTCGTTGTGCTCCATCTTTTATTTGATGCCTACAACTAGTTCCGTTAGCTACTATAATAGTATCCTCTGATGCTTTTCTTACTGAAGGAAACAAAGTCTGCTCTCCTACTTTCATACTTACTTCATAATGCTCTTGCTCATATCCAAAACTACCCGCCATACCACAACATCCAGATGTTATAATCGTTGGTCTATAATTTTTAGGTAAGTTTAATATATCAAAAGTAACTTTCTGATTACTCAATGCTTTTTGATGACAATGGTTATGAATTTTTAACGTCTGAGACACATCCGTAAATTGGTCTGATTTTATATTGCCTAATATAATTTCATTTGCTAAAAACTCTTCTATTAAAAATGTATTTTTTGCTATTTGATTAACAGCATCTTTATCATCTACCAAACGTTTATACTCATCTCTAAAAGTTAAAATAGCCGATGGTTCAATACCAACTAAAGGGGTTGTATGTGATATTTTCCCCTTAAAACTAGCCACATTTTTAGTAGCTACTTCTTTTGCTTGTTCTAAAAAACCTTTAGAAATAAACGTACGACCGCTTTCTTCATGATTTACAAACAATACTTTATAATTTAAGGTCGTTAATAAATCATAGGTATCGAAAGCAATTTGAGCATCTAGGTAATTCGTAAATTCATCTACAAATAAATAAACAGACTTTATTGGTTCGCTTAATGTATTTTCTCTTTTTTGTAAAATATTTAAAGAAGGTCTAGAAACTAATGGCAAACTCCTTTCAGGTGCTACACCATTCATTTTCTTTAATAATCCAGCAGTAATAGAGTTTGAAAAAATAAAATTACTAATCGCTGGTACTTTAGAAGCGAGTTTATTCATTTTGGTGTTATACGCAAATAACTTTGAACGTAAACTGAATCCGTTTTCCTTTTGGTACTGATACAGAAACTCCGATTTTAACACTGCTATATCAACATTACTCGGGCATTCACTAGCACAAGCTTTACAACTCAAGCATAAGTCTAATGACTCCTTAATTTCTTTAGAATCAAAACGATTGGCATTTTTAGGATTTGTTAAAAACTCACGTAACGTATTTGCTCTAGAACGCGTAACATCTTTCTCATCTTTAGTTGCTCGGTAACTCGGGCACATTGCTCCACCAGCAAATACATCTTTCCTACAATCACCAGAACCGTTACATTTTTCTGCTAATCGTAAATACCCATCAGAATCTGAAAAGTCCATCAAGGTTTTTATTTCTGGCTCACTTCTATCTATCTCATAACGAAGTGATTCATCCATTTTAGGAGCATCTACTATTTTCCCTGGATTGAATATATTATTCGGATCAAAAAGTCCTTTTATACGTCTACACAACTGATAGTTTTTCTCCCCTATCATAATAGGTAAAAACTCTGCACGTACAATACCATCACCATGCTCCCCACTAAATGATCCCTCATATTTTTTAGTTAAATGAGCTACGTCTGTAGTTATTTGTCTGAACAAACCAACATCTTCACTATTTTTTAAATTTAAAATAGGTCTCAAGTGTATTTCTCCAGCTCCAGCATGTGCGTAATACACCGCTTGTTGTTGGTGCTTATCCATTAACACCGAAAAATCGGCTATAAAATTAGCTAAGTCTGGTAAAGCAACTGCGGTATCTTCTATACAAGCAACCGCCTTTCTATCACCAACCATATTTCCTAACAAACCTAATCCTGCTTTACGCAACTCTAGTGCTTGATTAATTTCTTTACCTACTAAAACAGGATTCGCATAACTTAATCCTACTTTTTCTAAATCGGCAATTAATAATTGAGCTTTCGATTTTGCTTCTTCTATAGTTGGCGCTTTTATTTCCAACATTAAAATAGCTGCAGGATCTCCTTCAATAAAAAACCTATTTTTTAGCTGTGTCGCATTATTCTTAGTACAATCTAAAATGATTTTATCCATCATTTCACACGTGAACAAGTTATGCTCCATAGTATTAGCTACATCACTTAAGCAATCGTTTATACTTTTATAATGAGACGCTACCATTACCGCTTCAGTTGGAGGTAAATCATCCAACTGTAAGGTTATTTCAGTAGTAAATGCTAAAGTTCCTTCACTACCTGATAGTAAATCGCAAAAATTAAAATCACGCTCTCTTTTACCAAAGGTATTAGACCATAATAATTCATCTACAGCATAACCTGTGTTTCTACGATGAATTTCCGGTTTTGGAAATTCAGTTTCTATTTCATTTTGAGTAGCAATATCTGATAACTCTTTATAGATTTCCTGATATAACTTCCCTTCAAAGTTTGTTAATTGTAATTTATCTTGAAACTGTTCTTTAGTAATTCTTCCAAACTCAACATCGCTCCCATCAGATAAAATCGTTTTCATTGAAACAATTTTATCACGGGTAACTCCATATTGTATTGATGTTGTACCAGAAGAATTGTTCCCTACCATACCACCAATCATACATCTATTTGACGTAGATGTATTAGGACCAAAGAATAATCCGAAGGGTTTTAAATATACATTTAACGCATCTCTAACCACACCAGGTTGAACTGTAATTTGTTTTTTTGTTTTATCTAAAGATATAATCTCCGTAAAATATTTTGATACATCTACTACCAAACCTTCTCCTACACATTGTCCTGCTAAAGAAGTTCCTGCAGTACGAGGAATTAATGAAGTCTTATTTGTGATAGCAAATTTTATTAATTCTTTTAAATCTTCATTAGATTTAGGATAAGCAACACCTAAAGGTAATTTTCTATACACAGATGCATCAGTTGCATACATTCCTTTATGTAAATCATCGAATTGTACAGTTCCTGAAAGCTTATTATTTAATTCTTCTAAATTATTTTTCATTAATTCTCTCCTAAAGTTACGGGTACAGATCTATCAAAATTAGTACTAAAGCAAATAAAAGAATCAGTACCACCTACTCCTTCTATTTCATGTATTTGATCATACAATACACTTCTTAAATGATCATTATCTTTTGCATAAACTAGCACAAAAATAGCGTATTTACCTGACACAAAGTTACATTCTGTAACTTCTACTATATCTTGCAGGTTTTTAACTACTTTATCTGCATAACGAGCTTCTTTAAGCCTGATTCCTACATATGCTTTAGTACTATAACCTATCTTTTTTTCATCTAAAATCAAATCAGCTTTTTTAATCACTCCATCTTCTTTCATTTTTTTGATTCGTTGATGAACCAAAGAATTAGAAATCTTTAAATCATCAGCAATTTTAGAGAACGCCTTACGTGCGTCTGCCTTTAAAGCTAATAATATCTGTTTATCTGTATAATCAAGTTGACTCATTTAGACATATTTTTAATTGCAAAAAAATCATATTGACACTTTTAAGCAACAAAACAAGTCGTATTTTAAAAATATCATCTTTTATAGCACAAAATTAACCAATGTTAGTAAATAAAAAAACAAAAATGACTTAATTTTGCATTGTAAATAACAATTATCATGACAACAACACAATTATTTGACAAATTATGGAATGAGTACACAGATCGTACTCCATCAGCTCAAAAAGTAAAAGATTTATTTGAAGCACAAGGGAACAGCACTATCGCTAACGACCATGTAGCTTTTAGAACTTTTGACGATCCAAGAGTAAACATTGATGTATTAGCAACTACATTCCTTAATAATGGATATGAATATGTTGCTGATTATCATTTTGAAAAAAAGAAATTATACGCAAAGCATTTTGCTCATAAAACAGATAAAAATGCACCTTTAGTATTCATTAGCCAACTGTTAACTTCTGAATTATCAGTAGAATTACAATCAATTGTAAAAAATACTTTAGATACCGTAGATTTTGATACAGTTACTCCTGAAGAGCTTGTATTTAAAGGTCGTTTATGGAATACTCCAAACTTTGAATTATACAATACATTATTAAACGAATCAGAATATGCTGCTTGGTTATATGTAAACGGATTTTGCTCTAATCACTTTACTGTTGATATTAATAAATTAGATACTTTCAATACTATTACTGAAGTAAATAACTTTTTGAAAGAGAATGGTTTTGAAATGAACGCTTCTGGTGGTGAGATTAAAGGAACTCCTGAAGATTTCTTAGAGCAATCTAGTATTTTAGCTGATAAATTTACTGTTGAATTTGAAGAAGGATCAAAAGAGATTACTTCTTGCTATTATGAGTTTGCATTCAGACATCAGATGGCTAATGGTGAATTATTTAAAGGTTTTATCGCTAATTCTGCTGATAAAATATTTGAAAGCACTGATATGGTATTTCAATAAAATTATAATATACTTTAAGAAAAATGCGGTGAAACTTAATTTTACCGCATTTTTTTATTCATTCCTATCAAATTTTCAAAAACAAACTCTTTCTCAACTCTGTTTATCTTCACAAAACAGAATGGTTGGGTAATAACCATAGTTACCATATCCTTTGGACCAGGTTTTATTTCTTTTATTTGAATTATAACTTGTTCACCTTTTTGCTTTACATTTTCTACAGAAACCGCATACCCACCACTTGTTTTTTCTCCCATAAAAACCGCAATTACAGTTTCTTTAGAAAAATCAATAAATGGAATTGTAAAATCTGGTTTACTAATTCTATTCACATAACCATACACTTCTAATAAACTTTTACGATCACTAATAACTCGAATTTCTTCTTTAATATAACCACCAATCTGATCTTCTACTAAAGTTTCAAAATATACTTGAGTATATTTATTATCATTGTTATCAACAGAAGTATTCATATTTTTAGAAGAATTACAACTAAGCAATAGTATAAATAATAGTGCAAGTAATTTCATCTCTTGATTATTTTGCTGAATCAAAATACAACTGCTCATAATTCCCTACAATAGCCTCTAAGTCAAACTTTTTAGCTACATCCTTAGCATTCTTTTTGAATTGTAATAATACCTTATCATCTTGAAGTATCTCTATTGCTTTAGCTCCCATAGTATCAACATCGCCTACATTAGCTAAATTCCCAGATACACCGTCTATATTAACTTCTGGTATCCCTCCTGTATTGCTGGATATTACTGGTACCCCTGAAGCCATAGCTTCTAAAGCTGCAAGTCCGAAACTTTCCGTTTCAGATGGTAATAAAAACAAATCAGAAAAACATAATATTTTATCTACTTCATTACTTTTTCCAAGAAATATAACATTTTCTTCAATTCCAAGATCTCTAACCAATTGCTCCGCAGGTTCAAATTCAGGTCCATCACCAACCATAATAAGCTTTGATGGTACTTGTTTTTGAATTCTGTAAAACACTTTTATTACATCATCAATACGTTTAACTTTCCTGAAATTACTCACATGAGTTACAATGCGTTCAGAAACATTAGCTAATAAATGACGTTGACATTCTGCTAATTTTGCTTCTTCATATTTTTGAACATCTATAAAGTTAGGGATAACATTAATTTCATTCGTTATATCAAATAACCGTAAGGTATCGTCTTTTAAGCTTTGAGAAACAGACGTCACAACATCAGATGCATTAATACTAAAAGTAACTGCTGGCTTATAAAAAGGATGGTTCCCTACAAGAGTAATATCCGTACCATGAAGTGTTGTAACAATTGGAATATGAATCCCTTCAGTAGCAAGTATTTGTTTTGCCATATAAGCAGCATACGCATGAGGAATTGCATAATGCACATGCAACACTTCAATACCATGTAATTTAACCATGTCAACCAACTTACTTGACAAAGCCAATTCATAAGGCTGGTAATGAAACAATGGATACTCTGGAACACTTACTTCGTGAAAATGAATAGTACCACCTAATAAATCCAACCGAACAGGCTGTTTATAGGTTATGAAATGTATTTCATGACCTCTTCTTGACAACGCGATTCCAAGTTCAGTAGCTACAACACCACTTCCTCCAAATGTTGGATAGCAAACTATACCTATTTTCATTAAATTCTATAAATTAAGCTATTTACAATTGATTATAGCTGATTAAATATTTCCCATTATTTTACAATAGTACTATCTGCAACTTTTGGAGCATCAATTTCTAATGCACTATAAATTACACGCTGTATTTCTGATCTAATATCTTGTCGTACTAACTTAAAATTTGTTGCATCAGGAAAAGTTCTGTTTGACATAAACACGTAAACCAACTCATTTTCCGGATCTGCCCATGTAAAAGTTCCAGTAAAACCAGAATGCCCAAAACTACTCATTGGCACACAATCACAAGTTGGGCCAAGTTCTCCTAATTGAGGTTTATCAAAACCCACACCTCTTCTGACATCAATATTACAGTAGTAACAGGTATTAAACTTATTAACTGTCGAAGTTTTTAAGTATTCCTTACCTCCATAATTACCTCCTTGAATATACATTTGCATAATTTTAGCAACATCTGTAGCTGTAGCAAAAACTCCAGCATGACCACCTACTCCATCTTGCATAGCTGCCCCCATGTCATGTACATATCCTTGTACTTTTTGATACCTAAAATAAGAATCATCTTCTGTTGGTGTAATTTGATTTAAGGGGTACTTTTTTAACGGATTATAAGTTGCACTTAGTCCTAAAGGTTTATAAAATCTATTCTGAATTAACTCATCCAAACCTGTTTTATAATGATCTTCGATATACTTTTTTAATAAATAATATGGTAAGTCACTATACTTATATTTCCAACGTTTTCTTAAATCTGTATCTTTTATTCTATTAAAAATTGAATCTTGATACACCTTACTGATGTATAAATTTTCTGCTACCTGAAATGGGAAACTGTCAGATTTTTTTTCGGAATAAAATTCTTTTGATGGTTTTTTAGAAATACTATCCAATGTAATTTTGTAAAATGGTATCCATGCTTTTAAACGCGCATAATGTGATAACATTTGTTTCACTGTTATATTCTTTTTATTTGATGATGCTAATTCAGGAATCATTGCTCCTAACTTAGAGTTTAAACCAACCACACCATTCTCTTCTAACTCCATCATTAAAGGCAACGTAGATAATATTTTTGTAAGAGAAGCTACATCATATAAGGTACTATCACTTACTTTTCTCTTTTTAGTATATGTATGGTGACCGTAGTTTTTATTATAAACAATTTTCCCTCCTTTTGCGACTAACAACTGTACACCTGGAGTCATTTTTTCATTTATAGCATAATTTACGATAGAATCAATTTTTTTAAATTTCTCTAAATCTAATCCTTGATTTTCAGGGTAATCATAACCTAATCTGTTAGTTTTACTTAGAATAACTGAAGTGTTTACAGGGAATAACTCATTAGAACTTACTGGCAACACTCCTTTTATAGCTATAGCTCCAAACAATGCTTCAGCAGATTTTTCTTGAGCAATTACACTGTTTTGGTATGACACTACAACTGATTCGAAATTTGTAATTGTTTTTAAATCCAATAAGGCATATGGCCTTGTGAAAACATTCAAAACAACTTTATTGGTTCTGGCTATTTCATACATCCAAGTCAATTCCTTATCTTTTAATTTATATGATTTCCAAGGGTTTTTATTTGATTTATGCACTCCAACAATAACCAAGTTAAATTTATTCAATTTAGCTATCAACTCATCTAAATGATTTGCTTTAACTTCAGTAACCTTAGCAAACTGTTTTAATTTATTTAAATAAGGCGTATGCTCATCTTCTCCGAATTTCACATAAGCTATATTGGTAGTTGCTAAATCTTGGATAGGCAAAATACTTGTTTCATTTTTCACAACTGTTATAGCATTTTCAATTAACTTACTATATAACAAATCATTTGAGCGAGTATTCAAATCTGAATGAATCTCTTCTAAAACAACAGGCTTATAATTATTCAAGCCCACTTTATACTTAGCCATTAAAATCTTCTTAACTGAATGAGCTAAGCGCTCTTCAGTTATTTTCTTTTTATCGTATGCTCGTTTAATTTTAGCAATAGCTTTAGGAATATTTTCAGAAATTAATAAAATATCATTACCTGCTAAAAAAGCAGCTACATCAACGTCACCGGGTTCTTTATAATTAGACGCCCCTTTCATATTTAAAGCATCTGTAAAAATAAGTCCTTTATAGCCTAATTTTTCTTTTAATAACTCAGTTACAATTTCTTTTGATAAGGAAGATGGCCTACCTGTTTTAGTCCCTAAACTTGGAATATCCAGGTGAGCAACCATAATACTTGCCACACCAGCTTCTATTATTTTACGAAATGGATATAATTCAACATTTTCAATACGTTCCGAAGAAAAATCAATTGTCGGTAAGGTTTTATGAGAATCTTGTGAGGTATCACCATGACCAGGAAAGTGTTTCGCTGAACCTAATACATTAGCGGAAGTCATCCCTTTCATAAAAGCAACCCCTTTATTCGCCACATTTATTTTATCTTCTCCAAAAGAACGATTTCCTATAATTGGATTATTAGGATTCGTATTAATATCTATATCCGGAGCAAAATTCATATGCACCCCTACCCGCCTACAATGCTCACCAATACGTTTACCAACCTCTTCTACTAGTGAATTATTTTTAATTGCACCCAAAGTCATATTCCATGGAAAAGCATATGTAGAGTCTAATCGCATACTTAACCCCCATTCTGCATCTTGAGTAATTAATAATTTCGTTTTAGAAAGTGCTTGGTATTCATTTGTTAATTTTGCTTGACGGTATGGTCCTCCTTTAGAAAACATTACTCCACCAATATGATTTTCTTGTATTAACTTTTTAATTTTATCAGTATGTAATTTTTCCTTACCAGACCAAACATCTGCGATAAATAACTGACCAATTTTTTCATCTAAGGTCATTGCATCATAGGTTTCCTCAACCCATTTTTCCTGAGCTAACTTATCATTTGTTTGTAAAGGATGTTTTTCTTGTGAAAAACCTAATTTACTGATTATAAGTGCTAATAAAATTATTCTGTACTGCATAAAATCTTTCCTTTTCTTACTAGTATAAAAAACCATACCAAACTACCTCAAGGCAGATTTAAGATTTAGGAAAGGTAGTATTTTTAATACTGAGAAAAAAGAGTTTTAGAATTGGATATTAACAAGTTTATCAAGAATTACAACATAAAAAAAAGTCCGCTTATATTATAAGCGGACTTTTCATTATTATTGATTTATATTAAATAGCAACATTAAACTTTAAATCAATAATAAGTTTTAATTTCTAAAAGCTATTAAAACCCAACGTTGGAGTGCTCCATCATAAACCAATTCTGCAGTACCTTGTCCACTTGTTAACAAATTATTAGCTAATGTAATCACCCTGTTTTGCGGTAATGAACCTGCATCTTCATCATTTAAATTCATATTAACTGCATCTACATTAAAAAGAATAAGATGTCTACCATCAGTTCCTCCTGAAATACCAGTTATTTTATAATTAAAAGAACGACCTTCTAATCTAATCAAAACCTTATTTGCATTTAATGTAGATAATGATATATCAAGATCATCAAACTCATCCCCAGGACTACCAGTAGGAAGGTTTATTGTTGCTGACAAATATGTAGTTGGTGAAGAAGTTGTGGCAGATGTATTTGCACTTAAAACACTTCCGGTTAATTGTAAATTTTCACCAATAATAACATCCGTCAACGTTCCATTAACATCTAAACCTGACATTTTTAATGGTATTTTTTTTGAAGTATCTGTTACACAAAGTGTTCCTACTACATGTAATGTTTCTTGTGGTGTATTTGTATTTATACCTATCTGCGAGAAAAGAAAAAAAGGTAATAAACTGAATATATAAATTAGATGTTTCATGATTTAGAATTTAGAATTTAGAATATGTTGATTACAACAAGTATAAAAGAACTCCATCAGAGAATAGATTTTTTTACTTACAAAACTCAGATTATCAACAATTTTACGAACTATACGTAGCATTAATCTCTAAACCCTATTAATATCCAACGTTGCAATGTTCCATCATACACCAATTCTGCTGTACCTTGTCCGCTTGTCCCCACATTATTGGCTAATGTAATTATCCTGTTTTGCGGTAATGAACCTGCATCTTCATCATTTAAATTCATATTAACTTTCTCTACATTAAATAAAACTAAATGTCGTCCGTCTGTTCCTCCATCAATACCTGTTATATCATAACTAGATCTTCTACCTACTAATCTAAAAACCACCTTATTCGCATTTAATGTCCCAACAGACATATCAAGATCGTCAAATTCATCACCTGGAGCCCCTGCAGGAAGATTTATAGTTGCCGTTAAATAAATAGTTGGTGAGGATGTTGTAGTAGGCGAATTTGCACTTAAAACATTTCCTGTCAATTGTAAATTTGGACCAATAAAAACATCCGACAACGTTCCATTAGCATCTAAACCTGATATTTTTAATGGTGTTTTAGTTGAAGTATTGGTAACACAAAGTGTACCTTCAACATGTAGTGTTTCCTGGGGGTTAGTTGTGTTAATCCCTACTTGAGAAAAAAGAAACAAAGGTGTTATTATTAATATATATAGTAAAGTTTTCATATTTAATATTTTTTGAAGTTATAGTTCATTATTACTTAAAACTTGACATAAGAAGTGCTTTTCATAAATAAACCGAAATAAAGTTTACATGATTTTAAATTGACAATACAAGGATTGTCAAATTAATTATATCATAAATAGTTTAAGTGCTTTAGATAAAAGCCTTTGAAAGATAATGACTATACATCCTACGTTTTAAATGGATTAAAGTACAGCCGATATATTGCCCTTTTAGAACATAAGGTATATATGTGGTTTTCTTTTTTTTTGCCACACCATTAGGTAGTGTAACATTTTTTAAATTATTGACTTGGGAGTCAATATGCAATGAAGTTTTTTGAGGCAACAAGTCGAAAGTAGAGTAATCTCTTTTCATAATACAAGGGTTTAATGTTGCTTAGTATAAATATACTCAAAATCAACCCTTTACAATAATTAAATCGTTACATGGTTTAATTATTCGTTAAAAAACAGGTGACTCACTATTTTTAGTGATGTGAATCACTACTTTTATGTGGTGAAACACATATAATATGTGGTGAAATAGAAATTAATTTTATTTGAAAAATCTTGAATGCCATGATTCCTGAGCAGGAACTTCCCAATTTTCATTGTATTCAGCAATATTAGTAACTAGATTATTGAAAACAATTGTTTTTTTTCCAATAGCTCCACTTTTTGCCATTGCTTTAAAATCTAACAGAGTTTTGAAATTCACAAAGTCTCCTTGTTTAAAAGCAACGTTCATCTTATCTAATAACTCAATCCTTAGTTCTTGCTCTAATTCTTGAATAAAGCGAACAGAAGCATCTATAGAGCAACCAGTAGCTGATTGTTCATCTTGATTAACAGCAATAACAATAAAACGCTCATACTTTAATTCAAACCCAGCTCGTAAACCTGTTCCGTGAGCAGCCCATTGTTCTAAAAAAACTTTGGTTTTAGCTGAAATAAGCTCAGACTCCTCTTCAGTAAAACGACGGTTACTTTGGTATATCCAAATTTTTGAATATTCTGGTAATGTATTAAATTCTACTAACATTATTTTTGTTTGTTTAATTTACGATGATGCATCCAAGCTTGAAATCCGCCAAAAATAATCATCATAACAATAAATTTTATAATTGAAAATGATTCTTCATCATGTAAATCGAATAATGCCATTGCCCCTGCAAAGAAAACTCCCATTATTAAACCTACTATTATTGATTGTTTAGTCATAGACGGTATGTTAAATTGATTTAGCCAATAACTCAGCCACATCAAGTACTTCTATTTTCCCTTCTTGTTCTTTAGCCTTAACACCATCAGTCATCATCGTATTACAAAACGGACAACCAGTTGCTATAATTTCTGCAGTAGTCTCTATTGCATCCTCTGTACGTAACACATTAATATCTTGCGTTCCGTTTTCTGGCTCTTTAAACATTTGAGCCCCACCTGCTCCACAACATAATGAATTTAACTTATTACGTTTCATTTCAACTAAATCAACCCCTAATTCATTAATTAACCCTCTAGGTGCTTCATATACTTCATTTGCTCTTCCTAAATAACACGGGTCATGAAATGTTACTTTTTTACCTTTAAAAGTATCTCCTGAAACTTTTAATTTCCCTTCCTTAAGTAATTGTTGTAAAAACTCAGTATGATGATATACTTCGTATTTACCTCCTAATTCAGGATATTCATTTTTTATGGTGTTGTATGAATGTGGACAGCATGTAACTATTTTTTTTACTTCATACATATTCATCACCTCAATATTGGTAATAGCTTGCATTTGAAATAAGAATTCATTCCCTGCTCTTTTGGCAGCATCACCACTTGAACTTTCTTCTGTTCCTAAAACAGCAAAGTTGACATTAGCTTTGTTTAATAATTTTACAAAAGCACGTGATATTTTTTTTGCTCTATCATCAAAACTACCTGCTGAACCAACCCAAAATAAAATATCTGGAGGTGTCCCAGCTGTCATCATATCTGCCATAGTTGGCACTTTTAATGCTTCACTCATAATTTTATGCTTTTAAAACTTAAACCAAAAATGTTTTAAGTATTTTACTATTAACTTTTTAAACTTTAAATCAAACCTACATAAGGCTTATTCATCCACCCACTTCAACCTATCCATTTGGTTATAAGGCCAAGGCGCTCCGTTATTTTCAACGTTTTGCATCATATTATTTAACTCAGCAGGAGCAGCACTCTCTTCCATAACTAAATAACGACGCATATCCATAATTATACTTAGCGGATCAATATTTACTGGACAAGTTTCCACACAGGCATTACAACTTGTACATGCCCAAATTTCTTCTTTAGATATCCAATCGAATAAATTTTTACCATCATCCTTGAACTCACCTTTATTAGCATCAATATTTTTACCTACCTCCTCTAAACGATCACGAGTATCCATCATAACCTTTCTAGGAGATAATTTTTTACCAGTAAGATTTGCTGGACATTCACTTGTACAACGACCACACTCCGTACATGTATATGCATTTAATAAATTAACCCATGATAAATCAGTAACATCTTTTGCTCCAAAAGTAGAAACCTCTTCTTCAGCACCTTCTTCAGGCATTGCGTATGGATCAGCAGATGGATCCATCATCATCATTACTTCCTTAGTTACATTAGCATCGTTTGTAAACTGCCCCTTAGGCTTCAAGTTTGCAAAAAATGTGTTTGGGAATGCTAATAAAATATGTAAATGCTTTGAATAATACAGGTAGTTTAGAAATATTAAAATCCCAATAATATGAAACCACCAAGCCCCTCTTTCAATAACATGAAGCGTTCCATTTTCCATCCCAGAAAACAATGGCGTTATATATTGACTAATTACATTACCTGCATTCATTTCTTGAAAATGAACATCCGTTGCGTTCATAACTAAAAATAAAGTCATCAAAACCATTTCGAAATATAAAATCATGTTTCCATCTGATTTTGGCCAACCCTTCATCTCATCTTTCCAGAAGCGCGCAATTTTAATTACATTTCTTCTTATCCAAAATACAATTACAGCTACCAGTACTAAAAATGCAAGAACTTCGAAGTTCCCAATTAAGAAACCATAAACTGAATCTGGTAAAATTTCAGAAAAAATTCGATGTGTCCCAAAAATACCATCAATTACAATTTCTAATACTTCAATGTTTATTAAAATAAATCCTACATAAACAACTATATGTAGTAACCCTGAAACTGGGCGTCGAACCATTTTTCCTTGCCCTAAAGCAATTTTAGCCATATTTTTCCAGCGTTCAGATTTATTATCAGTTCTGTCAATATCCTTACCTAATTTAATATTTCGAACAAGTGATTTTATGTTTTTTGCAAAAAACCATATTCCCGCAGCTAATAGTGCCACAAATAAAATATTATCAATGTATTGCATAGTTAGTAGTCTAAAAAATTTATAATATTATTGTTTTCCCCATCAGTGGGTTAGATTTTCCAAAACTTCTAGCAAATGGAAAATACTATTTAGTTTATTCTTTATTATTCTATCATTAAAAATCGTTACTTTTTTTCAGTAACTGATTTCTCATAAGGAATTTCCTTTTTTGAAAGCACTCTAAAATAGCGTTTTGGATGTAACTTAATGTCCTGTAGTAATTCTTCCAATTCCTTAGCGGCTGCTTCAAAATTGTTATATAACTTTTCATCTTTCATTAATTTACCAATAGTACCTTTTCCTTCTTCAACTCCAGAAAGCACTCCATTAAGTTTAGTTAATGTTTTATCTAAACTAGCTACTGTTTGTCCTAAATTAGCTTGTTGCAATGAATCTGACAAACCTTTAAATGATTTTGCAGTACCTTCAAATTCAGATAGCATTTTATTAAGCTTGCTATTGTCTTTTGCAATTAAATTATTAATAGATTGAGATAGTCCTCGGAAAGATTTTAATGTTTTATTTAATTCAGCTACAGCATTTTTCAACCCTTTTTCTGAGTCGTCCTTTACTAATACATTTAAACCTGTAAGTAATGTGTCAGCTTTTTTAAGTGTTGCATCTAAACCAGTACTCAAGCCTGAAAAATTACTAGTTAAACTTTTTACTAATCCTTCTTCTACTTCTGATTTTAAAAAATCTTGATTTTCGGCATAATCAGAATCTTTAGCAGGAATTATAGTTATAGCATTACCTCCCATTAATCCTAACTCATACAATCTAATTATACTATTTTTAGAAAACTTAAACCGATTGTCTACAGAAAAAGCGACTCTAGTTTTTCCAGTTTCAAAGTCATATGTAATAGCATCAACCTTACCTACTTTGTTCCCTTTTATTGTTACAGGTGCAGAAGGTGTTAATGCATTATAATCAAACTCCGTATAAAAAACATTATTGGAACTGAATAAATCTTGTCCTTTTAAATAGCTAAAGCCAAAAAGAAACAGTGCTATAGCACCTATGACAAGAACAGCAGTTTTAATTTCTCTTGAAATCTTCAAAGTAATTTGTATTTTGATTCGCTAACAAAATTAACACAATTTTAATTATAATCACTCTAAATATGGCTCCCTTTTTTTAGTCTATAATAATCTTGTTATTTTTTTAAAACAGTACTTAAGTTTACTCTAACTCCCTTTCTATACGCTACTACATAACATTTAGGATAACCTTTGTCTTTTGCAATTTCCTGAATCTCCTTAACCTCCTGATAATCACTAGTACTTCCACTAAAATACTTAAACAACTTACCTTGTTTTATTTTTGATAAATCTTTTAGACCTTTAAAGTTATATGACTTTAAAGCTAGATCTCTTGAACTAGCAGCAATTTGTACTTTAAAAATGATGTCATCACCTGTATTTGAATTGATTGTATTATCTTGAGTAATAATGTTTTGTTCTGTACCTTGATCAATACTTTTCTTATACTCTAAAATAGATCCAACTATAGATTTAGACATTTCATCTTGTCCTTTTTTTGAATTTAAGTAAGCTCCTTCTTTTTTATATGTAAGAAAACCTAACTCAATCAAAACACTAGGCATAACTGTTTGGTGCAGCACAATAAATCCTGCTTGCTTAACTCCTCTACTTTTTCGCTTCAATTTATTTTTAAAACTCTTTTGAATATAATCTGCTAATTGAATGCTTTGATCTAAATATTCCTCTTGCATTAAAGTCAATCCAATTATTGATTCCGGAGAGTTAGGATCATATCCAGCGTATTTTTCATGATAATCCTCTTCTAAAAGAATTACACTGTTTTCTTTTTTCGCAACTTCTAAATTTGTTTTATTTCTATGTAACCCTAATACAAATGTCTCAGTTCCGTTGGCTTGTGTATGAAAAGAATTACAATGAATAGACACAAATAAATCTGCTTTTGCTTTATTAGCAATTTCCCCGCGTTTATCTAACTCTATAAATACATCTGTTTTTCTGGTATATACCACTTTGATATTTGGGTTTTGCTCTAATTGTTTACCTATTTTAAGCACAACATTTAAAGCAATGTCCTTCTCAATATATTTATTCCCCATATTTCCAGGGTCATGCCCACCATGTCCGGCATCTAATACAATTACAAATTTATCTTTAACTGGAGTTTCTTCTGTAGAAAAAGAAGAAAAAAAGATTATTCCGATAAGTAATAACAGACTATTAAATTTATACATTCTTTATTAACTTTTTAAGTAGTTTTATATTCAAAATATGCTATTAACAGCACTGGTTTTCATTACATTTTTATATTTAAAATAAATCTTTTAAAACGAAACCAAATTTAGGGTTAAAATTTTCCAAAATTTAAAATATACACTAAAAATATATCGTATGTTTGACACTCCAAAAACTAAGCCATACTTTTACAAAAATAGAATTTACATTGGTGCAATTAAGAAGCTTACATATACTTTTAATAACATTTTTAGCATTGTTTATTAACAATTATGCTAACGCTCAAGATTTACCTACTAAGGGAATTGCTGTAAAGTCAGATTCTTTAGTAACTAAACCTTTAAAAACGGGAATGCCTTCCTCTTCAAAATTTGAAGAATTAAACACTAAAGAGGTTGATACAATACGCCCCAATGACTCTGTAAAATTAAAGGAAACACTTATTGACATAGTAAAATACAAAGCTACAGACTATATAAAAGTAAACAGACGTGAGCAATTAATGTATTTGTACAACGAAGCTGAAATTAATTATACTGATGTAAACATTAAAGCTGGTAAAATTATTATCAACTACGCAAAAAGCGAAATTTACGCTTATGGTATAAAAGATTCAACCGGTTATACTCAACCCCCAATTTTCAAACAAGGAGAGAATGTTGTAGAACCAGATTCTATTAGATACAATTTTGATACAGAAAAAGCACTAATTTTCAATTCCAGAACTGAACAAACTGGTATGAACCTAAAAGCAGCTGTAACAAAAAAAGAAAATGACTCTGTTTATTATGTAAAGGATTTAATTCTTACTACTTCTAAAAACTTAGAAGATCCAGAATATCATATTAAGGTTAGAAAAGCTAAATTGGTGCCTAGTAAAAAAATTGTTAGTGGTGTTGCAAATATGTTTATATATAGTGTCCCTACTCCATTAGGAATTCCTTTTGCATATTTTCCTCTAACTGAGGATCGTGCTTCAGGGTTTATTATCCCAACTTTTGGAGAAAATAATGACCGAGGGTATTTCATACAAAATGGTGGTTATTATTTTGCTGTAAGTGATTATTTTGATCTAACGCTTCTTGGTGACTTTTATACTAATGGTAGTTATGGTTACAATATTAGTTCCGATTATAAGGTAAACTATAAATACAGCGGACAATTCGGCTATCGTTCAGAGAACTTAATTACTAGTGAGCGTGGTTTCCCCGATTATAGTAAAGCAAATATTTATAACTTAAGATGGTCGCACAGTCAAGATGGAAAATCAAACCCAAGTTCACGATTTTCTGCATCTGTTAACTTAGGTAGTAGTACTTATTATACTCAATCAAATAACCAACGAAATACAGCAAACACATTAACCAATACACTAAGTTCATCCATATCATATAGCAAGAGTTTTCCCGGTAAATTAGGAGCTAATATATCTGCTACTGCAACCCACTCACAAAACACAAACACACAAGAAATTAATATGACACTTCCGAACATACAGGGAAGTATTAATCGAATTTATCCTTTTGAACCAAAGGTCGGAAGTAAGAAAGGGGCTTTTCAAAATATTAACTTTCAATATTCTTTTGCTGGAGAAAACAGAATAAAAACTACTGATGAATTTTTCTTCAAAAGCGAAATGTTTGACGATGCTAAATTAGGAATTAGGCATTCTATTCCTGTTAGTACAAATTTTAAAGTATTAAAATATTTTAGTCTAACAACTGGAGCATCATATAATGAAGTTTGGAATTTTGAAAAAGTAAACAAATATTATGATGAAGTAAACTTAGAAGAAATCACTACTATTGACAAAGGCTTTGCTAGCTATAGAACTTATAACTTCTCTACTAGTTTAGGAACAACTTTATATGGTATGTATAATTTTGATAAAGAAGAAACTGATAAAAAAATAAAAGCAATACGCCATGTTGTAAGGCCGAGTGTAAGTTATAATATCAATCCTGCATTTGATCAATATTATGAAAGTTACAAAAAAAATGTAATTACAGCTGACGGAACTACAGTAGAAGATGTAGAATACAGTCCGTTTGAAAATTCAATTTATGGCTCTCCTGGTAAAACTTTTTCAAGTTCAGTAGGTTTCGGAATAGGGAATTCAATTGAAGCGAAAGTTAGAGATAAAGTAACTGACTCCACAGAAGTAAGCTACAGGAAAGTAAGCATCTTAAACAACTTAAATTTTTCAAGTTCATATAACGTTGCAGGTGACTCTTTAAAAATTAGTCCCGTAAGTGTTTCTGGAGGAACTCAATTGGCAAAAGATAAGCTGAGTGTTAATTTCAACATGACACTAGACCCATACGCATTAGATAACAACAACACTAGAATAGACAAGTTTAATATCGATAATAACGGTAGCTTATTTAGATTAACAAATGCAAACCTAACATTAAACTATTCTTTCTCAAGTAAAGATTTTGAGAAAGGAAACTCAGACAATAAACCGACAAATAGTTCAACTACATTTAATAGTACAGAAGATTTACTAGGAAACAATAATGACTTAAGTAAATCTAGTTTTGATGATAATGAAGATGACGAACAAAAGGATGTAAAGCTTTATAACTATAAAATTCCTTGGAGTTTACGCTTAGCATATTCTGTAGCTTACAATAACTTTGCAAGACAAAGCGAAATTTCAAGTAATTCACTTATGTTTTCAGGAGATGTAGAATTATCTCCAAAATGGAAAGTTGGTGTATCTTCAGGTTATGATATTAAAGGAAAAGGTATTACTCATACAAACTTAAGGTTTGAAAGAGATTTGTTAAGCTGGAAAATGAACTTTAACTGGACTCCTTTTAGCGCTAATAAATCATGGTTTTTCTTTATTGGTATAAAATCATCTGTACTGAGTGATATTAAATGGGATAAACAAAGAGAACCAGACAAGCTGATTAATTAAGCATATATTATGACAAAAAGAATAATCACTACAAAGGATGCTCCTGCCCCTATTGGACCATACAATCAAGCTGTGTTAGTAAATGAAAACACACTATACACCTCTGGTCAAATAGCATTAAATCCCATTACAATGGAGTTAGTTTTGGATGATATTAAAACTGAAACTAAACAAGTAATGGAAAATATGAAAGCGGTTTTAAAAGCTGCTGAAATGAATTTTGACAACGTTATTAAAACCTCTATTTTTATTTCTGATATGAATAACTTCTCTAAAATAAATGATGTTTACGGAACCTATTTTGATGAAGCAACTGCTCCAGCAAGAGAAACCGTTGAAGTAGCTTGTTTACCTAAAAATGTTAATGTGGAAATATCAATGACTGCAATTAAATAGTAAATTGAAATTATATAAAAAAAAGAGGGTCATTAATTTGAGCCTCTTTTTTTTAAGTTAACTTAGGTGATAATTAACTAAATTATCAATTGGTTTTTGAATAAAACTACCTGTATTTAACCTAAACGATTTTAGTGCTTTTTTTAACTCATCCTGTAACAAATAAGAAATACTCCCTACAAAATGTATTGGTAAATCATAAACCCTATCATATTGGGTTATTTGATTTTCAATAAAATCAGAGAACCCTTTATTTATTATTTGTGAACAATACAATTCATTTTTATGCTTAATTAAAAAAGAAGCATACTGTGCCAAATAAGCATTTGGATGTGGTTTTTGATATAAATTCAACTTTACATCATCGGGGTAAAGATTAAATTCATCTTGAAACATATCATGTAATTTTTTTGGCATCTTATTATAAAAATAATCCCTTAATAATATTCTACCAAAATAATTCCCAGAAGCATCATCCATTAGCATATACCCCAAAGAAGGCACCTTACTTGTAATTTCAGATTTCCCATCAAAATGACAACAATTACTACCTGTACCCAAAATAGAAACTATTCCCTCTTTCCCATTAGACACGGCAAATGCTGCTGCATAAATATCTTCCTTTACAACAACACTAGCATTTGGAAAAACCTCCTCTAGTAATGCTAATAGTTTTTTCTTAGGTAGTTCTGTACCACACCCAGCTGCATAAATATACACTTCAAAAACATCATTTACATACTCCATTACAACCTTATTGGTAGTAACAGTTGTATATAAATCAGATTCTGAAAAAACTGTTGGGTTCAACCCTTTTGTGGTAGACTTAACTACTGTTTCTTTTTGTGTGTTTACCAAAACCCAGTCGGTTTTTGTAGAACCACTATCTGCTATTAATATCATTTATATTATTGTAATAACTATTCTATTTCTTTTTTCATAAGCCCTCTCTATCTTCAGTAAAAAGAGCTTTTAACACCTATTAATATTAATCCAAACTAGCTGAATACACCGTTAAATCGATCAGTTTATTTGCATATCCATATTCATTGTCATACCAAGAAATCAGCTTAAAAAAATTACTATTTAATTCAATTGAAGCCGCTGCGTCAAAAATAGAAGTTCTCATATCGCTAACAAAATCCTGAGAAACTAAAGGGTCCATTTCGTACCCAAGGATTCCACTTAATTCATTTTCAGAAGCTAATTTAATAGCAGCTTTAATTTCATTTAATGATGTAGATTTTAACGTTTTTAAAGTCAAGTCTACCACAGATACATCAGCAGTTGGTACACGAAATGCCATTCCTGTTAATCTACCATCTAATTCAGGAATCACCTTACTAACAGCTATTGCAGCACCAGTTGTAGTAGGTATAATATTATTCATTGCTGCTCTACCTCTACTCCATTTACCTGAAGGCCCATCAACAGTTTTTTGAGTAGAAGTAGCAGCATGAACAGTAGTCATCAACCCTTCTTCTAATCCAAAATTATCATTAATAACTTTTGCTAAAGGTGCTAAACAATTGGTTGTACACGAAGCATTTGAAATTATTTTATCTGAAGCTTTTACATCTTCATGATTTACTCCCATTACAAACATTGGCGCATCCTTAGAAGGAGCTGAAAGCAACACACGTTTCACTCCTTTATCAGTTAAATGAGCATTTGCTTTATCAATAGAGGTGAAAAACCCAGTGCATTCTAATATATATTCCGCTCCTACCTTATTCCATTGAATATCTGATGGATTTCGTTCCGCAGTTACCCTAATTTCATTACCATTCACAATAAGCTTACCATCGTTAACTTCTATAGTTCCATCAAAACGTCCGTGTACTGAATCGTATTTTAATAAATACGCTAGATAATCAACATCTAACAAATCATTTATCGCCACAACTGTAACATTTTCTTTCTTCATTGCCACCCTAAAAGCTAAGCGTCCAATCCTTCCAAATCCGTTTATTCCTATTTTTATCATATTATATTATTTTTTACTGTCTTTATATCTTTTTCTTAAAGCAGTAATTTCTTTTATACTAATATTCGAATACTTTTTAGCATTTCCTTTACTTAAATTAAAAACCAACCTGTATGGCTTTACCAAATCTTCATTATTCTTTGTCTCTTTTAAGTATTTATTTGAACTATTTTCCTGTAACATTAAAAACAAATTAAAGGGTTTTGACCCAAACAGTTTTATAAATTCTAGCAGTGCAATTTCTTTTTGTTTAATTGTTTTTAAATTTTTAGGATACCTTAAAAAAAGGTAACAAGTATGATACAATCTTTCTTTTGTTTTCAAATACCTTTCTACCTTATTTTCAATTTTATCAGCCTCCTCATTATCATTTAACACATAAAGAAATACATGAGACATTCCATAATGTGTATAATCAATTTTTGTATAATTAAAATCAGTATTAAAAATTGATATTTTTTCTTTAGTTTTTTTTTGAGAATAACCCGCGATACTAACTGCTATTAATATGCTCAATAATATTTTTTTCATTTAATTATTATTTAAACAGATAGTATATCCGAAATCCTTAATAGCTCTCTATTAATACTATTCTTACATCTCATGATTTCAATAATTGGAGTAGCTACAATTTGGTTATTCCTTATACCAACCATAACATCTTTTTCACCACTTAGCAGTATTTCTACTGCTTTTACTCCTAACCTACTCGCTAAAACTCTATCTGAGCACGTTGGACTTCCACCACGCTGTAAATGACCTAAAACAGTTACTCTTGGAGAATAATCATCCATGTTTTCTTTTACATATTCTGCTAATTCAAAAACATTTTTCCCTATTTTATCTCCTTCAGCAACAATAACAATGCTTGAAGTTTTACCATTTCGTTTACTTCTATTTAAGCTTTCTATCAATTTCTCTAAAGGTTGATCTTCTTCAGGTATTAAAATTTCTTCTGCACCTGCACCAACCCCAGCGTTTAATGCTATAAATCCCGCATCACGTCCCATAACTTCGATAAAAAACAGCCTGTTATGAGAACTTGCTGTATCACGTATTTTATCTACCGCTTCAACAACTGTATTTAACGCGGTATCATACCCTATTGTAAACTGAGTACCAAAAATATCATTATCTATAGTTCCCGGAATTCCAATTACAGGAATATCATGTTCCTTACTAAATAATGCACCACCAGTAAAAGTTCCGTCACCACCAATAAGTATAATAGCATCTATGTTTTCTTCTTTTAGATTTTCATAAGCCTGTTTCCTACCTGTTACTGTTCTAAACTCTTTAGACCTCGCAGACTTCAAAATTGTACCTCCTTTATTAATAATGTTTTTAACATTTCTTGAGGTGAGTTCTATAAAATCATTTTCAATCATTCCTTCATACCCCCTATAATATCCAATGCATTTAATATTATAATAGGTACACGCCCTAACAACAGCTCTAATTGCAGCGTTCATCCCTGGAGCATCTCCACCAGAAGTCATCACACCTATTTTTTTTATGTTTTTTACCATTAATTAATTTCAAAAATGTTTGTTAACAAATATCAATTTAAAAATACAGAACATTTTTTTAATTTGATTATTTTTGATCAAAATTTTAACACTATACAACCATATTTATGCAATTAGCTACTATTGATTATGCAATTATCATCGGTTTTTTTATTCTTACTCTAATCATTGGAGTGCTAGTTGCAAAACAATCCGGAAAAAGTAGTGAATCATTTTTTCTATCAGGAAGAAATATGCCATGGTGGTTATTAGGTTTTTCAATGGTTGCAACCACATTTGCAGCAGACACCCCCGGACTAGTTACACAATTGGTTCGTGAAAATGGAGTTTCAGGAAACTGGGTTTGGTGGGCAATGCTATTAACAGGAATGCTAACGGTATTTTTCTATGCTAAATTATGGCGAAAATCAGGAATTAATACAGATTTAGAATTTTACGAGTTACGTTATTCAGGAAAATCTGCAAGTTTTTTAAGAGGTTTTAGAGCTATTTATTTAGGTGTAATATTTAATGTAATCACCATGGCTGGTGTTTGTTTGGCAGGGGCTAAAATAGCTAACATCCTTTTAGGTATTGATCAGGAAACCATGCTACTAATTTCCGGAGTAATTATCGTTATTTATTCTGCTCTAGGTGGATTAAAAGGGGTTTTAATCACAGATTTTATTCAATTTATCATCGCCATGATAGGATCTGTATGGGCAACAATTTACATAATTAACCTACCTGAGATTGGTGGCATAGAAACATTATTGAGTCATGATAATGTTCAAGGAAAACTTAATATTTTACCCGATTTCACAAACTCCAAGGCAGTTATAACTCTGTTAATTATCCCTTTTGCTGTACAATGGTGGAGCACTTGGTATCCAGGAGCTGAACCTGGTGGTGGAGGATATATCGCACAACGTATGTTAGCCGCTAAAGATGAAAAACACGCTACTTGGGCAACGTTATTTTTTAATTTCGCACATTATGCATTACGTCCTTGGCCTTGGATAGTTGTAGGTTTAGCATCTTTAATTATTTTCCCAAGCATAGAAAGCATCAACAGTACTTTCCCTAATTTAACTGAAAACATGCAAGGACATGATGTTGCTTATGCTGCAATGATGACCTATTTACCTGCAGGATTAATCGGGATTGTTTTAACCTCTTTGATAGCTGCTTTTATGAGTACAATATCTACTCAGTTAAACTGGGGAAGCTCATATATCGTTAATGATTTTTATGTTCGTTTCTTAAAACCTAATAGTACAGAAAAAGAAAAAGTATTGATTGGCAGGTTATCTACAGTTGTACTAATGATATTTGCTGCTTTATTTTCAATATTCTTACAGTCAGCTGGTGAAGTATTTTTCCTATTATTACAAATCGGAGCAGGAACAGGTTTATTATTTATTTTAAGATGGTTTTGGGATAAAATTAATCCATACAGTGAAATTGCAGCTATGGTAATTTCTTTTCTTATCGCACTAATTTTCTTTATCAACGGAAAGCTAGACACCCCATTGTTTACCATTGAAGGACATTGGCAACTAATTATTGGTGTTGTAATTACTACCATTGGCTGGATTGTTGTAACACTGCTTACTCAACCTACAGATAAAAACACTTTAGATAAATTTAACGAATTAATTTTCGATTCAGAAAGTAAATTTCACAACATAGGATATAAAATATTAGCATTCTTCCTTGGAGTAATTGGTACTTACAGCTTTTTATTTTCTACCGGATACTTTATTTATGGAGACACTTTCCTCGCTTTTAGCTTAGCCTCATTAACATTAGTATGTGGTTTATTACTGATTAAATTCTGGAAGAAAATAAGTTAAGTAACTCAATTATTGTTATTTGATTATTTAAAATAAAGGTCAAACCGAGTAATTAATAATTACTCGGTTTGACTTATTTTTTTGGTTGTGTTTTTATAAAATCAGCAGGATCCTCCTCTTCTTCTAATTTTTTCTCAGCAACTTTCTTTTTACCTTTAAATATCTTCTGAATCAATTCCTCAAAATCATCAAATTCAACTTTATAAGATATCCCTACTCCTTGTGTATATCCTAACTCATTAGTTGCTGTAGCTGTTTGAGATAAGTCGTTTTCTCGATTAAATATTTTTGCTCGTAGTGTTCCATCACCATTTAATAAAAACTCTACTTGTACATCTCCCGCAACAACAGTTTTACTAACTCCTCCAACTGGAATACCAACTTTTCCGTTGATTAAAATTCTATCGGAAATTTTAGTTGAAATTGTAAACCCTAAACGGTCTTCAATACGCTGTTCCTCTAATGGATTATTTTCACCTTGTTCATAGTTTAACCCAATCTTGAATTTGTCATCAGCTTTATTTAGCATATTATTTACCAAACTAGTAGCACGCTCAACTAAGTTCCCTGTTACTGCCCCTTGCCCATAAGCATATGAACCTGTAAACTGACCAGCGGTTACTAATGATAAAGCTTGTTTATCTCTAAACTCTTTATCGTCTAGCTTATACAATAATTCTGATTTTACAACTGAATTAGTTTTCGGAAACTGAATATCAAATTCAACCTCTGGCTGCATTAACCCTCCATTTAAACTAATAACAACATCAACAGGTATTTTACGGTTTATAGATGGATTATCCAGTAATAACGCTGGATTAGCCGTTGTACTATACACCGCATCCATATTTAAACGCGCCTTATACGGGTTACCATCCCAATTTATTGTTCCTCCAGGTTTTACTTTAAAACGTTTTTCAATAAATCCACCCTGTAAGAAATTATTACCATATACAAAATTGTATGTTCCATCACTTACAATAAAATCTCCATACATATTAAACTTATCATTGGTATTGATTTCAATACGCATCAAACCAGAGCCTCTTCCTTTTAACACACTACCCGCTTCTTGATCTAATACAATTTCAATTTCAGCATCTGGTGTAACATCCAAATCAAACTCCAACTCCAAACCACTTATATCATCAGGTAAATTAGCATCTATTTGTGTTTGGTTTAACCTCTCATATTTCGACATTGTTTTTATAAAAGAGTTATCTCCTATAGATTCAGAATCACTAATTGGTATTTTAAATATTGTTCCTTTATTTGTGCTTGCATTTACTTTAACTAATAACTCACTAGTCGGACCAAGTAACTCAGCTGTTCCAGAAATAAATGCTTTTCCGTAATACAACGACTCTTCTTCTTGTTTCTTATCTAATACCAATAAATTATCCGTTGATATTTTCAGTCCTAATTCCCAATCAGTAAAATAATTATGAGAAACAAAACCATTTAAACGACCCGACGTATAATATTTCGTGTCCATGATTGCAATATTATCACAGATAAAACGTCTGTTCTTCAAATTAATTTTTGCATTATTTTCAAAATCAAAATCTACATTTAAATATGGTATTTCCAGCCCCGCTTCATCTAAAGATAAAGTACCTAAAAAATCAGGGTTGTCATAGTCACCAAACAATTTCGTTTTACCAGAAGCTACCCCTCTAATATTTGTAATTACATCATCACCTAAATCACTAAAAAACGAAAGATCTAACTGATTTAAGTCTACATCTAGATTTAAATACGGCTGTTCTGTAGTAAAATCAACATAACCACCCGCATTTAACGATTTAACACTTTCATTTTCAATACTTGTATTTATATGGTATTTATTAAATTCGTCATCACCTTCTATATCCAACTTAAACAAACCTAACTTACGGTTATTGATATTAAAATCTGCTATTGTAACCCCTGCAGTTGGCTTATACACTCCTTTTTCTTGCAATAATTTAAGCTTCCCATTTGCGATTCCTTCAAAATTAAAATGTTTAATTTCTGGTAATAGCTTTGAGAGTTTAACTTCATTAATATCTAAATTTATATCTTTTTCTTTATCACCATGTAGCTCTCCATATAGCTTTAAAAATTCTGAATTATGACTAACAACAAATTGCTCTAAAATTACGTTCTTAAACTTTTTATCAAAAACAACTTTACTGTTTTTAGTATTTAACTCGTTGATAAACCACTCATAATCATTAATGTTCATCTTTGATTTCTTAAAACCAAAAACCGATTTATTATCTTTATTAATTGTATGATATAGGTTTAATTTATAATCATCACTACGCAGTTTACCTCCTTTAAATTCTGTTCTGAAAAACAGCGTATCACTTATTGTTTTGTTAACTAAGTTAAAATCTGAAATATCATAAAAATTAGTTTTAACATCTTTAATCCTTACATAAGCATTATAAAATGGATTAGCATTATCTAATTGAATATTTACATTTTCAAAAACATTGTCTTTATAAGAAATTTTCGAAGACTTTAAATTCAGCTTAAATTCTTCAACATTACTTGATACTCTACCTTTAAAAGTAGCTTGTTTGTCTATGATGATATCAGAATAAAATATTTGAGTAAGCTTATTTTCTATTTTTATATTGAAATCAAAAAATTGTCCGTCAGCTACTTTTATAGGGCTGTAATTAGTATATATGCTCCCTAAATCATTTTCTGTTAAAGAAAGTAATTCTTCAAACTTAAATTTACCTACAATTTTACCAGTAATAACATCAGGAGAATTTATAGTAATCGTTCTAATATTTTGTTTATCAAATGAAGAGCTTAATTTAAAATCTTTAAAAAAGAATTTATCGTTCTGATTGTTGTAGTGTGTGTTTTTAAATAAAATCTCCCCAAAAGCATCATTAATACTTGACCCTTTCATTTTCATTTCAATATCTCCCTTAAATATTGAAATTGAATCTCTTTTAACTAAGTTGATTTTATTAAAATCGGCAAAAACAACAGATGTTTTAAAGTCATAAACATCTATTTTAGATGACATATCTATCAACCCATCAAAGGTTAACTGTAAATTATCATCTTTTGAAATTAAATTCCCATTAAATATTTTTTGTTGAATTTTCCCTAATACGGAAACATTATGATATGTATAGTTATTAATTTCAATGACAGATATATTTCCTTTTACCAATGTGTTTAAATTAGCTAAGGTAAACCCTTGTCCATCAACTTCCGCTTGGAATGTAGCTAAGCCAAAACTATCGTTTTGTAATAATTTTCCGAAATTAAATTTTGTAAATTGAGTTTCACCTTTATACACTGCATTATCAATATCTTCAATATCTGATAGTAGCATTTTTGCTTTTACAGCTCCAATATCACTTTCTACAATTACATCCGCATCTATATACTTACTAGTTACCACAGTACTTCCTGTTGCTGAAAATACTCCAATGTTTCTAAACGTTGATGGAAGCGACCTACCAAGCAAACCAGGTAACATGTTTTTTAAATCAGTATATGTAGACTTTAAATTATCAAAATCTGCTATTAATTTAAAATCATCAGCATTTTTTGATAATAAATTTTTAAAAACCAGATTACCATCTATTTCTGTGTTATTTAATGTTTTTAATTTAAGGTTTGGGAATCTTAAGTCATTCAACGTTCCAGTAACATTTGTTGTAAACAAAGCTGCATCTTGACCAAATTCATTATAGAATGCATTCAAATCGGTATAAGCAATACTTGAGTTTTTAAAAAACGCATTTAATTTTACTTTATTATTAAAGTCTGAAAAATCAGAACGCTTATAATCAAACACTAACTCACCAAAAATAGCAGATGAATTTGTTTTCAACTTAATTTTATCAAAACTCATTTGTGTAAGTGAGTACGAAAACTCCGTTTCAAGTTGAGTAATTTGTACTCCTCTATGATCTAACATATTTGCATCAGTAACTGATACATTTACATTTGGCCCATTTATAGACAGTGAATTTCCATTTATATTTAGGTTAGTAAAATCTAATATTTTTGGTGTTTTTATATTATCATCAATGAAACGAAATCTACTATTTTCAATAGCAATACTTTTTGCAGTCATTAAAAATGATGAAGGTGTTTTTTTAGGTTTTGGATTTTTTTCGTCAAAGCTTGCTATAAAAATATCCAAACTTGTATCTGTTTCCCCTTTATAAGTTTTAATTATAAAGTCTAATTCATCAATTTCAATTGCATCAAATAGCAAATCACCTTCTCTTAATTCTTTGAAATCAAGTATAGTGGTATTTAATGCACCAATGTATGCCAAAGTATCTTTATGGTGATCTTCAATATATATATCCTTTAAAGCAACATCTCCCAAAAAAATATTTATACCTACTTTACCAACATTGATATTAGTATTAAATTCTTTATTAAGTGATTTTGTTACTCTTTTCCCTAATTGTGTTTGCACATAAGGTAGTGATACTAATATCCCCAACAATAAAAACAATAACAATAGAATTATAAGAATCCTAAATAGTATTTTTCTTAGTTTTTTGATAGTTTTTATTGTTTTAACTTTGCTTTTTATTTACAAATTCTGTGCCTAAATTTATGAAAACCGAAAACATCTATATTCTTGCTATTGAATCGTCCTGTGACGACACAAGTGCAGCTGTACTTTGTAACGATAAAGTACTGAGTAATGTTGTTGCTAATCAAGAAATTCACACCAAATATGGTGGTGTTGTACCTGAATTAGCCTCGAGAGCTCATCAGCAAAATATTGTTCCGGTAGTACATCAAGCATTACGCCAAGCAAATATCGACAAAAAACAGCTAAAAGCCATAGCTTTTACACAAGGACCTGGATTAATGGGATCATTATTGGTAGGCACCTCATTTGCAAAGGGTTTAGCTCAAGGTTTACAAATACCTTTATTAGCTATAAATCACATGCAGGCACATATTTTAGCTCATTTTATTGATGAAGATTCACAAGAGAAACCAGAATTTCCTTTTTTAGCAATGACTATTTCTGGCGGGCATACACAAATAGTTCAAGTAAAGAGTTATTTTGATATGACTGTAATTGGAGAAACCATAGATGATGCCATTGGAGAAGCATTTGATAAAAGCGCCAAAGTACTTGGACTCCCTTATCCTGGTGGTCCATTAATTGATAAGAATGCAGCTTTAGGAAATCCAAAAGCTTTTCAATTCCCTAAACCAAAAGTAGCTGATTTAAACTTTAGTTTTAGTGGTTTAAAAACAGCTGTTTTATACTTTATTCAGAAAAATGTAGCAGAAAACCCTGACTTCATCAAAGAAAACATGAATGATATTTGTGCTTCTTTACAATACACAATTATTGGTATTGTTATTGATAAACTTAAGAAGGCTACTAAGAATACTGGAATAAATCGGATTGCTATTGGTGGTGGAGTTTCTGCAAATTCAGGAATTAGAAAAGCATTACAAGATGGCGAACAAAAATTTGGATGGAAAACCCATGTTCCAAAATTTGAATACACAACAGATAATGCAGCTATGATTGGAATTGTTGGATATTTAAAGTATCTTGAAAAAGATTTTTCTAACATACAATCTACAGCAAATGCTAGATTTAAAATCTAACAACAATAGTTATGATTAAAAAATACTTTTATGTCGTTTTACTTTTTTGTTTTTATACATCATTTTCACAAACTGATATAAAACAACTAAAAACTGATTTAGAATTAGTCACTGATATAAAATCTGCTAAACAATTCATTAAGAACAATGCTACTATAAAAGCAAAAATATATACCTATAATGAAGATAAGCACAAGAGTAGTTTATCCAAAATGCTGTTTAGTAAAGCTATTGGAACTATCTATGAAACTGAAGAGCAAAGCGCTAGCACATTATATAAAATTATCAGTATCACCCCTACACTACACTACCGAGCTAGTTACATATTTTTAGACGGTAAAAAATTAACCCCATCAACAATAGACAGTTTACGGACTGTTATTATGTCAAAATTAAATACCGGACAACAATTTAATCAATTAGCAGGTAAATACTCTATGGACAGAAACTCTATTAGAGGAGGTGATTTAGGATGGTTTACAACAAACAAAGCCTCTAAGGAGTTTATTAATTCACTAGAAAAAAACAATCCAAATACTGTTTTTAGCTTAGATTTACCTGAAGCAAAAAAACACTACATTATCAATAAAACGGAACAACAAAAAGATATCCGTTTGTTACAAGTTCTGAAAATCACTTTTGAAAAAGAAAAAAAGAAACGATTAATTAACGGTTTTAATTAAAATATGGCTTTCAACGAGTTACTTGCAATTAGAATTCGCGCATCAATAGCTCTTTTTCCAGAGGATTTTACTGAAAAGAAAATGTTTGGTGGTCTTGTGTTTCTATATAAAGGAAAAATGACTATTGGAGTTGTAAAAGAAAATCTTGCAGTTAGAGTAATTTCATCTAAAATGGATAAATTACTAGCTAAACCAGGAATTAACCCAATGGATTTCACAAAAAAACCAATGAAAGAGTTTTTATATGTTTCATCAGAAGCTATAAAAACTGAAGAGGATATATTATATTTTACTGAACTAGGTCTAGAACACGCCAAACACAAACTTAACGAAATTTAATGCAATTATTTTATAGTCCCGATATTAATTCTGATAGCAAACAATACACTTTCTCTAAAGAAGAAAGCAAACATATTGTTAAAGTATTACGGAAAAAAGAAAGCGATATACTTTCCATTACTAATGGAAAAGGAGATTTATTCACTGTAGAGATCATTATTGCAGATACTAAAAAATGCGTTGTACAAATCAATACAATTGAGCAACAAAAAGGACACAATTACAAACTACACATCGCTATTGCTCCTACCAAAATGAACGACCGAATGGAATGGTTTTTAGAAAAAGCTACTGAAATTGGTATTGATGAAATCACCCCAATATTTTGTGATAATTCTGAACGAAAAGTAATTAAGAAGGATCGTTTTGAGAAAATTATCCAAAGTGCAATGAAGCAGTCCTTACAAATGAATTTACCTAAACTAAATAACGCAATTAGCTTCAAACAATTTATTAGCCAGAATTTTACCGGACAAACTTATATTGCCCATTGTGAAGAACAAGAAAAGATACAACTCCAATCATTAGTTTCTCCTAATATGAACTACACAATCCTAATTGGACCTGAAGGAGATTTTTCTGTAAATGAAATTGAATTAGCTTTAAGTAATAATTTTAAACCTGTAGCATTAGGAAACACACGTTTACGTACCGAAACAGCAGGTATTGCTGCTTGTCATACTGTAGCGTTAAAAAACACATAAATGGAACTAATATCTAAAGTAATTATTTATTTTCTTTTATCTTTTTCTGCGCAATCATTTTCACAAGATATAGCAGTATTAAATTATAAAGGTGGTGGTGATTGGTACGCCAATACAACTGCGCTACCTAATCTAATAGCATTTTGTAACAAAAATATCAATACAACTATAAACAAGGAACCTACTACTGTAGAAACAGGAAGTATTGAACTGTTTCAATATCCACTAATACACATGACAGGTCATGGAAATGTTTATTTTTCTACTGAAGAAGCAGAAAACTTAAGAAACTATCTTAATTCAGGAGGTTTTTTACATATTGATGATAATTACGGCATGGACACTTATATCAGAAGAGAGCTGAAGAAGGTTTTTCCAAACCAAGAGCTAACCGAACTACCAGCCAATCATAAAATATTCAATATTGCTTTTAAATTCCCGAAAGGGCTCCCGAAAATCCATGAGCACGACGGAAAAAAGCCTCAAGCCTTTGGTTATTTCCATAACGGAAGATTGATCTGTTTATACACAACAGAGTCTGATTTAGGAGACGGCTGGGAAAACCAGGAAATACATAATGATGCTCCAGAAATAAGACTGAAAGCACTACAAATGGGTGCAAATATTATTAAATATGCTTTTGAAAACTAATTAACAATGCAACTTACACACTATACCACTACATTTAACCAAAAAACATTTCCAATAACAGTATTGTGTGAAAACGTAAGCAACGCTCCCAATATTGGATCTTTATTCAGAACATGTGATACTTATGGTGTTGAAAAACTTGTTTTCAGCGGTGAAGCACTTCCAATACCATCAAGGAAAATGCAAAAAACTTCAAGAGCTACTGAAAAATACGTACCTTATGAAATCATCAGTGACATACATAAATACATAGAAAGTATAAAAGAAACACATCATATTATAGCAATTGAAATAACCGAGAAGAGCAAACCCTTACATCTTCAAGAATTTAATACTAACAAACCTATAGCACTAATCATTGGAGATGAGAATTTTGGAATATCAGAAGCCGTTTTAAACCAAACCAATGAAATAATTCACATAAACATGTTTGGTAAAAATTCAAGTATGAATGTGGTCCAAGCAACTAATGTTGCCTTGTATGAAATTACAAAACAATTACAAGAAGCTATGTAATACCAAATAAATCCCTATTTTTAAACTTCAACTCAACATAATCATTAACACAAAAAGTATTGAACACTACAGACTCAAAAAACATTAGTAACGGTATATTAAGAGCTTTAGCAATTATATTAGGTATTTGTATCTTATTGCTTTTTCTATACAAAATAAGCGACGTACTAATATATATATCAATTGCAGGAGTAATTTCATTAATAGGCAGACCTATAGTTCGGTTTTTAAAGTCAAGATTAAAGTTTAAGAATACTTTTGCAGTAATAGCTACCATGCTTTTATTACTTGGTTTTATAATAGGCCTAGTATCAATGTTTATTCCTTTAATTATAAGTCAAGGAGAGAACTTGGCGCTATTAAACTATAACGAATTAGAGGCTAATTTTAAGCATCTATCGGAAGAAATAAACAACTACTTAGCTGCTCATAATATTGATTTATTTCAAACCCTTCAAAATTCTGATGTTTTATCAAAATTAAATGTAAATGCAATACCAGAACTATTAAATTCAGTTTTAGGAATGGTTGGAAGCTTAAGTATCGGCTTGTTTTCGGTATTATTTATTTCTTTCTTTTTCTTAAAAGACAGTAAATTACTAGAAGACGGAGCACTATTATTAGTTTCAGACAACAAAGAAGGACGGTTAAAGAAATCATTTGAAAAAATAAAAGATTTACTATCACGTTATTTTGTTGGATTGATATTTCAAATATTAATTCTCTTTATAATTTACACTATAGTTTTATTAATTTTCGGAATAAAAAATGCTGTTGTCATTGCTTTTTTATGCGCATTGTTAAATTTAATTCCTTATGTTGGTCCGTTAATTGGAGGAGTATTAATGTTAATTTTATCAATGAGTAGTAATTTGGGAATGGATTTTCAAACGGTTATTTTGCCAAAAACAACCTATGTAATGATTGGTTATGCAGTTGCTCAATTGGTAGATAACTTTGTAAGCCAACCATTAATTTTTTCTAATAGCGTAAAATCTCATCCGTTAGAAATTTTCCTTGTGATCATTATTGGAGGTCTTCTTTTTGGGGTCGTTGGAATGATAATAGCAGTACCTACATATACTGCTTTAAAAGTAATTTCAAAAGAGTTTTTATCTGACAATAAAATTGTCAAGAAAATAACTGAAGGCATCTAAAACCACAACAATTTACGCACAATACTCAGTTTTATCGACTCAAACAAAACGTTAATCTATCACTTTGAACAAAAACATATTAAACACTGATAATCAGTTATTTATAAAAACAAACATCAATACTGACATTTCGTCACTATTGCTAAAAAGACTTGTTTTTAAAAATGTAAGTCAACAAGAGTTAATCGAGCAGATAGAAGCTAAAAAAAGGTGCCAAAACAAATTAAAAACCTGGTATAACACCCCTAACATCTACTATCCAAACAAATTAAATATAGAGCAAACTTCATCAGAGATTACCGCTAAATACAAATCTGACTTGGTTTTTGGAAAATCATTAATTGACTTAACTGGAGGCTATGGAGTTGATTGTTTTTACTTTTCAAAAAAGATAACTAATGTATCTCATTGCGAAATAAATCCTTCACTTTCAGAAATAGTAAATCATAATTACAAGCAATTAAAATGTAGTAATATTAAAACCATCGTTGGTGACGGAATTAAATATTTAAATAAGAGTTTAGAAATTTTTGATTGGATTTACATTGACCCCTCTAGAAGAAATGATTCAAAAGGAAAAGTGTTTTTATTAAGCGATTGCTTACCGAATGTTGCCGATAATATCCAGGAGATTTTCAACAAAACAAACAATATATTAATTAAAACCTCTCCCCTACTAGATATCACAAACGGGATAAAAGAATTAATTTTTGTAAAAGAAATTCATATAGTTGCTGTAAAAAATGAAGCGAAAGAATTATTGTTTCTATTAGAAAAAAACTATAGTGGAGAAATTAAAATTATTACTGCCAATTTAAACAACACTAAGCAAGACAAATTTAGTTTTACTAAAACTAACTCAGTATTTGCTCAATACAGTCTTCCAAAAAAATACGTATACGAACCCAATGCTGCAATATTAAAGTCAGGTGGGTTTAATGAAATTGCTTTACACTACAAACTCTACAAGTTACATCAACATTCACATTTATATACAAATGATGTTTTAATTGATTTTCCTGGAAGATCATTTGAAATTTCGGAAGTATTCCCTTACAATAAAAAAGAACTTAGAAAACGCTTTAAAAAGAAGCAAATAAACGTTACCACCAGAAATTTTCCGAAGTCAGTTAATCAAATAAGAGAGGAATTACAATTAAAAGACGGAGGTACCGAATACTTATTCTTTACTACTAATATGGAAAATAAAAAAATAGCAATACTATGTTTTAAAAAGTAACAGTTAATTAGCAAATATTAATTGTTTTATTTAAATTTAAATGCACTTAACTAACTATTCAACTACCCAATAGCTACATAAATGATACAAAAAACGGTTTTTCAATTATTTAAAGAACTAAGGAATCCCCCAAAAAACTGGTCTAAAATAACTGACATTGCAATAAAGAAAAATTATAAAAAAAACGATGTTATTTGTCGTGCAGGACTTCATCCTGAAAATTTATTTTTTATAGAGTCTGGAGTTGTAAGAAAATATGTTACTGATAATTCTGGAAAAGAGTATAATAAGTTTTTTTTTTCTAGCCAACACGTAGTTGTATCACTTACTGCTATTTCTACTAAAAAAACTTCTAACTTTAACATTGAATGCTTAACTGACGTAACAGTATATGAAATACCATATAGTAAACTTAGAAATATTTTAAAGAATGATTTAGAACTGAGTAACCTATATAGTGATATTTTACATCATTTTTTCGTGATTATGGAAGAAAGTGAAGTCGAAAAAGTGTTATTGGAATCAAAGGAGAGGTATCTAAATTTTCAAGCTAGATACCCTAGTATCATCAATAAAATCCCTTTATTTCATATTGCTTCTTATTTAGGGGTTACACCAATACAATTAAGTAGAATTCGAAATACATTAAAAAAAGAAAACAACTGATTTTTTTATATTTTATAATACCTAATATCGTATTTATTAGCGTTATTTTTTTTTACTGAGATACCTAAAAACTATAATAACATACACTTTATCTAACAGTATGTTAAAATAATTATAATTTTTTATTAAAATAAATAACACCATTAGTGTATGTATATTTTAAATATTAATTTTAAGCTCCCCTATTAAACCATACATACATTACATGAACACATTTTATCAGTTTGCAAATCAATTAGCCTCAATATCCGAGGAAGAATTTGAACACTTTATACCACATCTTGCACCAAAAAATTATAAGGCAAATACCATTATTTGCAATATAGGCGATGAAGCTAAGTATCTTTATTTTATAAAATCTGGAGTAGTAAGAACTTCCACTATTAGTGAAAATGGCAAAGTTTTCACAAGAGCATTATATTCAGAAAATGAATTTTTCGGCCCATTATCAAGCATGATTAAAGGTGAAAGATCATCTTTTATTTATGAATCACTAACCGATTGTGAACTTATACGATCTGAGCATATGGAGGTTCAAAAGTTATATGAAAAAAACCCTAGACTAATGCGTTTTGAACTTAAAGTACTTGCAAATGTTTACATAAAAATGGAAAAAACCATCATTAATTTGGGCACGAAAAATGCCAAAGAACGTTATCAAAAACTATTAGTACGTTTTAAGGGCATTGAAAACCTGATTCCTCAATACCAAATTGCTTCCTTTTTGGGAATTACACCAATTCAATTAAGTAGAATCAGAAAAGTAATATCAGAACAATTGATATTAGAACAATAATTAACATCTACAAAAAAAGCTCTTCTTAACGGAAGAGCTTTTTTTGTAGATTATTAAAGTAAAAAACTATCTAACTAACTTTTTATACTTTAGACGCTTAGGCATTAAGTCACCACCAAGACGTTTCTTTTTGTTTTCTTCATACTCCGAAAATGATCCTTCAAAGAAATACACTTCAGAATCTCCTTCAAAAGCTAAGATATGAGTACAAACTCTATCCAAGAACCATCTATCGTGAGAAATAATTACTGCACATCCTGCGAAATTTTCTAGTCCTTCCTCTAATGCTCGTAATGTATTCACATCCAGATCATTGGTAGGCTCATCTAACAACAATACGTTACCTTCTTCTTTTAAAGTCATTGCCAAGTGTAACCTATTACGCTCACCCCCAGATAATGTATCTACTTTTTTGTTTTGCTCACTACCAGCAAAATTGAATCGACTTAAATAAGCTCTAGAATTCACTTGCTTACCTCCCATCATGATTAAATCTTGTCCGTCAGAGAAGTTTTCCCAAATTGACTTGTTCCTATCAATATCTTTATGTGATTGATCAACGTAAGCAATTTTAACAGTTTCACCTACTTTAAAGCTTCCGGCATCAGGAGTTTCTTCTCCCATAATCATTCTGAAAATAGTAGTTTTACCAGCACCGTTTGGCCCAATAATCCCTACAATCCCCGCCTGAGGCAAGTTAAATTCTAAATTATCATATAATAATTTGTCACCAAAAGCTTTTGATACTCCTTTAGCTTCAATTACATTATTACCTAAACGATCACCATTAGGAATGAAAATTTCTAATTTCTCATCCATTTTCTTCTGATCCTGACTCATCAATTTGTCATAGTTCTTCAAACGTGCTTTTTGCTTTGTTTGACGACCTTTTGCTCCTTGACGTACCCAATCTAATTCACGTTCAAGTGTTTTCTGACGCTTAGATTCTGTTTTACTCTCTTGTGCTAATCTTTTAGACTTTTGATCTAACCAAGTTGAATAATTTCCTTTCCAAGGAATTCCTTCCCCTCTATCTAATTCTAAAATCCACCCAGCAACATTGTCTAAGAAATATCTATCATGCGTTACTGCAATTACAGTTCCTTTATATTGTGCTAAATGATGCTCTAACCAATGTACAGATTCTGCATCCAAGTGGTTTGTAGGCTCATCTAACAATAATACATCTGGTTCTTGCAACAATAATCTACATAAAGCAACTCTACGACGCTCTCCTCCGGATAATACCGAAATTGGCGTATCTCCAGCTGGAGTACGTAAAGCATCCATTGCTATTTCTAATTTTGTTTCTAACTCCCAAGCATTACAAGCATCAATTTTATCCTGTAAAACAGCTTGTTGCGCCATTAACTTATCCATTTTGTCAGCATCAGAATACACTTCCTCTAAACCAAACATGTCGTTAATTTTATTGTATTCCTCAAGAATAGCCACTGTTTCTGCAGCCCCTTCTTTAACAATATCCATTACCGTTTTAGTTTCATCTAATTGTGGTTCTTGTTCTAAGTACCCTACAGTATGGTCTTTAGAAAACGAAACATCACCTTGATAATTTTTTTCTAAACCAGCAATAATTTTAAGTAAGGTAGATTTACCTGAACCATTCAATCCTAAAACACCAATTTTAGCTCCATAAAAGAAACTTAAATAAATATCCTTTAATACTTGCTTTCCTGTACTTTGATAGGTTTTAGAAACCTTGTCCATGGAAAATATAATCTTCTTATCGTCTGACATAATTATAATAATTTTTAGTAGTGTAAATATCGTGAATAATTAACGATATAAAAGTGTAATTTGAATTTACTGTAAAACAAAAAAACTCAGAGCATTAAATTGTTTTGGGGAAACAATCTAACTTAAAAGCTCTGAGTTAAACTAACTTGCGTCAAAAATAGCATTATTTTGCTATAAAAAAAACGATATCAGCTATTTGTAACAAAAAAGTTGTTTTCAGTTGAAAAAAATAACATTCTAGAAACGGCTATATCTGCTTTATTTATCATAAATACATTTTAAAAATATCTTTATTTATTTTATTCGAAAATTCTCGCAAAACAATTAAGTTATATATTTAACCTATAAACTAACTCTATATATAATGAAGAATTACTCCCTTGTATTATTTTTATGCTTTTCCATATTCTCATACTCACAAACAACAGTAGGTTTATATGTAAATGATTTTAAAAATATAATTGGAAATGCCAGTGCTGAAACAGAATTATTAAACTACGCACAAACTAACGGATTTAATTACTTAATACTATACAACTTAACCTATATACACAATAACATATTTTCGGTAGACAATAGTACAACATCCATACCTTTAGCTAACTTCATCAATTCAGCAAAAACAAGTTATGGTATTAATCAAGTTGCAGTTGTAGGAGAAAAAAATAGCTCATTTGACAGAATAAAAACATACAATAGTTTTTACCCAACTGAACCTAATAAACGATTTGACGTCTTTAATTTAGAGTTTGAATTCTGGAACTCTAACCTTACTGATCCAGGAGAATATTACTGCACAACCTATTTAACCCCTAATGGATTACCATGTACAAACGCAGGGGCTTTTGACTTTTACCTTGATCAATTAGCTTTAATGAAAACTTATGGTGACACCAATAATATTATTGCAGAAACATATATTGGATCCCCAACCTCCTCACAAAGTGATATCATAACTCAAAACATTCACAGAGTTTTAGTTCATTATTACAGAACTAGTGATGTATACGGAAGTGGTGATAGTATTTATCAATATAATAGTCATCGTATTGAGGATTTAGCTACTAACAATAACGTTACTATCATACCAATATTTAGCGGACAACCTACACATATGTACACATGGTTAATTTCAAATCCGCTTACACAACCTTATAACACATTTCTAAGCGGAACTAACGGATATAATGATCAGACAGGGGCATGGAAAAATAATGTAACCTTTGAAGGATACACCTGGTATCGCTACACAACATTATTAGAAACAAACAACATACTTGATGTTACCACTCATGCCATAGAAAAAAAACATATTTTTTATAACCAAGAGGATAGATCATTATCTCTCAAAAACTTCAAGTCGTATAATCAAGTTTTTATCTACAATAGTAATGGAAATTTAATTTCTTCCTTTAATTCCATACAAGAACTTCAATTAAACTCACTTGTTACAGGATTGTATATTATAAAAGTTGCTACTAATTCGGATACATATAGTCAGAAAATTATTGTTCGTTAAAAGCAAAAAAAAAAGGCTTTCATTTCTGAAAGCCTTTTTTAAATTTAATTATTAGTATATTTTAAGATATTATTGATCTCCTAATATAATAGGCATACCATCACTTCCTCCAATTAACACCACTTTACTATTTGGTGATTCCGCTAATTTTAATGTAGCTTCAATACCTTTATCCTGTAAAATTTTATCAGTTAACGATGCACTTAAAATTCTATTCGCATCAGCTTTACCCTTAGCTTCAATGATTTGTTTTTCAGCTTCTTTTTGAGCTGTAACTAACCTAAACTCATACTCTAAAGATTCTTGTTCCTGCTTTAACTTACGCTCAATAGCCTGCTTAATAGTAGGCGGTAACGTAACATCACGAACTAAAACATCATTAATTTGTACATGTTGAGCATTAGCCTTTTTAGATACTTCTTCATAAATTTCTTTTTGAATAACATCACGCTTACTAGAATATAATTGCTCTGGTGTATATCTACCAACAACACTACGTGCTGCAGAACGTACTTCTGGGATAATAACAACATCCAAGTAATTTTTTCCTTTAGTTTTATGTAACAAACCTAATTCATCAATTTTTGGAGAATATAGTATTGAAACATCAAGTTTAATTTCCAATCCATTAGAAGATAGCACTTCCATATCTTGAATAAATTTATTTTGTTGACGCACATTATATATAAACACGTTATTCCAAGGTGCAATTATTTGAAAACCTTCAGCTAAAGGTGCTTCACTTGTTACAACACCACCATCAAACCTTTTCCATAATACTCCAGATTCCCCGGCGTCTATAGTTACTGCTGTTTTTAACAACAAAAATATTGATATTACTACTAAAAAGATTACTGGCAAGCCCAATTTTGGTAATTTTTCCATTTGTTTATTTATTTAAATTTATATTAGTCCGTTATATTTTCTTAAAAACCATTCAACTCCAAGTACTAAAATTAACATACCTAATAAGTACTTCCAATTTACTAATGGCAACTGTGTTATAGTTTCCCGCTGAGTTATTTTATATTTCTCATTATTTCTTAATTCTTCAAACAACTGCTTATATTTTGATATATAAAATAGTTGTGTTTTACTATTAGTAGCTAACTGACCTAGTTTTGTTACATCAGGATTGATAAATTGTGATTCAATATTAAAATCTAATATTTCAAATACTCCTTTTCTGGTTAGCTTATTCTTTTTTGTTGTTATAGTATATGAATACTCACCCGAATTTAAGTGCTTTAAATCAAGCTCATAACCATTATTTTTATACAAAAACTCAAATTCAATAGCTTCTTTTGTTTCTTTATGAATTAATTTACATGAAATAGTTTCATTTACATCAGTTACATAGTTTTTATCAAAATATTGAGCCTTTAGTTTCGTTTCACCTAACAAAAACTCATCTCCTATAGCCATAACTAATCGCTCTCTTTTATTATTAGAGGCTAAATATTGAACCGTTTTACCTATTAACGCGTCAAATTTCTCGAAATTTTGAATATTCATGAAACTCTGAGCCCTCCATTTCCATAGTCCTTCTCCAAATAGTATTGCTTCTCTCCTATTGTTATTTTCAAAAAAACAAAAAAGTGGTTGTTCTGTTAATATCGAATTGATTTGCTGATGCAATAAAACAGATGTTGAATTATTTAGAGTAATATTTCCATAAAAACCTAACAAAGGAGGGAATGATGAAAAATCTAATTCTTCACTCTGAAACAAATCAAAATTAGGATTATAATTACTAGAAAAATCTTGCGATTTATTGATTACTGTGTTTTTATAATTTTCACTCACACTATTCAAAAAACTCCAATCGGTTTGCAAACCTGTTATTGTAAAATGATTCTTCTTATAAAGATTGATTTGCTGATATACGTTTTTAAATTTTTTAGTTGGTTGATACAGTACCAATAATTGATAGGCATTATAATCAATTACATCATTAGTTGATAAAATAGTAACCTTTCGTTGTTTATTAGTTTCAATAGATTTCTTAATTGCACCTAAATCAGGATGAACAATATCTGAAACCAATAACACATTGGTTCTTTCATCAATTACCTCAACAGAAAAATCTCGCGTATTATTTGCTATATTTTGTTCATTTGCAATAGAGTTAATTATTGCACTATATTTAAACCTTCCTACATTTCTAGCTTTTAGATAAAAAGAGAGAACCTCTGTAGTATTATCTTTGGACAATTCAATGTTTTTTGAATAAACCTTTGTGTTACCAGAGTATATATTCAATTCCTTACTCACACTAGTATCGCCAACGTAATTTACAGTGACTTCAATAGGGAATTCGTTATTTAAGAAAGCATATTTATTGTGTTGAATATTCGCTATTTTAATATCCGTTTTAAATACCGAATCACCTAAAACAACGGGGTAAATTGGTTGCTTATATGTTAACGAAGATAACACATAATCTTGACCGTAAGTTTGATTTCCATCCGATAAAAGTATTGTTGGTGAATTTATATCAGCATACAACTCTTTAAAAGACGAAAAAACCTCTGAAATATTAGTTTGTGACTCCTTAAATTGAATAGAGTCTGACAAAACATTTACAGCATTACCAAATGAATAAAAATCAATTTGAAATTTTTCCGAAAGGTTTGATGTTTTTAATTCCTTTAAAAATTCAGAAACACTCATATTCTGTTTCAAATATTCAATCGACTCCGAATTATCTATTGCAACAACTAAATTAGGCTTTATATTAGTCATTACACTTTGTTTAAATGTTGGGTTTAATAATAAAACACCAAGTAAAAACAAGCTCAAAAAACGTAAAAAAGCAAAAAGATACCGCTTATTATCGGTTCTTTTTGCTTTATAAAAATATTGAAAAACCGCAATTCCCAAAGCGACAATTGCAATTAGTAGTATGTATATAATATCGTTTTTTGACATTTAATTTACAAGCCTAACACCTGTAGTGTAGGTATGAATTAATACTAATTATTTTTAAACGAGGCAAACCTCGTTTAAATAAATTTATTGATGCAATTAGGTTAACATTCCTCCATCAACATTTAATACTTGGCCAGTAACATAAGCACTCATATCACTTGCTAAAAATACACAAACATTAGCTACATCCTCAGGTGTACCACCTCTTTTTAACGGTATAGAGTCTCTCCATCCTTGAACAGTATCAGCATCTAACTTTCCAGTCATTTCAGTTTCAATAAAACCTGGAGCAATTGCATTACAACGAATGTTCCTAGATCCTAATTCAAGTGCTACAGATTTTGTAAACCCAATAATACCTGCTTTTGAAGCAGCATAATTAGTTTGACCAGCATTACCTTTAACACCTACAACAGAACTCATATTAATAATAGATCCTTTACGTTGCTTTAGCATTGTACGTTGAACCGCTTTAGTCATATTAAAAACCGACTTCAAGTTTACTTCTATTACTTTATCAAAATCTTCTTCAGTAATACGCATTAACAAGTTATCCTTAGTAATTCCTGCATTATTAATTAATACATCTATACTATTAAATTCTTTTGTAATAGCGGCAATTAAATCTTGTGATTCTTGAAAGTTCGCTGCATTAGACTTATACGCTTTAGCTTTAATACCTAAACTATTTAACTCCTCCTCTAGTGCTAGTGCTGGTGCTTCTGATGAACTATAAGTAAACGCAACATTTGCTCCGCTATTAGCGAAAGTTCTTGCGATTTCATTTCCAATACCTCTACTTGCTCCAGTAATAATTACTGTTTTACCATCTAAAAGTTTCATATGCTGTATTAAGTTATATTTTTTGAGTTAATTATAGTCAAATATATATCATTTCAAGATAAAATAAACTAGTAATTAAGAGAATATTCTTTTTGATATCATTTTAACATTATTACACCTCAATTTATCCCTTTTTCACTACATGGAGCATCATTTTTTTGGTTAACATCAAATCTATTTTTATATTCGCTATCCCCAAAACTATAACCAACACTATATTAATATATGAAGTCAGCCTCAAGAGTTCAGAAAAAATCGAAAGCTAAGTTACTACACCAGTACTACTCATATACAGGGTTTTACACATTTATAGGTAACAGTTTAAAGAAAGCAATTGTACCAGTATTAGTAGTTATCACTGCATTAATATTATTTAATAAATATGTATATAACATTAATGACGCATTGCAAGGTATAACCGAAACATTTTCAACTTTAGGTATTTTAATTACGTTTTTTGCCTCTGAATCCTTTTTAGGGCTTATTCCACCGGAAATTTTCATCGCTTGGTCTAAAAAGACAAGTAACCCGGTATTAAACCTAACAATTTTAGCTACATTGTCATACTTAGGAGGAATAACATCTTTCTTTTTAGGTAAAGCAGCTCTAGAAATTGAGTTTATAAAAAACTATTTAGAAGTTAAAATGGCTAAAAGTTTAAAAAACACTAGTAAGTGGGGGGGCTTTTTAATTATTGTAGGTGCACTATTACCTATTCCTTTTGCTATAACATGTATGGCAGCGGGAATGATTAAATATCCATTTAAAGGAGTTGTATTATATGGTTTATTGCGTTTTGTTCGTTTTGCTGTATATGCAATTGCAATTTTTCAAATGGTAAGTTAAAATAAAAAATTATGATCAAACTTTTTAGAGGAATCAGTTTATTAGAAGGACTATCACTTTTAGCCTTATTATTTGTCGCTATGCCATTGAAATATATTTGGGGAAACCCAGAATATGTTCGAGTAGTTGGTATGGCTCACGGATTGTTATTTGTTGCCTATATCTTATTTGCAATAATGACTAAATTTGAATTAAATTGGAAAGTAAAAACACTGTTTATAGTGTTTGCTGCTTCAGTTATCCCATTTGGAACTTTTTATGTTGACAAAAAATATTTATCGAAAAAATAAATACTTTTCGCATTAAAATTAAAAGCCCTTAGAATAATTCTAAGGGCTTTTAATTTTAACAAAAACAATTATATTAATTATTGTTTTTGCTCCTTTTCAACTACTTGCTGTTCCGGTTTTTTAAACATATCCAAATACGCTTTAGAGATATTATTAACAGCATCACTTGCAATAAACGACTGGTATCCTTTTTCTTCTATCGCAACATCTGCAGTTCTACCATGTAAATACACACCAAATTTAGCCGCGTTTAATGGTTCATATCCTTGAGCTATAAATCCCGTAATTATTCCTGTTAAAACATCACCAGCCCCAGCAGTTGCTAAAGCAGGATTCCCAGAAGTATTTACAAACACTTCTTCCTTATAAACCGTTATTGTAATAGCATCTTTAACCACTACAATACAATTGTTTTCAGTTGAGAACGTTTTAACTTTCTTCAACATATCAAAATCATTATCCCATTTACCTATTAAACGCTCTAATTCTTTTTTATGAGGAGTTAGTATCGTTAACTCAGGCAACTCCTTTAATAACTCTTTATTCTCTGATATAATATTTAATGCATCTGCATCAACAACTAATGGTAATTTATTCGCTTTTAAGAAAGATTTTAATGCAGTTACAGTATCTGTACTCATCCCCATTCCCATACCAATCCCAGCTACTGTAAAATTCCCTTTAGGAGAAATCTCTGACAATTGTTGGGTGTTATTGGGTGTTTGTACCATTGCTTCCGGAAAAGAACTTTGTAGTACATTATAACCACATTCTGGTACATAAGCCGTAACTAATCCACATCCAGAAATTAAAGCAGCTTTACTTGCCAATTGTACTGACCCAATTTTACCATAACTACCACCTATAATCAAACTATGACCATAAGTAAATTTATTTGCGAATTTCTCTCGCATCTGGTACATTGGCAGTATTTCATTTTTACTAATTAATTGAGTTGCCTCTACCGTTTGCATAAACTCTTGATCTAAACCAATATCTAACACTTCCCATTGTTCTGTAAACACAGCAGTTTCTGGTAAAAAAAATGCCATTTTAGGGCTTTGAAACGATAGCGTATAATTTACTGACAATATATGTTTTGCATCATCAGGCGCTTTGTTAGAGTATAATCCCGAAGGAATATCAATCGCTAATTTGAATGCATTTGATTTATTTAAATAGGCGAATAACTGATTCGATAGAGTTCCAGGATCCCTATTTAACCCAATACCAAAAATTGCATCTACAATAATATCATCTGGAGATATATCAGTAGGAAATTCATCTGCATCTGTTAACAACACAGGCCATTGTTTTAATGATTTTACTTTTTCATAATTTTTTAAGAAACCATCAGTACGCTTTTTACTATAATTAACTACATAATTTGCTACATTATATCCGTGCTCTAATAAATGTCGTGCTAACACTAGTCCAACACCACCATTATTACCAATCCCATTAAAAATATGTATTTTAACTTGTGATCCCTGCATACGCATATGCATCCAATTAAATACTTGTCCTCCTGCCCTTTCTAATAAATCTAATTCAGAAATATTTTGATTTTTGACTGTTAAATCATGAGCGTTATATAATTGTTTTGCTGATAATATCTTCATGTAAAATATGCTTGTTTAAAATGATATTTTGTAAATTTATATCATGTTTTGATATAAATTTATGTAAATAACTGCATAATTTTAATTGTATAAAAGAATAATTACTACATTTGTTATAAGTTTATACAAATTAGAGTAATTGAATACAAATAAACAAATAGCAACTATAGCCCTTAACACTACAACTGTAGTGGCTACTGCTTTGTTTACAATTACGACTACCACTACTACAACCCTTTAAGGGTTATCTACACACATATTGTCCGTGCTCATATGCTTTTTTCTCTGAGGAGAAAAAACAAGTATACATCCAACATATTATTATCAATTTAAATATATAAACCATGAAGGTTTTAAAATTCGGAGGATCATCTCTAGAGTCAGCTGTATCAATTAAATTAGTAAGTGCTATCATTAAACATGAAGCAATTCAACAAAAAATATGGGTAATCGTTTCTGCTTCTGGAAAAACTACTGATAACTTAATAAAACTAACCCAATTAGCACATTCAAAAGATGAAAACTATAAAAAGGAATTAAAGTTATTAGAACATCATCACATTACTATTTGTAAGGGTTCATTACCCATTTCAGCACAAACAAGTGCAATTGCTTTTATTAAAAGTTCTTGTAATGCTATAGAGCAGTTATTAGATGCAGTGTATTGGCTTGAAGATTTATCTCCTAAAACTCAAGATAAAATTATCAGTTTTGGAGAATTGATTTCTGCTCAATTATTAGAAAAAATAGTGTCACAAAATATTGAATCAGTACAATACAAAGATAGTAGAGAACTGATTTTAACAAATAGTCAGTTTACAAATGCTAAAGTTAATTTTGATAAAACTAATGCAACCATTTCTGATTATCAAAAGCAAAATCAAGCAAGAGTTACTATTTTAGGAGGTTTTATAAGTGCTAATAAAAATCAAGAAACTACTACATTAGGACGTGGAGGCTCTGATTATTCTGCGGCTATCTATGCGGCTGCTTTAAATGCTGAAATTTTAGAAATATGGACTGATGTTAGTGGATTATATGTTGCCAATCCAAAATTAGTAAAACAAGCGCAACCAATTGCAAATATATCCTATGAGGAAGCAATGGAGTTATCACATTTTGGAGCAAAAGTTATCTACCCTCCTACTATAAAACCTGTTTTAGATAGAGAGATTCCTATTAAAATTAAAAATACATTTGACGCCCAAGCTCAAGGTACTATAATTAGTAATTCTTCCAATGGAAGACGTCAAACAATTAAAGGTATTAGCCACGTAGAAGATATTTCACTGTTGACTTTAGAAGGTATAGGCATGATTGGAATACATGGTATATCTAAACGTTTATTTGAAGTTTTAGCAAATAATCATATCAATATTGTATTAATTACTCAAGCGTCTTCTGAACACTCTATTTGTGTTGCAATTGCAAAAGAAAATTGTCGAAAAGCAGAACAACTCATTAATACAATATTTAAAAATGAAATTTTAGAACACCTAATTCAACCAATTACTGTTGAGAACAACCTTGCTATTTTGGCCGTCGTTGGTGACCAAATGAAAAATCATCAAGGCCTTAGTGGCACTCTATTTAGTGCATTAGGAAGAAATAATATTAACATCAGAGCAATTGCTCAAGGAGCTTCTGAAAAAAACATTTCATGTGTTATTAAAAATGATAATGTAAAAAAAGCTTTGAACTGTATTCATGCAGCTTTTTTTGAAGCGCATATTAAAGAATTGAATATTTTTATTGCTGGTGTTGGTAATGTTGGTTGTAAATTAATAAATCAGCTGCAACAACAACAGGAATATTTAAAAGAAGCTTTAAACCTCAACGTGAAAATCGTTGGTATTGCTAATTCTAAGCAATATTACATCAATGAAAATGGATTAGATAATTCTGATTGGATAACTAAATTAAGTGAACAAAAGGTAGATAATGATGTTTCTTATTATGATGCCATAGCAGATTTAAATAAACAAAATACTATTTTTGTAGATGTTACTGCTAATGAAGCTGTAGCTAATTCCTATGCTGATTTATTACGTAAAAGTATTTCTGTAGTTGCTTGTAATAAAATTGCTTGTTCTTCTGAATATACAAACTATAAAGAGCTAAAATATCTTGCAAAAAAATATAAAGCTTCATTTTTATATGAAACTAATGTTGGTGCTGGGTTACCTATAATTAAAACAGTACAGAATTTAATTTCTTCTGGAGATCAAATCACTGAAATACAAGCAGTGCTATCTGGTAGTTTAAATTTTATTTTTAACGAATATACTAACGGAGAGTTGTTTAGCTCAATCGTTAAGCAAGCACAAGGTGAAGGCTATACAGAACCTGACCCTAGAATAGATTTGAGCGGTAAAGATGTTGCAAGAAAAATATTAATCCTAATTAGAGAAGCAGGAATCCCAATAGAATTTGAAGCTATTAAAAATAACTCTATGCTCCCGAAAGGAAGTTTGGAGGCTGCTTCAGTTGATGACTTTTATAGCTTGATTACTACTGAAAATGAACACTTTAAACAGCTATTATCAGAAGCAAAAAATCAAGACTCAAAATTAAAATATGTAGCTAGCTATAAAAATGGTAAGGCTAGTGTAGGATTACAATTCATTCCTAAAAATCATCCGTTTTATAATTTAGAAGGAAAAGATAATATTGTTTCATTCTATACAAACAGATATCAAGAGCAGCCATTAATAATTAAAGGAGCAGGAGCCGGTGCTGATGTTACAGCTTCTGGTCTATTCGCTGATATTATTCAAATTGGTTCAGCTAGCTAAAGTAAAAGAATATGGAAA